>Ga0209316_100068_pt1 | contig 39491 bp, 41 predicted proteins | sample 3C3metaG_FD_184150 | JGI IMG/M metagenome (GOLD analysis project Ga0209316, IMG submission 184150) | Freshwater bacterial and archeal communities from Indian Creek, Illinois, USA - 3C3 metaG (SPAdes) (version 3) | ecosystem: Environmental > Aquatic > Freshwater > Unclassified | place: USA: Indian... | reverse complement strand
TAATATTATGCTTTCGCAAAAGATCAGCGACCACTTTGGGCGAAGTTAGATTATACATTGATGCCTCCGAAAAATACTTCAGTAAAGGTTTGATTCTGTCACAAACCTCATTTCGCTAAAATCGTTAAGAATCAAATTAAGATTATACCAGCAAAAACGAAAATGGACAGATATTTATCTGTCCATTCAAGTTTCGAGATGTGTCCCATCGATAGAACCGTCCCCGATATTTTATCTGACGAGATAAACCCGCGCTCGTCTTCGTCCAAACCGAATGGCCTCTTCTTCAGTATCCAGGAAAATATCAACTATATCTCCCTTGATGACTCCGCCGGTGTCCGTTGCCTTGTAAAAACCATCCAGATGATCCCATCTCCCGGAAAAATCTATGTAGATGGTACTATTAAGCGGTATAACTCGTGGGTCAACCGCTACATGACCTACTTTGGGCATAACTCCCGTTCTTGTCGCATTCCCCGTATGAGTGTACGCTGTAACCTCAAACACTCTTGAAAATGCGTATCTGACGGATTCTCCTCTTGAAGTTAATTTTCTTTTGAGCGTACCTGCCCTTACGATATGATCAACAGGCTTCTGAGCTATTTTTTCACCGATAAATTCCCGGGAAATCTCAAAGCCATCCCGATAAACAAGCTTATACTCTCTTTGCAGCTCTCCTTGCACTCCTTGCTGGACTACTCTGCGTTGGCTTTCATCTTGGGTATTATCGTTTTTTACAATTACTTGGTATGGGATGGCCTCTTTTTTTATTATCGTTTCCTGCATCACTCTCGAAACAGCTATTACCATACCGGGAGCGATAGAGGCATCGAGCTCATGATTTGTTTCATCAAGCTCTGATAAGTTTATACCAGCCTTATCCAAAGTATCCCCGACAGTTCCTCCCAGTAAATATACCTTATGCTCAACACCATCGGCTATTACCAATATTTCCATAGCTCGCCTTACAGTAACTGTTAAGCCCTCCTGAAGAAGTTCGTCTTTTCCGGGGTAAACTTCATCGCCTTGTCCTAAAACAATACTATACTTTTGAAGCAAGTTACCTACCGTTTTTTCCATGGTAACAAGTTCAGATTCAAATCCATCATTATTCAATACAACGCTAACGGTTTTCTTCTCGATATATGCGTTTAAAAAGGTTATGGCTGCCCCTGCGAGAAACAGCACGGCAAACGTAATACCTATGACCTTGTATATCGCTGCGCGCTTTAAATCGCATTTCATTAATTGCCCTCCTTTTGCTCCGTCTAAACATTTCACAAAGCTATTGTAATATAAATTTAATAATTAGTCAATGAACTTGTAACATTTACAACAGTTGTGTCAAATATTATTTTTAATGTGAAACTTATAAATAAAGCCGACAGCAGCAAAAAAATACGCATATAAATATATTATTCCACTTATGCCTGTCTTTATACAATTATTTTTCTGATTTCTCTAAAAGAATATTAGAGGACATATCGCTGCTATAACGATTTTTTTCACGTGTCTTGTGATTGTTAATTATTTCGCAATCGATAGAACCGTCCCCAATGATTGGACTAAATCAGGAGGTGATATTCCTCTTAACTCGGCGATTTTTTGAGCTATGATCTTTACGTTGCCCGGATTATTTCTTGTTCCTCTTAAAGGATGAGGCGACATATAAGGGCAATCTGTTTCAATTAAAAGTCTATCTAGTGGTATTTTTTTTGCCACTTCAACCGGTGCGACAGCATTTTTGAAAGTCACCGGCCCACCTAAGGAAATATGCAGACCTAAATCCATAAACTTTTTCGCCATATCCCAGCTGCCTGAAAACATGTGCATCATTCCGCCGTAAATCTTGTTTCTGTGCGCGCTTAAGATCTCATAGACGTCCTGATGGGCATCTCTGTCATGTACGACTATTGGAAGTTTAAGTCCATAAGCCATATTAATTTGGACTTCAAAAACTCTCTTTTGAACATCTCTTGGTGAGAAATTGTGAAAATAATCAAGTCCAATCTCTCCGTATGCCTTAACTTTCGGATTTTGGGCAACTTCAGACACCCTTTTTAAAACTTCGTCCGTCGCTAAGGAAGCCTCATGCGGGTGCACACCTATCGCAGCATAAATCCGATCATATTTTTGGGCAAGCTCAAGGCATACATCTATCTTCTCAATTGATGAACAAACATTTAATACCCCTGAAATTTCCTGTTCTGACAAAGATTCGGCGACCCTATCCCGGTCGCCGTCAAATTTTTCATCATCAAGATGTGCGTGACTGTCAAAATACATATCTAATCCTCAGCTTATTTTCGATCCATCCGAAATCGGCCGATCAATAGTCAAAAGTGATAATTTACCTTCATCATCGCTTGCCGCCATTAACATTCCTTCCGACAAAACGCCTCTTAGTTTAGCAGGCTTTAAGTTTGCAAGAAGAATTATGCTTTTGCCGATTATATCTTCCGGAGCGTACTCCTTGGCTATTCCTGCAACGACTTGGCGAGTTGCGCTCCCCACTCTCAGCGTAAGCTTCAAAAGCTTGTCGGATTTGGGTACTCTCTCTGCTTCCTGAACAAAAGCGACTCTTAAATCCAAAGCTTTAAAATGATCGATGTCAATCTCTTGTGGTCTTAATTCGTTTTCTGCCGGAATTTCCACTTGATTTCCCCCGTTCTCTTTCTCTCCTCTTAATTCAGCCAACTCAGCCTTTATGTCAAGTCTTGGGAATATCACATGTTTGCGATTTACAATTGACCCGAAAGGCAGCTTCCCAAACTCTCCAAGACTTTCCCAAGTTGTAAGGCTTGGATCGTTAATACCAAGCTGTTCTCTTATTTTTTCCGGTGTACGTGTCAAAACCGGACTCACCAGCACTGACACGAATCTTATGCATTCTCCCAGACAGTACATAACCGTAGCCAACCTAGGATTGTTGTTTGCGTCTTTGGCAAGCGCCCACGGTGCGGTTTCGTCAATGTACTTGTTGGCACGCCCTATAAGCTTCCAGATTTCTGAAAGCGCATTGCTAAACTGAAGATCGTCCATGAGCATTTCAACTTTTACGGGAGTCGAAAGCGCCATTTCAATTAGTTCCCTATCAATTGAAGTAAATTCTGACGGGTTTGGAATTATTCCTTTAAAATATCTTTCTATCATAGCAACCGTTCTGTTCACAAGGTTGCCTAGATCATTTACAAGATCAGAATTTATACGGTTTAACAGCGCTTCGTTTGAAAAAACGCCATCCGCTCCGAACGGAAGTTCGCGCAAAAGGAAATAACGTATCGCATCTACTCCGTATCTTTCAGATAGTACTACGGGGTCAATAACATTCCCCTTGGATTTGGACATTTTGCCGCCTTCAAGTATAAGCCATCCATGCCCGAAAACCTGCTTAGGAAGCGGCTCACCCAACGCTAAAAGCATAGCAGGCCATATTATAGTGTGGAAACGGACTATTTCCTTACCTACAAGCTGGACATTAGCCGGCCAAAATCTTTCATATTTCGATGCATCGGAGCTCATATACCCTAATGCCGTTATATAGTTTGAAAGCGCATCTATCCACACATAAATGACGTGCTTATCATCAAAGGAGACCGGTATCCCCCATTTAAACGAGCTTCTTGATACGCACAAATCCTCAAGTCCTGGGAGAAGAAAATTATTTAACATCTCATTGCATCTTGACTGCGGTTTTAAAAAATTGCAGTCAGTTTTGATATGCTCAATAAGCGCATCCTGATATTTTGAGAGACGGAAAAAATAACCCTCTTCGCTGACCATTTCGACTTTACGAGCACAGTCCGGGCAGTTGCCGTCGGCAAGTTGCCTTTGCGTCCAGAAAGACTCGCAAGGAGTGCAATACCATCCCTGGTATTCGCTCTTATATATATCACCTTGATCGTATAGCTTTTTAAATATCTTCTGGACTGCTTCTTTATGCCTTGTTTCGGTGGTTCTTATGAAATCGTCATAAGATATATCAAGCAGATCCCATAATTTCTTTATTCCGTCAACTATCCCATCAACATACTCTTTTGTGTCCATACCATGTTCTTTGGCGGTTCTCTCGATTTTCTGGCCATGTTCATCCGTTCCTGTAAGAAACATAACGTCTTTCCCGGTAAGCCTTTTAAACCTTGCCATAGCATCTGCCGCAACAGTAGTATATGAGTGTCCGATATGCAGCTTATCGCTAGGGTAATATATTGGTGTCGTTATATAAAAAGTATTATCTTTTGCCAATTATTTCACGCTCCTAAAAACGGTTTACATTCAATGAGCTTTAGCGTTAAGCCTTATCACTCCATCCTTATACGTAGGAACAACAGGTATGGAATTGAGTTCAAGGCATACATCTATGTCATTTTCAAGTTTTTCACTTACTAAACGTCTATAGTGGTTGGTTTCTTTCAGAAATTCTTTTAAGTTATTTCTGTACATCTTATACATATGAACGCATACAAGCCCCAAATCATCAAGCGTTATTTCACTTTCCATATTTTCAAGCTTAGACAGCATTGCTCCAACCGCTAAAATATCCTCAAGCGAGAACTTTCCATCCGTACCGGCGCATACAAAAGTCACATCATCCCTAAGCTTAGCCAAATATGCAGCTATAGCATCACCATTGACAAATCCTGCAATCAACACCTCTTTGGCTTCGTGTGTCTTTCTCACGGCTTTAGTGCCGTTTGTCGTTGTCATTAGTATGGTACGCCCCTCAACCATTTGCCTGGTGTATTCCGAAGGGGAATTTGAAAGATCAAAACCGTCTATCTTGTGAGTATTGCGTTCTCCTCCTAAAAGGAAAGCGTTTTTATCATAATTTCGTGAAAAAGCTATAGCCTCTTCAATCCCGGCAACAGGTATGACTTCCCTGCATCCATTATGTAAAGCTGTTATGATGGTGGTTGTCGCACGAAACACGTCTACAACAACTACCGTCCTGTCTTTAAGTTCTTTCTCTTGCACACTGTTTTGTGCCGCATAAATGTCTATCTTCATTCTAGCCTCCATAAGCCGCAGTTGCATTTAAATGGGATTATAGCACATACCGCTGTAAGCTGCAATTAAGAATTCAAAACAAGTTTTTGAATTTTATCATTATGCATAATTCAAAATCAATACTACAAACTCATATAATTTCCTTTTCCAATATTATTGAATTGTTAAAAATGAAGCTTTGCCATTCAAATTATGCATAATGAAGTCTAATGAGCGAAAGCGAGAAAAAAAGCGAATTCAAGAGATATTGACAGGTAAATAGGGTAGGCATATAATACGATTTGTTGATGAAGGGGTGTGTGGTTTGAAAACAATCAAGGATTATCGCAACTTTCTTTTGACTTTTTTATTGATGTTCATCTTTTGGTTGCTTTTATCTGGAAAATTTGATATGTTTCACATTTTTGCAGGGATAATATGTTCGCTTTTAGTCGCATTGTTTTCAAAAAAGCTGGTATTGGCTAATCCCACTGACAGAGGCGGCGTTGGCATCGAAATTTACCGTTTTGCACGTTATACTCTCTGGCTTATATATCAGATTTTCGTTTCGGGAATAGATGTGACAAAACGCGTATTCAAGCTAAGAATGCCTATAAATCCGGGTATTATAAAGTGCAGGCCAAGGCTTCAAAGCGACGTGGCTCTCACTATACTTGCTAATTCCATCACACTCACGCCCGGTACTATGACGATGGACATATCGAATGGAGATATCTTTATACATTGCCTAGCCATTGAGGACGAGCAAAAGCTTATGGAATCTGAAGCAGATTTTGAAGCGCATATTATAAGATTGCTCGGCTACAAGGATCGAGGAGAACAAAAATGAACCTATTCATAGCGGTTTTATTGGGTATATCGTTTACTACATTTTTATGCCTTTACCGGCTCTTTACCGGCCCTACCGTGTTTGACAGGATAGTAGCGGCCTCCGCAATAACGACAAAAACCATCGTCGTCGTCGCCGTTCTCGCATTCTTGTATAATCAGGATATTTATCTTGATATATCGATAACTTATGCGATACTCTCCTTTCTTGCCGTTTTAGGTGTTGCCGCATATATTGTAAAACAGAAGGAGACCAAATGACGCTTTTAATCAACATACTTACCGCGATACTTATGTTCAGCGGCGTATTTTTCTTCCTGGCAGGCTCAATCGCACTTATAAGATTTCCTGATGTTTACACCAGGCTTCATGCTACAACCAAGCTTGATACCCTAGGTTTAGGGCTTATACTTGCCGGCCTCATCGTTTATGATGGGTTTAGCCTCGCAAGCGTCAAGCTTTTATTCGTCATATTTTTTATGTTTTTAACGAGCCCGACCGCAGCTCACGCCATAGCACGGGCTGCATACAAATCAGGCGTAAAGCTTTGGGGAGAAAATCCTATAGACAGATACGGAGAGTCGCAAAATGACAATTCTTGATTTAGTATTATTGCTTCTTTTAATAACGCTTGCCTTAGCAGTAGTGTTTTCAAAGGATCTTTTAGCTGCGACTATGATATTTTCTGTCTACAGCCTTGTTATGGCCATTATTTTCACCAGGCTTCAATCACCCGACGTAGCGTTGACAGAAGCCACTGTTGGCGCAGGTATTACAACCATGCTTTTCATCGTCACGATTATTAAGACCACGAGGAGGGAAGATGATAAACAGGATTAAAAACGTCATGGTTATATTCGTTCTTGCGACGATAGGCTTTGTCATGTCCTTAGCTGTTCTTAATATGCCTGAATTTGCCGATGTTAACGCTCCGATTCATAAGCATGTGGCACCGCGATATATGCAAATGAGCTATGAGGAAACCGGAGTTCCCAATATGGTCACCGCCATACTGGCGGACTATAGAGGCTATGACACTTTAGGCGAACTTACAGTCATATTTGCCGGAGGAGTTGCCGTTTTGTCGATTACGGGGAGGAAAAAGAAATGAACCCAGTGATAATAAGGACTATAACGAGGGTACTTGTACCGTTTATACAGCTTTTCGGACTTTATATAATAGTACACGGCCCCGTAAGCCCCGGCGGAGGTTTCCAGGGAGGAGTGGTAGTAGGCTCAAGCATGATATTGGTTGCGTTGGCCTATGGGCTGGACAAAGCGGAAACAATGGCTAACCATAGCTATAGGATTATCATGGACTGTGTCGGCTCTCTTGTCTATGCCGGAATCGGACTTATAGGTATTGCAGCCGGCGGCATGTTTTTACAGTATGGCATTATACCTTTGCCTTTCACGCCGGCCCGGATTAACAATTTAATGATATTTCTGATAGGATCGGCAATCGGTGTCCATATTATGGCGCTGGTACTCTCACTTTTCCTTCACACTGCAAAGGAGGCTGAAATAGATGATTGAACTTTTACCGCCGAATCTCCCTTATTTCGCCAGTATCGCACTTTTACTCATTGGATTATATGCGATGATAACGAAGCGAAATCTCATTAAAAAGATAATGGGGCTGAATATTTTTTCGACCTCGGTGCTTCTTTTTCTTATCGCCATGGGCTATCGCGAAGGCGGAGCTCCTCCTATCGAAGTTGAGGGAGTGACGCATTACGTTAATCCTCTGCCCCACGCGCTGGTTCTCACAGGGATTGTAGTTGCGCTTGCCTTGACGAGCTTTGCTCTTATTCTAATCATAAATATATACAAAGAGCACAAAACACTTGATTCGGAGAAACTTACAAAGCTATGAATCTATCCTTACATTACCCGATACTTCTTATCGTAATACTGTTTGCGGGAGCATATCTTACTCCGCTTCTAGGCTTATGGAATAAAAAGATATGTTTCCCTATAGCCGTGCTATCCACCTTGATTTCGGCTGTTCTATCTGTTGTCCTGCTTTTTTCCGTACTCGAAAACAATATTGTGAGTTATTATGTCGGAGGCTGGGAGCCACCCTACGGTATAGAACTGACCATTGACCCTTTAAGCTCGTTTTTGTCGCTTGTCGTTGCTGTAATAGGTTTTCTTGCGGTAGTTTTTTCAAAAAATTATGTCGGGCATGAGATTTCCGAAAAAAAGCAACCTGCGTACTATTCCCTTCTGCAACTTATCATCGGAGGAATGCAAGGCGCTTTGATGACCGGAGATCTTTTTAATCTTTTTGTCATGACCGAGATATTCTCAATATCAGGTTACGCACTCGTTGCTATAACCCAGAAAAAAGGTTCTCTTTTAGCAAGCTTCCGTTATCTGCTTTTAGCCTCAATCGGAACTACTTTTATACTATTTTCTACCGGATTCATATACATGCTGACAGGGAGTCTTAATATGGAGGACATTTCAAACCTGTTGCCTCTTATCGATAACCCTTGGGTAATGTACAGCGGATTGGTGCTTTTGATTATTGGGTTTGCTATCAAAAGCGCTCTTTTCCCCTTGCATACCTGGCTTCCGGACGCTCATTCGATAGCTCCTTCTCCCGTCAGCGTTCTTTTGTCCGCACTTGTAATAAAGATTGGGGCGTACTCGATCATTAGAGTCGTTTATACGGTTTTTGGAGAACGATTAAGCGATGGCTTCGGACTAATAGGCGTTCCTTTGTCATGGATGGCTTCCATGGCGATTCTTGTGGGTTCACTATACGCAATTTTCCAGACCGACATAAAAAGAATGCTTGCCTTTTCAAGCATAGCTCATATAGGTTATATACTTCTTGGGGTAAGCCTCGCCTCGACACTATCTCTTACAGGCGGCATATTCCATATGCTCAATCACGCACTTGGCAAAGCATGCCTGTTCTTTTGCGCCGGAGCAATCATATATAGGACAGGCATACGCAATATAGCCGATTTTGCGGGGCTTTCCTCAAAAATGCCGATTACAATGGCGGCGTTCGCGATAGCCGCTTCATCGCTTATGGGAGTTCCGCCCGCATCGGGATTTATGAGTAAGTTTTATTTAGGATTGGGAGCCTATCAGGAAAACTGGATTTTTCTTGCCGTGATATTGATAGGCAGCCTTTTAAGCGGCATATACTTTTTTAAAGTTCTGGCTATTGCCTACTTTTCTCCGATAAAAGAGCCGGACAGCAAGATAAGGGGGCCTGAACTGCCCTTTAGTATGCTTATGCCAATAGTAATTCTCGCTATTGCCTCACTGGCATTCGGAGTGCTTGAGGATTTGCCTGTAACATTGATTGAACAAGCTGTTCGTTTACTTCTCTCTAATTAGCGTGTGAAAGGATTGTTTACATGGGACCCGTGATGCCATTTGTTTTATATTTTGCCTTAGCTGTGCTTATTCCGCTTACCGGTGGCAGACTCAAAAAAGCGATTGTAATACTGCTTCCTGTTATTGCTTTTATAAACATATTTTTTATAATTCCGCAAAGAAACTATATTTTCCATTTTTCCGGGTTTGAGATAATTCTTTTTTATGCTGACCGGCTTAATCTGTTCATTGCGTATATCTTTTCGTTTATAACCGTTCTGATTTCCATATTTACAAGCAATATTAAGGACAATAAGCATTTTGCCTTTTTGTTTATTTATACGGGCAGCGCTATGGGTATCCTCTTTTCCGGTGATTTCTTGTCATTGTACCTTTTCTGGGAAATTATGATGGTAGCGGCTGTTGTGCTTATATCTTTAAATCGTGAGCGAACGGCCTTAAAAGCCGCTTTCAAGTATTTAGTGATGCACCTGGCAGGAGGCGGGATTCTGCTTGCCGGTATACTTTTAAACTATCATTACACCGGAACCATGGAGATTAAAGCCTTAGACAGCGGCATACCTTCCATGCTGATTCTGATAGGGATTGGTCTTAACGCCGCATTCCTGCCCGTTCATACATGGCTTCCCGATGCCTACTCCAAATCCCCTTTATCTTCCGCCCTTATACAGTCAGTGTTTACTACTAAAATTGCCGTATACACATTGGCAAGGATTTTCCCCGGAACGGAAGCGCTTGTAATCATGGGCTTGAGCATGGCTTTGTTCGGTTCAGTGTATGCCCTCTTAAGAACCGATGTCAGACAGATTCTTTCTTATCTGATAATAAGCTCTATAGGCTTCATGCTTACCGGTATAGGAGCAGGTGGTACTGAAGGAGTAAATGCCGCCATGCTTTACGCATGGAATCACATACTGTACAATACTCTGCTTTTTATGTGTATCGGGGCTGTTATCCATCGTAAAGGAAAACAAGACTTAGACGCTCTCGGCGGTCTTTTCAAAAATATGCCCATAACGGCTTCGGGTTTGATAATAGGTGCGCTTGCGTTAGCCGGCTTGCCTCTTTTCAACGGATTTGTCAGCAAGGCATTCATTTATGACGCTTTGTATGAATTTCAGGCAGCGTATCTTGCTCTCAAACTTGCATCGTTTCTTATCACACTTTCTGCGATTAGATTAGTATATAGTGTGTTGTTCAGGAAATCTTTAACCGATGTTAATGAAGCGCCAAAGCATATGATTTTACCCGTTTTGCTTCTCTCTTTGTCGGTTATTGCAGGCGGAACGCTTCCTCAGATATTCGTTGCGCCGCTGCCGTACAATCCCGGTTTGCCCGTAGCATTCACTCTTAAAGGAATAGTGGAAACATTAGCGATCGCTTTGACCGCAATACTTGTATTCTGGACAACACGAAGAATTCTTAAAACTAAAAGCCTTCGATTGCATGACATCGACCATATTTATGAGTTCGTTATGAAGGAAGCTCAGCTTTTTGCAAAGGATCCCATATCAGTAGCCTCCGGCTGGATTGATTTTTTCCATTCCTTCATTTATCATATCCGCGCCCGTCTTTACAGATTAAACAGGGAGCAAAACTTGTTTGCCGCTGGTAAATGCATTGAAAACGCAAAGCAAAAACGCACCCTCGTATCCGAAAACCCAGCGACGATTGATGTATTGACAATAAGCTCATCGCTTTTTTTGACTGCGCTTGTGGTTATGATATTCCTGCTTTTTATGCTATTTAGAAAAATTTAGGAAGTGACTTAAAGTGACTTTTATTCTTCCGCAAACAATCTATTTTTCCGGAGCGATTGTTGCCTTATTCCTTAAAGGAAAAATGAGGAGTATCTCAAATGTAATATTCTCTTTGACAGCTTTTATAAGTCTTGTTTTTTTTGCAAGACCGCAGGTCAGTCACATATTTTCTTTTGCCGATTTTGAGATTATTTTGTTTAACGCGGATCGCACAAGTCTTTTTATAGGATATGTGTTTGCGTTTATGGCAGTTCTTATTTCCATCTACTCCATGCATGTCAAAGAGAGAGTTTATCACGCCGTTTCAATGCTCTACATCTTTGGCGCTATGGGTATGGTTTTCGCCGGTGATTTCATAACCTTTTTTTTCTTCGGTGAGATAATGCTGATTACAGCTACGGTGCTCATATGTTACAAGAAGGAGAGGCAAGCGCTCCGGGCAGGACTTAGGTACTTCGTCATCCATCTTTTAGGCAGTTCGCTTCTCCTTGCCGGTATCCTTGTCAACTACACCATGACGGCAAGTATGAGCATAGGTAACATTTCGCAGGGTATTCCCGCAATTCTTATACTTTTAGGGATAGGGGTCAACGCCGCATTCATTCCCTTTCATACATGGCTTCCCGACGCTTATTCGAAAGCGCCGTTTACCGCAAGCCTCCTACTATCGGTCTTCACTACAAAAAGCGCGGTTTATGCGCTTGCCAGATTTTTTCCGGGTGTTGCGGAAGTCGCATACATGGGTGCTACTATGGCACTATTCGGGGTAGTGATGGCGCTTCTTCAAAGTGATGCAAGAAAATTGCTCTCTTATCATGTCATAAGCCAAGTTGGATTTATGGTGGCAGGAGTTGGTATGGGTACATTTTTAGGAGTGGATGGCGCACTATATCATGCCTTTAATCATATTCTTTACAAGTCGCTTCTTTTTATGTGCATTGGAGCTGTCATATACCGTACAGGAAAGCAGAATTTAAGTGATTTAGGCGGTTTTGCAAGAAGTATGCCCATAACCACGATAGCCTGCATAATAGCGGCACTGTCTATATCAGGCGTTCCGCTTTTCAACGGTTATGCGAGCAAAGCGATACTCTATGAGGCTTCATATAAAAGCGCACTGCTGCTGTGGTCTTTGAAACTTGCTTCACTTGGGACTTTCATATCCTTCAGTAAATTCACGTATTATGGTTTCCTTCGCTCCAAAGATACAAAGGTGAGTGAAGCCCCGCTTAGTATGACCATCCCAATGGCTACTCTGGCGTTTCTTTGCGTGGCAGGCGGAATTTATCCGAGGCTTATAACCGTTTTTCTTCCGTATTATACAGAAATTGCAGTATATATACCCGCTAAGGTGGCTGATGCAATGATTTTCACTACTGCGGCAGGGATTATTTTCTTTATAGGCATGAAAAAAGTATTTAAGCCTCATGCCCCAAATGCATTGGCACAGGAAACCAATAATACCATAGATGAATTTTCGGATTTACCGGCTTATACGCCTGTTTCTATGAAACACTTTGTATTTGCCAGATTTGCTAAGTACTTTAATTCAGGATTTTTGCCAAAAATTGGCATTGACCAAAAGACTGCTACCAACGGAACAAACGCACCGGCTGTGGATTCATCGTTAGCAATCATGGCAATAACTATAGCAGCTTTACTGTTATATATGACGTTTAGATAAATATAACCACGGAGATGGTTTTCTGGTTTTCGTATTCAGCTTGTGATTTTGATAAGAACTTTTAAGCCATGCATCATGACTTCTTCATCAAAATCGAACCTGTTGCTGTGCAATGGCTCACAATAGCTTTTCTGCCCGTTAAGAGTTCCTAATAGCATAAATACCCCGGGAACTTTCTGCTGGAAAAACGAGAAGTCCTCAGCAGTCATAAAAGGTCCCGCATCAACTAGCATTTCAGATGATAGAATGTTTCTTAACGATTTAACTAATCCGGGATCATTGTATACCGAAGGGTAATAAACCGTTTCGCTGTACGTTGTTTTGACCTTAAACGTATTTTCAAGACCATTAAGAAAATCCAGCAGTGTTTCTTTAACCTTAATATAAGCATTTTCGTCAAAGGTGCGTATTATCCCCTCCAACACAGCCTTTTCAGCGATTATGTTGCGCCTTTCCCCCGCCTGCATCCTGCCAATCGTTATGAGGAATCGCTGCATCGGATCAAGCCTGCGGCTAACTGCAGCATGCATCGAGTGCACAAAATGCGACGCAGCCATCAAAGCGTCGGCTCCATCCTGCGGCATAGCGCCGTGTGCGCTTTTCCCGGTAAACTCAATATCAAACTCGCAGGTCTGAGCCATAAGCGGCCCTTCCCGCAATCCTATAGATCCCTGCTTTATCCCCGGAAAAAGATGAAAACCAAATATGGCGTCAACCTTCGGGTTCTCAAGCACGCCTTCTTTGATCATAGGCAAAGCACCACCTATTGATTCTTCAGCCGGCTGGAATATCAGAACAATGTTTTTACTCAAAGTGTCGCGGTTATCACTTAACCACCTGGCAAATCCGAGCAGCATTGCCATATGTGCGTCGTGACCGCACGCATGCATGATTCCTTCGTTTTGAGAAGCGTACTCAAGTCCGGTATGCTCTTTCAAAGTAAGTGCATCCATATCAGCTCTGAAAGCAAAAGTTTGGCATTCAGGGCTTACATGCATTACAGCTTTTATCCCTGTACCCGAAACAGCCTCTATGCTATCGAATTTAAGCTCCATAAGCTTGTTTATTATGTATTTTTGCGTATTATGAACATCAAATCCTATCTCAGGATATTTATGAAACCACCTGCGATGGCTTATCATTAAATCCAAGATTTCTTTATAAATCGAATCTTTAAGCATAGTTTCTCTCCTCCGAGTAAAAGTGATGCGTAGCCTGCAGTTAGAACATCTCTAGAAACTTAGATCCTTTAGTATGTTAATCGCTAATACTTCGACCTTTTCTACGAATTCATATGCTCGTTTTAGTGATTCCGCTGACTCATCAATTCCTATTTCAATGTAGTCTCCATAATCTGAATCTATCCTTCTTGCATAAATCCCTCTAAAAGTTTCTCCGAATTCTTTAGGGAGAAGGCCGGTTCGTATAAATTCTTTCGAAAGCATTGTTTTTACTCCATCATGAGTTTCCGGCTCAATTCCTCTCAAAACAAGAAGCGCTTTTGCGGCCGTCAGAATCGCATAATAGCTGCGATTTACAGATGATTCGTATGAAGCAGTATCAAATAACTTCGTCGCATCGGATATGAGCTTTTTTGACTTTTCAATTCTGTATTTGCACAGGTCTATTTTATCTTCTATGTTCATTGTCATATAGTACGATTCCTTCTCTCTCTACATTATTAACAAAATTGCTATTTAGTCTTTTGTTAGTTTCGAACTCGTGCCTGGTAAAAACAACGGATGATATAGGTACATCATATTCAAGTTCAATGTCGTGAAGTATGGTTATGACATCGTTCTTGATTCGCAAACTGCTAAGAATAATTAAGATGTCCATATCAGATGAACCAACAAAGTCGCCACGTGCACGAGATCCAAAAAAAATTACTTTTTCTGTTTCTGGTAGAACCGCCAAGGATGATGCGATTCTATTTAAAGCGTCAATTTCTGCTTTCTGTGCTAATTTTATAGGAATGTCTCTATCCATGTACACTATCCTCGCAATCGCTGTGCCTTAGGTCAATTCTACTACGAATTCCACTGATGTCAATATACAAAGGGGACGCATACTTTTTGCATGGAGTTAGTGACAGGGGGACGGGGTTAGTGTCACACGGGTGTGACACTAACCCCGTCCCCCTGTCACTAACCTGTCACGAATTCTGTTGTTTATCCATTACACGGGTCATGGAACGCTGTTTCACTAATGGTTCTTAAAAAACCTAATTTTCCGGTAGAAATTCCTCATCAACAAATCCTTCATCTTTATAGCTTTGCCTCATTGGTCCAATAAGTTTTTCCTTTAAAGCAAGTTGCAATACCTGTGAAAAGTTGATTCCTGCAGCTTCAGCTGCAATATTTAATTCGTGAGGTATCGTAAGAGTCTTTTTATCATACTTGATCTTTTCTTCAAGAGACACTGTAATCAACGTTGTGTATTGGTTTATCTCTATTTTTATATCTTTAAGCTCAGTTGGGGCCGGTATTTCCTCCCCATCCTTCATTCTTGACCTTAGCGAAAGTTTAATTACTTCTTCGGCATTCTTTATCGCTTCCTCTGTGGTTGTTGAACATGTATACGCTTCTTCAATATCAGGGAACCATATCGAAATCCCATCAACATCATATTGTAATATTGCCACATAGGTGTATTTTTTCATTCTCAAAACCTCCATTTATCGAACTGCGGGAAGCTCTCTCATAACTTCAAGCCTGATTGCCTCTCAATATTCTTGAGTGTGGTAATCGGTATGTTTTACCGTAACTTTACCTTTTTTACTTGGATGTTCATACTGGTGATGGCTTCCTTCAATTTCGTATAAATACCAGCCATCCGTTTCAAGTATTCTTATTATTTCCCTTGATGAATACGCTTTCATCATTCCTCCTGAAAAAATTATAACACGTATTGACACGTGCTGCAATCGCAACGGCAGTAAATTGGGTAAAGTGTCTTAAGTATAGCTCTTGATACATAACGCGCTCCGAAACGACATAGTCGGCTTTCTTCTCAAGCGGCGGCTCTATTATAAACGGACGCGATACGCTTTCATTTTTGCTTAAAACTTTTGTTTCCGCTCCCCAATTCTGACCTCCAACTCCCAGTGATCAGCTCTCTGCATCGAGATCTGTCCCATCGATAGAACCGTCCCCATTATTGGTAATTGACAATAAAAATAGCAGGTGTTATCATTTTTTTGATCTGTGTCATAATGGTAAAAAGTCTGGAGGATTGCGTTAAATGAAAAAAAAATATAACATAGCGGTCATCGGAACAACAGGTATGGTAGGACGAAAAATCCTAAAAGTTCTTGAGGAACGAAACTTACCCGTCAATAATTATCATCTGTTCGCTTCTGCGCGTTCAGCGGGTACTAATATCGAATTTATGGGTCGCACCTATACAATCGAGCAGTTGACAGAAAACTGCTTTAACGGTAAAGATATCGACATAGCATTGTTTTCGGCAGGAGCTTCGGTCAGCCGTGATTTTGCTCCTATCGCCGCAAGCCAAGGGGTTGTGGTTATAGATAACAGTAGTGCATGGAGGATGCTTGATGAGATTCCTCTTGTAGTTCCTGAAGTGAATCCTCAGGATATTCTTAAGCATAACGGTATCATATCAAATCCAAATTGTTCCACAATTCAGGCTGTGGTAGCATTAAAGCCACTTCACGATATGTATGGGATAAAAAGAATAGTATACTCAACCTATCAGTCAGTTTCAGGTGCCGGTATGGCAGGATATGACGATCTGGTGGAAGGGGTGAAAGGCAGCATAAATACTAAAAAATTCCCATATCCGATATTTTCAAATTGCCTGCCCCATATTGATTCATTCCTTGACAACGATTATACAAAAGAAGAAATGAAGATGATCGAAGAAACCAGAAAAATCTTGGGGGATCAAAGCTTGAGAATTACCGCCACCACGGTAAGGGTGCCGGTTTTCTACGGTCACAGCGAATCAATAAACGTTGAATTTGAGAAACCTTTTAACATAAAGGATTTAACCGCCGCACTTTATAAAGCGCCCGGTTTGCTAGTGATGGATGATCCCGCAAACAATCAGTACCCTATGCCTATCCACGCTGAAGACAGAGACGAAGTTTTCGTCGGCAGGATAAGAAGGGATGAAAGCCTCGAAAGCGGAATCAATATGTGGGTTGTTGCAGACAATATTAGGAAAGGCGCGGCAACAAACGCTGTCCAAATAGCCCAAAAACTTATTGAGTATTGGGAAAGCGGTCAATTACCCCGCTAATAAATTAGTTTTAAGGAGGTTGTCATGAGCGTATTTACAGGATCATGCCCCGCATTGGTCACGCCTTTTAGCGATGATGGCATCAATTTCGAAGCCTTAGGAAATCTGATTGAATTTCAGATCAAGGAAGGCAGTGACGCAGTGCTTATATGTGGCACTACAGGCGAACCATCTACTATGACTCATAAGGAAAAACTAGATGCAATATCGTTTACAGTAAAAAAAGTCGCAGGTCGCGTGCCTGTTATCGCAGGCACCGGCGGCAATAACACTGTCGAAGTAATCGAATTGTCTAAAGAAGCTAAGTATTTAGGCGCAGATGCACTACTAATCGTTACCCCCTATTACAACAAAACTACGCAAAAAGGTATGGTATTGCATTATGAAGCTATAGCCAAATCGGTTGATTTGCCAATAATCATCTACAATGTGCCCTCTCGTACAGGCCTTAACATGACCGCAGCCACTTTAAAAGAGCTGTCAAGTATTAAAACAATCGTGGGAATGAAAGAGGCGAGCGGCAATATATCTCAAGTTGTGGAGATGGCTCGTCTATGCAATGATACAATAGCTCTATATTCGGGCAACGACGATATGATCGTACCGCTTATGTCTGTTGGCGGCAAGGGAGTCATCTCAGTAGTAGCAAACGTCGCTCCGAAAGACACCCATGATATGGTTTTAAAATTCCTCCAAGGCGACATAAAAGGAAGTTATGAGCTTCAATTTAAACTAAACCCTCTGGTAGATGCGCTCTTCCTTGAAGTTAATCCAATACCTGTAAAAACTGCGTTAAATCTTATGGGAATGAACGCAGGTAAACTTCGACTTCCTTTGACAGAAATGTCTGAGCCTAATTTGAAAGTTCTGAAACAACGAATGACGGAATACGGGCTCCTTTAGAATAATTACGAAAGCAGAGAAACACATGATAGACATAATACTACACGGAAGCAGCGGAAGAATGGGGCAAGTGGTCGCATCTGTAGCTGCATCAGACCCCGAAGTGAGAATAGTGGCCGGTATTGATTCTTCGCTAAATGGCAGCAATTCCGATTTCCCCACATATAGTTCTTTCGAGCAGTGCAAAGAGTCCGCTTCCGTAATAATAGACTTTTCATCTCCTGTCGCAATCCCTAAAGTGCTCCAGAGCGCTTGTAAAAGAAAGCTGCCTTTAGTGATCGCGACGACCGGACTTTCTCCTGAGGATCTCAAAGCCATAAAGACTGCGTCTGAAGTAATACCGATCTTGCGATCGGCCAATATGTCTTTAGGAGTTAACCTTATGTATGAGCTTTCTCAGAAAGCTGCGTCATGTTTGGGCGATAAATTTGACATTGAAATTATTGAGAAGCACCATAATCAGAAGGCGGATTCCCCCAGCGGAACGGCCTTTGCTTTAGCTGACGCTATAAACGAAGCTTTTCTTGACCCGAAAAATTATGTATATGGAAGAAATTCAAAACATGAGAAAAGAACAGCAAACGAAATAGGTATACACGCCATACGCGCCGGTACAATCAACGGTGAACATACAGCTTTGTTCGCAGGCAAAGACGAGGCTCTCTCTATAACGCATACGGCTTATTCAAGGCAGATATTTGCTTCAGGCGCAATAGCCGCAGCAAAATTTACGGTTAAAAAACCTGCGGGGCTTTACAGCTTCAGGGATATGCTATCCGAACACAGCGCTGTAACAAATATTTATATCGTTGATGGACAGTCATTGGTTACAATAAATCATATACCCTATAAGCCACAGGCAGTATCTGACATTTTCGAAGCGCTTGGCAATGAGAATATCAACATAGACATGATAAGCCAGACTGCTCCTTTAAATGGTGAAGTAGATATTTCATTTACGCTTCCCCTTAAACACTTACCTCGCGCCATGGATAGAATAGCAGCTTTAAAGAAAAATTTCCCAAATCTTTCTTCTATAGCCTATGACAATGTATCCAAGCTCACGGTGGAAGGCGTCGGTATGGAAATTCAATCAGGCATAGCGGCAAGGATTTTTGGCATAATGGCCAAACAAAACATTTCCATTAAGACAATAACAACTTCTGAAACAAAAATATCCTGTATAATTGAAAAAGCGGATGAACTATTAGCTGTCAAAGCCATAAGCGACGAGTTTGGAATTTGAGTATATAATAAAAGCCGGAATTTCTCCGGCTTTTATTATATACTTGGAAGATTGACTATACTGCAGTATTATCAACCTTTTTATAGGCTTTTCTTAATCATCTTGTCCAGATCCCCTTTGGGACGCGCACCTATCGCCTGATCAACAACCTTCCCGTCTTTAAACAAAGCAATAGTCGGGATGCTCATAACCTTATAAGTTGCGGCGAGTTCCCTTTCTTCATCGACATTGACTTTACCAACCTTTATTTTGCCTTTGTACTCGTCAGCTAATTGGGAAATAATGGGGGCAACCATTCTGCACGGTCCGCACCATGACGCCCAAAAATCAACTAATACCGGGATGGATGATTTTAGCACCTCGGCGTCGAAATTATCATTACCTAAAACAAGAACATCTTCAGTTGCCATCTTAATCGTCTCCTTCTCCATTTTTTTTGAGCTTATAAACAATCTTCGGGGTAAAACAGCCTTTTTTCTTAAAATAAGGTTCAATGAGCTTAATCCCTAAAAAAGCCAGCATAGTAAACAAAATCCCTCCGGCTACCCCGACAAGTTCGGAATCAAGATTAAGCTCAGGAGCAATTCCTATACCTGCCAATACTCCTATGATAAGTCCAACAAGAGGAATGACATACACAATAGCCGCTGCTTGCAATACTTTTGAAGGTTCCATATCTATCCCGACTATATCTCCCGGTTTGCCGTTTATGTCATTCGGAATCTTAATCAGAACATCTTCTTGGGTACCGCTCGGACACACCTTGCATTTTCCGCAAGCCGTATCCCTTTTCACGCCCACTATAGCATTCCCGGCATCAAGCCTGACTATCACACCGCATTGTTCCACTTAAACCGACTCCGTCCACCCTTTGATTATAATGGAATGTTGATTCTAATGCAATAAAATGTTAAAAAATCTCTTTTTGGGTGACTTCGATTTTCAATTCCTTAAGCTGTACCTCTTCAACATATGAAGGTGCATCCACCATCGGATCCGAGGCGTTTTGTATTTTAGGGAACGCTATTACGTCCCTTATACTCTCGCTTCCGGTAAAAAGCATCGCCATCCTGTCAAATCCATATGCTATACCTCCGTGAGGCGGAGCTCCATACTTAAACGCTTCAAGAAGAAAGCCGAATCTCTCCCAGGCTTGTTCGTTTGTAAAGCCTAGAGCCTTAAACATTCTTTCTTGCAGTCGGCTGTTATGAATCCTAATGCTGCCTCCCCCTATCTCGACTCCGTTTAGAATGATGTCATATGCTTTTGCTCTTACCCTTGAAGGATCAGTTTCTAAAAGGTCAATATCCTCATCCATCGGGGAAGTAAATGGATGATGTTTAGCTACATATCTTTTCGCGTCATCGTCATATTCAAGTAACGGAAACTCAGTTACCCATACGAATCTAAAATCACCCTTATGCAATAGTTCTAAACGTTTCGCAAACTCAAGCCTTAGCTGTCCTAAAGCATAAAGCGCCACTGAATCAATGTCCGCCACAAACAGAAGCAGATCTCCAGGTTTTGCGTTTAATCTTGCAATTATCAATGAAATCTCATCCTGAGTCAAAAACTTAGATATCGGTGACTTTACTCCTTCAGAATCGACAACAATCCATCCTAATCCTTTAGCCCGATGAGTTTTTGCCAAATCAACTAGAGCGTCAATTTCACGTCTTGCGTATTTTTCACCGCACCCTTCGGCATTCATCGCTCTGACTTTGCCGCCTTTTGCGATTGATTCCCTGAAAACCTTATACTCGCAATCGGAAACAATATCTGTAACATCCTTAAGCTCCAAGCCAAATCTCACATCCGGCTTATCGCTTCCGTATCTTTCCATAGCTTCTTTGTATGTAAGCCTTTCAATCGGAAGCTTTAACGGAATTCCAAAAGTATTCTCGAATACAAAAGCCAACATTCTTTCATTTATAGCAAATACATCCTCTTCTTCCACAAAAGACATCTCTATATCAATCTGGGTAAACTCCGGTTGTCTGTCCGCTCTCAAGTCCTCGTCTCTGAAACATTTTACAATCTGAAAGTATTTGTCATATCCTGATAGCATAAGAAGCTGCTTAAAAAGCTGAGGCGATTGAGGAAGGGCATAAAATTTCCCGGGATGTACTCGGCTTGGCACAAGATAATCCCTCGCTCCTTCAGGAGTGCTTTTTGTTAGAACCGGTGTTTCTATCTCCAGGAAACCTTCCTTGTCAAGAAAGCTACGAACCCATTTAGCGAGGTTATGTCTAAAAATCAGCTTTGCCTGTAAATCAGACCTTCTCAAATCCAAATAGCGATATTTAAGCCTTAGACTTTCGGAGACATTTATTCCCGGCTCAATTGCAAAAGGCGGAGTAGCCGAAGCTGACAGAATCTTAAGTTCGTTAGCTTGAATTTCTATTTCTCCTGTCGGGATTTTCGGATTCATCGTTTCTTCTGATCGCCTTACGACTTCACCTTTTATAGCCAATACATACTCATTTTTTAAGCTCTCAGCCTTTTTAAAAAAATCCGCATTTTTATTCTCATTAAATACTATTTGCACTATACCCGTTCGATCCCTTAGATCAACGAATATAAGTCCGCCCATATCCCTTCTTCTTTGTGTCCAACCCATCAATGTCACGTTTTGTCCCACGTACGATAAATCAATTTCCCCACACATGCAGGTTCTCTTCCATCCGGCTAGCTGTTCTGACATCAAGCGATTCCTCCTGTAAAACTTTTATATTTTTTTTCAATAAAATCAACAACATCTGCGACAGGTACATAGATCTCTTCCCCATCTTGCATGTTTCGTATTTTCATCTGCTGTCTGGCAATCTCATCATCGCCCATCATACAAACCCATACGGCTGCGATTTTATCCGCATACTTAAACTGCGACTTAAGCCCGCGTCCCGCATGATCCATATCCGCAGGTATACCTTTAAGCCTTAAGTCGTTCATCAAACGGAAGAGCTGAGGCCTTAACACATCGTTTAATATAGCTATATAGGCAAAGCACCCCTTGGGTTTAGGTATATCGATGTTTTGGCTGTCCAAAACCATAAGAAGTCTTTCAAGCCCCATCCCGAATCCTACTCCGGAAGTAGAAGGCCCTCCGCAAGCGGCAACCAGATTATCGTATCGTCCGCCTCCGCATACCGTTGATTGCGCCCCTAAATCCGTTGAGATAAATTCAAACACTGTCTTTGTGTAGTAATCCAATCCTCTTACGATCCTAGGATTTAGAGAAAATTCTATATCTTGAGCCTTAAGATAATTTTGAAGCTCATTAAAGTGCGTTTCGCACTCATCGCATCCGAAATCGATAATCTTTGGCGCACCGTCCGCTATGCTACCACAGCCTGCTTCCTTACAATCGAGTATTCTTAAAGGATTTCTCTCCAGTCTGCCCTTGCATACGCCGCACAATTCACTTAAATGCGATTCAATATACTCTTTAAGCGCATTATGGTAAGCCGGCATGCACTTTTCACATCCTATGCTGTTAATATTGAGTTTTAAACCTAAAATACCAAGTTCACGGAACAAAGCTACGGCAACACATATAACTTCGGCATCAACCGAAGCTTTCTTTGAACCAAAAACTTCGACACCAAACTGATGATGCTCTCTTAACCTTCCGGATTGAGGCGCTTCATACCTGAAAACTGGTGTGAGATAATACATCTTCACAGGCTGCGCCCATGAATGCATCCCTTTCTCTATATATGCCCTGACAACTCCGGCTGTGCCCTCAGGCTTAAGCGTAATGCTTCTTCCTGCTTTATCGTTGAAAGTATACATTTCTTTCTGAACGATGTCCGTCTCATTGCCGACGCCTCTTTCAAAAATCTCTGTATGCTCAAATACAGGAGTTCTCACCTCATTAAAGCCAAAATATCGCGTTAGTTCTCTTATCCGATTCTCGATATGAATCCATTTATACGCTTCATCCGGCAGCACATCCTTTGTGCCTTTAGGCGCGATAGCTATTCCAGCCATTTCGCAATTCTCCTTTTAGAAATTTTCCCGCTGTCAAGCAGTGGTGTTACTTTATGAAACTACAAGAACCGTCCCCCTGGTTCTTAAAAGTTTTTTCTGCTGTCGAGCAATATAGTAACCGGTCCATCGTTTATAAGACTCACTTCCATGTGAGCGCGAAATACTCCTGTTTCGACAGGGATATTTTTCTCCTTCAACATAGTGACAAACACCTCGTAGTATTCGTTTGCCTTATCCTGATCGGCTGCGGTTGTGAAACTCGGTCTTCTTCCCCTTCTTACATCACCGCAAATAGTAAATTGTGAAACGACCATCACAGAAGCGGCCTTTTGCTTTACTGACAAGTTCATTTTCTGATGTTCGTCCTCAAATATTCTTAAATCAGCAATCTTATCCGTCATGTATTTCAAATCGTCCGGGTTATCTTCCTTTTCAACCCCTAAAAATACGAGTAACCCTTCTCCAATCTTACTTATCTCATCATCATTGACTCTCACATTTGCCATCTTTACCAATTGCACGACCGCTCTCAAATTTTCATCCCCTATATCTCGCATCTGACGCTGCTAATCACCATTTTTTCAAAGAATTACACTTTCATTCTGCTGACATCTATCACTTCAGACAGCTTCTTAAGCTGCCGCATAACCTTTTCAAGCTGAAGCGTATCTGTTATCTGCAATGTTAGATTTATGTGCGCGCGCTTGTTTTTATCGGTTTTCGCATTAACGGCGGTTATGGCTATTTTCATATCGGCAATTGCCATAGTTACTTCAGCTAGAATCGAATGCCTGTCCCTTGCGATCACATAGACCCCTGCACTATATGATGCCTTTGGCTCTTCTGTCCATGTGACTTCGATAAATCGATGGTTCTCAACAGAAACGTCATTTAAGCTACCGCAATCCGATCTGTGTATCGAAACACCCCTACCTCTTGTTATATAGCCCACTATACCGTCGCCATGCACAGGATTACAGCACTTAGCCAGCCTGATCATTACATTATCGATTCCTTTTACGGCGATTCCTTTTTCATACGGCCTTTTGGGAGCAACGACTTCCTTTATGAGAGGTTCAGGCGGTTCGTCCTGATTGGCTTTCTTGTATTCGTCGATGAGTTTCAAAAGTACCTGATTTACTGTTATTCCGCCATAACCAATCGCAGCGAACATATCTTCCACTGAATGCAAACCGTATTTATGCAGTATAGGTTCAAGCCATTCGCTTTTTAGAAGGCGCGAGAGCAGGCAGTTTTGCTTTTTTGCTTCTTTTTCAAGTAATTCCTTGCCTTTGACAATGTTCTCTTCGCGCTTTTCCTTTTTGAACCATTGCTTAATCTTACTTCTGGCTTCACTCGTTTTAACCATTTTAAGCCAGTCCCTGCTTGGGCCATGCCCTGCCGAAGCAGTCAATATTTCCACTATCTCTCCCGTTTGGAGCTCATAATCAAGGGTAACAATCTTTCCATTCACTTTTGCGCCTATGCACCTATTACCAATCGCACTATGGATGGCATAAGCAAAGTCAAGGGGAATAGCTCCTTTAGGAAGATCAATAACATCACCTTTAGGAGTAAATACGAATACTTCATCGGTAAACAGATCTACTTTTAACGTGTCAGTAAAATCCCTAAAATCACTAAGCTCATGCTGCCACTCAAGAAGCTGTCTTAGCCATGTCAGCTTATCGTCAAGCTCGCTTTGGGATTTGCGTCCTTCCTTATACTTCCAATGCGCGGCGATTCCGTATTCCGCCGTATGATGCATTTCCCAAGTCCTAATCTGTATCTCAAAAGGTTCACCGCTATGCCCTATAACCGATGTATGCAATGATCGATACATATTGGGCTTGGCTACCGCTATATAGTCCTTAAATCTACCCGGAATAGGCTTCCAAAGCGTATGAGCAATCCCAAGTACCTCGTAGCAATCCTTTATCTCTTCGACAATAATTCTTATAGCCATAAGATCGTAGATTTGATCGAAGCTTTTATGCTGCATATACATCTTTCTGTATATGCTGTAAAAATGCTTAGGCCTTCCTTCTATGTCGGCTTTGATTCCGGCCTCTTCTATCTTTTCACGCAGGATATCTATAAACAACTGTATCTGCTCTTCCCGTTCCCTGCGCTTTGTGGATATTTTTTCGACCAAATCGTAATATCCGGCAGGGTCGATGTAACGAAGCGACAGATCCTCAAGCTCCCATTTGATTTTAAAAATGCCTAATCGATGGGCTAGCGGAGCGTATATCTCAAGGGTTTCATATGCTTTTTCGCGCTGCTTGTCTTCCTCGATGTATTCAAGCGTCCTTAAGTTGTGCAGACGATCTGCGAATTTGATTATTATAACTCTGATATCTTTACCCATGGCCAGAAACATCTTACGTAGAGTTTCAACCTGCTGTTCTTCCTTGGTCTTAAACTCAAACTTACCAAGTTTTGTTATACCGTCAACCAATCTTGCGACTTCCGATCCAAATTGCCTTTCAATCTCAGAGAGCGGAATACCGGCATCCTCTGCAGTATCATGAAGAAGGCCGGCAATTATCGTATTTATATCAAGACCGAGATCGATTAAGTTCAAGGCTACCTCAATAGGATGAACAGTATACGGCTCTCCCGAAGATCTTTTTTGTCCTCTGTGAGCATTTTCGGCAAAAGAAAGCGCTTTATGGAAAATATTCAAGCCTTCTTTCCCATAATTTTCTTCAATTTTCTTCTCTAGGCGACTTATTCTGTTTTCCAACTCCGATTGAATCATAATCTACAATCCATTTCCTTAATGGGGACATATCGCATAGAATTTGTCCCCATACCTTAGAATAAAACAATGCTGCAATAACCATATGTTTTGCAGCAAGTCAGTAAAGTGCCGAAAATTCTAATATCTTAAAAGGCTCATCACATTATATCCGTCAAGCATTTTTCTGCCATCCAAGTAAGATAATTCTATAACGAATATAAGCCCGACAACTAAACCTCCAAGCTTCTCAACAAGTTTAACAGTAGATGACGCAGTCCCTCCTGTCGCTAATAGATCATCTGCTATAAGTACTCTCTGACCCGGTTTTATTGAATCTTCGTGGATCTCAAGCGAGTCAACCCCATATTCCAATTCATACTCGTACGAAACGACTTTCGCCGGAAGTTTCCCTGGTTTTCGAGCCGGTACGAATCCAGCCTTAAGCGCATATGCTAGCGGAGCTCCCGCTACAAATCCTCTTGCTTCAGGACCTACTATCAATTCCGGTTCAAGATTTCTGGACATCCCGACTAAGCTGTCTATCGTTTGTGCATATGCATTCCCGTCTTTAAGAAGGGTGGTTATATCCTTAAATAAAACTCCGCTCTTAGGGAAATCAGGGATTATGCGAATCATCTGTTTCAAATCCATTTAAATTACCTCCGTTAGCCGTATTGTCAAGTCTTCTTATAAAACTTATATATTCAAGATAAATCTTGCTCTCTTTAAGGCTTCGCTTGGGCGGATTATGCACACATTCAATTTTCACGCATCTATGTTCAATGTTTATGTTAATAAATCCTAATTCGCTGAAAATTTCTGTTGCCATAGATACTTGAAATCCGTTTGAGCTAAGCCCGGAAGATTTGTTGTAATCTTCAATCAAATCGGACATATCTTTCCAGATAAGCCTGCCATTTTTCTTTTGCTTAAGCCATTTATAAAAGTGTGCCAAAAACTCCCTGTCAATTTTCAGGTGTTCAATGTAACACTCTTTTATTCTTGAAGCCGTCTCATTTGATCTCACCAAGCATATCCGAGAGACATAGCCGGCTTCGAAAAACCTCTCCGGACACAAAATTTCTTCATCCTCAAGCAAAAATATCCTATTATAGTGCCTGAAAGGAATCTTGTTATAATCCGGCGCCATAACAACAGCATTTGCCGACAAATCATGTGGCTCACAATAGCCTATACTAAAGCGATCCGCCAGGTTATTCGCAATCAAACGTTCTAAAATCCATTTCGCACCCGTTTTGCTGTTTGCCAAAACCAAATTTCCAACGGGGGAACTGCTCAATCGAACTAAAACATCCTCCCAGTCTATCTTGGTTCTGACGTCCGACGTCTGCCTCCTGACGACTTCATTATACCTGACATCGGATAAAAATACATCAAAAAATTTAAAGTAAAAGGGTTTTAAAGCCATCTCAATATCGTTTACACTGGTTAAGACCCTTTTTAGAGTCTTTACCATAAGTTGTATCCTGCTTACACCCTTCCACTCGTTAGTCTCAAGACCGGCCAGTACATCCACAGAGCCGCTTGCGGTTAGACCTCCTAATACATGAGCCAATCCGAAGCCTATGCCTTCCCATACTTTTTGCTCGGTTCTGAAAGAAAACTTGACATGACGTAAATCATTCCCCATATACCTTCCGTCTTCCATGATTACATCACCAAACAAGAAAACAGGTGATGGATTTGACATCCCGAAAGGTGCGAGCCTTTCAATCTCGCCCACTAACTGAGGCGTGATGTCGGAAAATTTAAGACATTCATCATATGCAGCCTTTTTCATAATCATTTCATCAGTTATGCTAAGCTTGGCATATTCGGACAAAGCCTGCTTCAGCAAAGGTATGTTGTGTTCCGCAATCGAAAATCCGGCTGCTTTTGCATGTCCGCCTAATTTTTGGAATAAGTGCCTTACCGTTGTCAATGCATCAAAGATATCAAACCCAGAAATACTTCTGGCTGAACCTGCCCCCTTGCCATCCCGTACGGATATCAACAAACAAGGCCTGTTATATGCCTCAACTATTTTTGAAGCTGCAATCCCGATTACACCCTTGTGCCAATTCTCCCCTTCGATGACTATTATCCTGTCATTTGAGAGGTCAAACTCTTTTTCGATTTTATCTTTTACTGCGTTTACGAGTTGTTCTTCAATTTTCTGTCTGAGTGCGTTATGCTCATCGAGCGTCTTAGCAATTTCTAATGCTTCGTCCAAACTTTCGCTTATAAGGAGGTTGAATCCTGATTTTGCTAAAGCGATCCTGCCCGCCGCATTAAGCCTCGGAGCCAAGGTAAAGGAAATTTTGCCTGCATCGACATCTTTTTTTTCAAAACCTGAAACGTTGATAAGCGCTTCAATGCCAATTCTTGTGTTTACTGACATCTTCTGAAGCCCTTTTGCCACAAACACACGATTCTCGCCTAGAAGCGGGACCATGTCCGCTACGGTGCCGATGGCCGCCAAATCGATTACTCTCTCTAAAGCGCACACTCCACCTAAAGCCTGTACAAGCTTTGCCGCAATCCCAGCTCCACACAAATCCTTAAACGGATAATCGTCAGAATCATCGTTTGTTGCAATCACAGCATAAGCGTCCGGTCTTTGTCGGTCGCATATGTGATGATCGGTAATTATTATGTCGATACCAAGCGATTTAGCTTTTTCTACTTCCTCGAAAGCAACAATTCCGCAATCTACAGTAATGATAAGAGTTGTTCCGTTTTCTGCTATAGAAGCAATGGCATCAGCGTTAAGACCATATCCCTCAGAGTGCCTGCTTGGAATATAAACATCAACACCTGCATTTTTTTCGGTTAAGTATTGATGCATAATTGCGCAAGCAGTAACGCCGTCAACATCGTAATCCCCGTAAATCGTAATACGCTCTCCGGCTGATATCGCTTTTATTATTCTTTCCACAGCCTTTGCCATATCGCGAAACAAAAAAGGGTCATGAAGATGATCAAAAGATGGGTTTAAAAACCTCTCAGCTTCTGTCAGCTCAACGATCGAGCGGTTTGCCAAAAGTCTTGCTAAAACATGACTTATCCCCAAGCTTTGAGCAAGCTTAGGGATAGTCTCGCTAGAATCGGCAATTCCGCTTTGCCTTAATTTAAACACAGGCATATATACTCCTCGTTTACGCCGCTGTTTCAGCCCTGGGTTTTTTTGATCTCTCATCCCATACAGCCCAAATGGGTGCGGCAATAAATATGGATGAATACGCTCCGCCGATTATTCCAACTATCAAAGGCATGGCAAATTCCCTTACAGCTTCAACGCCGAATACATACAAAGCTACAACGACAAGCAAGGTGGTAAAAGCCGTATTAATCGATCTGGTTAAGGTTTCTGCAGTGCTTTTATTAACAATTTCCGCTTTGGACATCTTTTTGCCGAAACGTTTGTTGTTTTCACGTATTCTGTCAAACACGACTATCGTATCGTTTATCGAGTAACCGACTATTGTAAGCATAACGGCTACAAACGGACTGTTTATCTGTATATTAAGCAAGGAAACCGTCGCTACCATGATCAATACATCGTGAACAAGCGCTAATACTGCGACAACCGCAGATTTGAACTCAAATCTGAACCATATATATACAAGTATTAATCCGGATGCGATAATCAAAGCCCAAATTGCGTTCATTGTAAGCTCGCGACCTATAACGGGGCCTACTGTATCTACGCTGAATTGACCCGGTAAAAGCGCATATTTCTCCTGCATCGCCGCTTTAAGCTCGTCCAGCTTCTCGTCTAGTCCTTCCATATGCCTTATACGCAATACAGCATCCTCATTGTCAACACCCGCATACGCAACAGTGGCAACAATGCCCTTCTCGGCGACCAGTGTTCTTAGCTCTTCCACATCATAAGGTTGTCCGATATTTACATACATGAAACTGCCGCCGGCAAAATCAACCCCAAGATTCAATCCCCTTATCGGTATCAATATTAAACCTGCCAGAATAAACACTGCGGATATGAGAATCCACAACTTATATTTGCCCGCAAAATCTATCTTCATCATATCCTCCTCACACGCCATACAGCCTGTTGCTGTAAATATTTAAGTTTATAAGTGTCTTCATAATAAATTTCGTAAATACCAACGCAGTAAACATACTTGCTAAAATTCCTATAATAAGCGTTATGGCAAATCCCTGTATAGGACCGGTACCATAGTAATAAAGGACAATCGCAGCGATAAGCGTTGTGACGTTTCCATCAAGGATTGCTGAAAATGCCTTTGAAAAGCCTGTATCCACAGAAACCCTTATGGTTTTCCCGAGTCTTAATTCTTCCCTTATTCTTTCAAAAATGATGACATTGGCGTCAACCGCCATACCCACTGAAAGTATAAGTCCGGCTATACCGGGGAGGGTAAGCGTTACCTGGGAGGCTACTATGACTACCATCGTTATCAAAAGATATACAATCAAGCTTATGTTTGCCACAAATCCCGGCAATCTATAGAACAAAAGCATGAAAATAAGAACGAGGGCAATGCCGACTATTCCTGAAAGCAATCCCATCTCAAGGGCGTTTGCTCCTAAAGTAGCACCGATCGTCCTGGTTTCAAGCTGTGTCAGGTTAACCGGCAAAGCGCCGCTTTCTATAAGGTTTGCAAGCCTTGTCGCCGCTTCCATATTTTCCATTCCGTCTATAAATCCTCTGCCGCCTAAAATTGCGTCTCTCACCTGAGGCTCGGATATGGTGACGCCATCGAGAACTATCCTAATAGCCTGACCTACATACTTTGTAGTGGCGTCGGCAAATTTCTGCGCACCTTCAGGGTGAAGCTCAAAATTCACGACAGGTCTTTGAGCATCTCCAAATCCGGGTTCGGCAACCCTGACATCCCTTCCCGTTATAATGACATCGTCTTCGGGTCCTATAAACTCCAATACTGCAGGTTCAGCCAGAATATCCGCTAATTCCGCCGGATCGTCCACTCCCGGTATTTCTACCACAATCCGCCTTTCCCCCTGCCTTGCGATGGTTGCCTCGTGCTGATTAGCACCGTCAAGACGATTTCGCATGACTCTCATAGCCCCATCGATCTGACGGTCTGCTTCCGGATCTCCGGGTTCCGTCTGAGCTTCATAAACCACATACAAACCGCCGCGCAAATCCAGTCCCTGGCGCACTTCATTTCCAAGAGGAACTATTTCATACAGTCCAATTTGCAGCCCAAACAAGGCTACATAACAAAGCATTATTATCGCAACCAAAACCAATGATAATTTTACTGCGCTTTTTGTTCTCAACCTTATTCTACCTCCTTAAATCTATTGATTCTATCACTACAGATAAAAATATCAAAATCTCTACGTCTTTTCTTAATTCATTAAGCATTTATCGCTGTAGTGTTAAGCATAAGAGCATATTCGAGCCTCTTTTTCTCTATCGCGCATCCCAATCCATAAGGTTTTGCTATATCACCGTTAAAATGATAGGCATTAGCCGGACAACCACCTCCGCAATAGAATCTTGCCCAGCACTTCTTGCAGTCTTCTTTTGCAAGTATGCTATTTTCCCCGAATCGTTCTTGCATCGAAGAATCGAACGTGCCAAGCGTCACGTTACCCATCAGGAAACTTAAGTCTCCCACAAACTGATGGCAGGGATATATATCGCCCTCCGGAGTTATTGCAACATACTCGTTTCCTGCACCGCAACCTGTAACCCTCTTGGCAACGCATGGGCCTTGTTCAAGATCTACCTGAAAATGAAAAAAATTAAAATCATGCCCGTTTGACTTTTGAGCTGAACATTTCCTGGCCAAGCGCTCATACGAGTCAAATATTGCGGGCAAATCTTCTTCCCTAAGGTTATAATCAGTATTCTTAACCAGCACCACAGGTTCTAAAGATATGTGTCTAAAGCCGCATTCGGAAAGATGAATCGCATCCTCGTCGAAGTCAAGATTGTGCCGGGTAAATGTACCTCTGATATAATAGCTTCGATCCCCTCTTGATTTCACCAGTTTGCGCGTATTCTCGAGTATCCTGTCATAACTTCCTGAATGGTCAGGTAGCTTTCGCATCTTATCATGAACTTCGGGACGACCGTCAATACTTACAACGACATTTTCAAACTCAGAATTGATAAACGCTATTGCGTCATCATCCAGCAAAAGACCGTTTGTTGTTATGGTAAACTTAAATTTCTTTCCGCTTTGTTTTTCGAGTAAACGCCCATAACTTACAACTTCCTTTACTGTACCTAAATTAAGAAGTGGTTCCCCTCCAAAAAAATCTACTTCCAAATTTGTTCGTTTACCCGATTTTGAAACTAAAAAATCTAAGGCTTTTTTTCCAATATTCGTATCAAGTAACGTGCTCTGCTGGCTTTTGGGTATATCTTCAAACAAAAAACAATATCTGCAGTTTAAGTTGCAGATCCCGGAAGCAAAGAGGCATATGGCTTTTATAACCGGCTCACCGTGCGATGTTATCGGTTCTTTAAAGGAAGAATACATCCTTTCATCTTCAATAAGTTGATTAACTTCCGAAAGCCCTTCTTGAAGATCAATATCAGAATATTTGCCAGCCAGTCCAGATATGACCTTGTCCCAGCCGAAACTTTCCCCATAATCCAATATGTCCCAAACCAAATCGTCTATCGAAAAGATCGAACCGCTATTGACGTCAAGAGCAAGCTTAATACCACCCGATTCAAATCTGTGAACAGACACGGGGAGCGCAGACACGGGGACGGTTCCATCGTCTACCCTTCGGCTCTTCGCTACGCTCAGAGGACGCTCGAACCGTCCCCGTGTCTGCGTGTCTGCGGTCATTTTTGACAACTCTGATTCCCCACTGTGCAAGAAGTTTTGCATGCGGACTGACATGAAGCTTGGCATTCTCCGCAGCCACCCTTTTCAATGCTGGCTTTTAAATTTCCCTCATGTACCACCTTGATATGTTTCATTATGATTTCTCTCCTTCTAAAAATTACACAGCAGTTTCACGCCCAAACAAAAAAATACCGCAGCGATGACAACCCTCAAAGCGGCGGTTTGTCTTATATGATTATATCATATTTGAACTATCCAGGACAACGATTTTTAGTGCGACTAATCGATATTTACACCAATTACTCCACCTATTGCACCCGCTAGAAGTCCCATAAAAGCATCTGATAAAAGTACTATGTTGATAATTAAATTTCCGCTAAAAAGCCAGCTTATCAAAAAAGCCCAAAAAATATACAGTAACCCCGTCAATGCGCCTTTGAGCCAACCAATTCCCCGGCTTGCACGGGCAGCATACGCCCCACCCAAAGCGATGCTGAAAATGCGTATAACTTGATTCACCGATGGAATCAATGCATCGTCTAAATACATAAATCGCATGACAAGTGCGAAAAACAAAAAGCACACCAGTGTAATCAAAACGGCAATGATCGAACCCTTAAGTACTATAAAAACATCATTTGGCAATATACTTTGTTTGAGCAGGTTGGTCGTTTTGTTAATACTTCTCATTATGGTCTCCCCCCGTATTTGGATGCTACTTAACTTTATGCAGCATCCCCCGAAAGTATTCCGTTTTGAGATTTGAGTTCTATCAAATGATGGCTTTCCAAACGTTAATCCGTTATAAGTTTCTCCACGTTTTTAACGGCCCAGCGTTCGATTACAAGCTTGACCTTGTCAGTACCAACTTCAATTGTAAAAACATCATCCTGAACCTTTACAATCTTACCGCATATCCCGCCGATAGTCGTTATATTGTCCCCCGCTTTTAAAGACGAAAGCATCTGTTTGGTTTCCTTTTCACGTTTCTTCTGAGGACGAATCAAAAGAAAATAGAATACGAGTATCATTACTGCAAAAGGCAGTATTTGCGCTAGTAGCGCAGTCATGTCAGCACCTTGTGGCATTGTTTATCTTCCCTTCTTTTTTGGCGTATATTTAGCACTAGAGCGACACGGGGACGGTTCCATCGTCTTCCCTTCGGCTCTTCGCTGCACTTCGAGGACGCTCGAACCGTCCCCATGACATACAATATACAATTCAACAATAAATATAAAAATCCTTCAATTCGAGTTTCATTTATAGAAATTTTGTCTGTATTCAGAAAAGCGATCCTCGTAAATTGCTTCTCTAATGTTTTTCATCAAATCGATAAGGAATTTCAGGTTATGTATGCTTGTCAGTACTGAGGCGAGTATTTCGTTCGCTTTGATCAAATGGCGAATATATGCTCGGCTGAAATTCCGGCAAGAATAACAATCGCATTCGGGATCGATTGGATTATAATCCCTGCTATACGTGGCGTTTCTTAGCACAAGCTTTCCCTTCGTCGTCATAACAGTACCATGCCTTGCCTCTCTTGTGGGTAACACACAATCAAACATATCAACCCCGCGCATTACTCCTTCAATCAGTGCGTCAGCAGATCCCACGCCCATTAAATATCTGGGCTTCTCTCTGGGAAGGATTGGAACTGTGTAATCAAGAACTTCATACATTATATCCTTAGGCTCACCTACACTTAATCCTCCGATCGAATATCCCGGAAAATCCATTTCTACAAGATCCTCAACGCTTCTAAGCCTCAGATCTTTAAAAACACTGCCTTGAACTATACCAAATAACGCCTGATCTTCTCTTTTATGTGACATCTTGCATCGTTTCGCCCATTGTGTTGTCCTTTCAACCGCATTTTGAGCTTGTGCATAATCGCATGGATATGGGACGCATTCATCAAATGACATTATTATGTCAGCACCTAACGCATTTTGTATCTCAACTGCTTTCTCAGGACTTATAAAATGCTCCGAACCGTCAAGATGGGACTTGAAAACCACTCCGTCATCAGTTATTTTTCTTAAGCTTCCCAAGCTGAAAACCTGGAAACCTCCACTGTCGGTCAGTATCGGGGAATTCCAGCCCATAAACCCGTGAAGGCCCCCCGCTTCTTTCACTATGTCAAAGCCCGGCCTCAGATACAAATGATAAGTGTTCGAAAGTATTATCGAAGCTCCGATTTCTTTGAGATCTCTTGGCAAAACTGCCTTAACAGTGGCTTGCGTGCCAACCGGCATAAATACAGGAGTGTCGATAACGCCATGAGAGGTGTTTATCTTTCCTAATCTTGCGTTAGTTTGCGAACATTCTTTGATTAGTTCAAAGCTAAAACTCATTATTAATCCTCATTTTTCATTGTTCATTTCTTCATCCACAATATCATCAAACCTTATCTGCTGCTGTTGCGTCGTAAGGCCGAAGTGCTCATAGGCAAGCGGCATTGCCACCCTTCCTCTTGCGGTTCTTGATATGAATCCTAACTGTAACAGAAATGGCTCATACACGTCCTCTATGGTGACATTTTCTTCTCCTATGGATGCGGCTAATGTATCAAGCCCCACAGGCCCACCTCCGAATTTCTGTATAATGGCAAGTATCATCTTTCGATCCACTTCATCCAGTCCTATTTTATCCACTTCAAGCATGTCAAGCGCCTTCTCGGCTACATCCGCAGTTATCTTTCCTTGAGCCTTAACCTGAGCGTAATCCCTTACTCTCTTAAGAAGTCTGTTCGCAATCCTCGGCGTACCTCGCGAACGACGCGCTATCTCAAGCGCCGCTTCAGTATCAACAGGTATTCTTAGTATATCCGCAGAACGCAGCACAATTCGCATCAGATCTTCAGGTATGTATAGATTTAAACGGTTTATCACGCCAAATCTGTCTCTTAAGGGTGAAGTCAGCATACCCGCCCTTGTGGTTGCGCCGATTAAAGTAAATTTAGGCAAATCAAGCCGTAGTGATCTTGCAGCCGGTCCTTTGCCTATAACTATGTCCAAAACATAGTCCTCCATCGCCGGATAAAGTATTTCTTCGACAATACTGCTTAATCTGTGTATCTCATCTACAAAGAGCACATCCTTGTCGGAAAGGTTGGTGAGAATCGCCGCCATATCCCCGGCTCTTTCAATTGCGGGTCCTGAGGTGACTCTTAAGTTCACACCTAATTCGTTTGCGATAATACCGGCAAGCGTAGTCTTACCAAGCCCCGGAGGACCGTAAAGCAACACATGATCCAATGATTCTTTTCGATCTTTTGCGGCTTTGATGAATATTCCCAGTCTTTCCTTGACATTATCTTGTCCTATGTAGTCTTTAAGTGTTCTTGGCCTTAATCCTGAATCGGCATCAACGTCTTCAGCCAATGCGGCACCGGCCAGAATTCTGTTCTCCATCTTTGAATAATTCCTCCAAACACGCTTGTTCTTTATACTTTACATACATTAACGGTTATCTAGCGTTCTCAGTGCACGTTTAACAAGCTGAGTAAGATCGAGCTTTGAATCATTAACAGCTTTGACGGCAGTAAAAGCTTCCGAAGCGTCATATCCCAACGCCAGCAGCGCTTGCACGGCATCGGTTTCAACAGAAGCTGAATCGTAAGCAGATTTCAAATTTGCTGTGCCTTCATTTTTTATTTGGATATGCATTTTATCTTTAAGCTCTAAAACGATCCTTTGCGCTGTTTTTTTTCCAATGCCGGGAACGGTAGAGAGTAATTTCTCATCTTCCGCCGCTATTGCCAGTACAAGCCTTTCAGGAGAAATAATTGACAACGCAGATAATGCGGCCTTAGGCCCTACTCCGGAAACAGTCAGGAGTTTTTCAAACACGGCTTTCCCTGACCTGTCTATAAATCCATACAAATCTCTAGCGTCTTCTCTTACAGCCAAATAAACATATAATTTAAGCTGTTCTCCTATATGAGGCAAGACTGAAATATCTGATGAGGGGACATTCACGTGATAACCCAATCCATTTACGTCTAAAACGACATAACCCGTTCCAATCTCAGCCAAAATTCCTTTCAAATACGAAAACATATCACAAATCCCTTCTCGCGACATGGGGACGGTTCCAGCGTCTACCCTTCGGCTCTCCGCTACGCTTCGAGGACACTCGAACCGTCCCCATGTCGCGCATTCGCTACACTTCGAGGACGCTCGAACCGTCCCCGTATCTTGCTGTAACCTTCTTTTGCTGTGATGCTAATTTGCTGTTTAGAGTATGGCTTTGCGCATGGCATACGGCAACCGCAAGCGCATCAGCCGCATCGTCAGGTTTTGGTATTTCCTTTAAATTCAGCAGTAATTTGATCATCTGCTGCATCTGCTGCTTTTGAGCGCGACCATACCCCGTTATAGCCTGTTTGACCTGAAGCGGCGTATATTCATACACGGGAATAGATGCGATTGAAGGGGCAAGCATAACCACACCGCGAGCATGGCTTATGGAAATTGCGGTTTTAGTGTTTTTGCTGAAGAAAATCTCTTCAATTGCTACTGCGTCCGGCTTGTACTTATCAATTAGAAATGTAACATCTGTAAACAGCTTTACCAATCTTCCCGGCATTTCAGCATTAGCTTGAGTAGTAATAACACCATGATCTACAGCTTTAAGATTGTAACCATCATAATTAATAAGCCCATATCCAAGTATGGCTATACCGGGATCAAAACCTAATACCAGCAACCGGATACCTCCCTGAAATTCATCCGCGCACCTGTCCGTTACCGAAAATCACATACTTTATAGTTGTCAGCTCTTTTAAACCCATAGGGCCACGAGCATGCATCTTTTGAGTGCTAATGCCGATTTCAGCCCCGAACCCAAATTCGAATCCGTCGGTAAAACGTGTCGACGCATTCACATAAACCGCAGCTGCATCAATCTTTTCTTGAAATGACCTCGCTTTAAAGTAATTTGTCGTAATTATAGCTTCAGAATGTTTTGTTCCGTAATGATTAATGTGAGAAATGGCTTGTTCAAGTCCGTGAACAACCTTAACCGCAATAATCAAATCCAGATACTCAGTATACCAATCCTCTTCCGTCGCCGGTATGCAATTGGGAACGATCGCCAATGTTTCGGGGCATCCTCTAACGCTTACCCCTTTTTTCTTTAGTTCGGCTATAACAAGCGGCAAAAATTCATGCGCCAAAGCTTTATCTACAAGTAATGTTTCAGCGGCGTTGCATACCCCCGGTCTTTGGGTTTTCGCATTTATTACTATATCAATAGCCATGACTTGATCGCATTCCCCATCCACATATATATGGCAATTCCCGACGCCTGTTTCGATAACCGGTACGCTTGCCTGTTCCATAACCGTTTTAATGAGCCCTGCGCCGCCTCTCGGAATAAGAATATCTATCAAGCCGTTAAGGCGCATAAGCTCCATAGCTGCCTCGCGGCTCACATCTTCCATAAACTGTATCGATCCTTGCGGTATGCCCGCATTATAAGCCGCTTCGGCTAAAATATCCGATATAGCCTTATTTGAACGCACCGCCTCAGAACCACCTCGCAAAATCACAGCGTTACCGCTTTTTAAACATAGCGCTATAGCGTCTGCGGTCACATTGGGCCTTGCCTCATAAATTATGCCTATAACCCCTATCGGAACTCTGCGCTGTCCTATCTCAAGACCGTTTGGCCTTCGCCACATAGTTATAGTTTCACCGATTGGATCAGGTAGACTTTCTACCGCTTTCATACCTTCTGCCATATCTTTGATTCTTTTCTCGTTAAGCGTAAGCCTATCGATAAATGCACCTGTTTTTCCGGAATTCATGGCATTGGCAACATCTATCCCGTTCTCATGCAATATCCTCTCGGTATTCGAACATAATGCCTCCGCCATATCTGCCAACGCACGGTTTTTCACTGAAGCAGGCACAGTCATAAGGTCAAAGCTGGCTGCCTTTGCCTCTTTCGCTTTTTTAACTACCTCGCTCAACTTTAAATCTTCCTTTCACAAGGCATAAACAGCGTACCTATTTCTTCGCCATCCGAAGCCTTTTTAATATTGCCGGGATCATCGCCGTTAGCAATTATCATGGGTATATTGCTCTTCATACATATCTTTGCTGCAGCAATTTTAGTCTTCATACCACCTGTGCCGAATCCATTCTGCGTGCCGCTCGACATTCCCTCTATCTCAGGTGTTATTACCGACACATAGGGGATGAGTCCGGCGCTTTTGCAAGTCTTGGGATCTTTATCGTAAAGCCCATCAATATCCGATAACAGTATGAGCAAGTCAGCGGCTATCAAAGATGCTACAATCGCAGACAGCGTATCATTGTCGCCAAACTCGATCTCTTCGGTTGCAACGGTATCATTTTCATTCACAATCGGTATGCTGCCGTATTTAAATAGGGTAAAAAAGGTGTTGCAGGCGTTTTTCTCCCTTATTCCTCCGTCTAAAACATCTTTTGTGAGCAATACCTGCGCAGCTGTTTGTCCATACTCCGCAAACAATTTAGAATATATGTGCATAAGACTGCCCTGTCCTATAGCCGCCAGCGCCTGCTTTTCCGGAACGGAATCCGGTCTTTTCTCAAATCCCATCCTGCTCACCCCTGCCGCTATCGCACCGGAAGTGACTAATACCACGTTTTTACCCTGGTTTTTCAGATCCGAAAGTACTCTGGCAAGCTTCTCAATGGCGGAAAGGTTAATGCTGCCATTGGCGTATGTGATCGTGGAAGTGCCAACCTTTATTACGACAGTTTTTGCCGTTGAAACTCTTTTCCTTAAACTCTCCATATATGACCTGCGAAACTCCCTTCGAAGCTAGAATAAAGTTGTAGCCGAAAAAACATCGGCTACAAAATCTAATGGCATCAATATA
>Ga0209316_100065_pt1 | contig 40041 bp, 38 predicted proteins | sample 3C3metaG_FD_184150 | JGI IMG/M metagenome (GOLD analysis project Ga0209316, IMG submission 184150) | Freshwater bacterial and archeal communities from Indian Creek, Illinois, USA - 3C3 metaG (SPAdes) (version 3) | ecosystem: Environmental > Aquatic > Freshwater > Unclassified | place: USA: Indian... | reverse complement strand
TGAGAAATCTGGCGGTGAGTTCCACCGTGTCAGCCTGTGGAGAGGAAGGCTCTGGCTTTGGGCGCAAGCTCAAAACGAAACCAGCCTCTGTGAAGCAGGAATCCAGCAGCCAAGCTACCTATGGGTAACTTGGTGTAGGTATGGATGAACGGTAGGCACTAAAATTACTAAAATTACTAGAGGCCCCACAATACCAAACCTTCAGGTCTGTGGCATAGTCAAGGTTTCCTTGACTTATTTTAAAAAATATTTAAATATAATCCAAACAGGGAAAATTATGCTAAATTGGGTAAGAGCAAGACTAGCTAAGGGTCAGTCTTTTAGCAAGAGTGTGAGTAATGCAGAAGAAATAAAGAAGCATTCTGCTGGCATTGCTGATTTGGCCACAAGCCTGATGAGCCCAAAAAAAATTTTAAAAAATGCAAAAGTAGAAACTTTTGAAGCAGCCCAAAATAGGCTTATGGTAACAGAAGGTGAAATTTTACAAGTATATAAAAATTATGTGATTTCATTTTATATTTCATTTTTTTGTGCCTGTGTATGCTTTGTGGGATTTTTATATTATGCATTTTTTATGACCAGCATAATACCGGCATTATCTATGATGGCAATATTTACATTATGCATAATTAATGCATTTCGGTTTTCATTTAGGGCATTTCAAATAAAGCATAAAAAACTTTGTTCTGTTAATGAGTGGTGGGAAAGTGCTAGTGATTGGTTCCCAAAGATGTGACCTTGGCAAATATGTTTCACTCATATAAAAAATATGAGGAATAAGATAAAGGAATAAAAAAAATGGCAGAACAAAAGGTAGACAGGTCAGATGATGTTATTTGGATCATGGTTGCTATCATAGCAGTTCTATTTGCAATTGGGTATTTTTTTGGGGAGGACATAAAGTTTTATTATTTATATTTAAAACTAATACAGTTAAAAATTATTGCCTCTGTTTTCCCAACAGAAAATTATCTAGAGTTAATACGAATATTAGAAACCACGGCTCCAAGGGATTTTACAGTACAAGAGGTGCTAAAGGTTGGTGGAATTGTTGGAGCAGTTGTAAATATTCCCCTTATGCTTATTCTTGGATGGTTGACATATTCTATCTGGAGCAACAATCCAATACAGAAATTTAAACGCACATTAAATATGCAGACATTAAAGCAGTCAGAACAAAAAATTTGGCCATATATTTCACCAGCAGTAGGTACTCAATTAATAAATGAGCCTTTTGATAAAGGTAGTTATGCAATGGGCATAAAGCCATATGATTTTGCGGTTAAATATAATTTACTTTTAGAACCAAAAAATGTTGGAACTTTTGATGCCAAGCGGGCAGAAAAACTTTTTAACTCTCAACTTGGAAAGCCCTTTTCAGGGGTTGACAGGTTAAAAAGTCATGAGAAGGCTCTATTGGCAGTATTTGCCGCTCATGGTTGTGGGGACAAAAAGGGGGCAATGGAGGCAATTAATCAAATGGCAATTTCTGCTGCTATAAATGGCATAAATAAAATGCCAGATTTTACTTCTGTAGAGCCTCTATATAAATATTTGGAAAATCCAAAGGTAATTGAAGAAATAAGCCGACATGGATATGTCTATACAGTTATGCCCCAAGTGTTGCAATTTTCTAGAAGCACAGGAGTATTCCCTCCATCTTATTTCATTTGGTTAAAGCCAAGAGATAGGGTTTTGTGGTATATTTTAAATTGTGTGGGAAGGCAAGTGTCATTTGTAGAGGTGGCTGGTATATTTGGTCACTGGAAAGCAGAGCAAACAGCCAAGCATAAATTGGATATGCCTTTTGTCTCCACAGCAGTGCAGGGACTAGAGTTGGCTTTAAGGGAAGTTAAGGTAGTATAGCTTACAGTTTTATATGGTTCAATAATTGGGTTGACTTTATTGTATTTTTAACGTATTCTTTTAAAGATTTAAGGAGTGTCATATGTTTAATTGGGTTTATAAATTAGGTGGTTTTTATTTTACCAAGCCTTCAGTAAGTTACTTACCTGCAAAAAGTGTAAATGTTTTTTTTAAGAATGCTATTAATCCAAAATTTTTATTATTAAATTTAAATGATGTGAGTTCTATAGGCTTCTCAATTGAGGTTGATCAGGGTGATGTGGATAACACATACATACTAGTTGTTGAAAAAAATCTAACAGAAAAAATAGAATTGGCAGAGTTTAATTCTAGGGAAAAAGCTGAAAACGCCATGGAGTTGCTTAGAATAAAAATATTTGGAATAGAAAAATCAATTATAAAGACTGGCTTAATGTTGGTGTTCATTGTGCTTATATTGGGTTTAATTTCAGATATTATACTTGTACAATATAGCAAGGCAGCAATACACAGAGAGATTGCAGACAGAGCTGAAATATTACCGGCTCCAAATGGCACGCTGGTGCCACAGCAGGGTCTTAGCCCAGAAGAAATTAGCAGGTTATTGGGGGAAGCCAACAGAAATGCCATCACACAACAGCAAAATCAAGGTGGGCAAGCAACACCAGATGTGGCACCACCAGTAGATGCCACCCCCCCATCTCAGGGGGCTAATGAGCAACCCCAAGAACCACTCTCACCAGGAGATGAGTTTTTAAGACAACTTCAGAGATAAATAATATAAAAAACCATTAATCAGATTATGGGTCTATTTTAAGTCCAACTGTCCTTCAATAAGCAGTTGGATTTTTTGTGTGCCATTGAATTCATTTATGCTTAAAGAATAAACAAGCTCTTGCTGTTCTTGATCCAGTGGGGTTTTTTTGAAAAACCATATCCCTTCAATTTCTTTTTGTTCAATTTCAAGCCTCACTTTTAAGTGTGAACCACTTAAAATGTGTTGTGACAAAATTTTAAATTTACCCTTAAATATAGGGGGTGGTAAGCCTTGTCCCCATATTTGTGAGGTTATTATTTTAGCATTTTCTATGGTAATATATTCTTGTGGAAGTTCCAAATCAATAGTTTTTATATTGTTTAAGTCTTTATTGTTTGCATAATATTTAACAGCCTCATTAAATAAACTAGAAAATTCCTGTAATTTATTCTTATATATTGTTAGTCCAGCAGCAGCACTATGACCACCAAATTTTACAATGATGTTGTTGGATTTTTTATAAACATAATCCAAGGCATCTCTAAGATGTATTTGTTGAATAGACCGACCTGAACCCTTGAGTAAAGTTTCATCTTTGGAATCAGCAAAAACAATTGTTGGCAAGTAATGCAAATCCTTTAACCTAGAAGCCAAAATGCCCACAACTCCCTCGTGATAGGAGGGATGGTAGTAAGTTTTTACATGGGTGTTATTTTGTATAGTGTTTTGGTTTTCTGTGTTGGTCTGATTGCATAAGGCAATCTCTTTCATTTTATTTTCAATGCTTTTTCTCTCTATATTTATTTTGTGTAGTCGTTTTGCTAATAGTTTAGCATCTTCATTGTTGTTGGTTGTTAGGCATTGGATACCAATAGACATATCTTCCAATCTGCCGGCAGCATTTATTTGTGGTGCAACATAAAAGCTTATATCAGAACTATTGAGGGTATGGTGTTGCTTTTTACATGTTTCAATAAGAGCTAAGATGCCAGGGCGTGTTTTATTGTTTTGTATATATTTTAAACCAAGAGAAATCATAATTCGGTTATTAATGTCTAGCGGCACCACATCGGCAATAGTACCAATAGCAACCAAGTCTAGCAAAGAAAACACATTAGGGGCATTTTTTGTATTATAAATGCCACAGTCTATATAGTGTTGTCTTAATGCACATAAAATATAAAAAATTACACCACATCCAGCTAAATTTTTGCTTTCAAATGTGCAATCTGGCAAATTTGGATTTACTATACATAAGGCATTTGGCAAGACTTCTCCAACTAGATGGTGGTCTGTAATCAGTACAGGGATGTTTTTTGAGTTTGCATAATCTACCCCTTCTACTGAAGATATCCCATTATCAACTGTAACCAATAAGTCAGGCTTAATCTTATCTATGGCTTCTTCTATAACAGTAGGGGTAAGACCATAACCATGCACAAATCTGTTTGGTACTATATAAGAAACATTTGCATTAAACATTTGTAAACCAAGCAGACCAATTGAGCAAGCTGTTGCCCCATCTGCGTCATAGTCTGAAACAATACATATTTTTTTGTTAGCTTGAATAAAATTAAACAAAATTGCTGCTGCTTTTGTGGCATTCTTGAGGCTTTTAAAGTGAACTAATTTTTGGCTCAGGTCAAGGTCTTGTGCTGTTAGATTTCTGTTGCTATAAATATGTGCCAAAATTTCTGAATGAGATTGCTTCAGTGTGTTATAAAGTTCTTCTTGTTGAAGTGTTTTGTTTTGTGTCTTATAGATTGGTTTTTTAGCCATTTAGAATTGTATTTGAAAGCATTGATATTTGCAACTCTATATGTTTTTTATATATATTCAAAGTTTTATATGCTTAAATTATATTTAATAAACATTAATTAATCTACAGGTTGATTGTTAACTTAAAATAAAAAAAAATATTATCATACATTATTTTAGTGGCATATTTGTTTATTTTAAATTATAATCTGTTCTAATGATTTATCCAATAATTTATTATATTATATTATATTTTCAGGGGCACTAATGGAGCATACCAGTCTAAAAGAAAAAATTAAAACTTATCTTTACGTGCTTCCATATCATGTTTTGCATGAAGATCATGGGGGACAAGAGGTTTTTTTTATTCTAATTAATAAAAGTGATATCAGTGATATGCACATTCAAGATTTTTGGCAATTATATGAGCAAACATATGGACTAAAAAACATTTCCCCTAACTCTGTTGAGTTCATAAAAAAAAATAAAAATAATTTCTTTGCAGTTTGGGTAGACACAATTAAATTGTCTGATATTTTTTTTGAAACAAAAAAAAAATATATCATCAATAATGCAAACAATATTATTTCACTAAGAGTTTTAGGGGTTGCAGCAGATGTCTCTGAACACATGGAACATGTAGCCCTAAATGCCATAGAACAGGCAACACAGGCATCAATAGGAACAGCAGGAATTTTAGCTGAAGGGATAAAACTGAGAGTTAAGAATGGTTTACCTTCTCTAAAAAATAAGATTAAAGCTATTGAAAATAGGTTTTTGAGATAGAAGGTTATAAAGTAGCCAAATAATGACATTATTACATTATTAAGCAGGAGATGGCGCTCGGCGCTGTTCAGGTTATGTGTTGATAACTGACCTCCAACCCTTAGCCTGGCACTTTATGGGACCGGTGCAAAACCTCTTAAAAATTAAGGTATTAGCTACTTCAAAAGTGCGACGTCAATACTTTATCTGAACAGTGCCTAGCGCTCAAAAGCATATTCTAGTGCCTGCTGTAATGTATTGCATTCCATAATTTTTATTGCATATTTATTTTTATCAAAACCCTTATTTTGTATGAGTGGCATAATGACATGTTTCATGCCAAGTCTTTGTGCTTCTCTTATGCGATCTTCAAAGTTTTGAACTTGACGAATTTCACCTGTTAGACCTATCTCACCAAAAGAAACTGTTTTATGAAGTATGGATTTGTTTTTGTAAGAGGAAATCATTGCCAAAAAAGCAGGCAAATCAATGCCTGTATCTGAAAACTTCATCCCACCTATTAGAGAAACAAAAACATTATGGGAATAAATAGGCATTTCATAATACTTATTTATTACTGCACACAACATTTGCAATCTATTGAGGTCAAACCCAATACTCCTCCTGATTGGGTTTGGTAAAGGTGTGGCATCAAGCAATGCTTGCAGTTCAACAAGAATTGGTCGATTACCCTCTTGTGTGACATAAATAGCAGCACCAGGCAATGGGTTGTGCCCATTTAAAAAAATCCCGGTTGGGTCATCAACTTCCACTAGACCACACTCTGTCATAGCAAACATTCCAATTTCATTTATTGGACCAAATCTATTCTTTAGAGCCCTAATCATTCTATATTGATTGTTTTTATCACCTTCAAAATAGAGAACAGTATCAACAATATGTTCTAATGCCCTAGGACCGGCCAAATCACCATCTTTTGTGACATGACAAATAATAATCATTGTTGTTCCAGTCTCTTTTGCATACCGGTTGAGATGTGAGGCACACTCTTTAACTTGTGTGACCGAACCAGGTGCAGAAGATAATTGTGAAGAAAACAATGTCTGTATGGAGTCAATTACAACATAGTTTGGTTTTTCTTTCTCTATGGTTTGTTGAATTTTTTCTAATTCAATTTCACCATATATTCTGATATTTTTTAATGGAAGTTTTAGTCTTTTCCCTCTTATGGCAATTTGCTCAATTGACTCTTCTCCACTAACATAAAGTGTTTTAGAGTCACTTGCTAAAGCAGAAATAACCTGTAATAAAAGTGTTGATTTCCCAATTCCAGGGTCTCCTCCTAGCAAAATAACCCCACCATTTACAAAGCCACCACCTAAAACCCTGTCAAATTCTTGAATTTTAGAAGGTTTCCTGCTGTATTCAGAAGTAAGAACTGATTCTAGGCTGGTTACTTTGCTTTGTGTCTTTACAAAGCCCTGATACCTATTTTTGCCATCAAAGGAAGCAGTTTCTATAATTTCCTCACTCAGCGTATTCCATTCCCCACAATGGGGACACTTCCCCATTAATCTAACTGTTGTGCCTCCACAATTTGAACAGACATATTGTGTTTTAATTTTACTCATCAAGATTCCTTTTGTGCAAAATTATACTGCTTTTTTAATTTTTGAGCAAGCATTATTCAGACTTGACAGAAGCCTATGTAGTGGATTCACATTAATAATTTTAATGTGGCTTATGCTTATGCTTATGTTTATACTTACATTTGCCTACCTGTGGTTTAAATAATGTCTATTCAGGGGCTTGTTGGCAGTTCTGCATAAGCACATTACATAGATTGTGACTGGGTAGTATGGGGTTGTTTTATTGGAGCAGTTCTAATATTAATTTTATCATTATTAATTAACTCTGTGACTTTTTCAAAAATAGCATCTAGTGGCACATGTGCTATTTCATTTTGAGCCCTGTTTTTTGGAAGAAACCTATTTTCATAATTGTCAACAACATACAATGTGAAATGAGCCAATGGTGAAAAATCAGAATAATAATGAGTGGTTGACACCCTTGGGATAAACCCCAGGTATGTGCCTTCTAGTTCTTCCATAAACTCAATTGGGAATGTAATGTGTTTAGGTTGTTTGGAGAGATAATCCAAATCTTTGGCAATTAACAATTTATCATGCTCATAGGTGGTTTGCTGTATTGGTTGCAACAGTGAGGCTATTGGATAAAGTCCATTGAAAACCTCTTCGTACATTTCCTTGGCCTCTATTAAAAATAATGATAGAAAACCAAAATGGGAAAAGGTCTCTACTGGATAGAGATCTTTTCCACCAAATGTATAGTTAATATTTCTCTGCTCTGCATGCTTGACTAATATGTTTGATAGTTTTCTAATATTTTTATCTTTTGATTTTGGATAACTCATGATTTTTTATTCCTTATTGCCATTTTTATTAGTAGGTAATGTGTTTTATGGCAAGGGGTGATTATTGGATAAATATTGTCCCATTAAATGTTGTTTTATAAAAGTTTATAAGATTGTATACTTATTAAAGTTTAATATGGTTTTGGCTTATGTCAATTGTATAATAATACATTGGAGTACATGTGTTGTGCTATATATTGTTTATTGAAATGGCATATTAGCTTTCATCTTCTCCATCATCATCATCATCTTCCAGCAGACCAGAAATTAATCTTGTTCTCATGGGGGTGAATATTAGTCCCAATAAAGAAAGTGTTTTTATGGTGGTGAGGCGATCCAACAAAAGTCTACCCGCTTCCCAATCCTCTCTCTGTCTAGCCTCCATAACATAGTGGAAGGAAAGCCCTGGATAATTATCATCAAGCCAATTGAGTAATCTTAGTGATTTACTAGAAAAGATATAAGTCATTAAAAGAGTAACCTCATCTGAATATTTAGAGAGTTGTCCAGACTTAATATTCCCAAGAATTTTGCCAAAACTTACAAGCTCTTTTGCAACTGCCTCTACATCATCAACAACCCAAGGCTCAACAGACTCCATCATGTTTAAGATTTTGAGCATACGAGGATCTTTGGTTTTCCAATAAAACTCCACTGAGGATTTGTTTAGGTTTAATTTTTTTATGTCTTGCATTATCTTTAATTTATGTGGCTATTGTGTTTTATGAATAATTGAAAGATTAATTAAAGTCAATAGCAAGTGGGTGATATTGATTGAGTAAGGGTAACGTTTTCTGTGGTTATGGACTATTTTATGATTTGGCATTTAATTTTATGGGCGATATTTTACTATCTTGTTTAATTTTAGGCTTGACTTATGCCAAGGTAACTGTATTGATTTAGTAATAATTATTTTTTATATGTAAAAAAATAGACTACACTATTGAAAGTGCATTTTAATAGTGTAGTATTAAAACTAAAATAACCAATAGGTGTCTTATGGTGGATTCAATGACTATTAAAAAAATAATGGGACAAATTTCAGCATTTGTTTTGCTAAAATTTTTAATGGCTCAAAATGCAATGGCTCAAATAGGGTTTGAAGCACCACCAGACACTGATATGAGTAAGCAGTTTATTGCTCATATATTTGGTGGGCTGCTAACAGGAACACCCGGGGCGGCAGATGCCTTTGGTGGGGCTGTGGCTGCATTTAATGGAGCAATATTAATAATTGGAGGGCTGCTTGTTGCCTATACAATATTGGCGGGCACACTTGGAACGGCTCATGATGGGGAGATGTTGGGTAAACAATTTTCTTCTATTTGGCTGCCCATAAGGACTGCATTTGGAACAGCAATGGTGCTACCCATATTGCCAGGTGGGTATTGCCTTATGCAGGGTCTAGTAATGTGGCTTGTTATGCAGGGGGTTAGTTTGGGAAACATGATTTGGAATGCATACACGGCCCCAACACAGGGTGCTCAAGTGGCCTTAAGTCTTGCAACACAAGCCAATATCAGAAATTTTGTTTTTGATGTTTACATGGCACAAGTTTGTGTGGCAGCAAGCCAAAAAGCATGGGAGCAAATGCCAGAAACATTTAGAGTGGGTGGAACAACTTCTTTTGGTCAATCAACAATTAATCCATTAGGTGGAGTTGAAGAGAGAATACGGTTTGGCAATACTGGGTTTTTAAGGGACAAAGATTTTTGTGGGTATGTAAATATTCCAAATCTTGAAGATGTTGCAGCACAAAGAGATTTTGCTGCTGTTCCCAGTGCAACTTCAATATCTGGGGCTGCTCCAATGTTCAGAACTCCATCCCTCACTCCTATAATGCAAGCACACATAAACAGTGTAAGGATGGTTATAGCACAAACTGGTCCAATTGCTATAAGTGCTATTGCTGTAGCTAACCCCACAGAGGCTGATCAGGCTGCATTGGTTACCCGGTTAGATGCTTTGGCAAACACCTATAAGGAAAATATAAGAGCAGCCATTACAGCAGTATTGGCTAGTACAGAGCAGCAAGCATCAAATGAGGCTAGAAGGGCCCATGGTTGGTTTTTAGCAGGCACGTGGATGACACAAATAATACAAGCTCAAAATAGAATATTGAGTGCTGCAAACACAGAAGTTAGTCGCAATGTAAGTATAAATACAATAAAAGATGAGTCTAGAGACAGTGCTTGGGAGTTTGCACAAAGGGGCTATGCTCAAATTGCTGGGGTGCGCCCAGAGGTAAATGCTTTCTTAAACCCGGCAGAAGCAGCAGGTGGTGAGGCTGCAAATGAAGGTGTACAACAGCCTTCTGTTTCTTGGGATGGAAGAATTGCTGCATTTGTGTCAGGGTTTGTAATGGGTATAGATTTTCAAGATTTAAAATCAGACCAAAGGCACCCACTGATAATAATGAATGATATGGGAAACAGAATATTAACTGGTGTAAATTATGGATTAGTGGGGGCAGTAGCATTAGCAGGAGGGGCGGGGCTTCTTGGTTTGGTTTATGATGCAATGCCGGTTGTTACAGTTGTATTCTCGGTAATTGGGCCATTGGTAACTGTTCTTGTGGGTGTTGGTGGTTTGCTGGCATATATTTTACCAAACTTACCTATGTTATTATGGTTTGGAATAATAATAGGTTGGACTATATTGGTGGTAGAGGCTATTATTGCAGCCCCACTTTGGGCGGTGATGCACTTGCATCCTTCTGGCAATGATATAGCAGGTAAGGGTAGTGCTGGTTATAGTTTAGTATTGGGTTTAATTTTACGACCGGCATTGATTATATTTGGATTAATTGCAGCAATCATTTTAAGTGGACTATTTGGTCAATTATTAAATAGGGTGTTTTTTAGTGTATTTAGTGGAAATAGTTCAGATGCTTCATTAGGATTTTTTGCAATAATATTTGGAACTGCACTATATGCTACCTTTATGTATCATATTATAATGACCACATTTTCACTAATGCATAAAATACCTGATCAACTTTTAAGATGGATTGGTGGGCAGAATGAAACATTGGGTCAATATGCCAGCTCAACAAGTACTGGAACAATGACAGGCTCTGCTACTGTTTCAGGCATGGCTATGACACATGCACTAACTGGGCCAATGAGTTCTCTTGGAGGAGCCTTTGGAAAAAATGGAAAATTACAGCAATGGGCTGATAAAAATGAGAAGGAAAGAAAAGCAAACAATGTAGCCAATATAGGTAGCAAGGAAGCAGAATTAAGGGCCGCCTCATCAGAAAAAACGTTTAGTGACTTTGCACAGCCTTCAGCAGGTGGCGATTCTGGCAAGTCACCTGGTGGAGAAGACGGCTCATCAACAGGTTTTGGAGGTGGAGAAAGCAACCTTTTAAAAAACTTTTACGATGAACAAAATGGTTTCAATGATAGTAATAAAGGTGGCGATTTTGGCAAGTCACCTGGTGGAGAATACGGCTCATCAACAGGTTTTGGAGGTGGAGAAAGCAACCTTTTAAAAAACTTTTACGATGAACAAAATGGTTTCAATGATAGTAATGAAGATACAACACCACCTGCGCAATTCAAAAGAAGTGATTAAATGGAATTAAGTGTGTGAGTTTTATGAGTGTACAAAGTTATTTAAAATATGCTCACAAAACCTAATTAAACAACAAACCCTCATGTGTTGCACTTGCAGGTTTGTTGTTTAATACATGCATACACGCATATCTGCTTTAGGGTCAAAACAAATATGTAGACAAGTTACATATTGCAAGTAATGCAGATAGCATAAATAAGACAATACAGTATATTGTTTATCTGGGGGCTTTTGATTTTTAAATGTAACCATTGTATTCGCTGATGCCAAGAGTGACCAAGGCAATACACTTTGGTCAAAGATGTGAATTCAGATGGTAAACAAACAGAAAAAACAAATACATATTAAAATATGTATTTGTGGTGTTAACTAGTCGGTTATTTAAGTATTTAGGAAATTCTACATTTACCGTGGCTTAATTTTGCCAATATTGTTATTAGTATGAGAAGTTGATGTTTGATGTTGGTTATCAAATAGAGTTGTTAAGTATTCTTCAGGAGTAGTGTATTTTAAATATTGTGCTGATATTTGTAAAAACTCACTAAATGCAACAGTTCTAACAAGTGGACTATTTAATGGTTGGGTTGTTTTTATATTTTGTTGTGTGCTCATGCTTTATTTTCTCTATGTTATTTTTGTTTAGATGTTTCTATTATAGATGGTTTTTTTTAAAACACAATAGAAACTAAATTAAATTATCTATTTTAGACAATTAGTTAAAATTATTTTAAAAACATTCTAAAAATTAATAAGTAATATACAGTTCCATTTCTTTTAGATACTTCTTTGTGTCAGTAATTGGGAACATAGCAAACAACAAGTCATTAGTGTCAACCAATAAAATTTTTTGTTGGTTTTTTTCAAAAAATTTATCTATGATTGGCTCTAATGCATTTAGCTCTCTGTCAGAAAGGGGTTTTTGTTTTAAATCAACGGGTTTGCACTCAATTGTGTTAATGGTTTTTCTGAATACCATAAGGGTAAAGCCAGGTATTGTGTCTGGAAAAATATGTACTTTATGGGGCTGTTTTATTAATACTTGGAATACTTTACTAAAACACTTCTCCAAGCCACTCCTAAAGATGTGTGAGTAAACATTTAACTCATCCATTTCCGCTGATAAATATTTAGCAATTTCTTGCGAAAGTTGATATATTGCCTTGTCTGTATTTTCAAAGCTATTTATGTTATTGGTTTTTTTTATGACATCTTCTTTTGTATTCATGGTATTTAATTATAGTTTTTCACTCATTATGGCAATATAAAAGCTTTTGTTATATTTGTCAATAGGGTTATTGGCCCTTGTTTTTTTGTATTAATTTATGTTCTGGTATAGCTTTGGGCATTCTTAATCTCTTGACTTTATCAGGTTTTCATTTAGGTTAATGAAAAGGATTTTATTGTTATGGCAAAAAAAGACAATTTTAAAGGCATATCAGCAAATCAAGAAATTGATCCATCAGTAATGTGGAGAGACCCGCGAACAGTCGGGCAAAAATTTTCTGATTATTTAGGAGACCCAACTGGTTTTTTAACAATTATGGGGAGTGTGTTGGGTTTATTTTTTATTGTACCATCATTGGGAGAGCTTTGGACAATTATAGGTTTAATTTTAATTTTGAAGGCTTCAAAAAAAGAATTTAGACTGCCCTTTAGAATACCAAAAACCTCTGGGTTATTAGACCCTGGGCAGCCTCATCCTGCCACTAGTGCACCATCACCAGCAGAAGGGATTACTTTTTTTGGTAATGAAAGAGGAACACAAAAAGAGTTATGGTTCAATAATTCTGACATGAGAACACATGTGTTAATTTTTGGATCAACTGGTGCTGGTAAGGCATTAAGAGATAATGAATTAATACATACTCCAAATGGATGGGTTAAAAACAGGGATTTAAGGGTTGGTGATGAGGTATCAACACATGTAGGGACAAGCAAGATTCTTGGAGTTTATCCCCAAGGTAAATTAAGGTTATTCCAAATAATGCTAGAAGATAATAGAAGCATAGATGTTTCAGGTGACCATTTATGGGAAGTGCATAATAAAAAATGGGATTTTGCAAACCTTGCAGACGGGTGTGTTGCAAGGGCAAAGGTTTTGACTACAGAAAAAATTATGCAGGAATTAAACAATGGGGAAATACTGAGTATCCCATTATTAAAAAAATTACAAAAACCAAAAAAAGAACTGCTATTAAGTGTAGAGAAAATTCTGTATCTGTTATCCAAGAAAAGTTTTGAAGATGTTATAGCCACTGAGAATTTTTTCTCAAAAAAGGATATAGAGGCTGCACAAGAAATGGGAGTTTTAATTGGTGACCAAATCAATTATCACATACCTCAAGCAGTGAAAGAGTCTTCTTGGGATGACAGGTCTAAGCTCATCAATTTGTTTATTGTTGCAAATGGCAGGTTAGATGATAATGAAAATATTCTTCTAGAAATAAGACACCAAGTACTGAGTAATGATATAAAAGGGGTTTTATACTCATTGGGTTGTGTGGTACATGAGGTAGAGGGTGGTCTCTCTGTTAACCATTCCAAATTAAATGATATTTTTGAAAGCAATAGCAAAACAAGGAAGTTTGATTTCTTTGTAAAAATTAAGTCAGTTATACAATTGGATAAAGAAGAGGAATGTAGATGTATAAAAATAGCTGATAAAAGGGGGTTATTTGTTGTTAAAGACTATATTGTCACACATAATACAGAGGCACTTTTGTCATTGGCTTACAATGCACTAGTTCAAGGCTCTGGATTAATTTATGTTGATGGCAAGGGAGAAAATGTCCTGTATACAAAAGTTTTTGCAATGGCAAGAACTATGGGCAGAGAGGATGATGTCTTGTGCATAAATTACATGACTGGAGCAAGGGATGTATTCGGACCTCAAGAAAAAAAGCTTTCGAATACATTAAACCCATTTTCAAGTGGTGGTTCTGGTGGATTAACAGAACTAATAATATCTTTAATGGATGATGGGGGAGGTGGCGGAGACATGTGGAAGGGCAGAGCCATATCATTGATTTCTGCTATTATGATGGCATTAGTGTATATGAGGGATCAAAGGGAAATCCTTTTGGATGTAGATATAATAAGGGATTATTTAATTTTAGAAAACATTATTAAACTATATAAAACTAGAAAAGATTTTCCAAATCATATTAGAAATGCTTTGCGTGGGTATTTGGTTTCTCTCCCCGGGTTTCAAGAGTCTGCTCCAAAACAAAATGATACTGTTATGGAGCAACATGGATACTTGCAGATGCAGTTCACCAGATTGTTGGGTTCATTGTCAGATCAATATGGTTTTATATTTAAAACAAATTTAGGTGAGGTAGACTTTAAAGATGTGGTATTAAACAGAAGAATTTTAGTTGTTCTTTTGCCTGCCTTGGAAAAATCAACAGAGGAACTTGCCAACTTGGGCAAGATCATTGTGGCCTGTTTAAAGCAAATGATGGCAGCAGCCTTGGGTGCTACGGTAGAGGGTTCTTATTCTGAAGTGGTAGGAACAAAGCCAACAAATTCAGAAATGCCATTTATGACCGTGCTTGATGAGTATGGTTACTATGCTGTTAAAGGCTCGGCAGTGATGCCTGCACAAGCTAGGTCATTGGGGTTTTCAATGATTTTTGCAGGACAAGATTTCCCTGCATTTAAAAAGGCATCAGAAGAAGAGGCTGCTTCTATTGTTGCTAACTGTAATATTAAGATTTGCATGAAATTAGAAGACCCCAAAGAAACCTATGAATTGTTTGAAAAAGCAGCCGCAGAGGCTCTTGTTTCTAGCGTGGGCAACCTTGATATGAAGTTGGGTGGTATGGCTACCACATATGTTCCTGGACAAACAGCTTCCATAAAGATGGAAAAAAGAATAAACATGTTGGATTTAAGAGACCAAACAGAGGGCGAGGCACACATTATATTTAAATCTGCTGTGATAAGGGCTAAAATGTTTTATGCAGACCCGCCAAAGCCACCACATATAGCAATGAATTATTTTGTAAGAGTGGAACCTCCTGATATTGAAGCAATTACAAAATTAGATAGTGGAATTAAATCATTAATCAAAAATATTTCCAATGAAAACAAAATACAAGAATTAGAGGAAAACCTGGAATTTGATAACCAAAATATTATCCAAATGAAAAATTTATTAGAGATTCATGCCAATGAGCTTGACATGAACGAGGCATCATTTGCTACAATATGCTCTTTGGGAAGTTCTATCTTTAATACATATGATGAAAAGATAGAGCAGTTTAAGAATCAATTAGGAAATGGAGACGAAGGGGATGATGACGAAGAAATAAATATTTTTTCAACAAAAAGGCGCAGCAAGAACAAAGACAATAGTGATGATTTTTTAGATGATGATGATGATGATGATAATGATGATGATGATGACAAAGAAGGAAGTGACGTGTTTTTAGATGAGAACGATACAAAAAAGAGTTTTGAAGGCATTGAGCGATTATTAGGAGCCTCTGATGCTGGGGCACAAAGCTCTGCTGATAGAACCATGGAAGATATGAGAAAAGTTTCAAGATACCCAAGTGAAGGTAAGCCTTCTCCAAAAGAGCCAAAAGAAATTATGGATCTTTTGGATGAATTGGATGAACTGTTTGAAAGAGAAAAAGAAGATGATTAGCAGTAGTGTATTAACTTGAAAGTAAACACAAATATATTATTTTTATAAGGATTCTAAAATGAATAAAAGAGAGTTTTTGAAAAGCACGGCAGCAACAGTTGTCACTGGTTTAAGTGTTAATGAAGCCTTTGCAAGACAGTTTATATTTGATCCATCTTTAAATTTTAGAGGTGATGGCAGGGGTAGCCAAAATAATTTTCAGACAATAGAGCAACAACAAGAATATAAACAAATTCTTCCACAAGCAAATCAGGTTGATTTTTGGGACAAGCCTAGAAGAATATTTATACAAAGACAACAAACAGGTGAGAGGGCAGAGCTTTTTTATTGGGCAAACGGGGGCATAAACTACGACCATTTTCGGTTGGCCTCATATTTATTAAGAGATGTGCGGCAGCAGAGAATGATTAATATTGATATTGAGCTACTTGATTTAATGGCAGCAGTACAGGCATGGTTAACATATTTTGGTTATAGGTCTCCAATGCTTGTAACCTCTGGGTTTAGAACATCAAGGACAAATTCATCATTAGAGGGGGCTGCAAAAAATTCCATGCACCTACATGGGAGAGCAGTGGACTTTACAGTGCCTGGGCTAAATGTTAGAGATGTTGCAAGGATTGCTTCTCATTTTCAAGCAGGTGGGGTCGGGATACATCCATCAAGAAATTTTATTCATTTAGATACAGGAAGAGTTAGAACTTGGGTGAGATAGTTGTGAAATCAATTGTTGCAACAACATTGTTAATTTTTCTATAAACAATAATGACTCACCTTTTTATGTGTGGTGAATGAAAAAACAAGACTTTGCAGGTTATCCAGGTATAGTGGCTAAACAATATTTTTCAGTCAGCTTTAGATAGAGTGACTTGGCATAAGACTCACTTGTTGAATCAAGTGTTTTTGCAATTTCCATTAGGTGTATATTGTCTTCTTGATTGAGCCAAATTTTCTTATATGTACCCTGTTTATAACCATTTATTTGTCTAAAAATATTTAGTGTATTTTTTTGGACGTATCGCTCATAGATATCTTGAGGTTGAAGTTCTATGTTTTTGCAAATATTAAAAAACAAATTAAAATTGAGTTTTTTTGAACATGCAAGACCACAAAGCAAATCTAATTTTTGTAATAATGATAAGTCATTCAAATCATATTCTTGCCCATCAAAAACGATTTTTTCACTGTTATTCCATTCATTAATATAAGTGCTATTAGCTTTATCTATTGCCTTTTCCAAGTAATTATCACTTTCCATTTGCAAAATTTGAGATAAATAAAAATGAAAAATATCTATCATTTCCATTTGCAACTGTGACAGATCAACTTGCTGAAATTTCCACCATTTCCAGCCGTGATGCTCTATACCTTCTATGGCTTCAACTGCTATAGCCCGCATATAATCATGCTGCTTGGAGTGCCAATGAATGTCAATAATCTTATTTAAATCATCCTGCATGGTTAATAGTGTTTTTATTTGAGTTTTGTTTAATAGCATAATTTTATAATATTTAAATAGATATAAATGGGTAGGGGTTATAAATATTGTCAGGCATTTTAGGATTGTTGAATATACATTATGACAAAATCCCTTAATAGAGAATCATATGAGATCTTTATTTTATTATGCTTTTTTAAGGCTGTAAGGTATTCATCCTCGCTGTCATATTGTTCTCTATCAAGTTCGCCAAACATTTCTTCTGAGGTAAGTGATTGCAAATGATAAATTTTCATTTCTTTAATAAATAAGTCATCATCTTTTGATAATTTTAAGAAGTCTTTTTGATATAAATCATAATCAATATGTGTGGTTGGATTTTCTGCTAATTCAGGCGTACATAATAACTGTGCTTTTCTAGAAGTTAAATAAAGAAATATTGAGGTATAGCTTATAGCTTTTTGAAATTCAAGCAGATAATTTTTATCTTTTGTTAACTTTTCCCTAAGTTCTTTGCGTTTTGTGTTTTTATCTGTTTCTATATTTTTCAAATATTCCCTAATGGCTTCTTTTGGTTGATTGGGGTATTCCAATATTAACTCAGCTATCATTTCTGTTAAAGAACCTAATTGGTTATTTGTTGCACTCATTTATGTCTCCAATTTTTAAGAAATAAATAAAATTTATTGTGTTGTCAAGAATTTGGTTGTCAAGCATGAATTAGACGTGGATTAAGTATAACTTGACTATTTGTTAATTATTATTATTTTAATAGACACTATGGGGATTTTTATGAAAAAAACTTTGGTTTTATTTTTAACTACAGTGTCAGTTTTTGTTTTTGCCCAGCCCACAACAAACACAACAAGTTTAAGCAATAATATGGGAGTGCAAGCAGGAAATTTTGTTAGCCCACTAATTGGCAATCAAAGTCCAACATTCAGTATCACAACCAATGAGCAAGAGCAATTGAGAGAGGTGGTTATATCCCCATTTCCTGGCATTTATATGAGGCGCATAGAGCCAATTATTGGTGGTCAACAGCTACCAGCAACCACAGGTGTAGAGACACAACAGGGGGCAGTGCAAAATACAGATGTGGGAACACAAGCAGGACAAGAAGTGCCAGAAGGCAGGCAGAGCAACAATATTGCAACTCAAAGAAGCCAACAATTAATGCAGCCCCAAGCTATACAGGTAAACAACATAATAGATGTTACAAGAAATACCATACAACAGCAACCACAGCCTGAGCAAGGCAATATACAAGAGCAAAGAACTGGGCAAACTCCACCCAAAATAACACATATATACACAACAGACATGTCATTTTTTAATCAGGCAACCATTAGGGAGCTAGAGCAAGCAGGCAAAAAAGAATTGGAGAAAAAGTATAATAACTTTCTGATTCACAGATGAAACAATTTTCAATTCTTTTTAAAAGAGTTGAACAACGGGTTCCTCATATTCCAGATTTTGGAGACTTGTGGAATATATTAAAAATTTTTATTGTCTCCACCCTTTTGGTAGCCATATATACATTTAGTCAAATATATTCATTAAGGGAATATGGTGAGGTGTTTTTAATAAATTTAAAAATATTTATGCCATATTTAATAACACAGTTGTTGTTATTAATTTTTTTTGCAAAAATAATAAAAAGTGTAAGACCATTTAATTCTATTATAATTATACTTTTGTTAAATTTTATCTGTGTTTATTTAATCCATGCTGCAATGACACGCTCTTTTGAAAATTTCTTCACCCATGTTGAGGGTAGTCTGATTAAATTAGCATTTTCATATGGTATTGTATTTTTCTTTTTAATTTATTTTGATTGGAGAGAAAAAAGTAGCAACCCAGCAGAAACATTGGCAAGACTTAGTTTTTTGCAATCAAAAATGAGACCACACTTCTTGTTTAATACAATAAACTCAATTGCCTCCTTAATTAAAAAAGATCCGGAATTAGCAAGAAAAATACTGGTTAATTTAGCTGAAATATTAAGAGCATCATTAAATGATATAAGTCAAAATAGCCACACAACTATAAAAGAAGATATTGGGTTATGCAAAAAGTATTTAGAAATAGAAAAAATGAGACTAGGAAGCAGGTTAGATGTGGTATGGGATGTAGATGAGGTAATTTTAGAATGCATAGTTCCAAAATTATCTGTGCAACCATTGGTTGAAAACAGCATACTGCATGGAATTCAGCACTTAGAATCAGGTGGAATAATCAATATAAATATAAAAAAAATCAACAATTATATAAAAATTGCAGTCAGCAATCCAAAACCAAAAGAGGAAAAAATCAATGAAAAAAGCAATCATATTGGTTTAAGCAATCTAAGGGAGAGATTGAATATTTTTTTTAAACATGATGTTGAATTTGAGTTATTGGATGATACCAATAAATTTTCTGTATCAATTGTCATACCACAAAGTAAGCTGCTATAATTTTACAACATGTTTTGTTGGCAAGGTATTTGTAGTCTTGCTTGGTCTTAGGTTTTCTGTAAGTTGGTGATTTAAAAGATGTGCAGTAATAGCTTGTGGTAAAAAATCAATATTGGTTTCTGACCAGTAGGGTAATATATTTTTTTGTATTAAAGGGGAGTTTTTGAAAGCACTATTATGGGACTTAAGAGAGATAGGGCGCCAGTTGGTTAAATCTTGACTAAAGTTGGAGTCAAGAAAAAGAAATTCCATAGTGGTTACACTAGACACATCCCACTCTGATATATTCTGGTTGAATTTACTTTTGTAGAACATCAATGTCATATTTTTAACTTTCGAAACATTCCAGGCAAATAGGTCTTGGTTAAAATTTGATTTTGCAAACATTGATTCCATATCAACTACACTAGAGGTATCCCATTTTGATATATCACCATTAAATTTAGATTGGTGAAACATGTGACTCATATTAACAACATTTGATACATCCCACATAGATATATCACCATTGAAGTCTTCATTGCAAAAAAGGTAACTCATTTCTGTTATTTGTGACACATTTATGTGATTCAAGTTGCAGGATGCCCCATATAGGCCAACTTCTTTTTTTATTAAAGCTGCCAAGTGTTTGTAGTTTTTTGCTATAACCTGCTGTTTGATTAAAGGTGTGTTTTTTATTAGCATATTCATGCCTGAATGTAAAATTAGTGAAAATTATGGCATCGCAGCTTATTGGCTTTATTTTTTAAGTGAGTTATACAATCATTGTATTATGTTATTTTAACCTTTTCAAGGTGGATTGTGTTTTAATTTATGATAGAATATAAAATCCAAAAAACAAAAACAGGGGTGTGAGCAGTTTGCTTGACATCTGTCCATAACTAAGCCATACTATCCATTATGAACAGATACATAGCAATAAGCGAAGCCTCTGAGGTGTTGGGCGTGTCGATCACAACCTTGTTGCAGCATCAGGAGAGGCTGCAAGGCAAGCTGATTTCACAGCACACAGCAGTACACCAACGCAGGCTAGATGGTGTCAAGCAGGCTGTGGTGGCTGCATCATGCTGATCGCCCACAAGATTGCACTCGACCCGAACAATGTGCAGGCCACCTACTTTGCCCGTGCAGCCGGGACTGCCCGGTTTGCCTATAACTGGGCACTAGCTGAATGGCAACGACAATATGAGGCATCGAGGATTTGAATGTGCGTGGCATGGTCAGGAACCGGCATTTGTCACGTGCAGTGTCAGACATGGGCTTCTTCGAGTTCCGGCGACAGTTGGAATACAAAGCAGCGCAGCGCGGTGTAATGATTGTCGTGGCCGACCGTTGGTATCCGAGCAGCAAGATGTGTTCTGGTTGTGGACATAAGATGGAAGTCTTGCCTTTGGTTGTGCGCGAGTGGGTTTGTCCAGAATGTGGGGTGAACCATGACCGTGACGTGAATGCAGCCATCAACTTGAGAAATCTGGCGGTGAGTTCCACCGTGTCAGCCTGTGGAGAGGAAGGCTCTGGCTTTGGGCGCAAGCTCAAAACGAAACCAGCCTCTGTGAAGCAGGAATCCAGCAGCCAAGCTACCTATGGGTGGCTTTGTGTAGGTATGGATGAACGGTGCTCCCAAAAAAGCATTATATGACTTCAGAAGAAAATTAAGTTAACGTATGCCTTAAAGTCTATAACCTTATTATTATTACTCTACTACTCTATGTTGTGTAGTGCTCTAAAGGCTTCTCTGTGAGCATTTTCAATGCGTTGCAACAGGTCTTTATCCTCCTGCTCCATATTTCTGTCAGTACACAAATAATAAAAGCTGCGATACATTTCTGTAAACACCTCTTGTGTGGTTAGTTTCATGTGTTTTCTTTCCACTAGTAACATATTCTTGCCTTTGTGTGCTCTACTTTCAAATTGTGGGCAACGCAATGACACAAATGCTGCAATGGTTTTATGGTTTGTTTTTGTGTTGCGTACACTTATCCAATACCCATCGCGATTATCCTCCCAAGACTCCAATGTATACTTTTGAAGAGTACCACTCTCAATGATGGCAGTTGCTCTGCTTTCTGAAATATGATTTTGGAATAACAGTATAGCGGAGATGAGAAGGGCTAATGCTGCTCCAATCTTAACTATAAACCAATATTTTTCAACCATCTGTATTCCTTATTTGCTATGATGTTAAATTGTATTTTTTGTTTTAAAATAAGTAAATATTGTTTTTTTGTCAAATTAATCTACTGTAAAATTGTTTTTATTTGTACAGTTTTTCTGAAAAACCATAACACTGTTTGTGACCTGTGTTAAAAACTAACATGTTCTCCTGTTGTCACATTTTATGTAGGATATGTAAATATTCCTAAAAATCAAAGTATTACTCTTAAAAAAGATGTTGTCAGCATCAAGTATGTAAAAGATACACTTATTGTTATTTACCTAAGTGTCTAATTTTAAAAGCATTTTTTTGTGCCAAATGAAAGGTAAAAGTTGGTATTGTTTTCAATAATTGAATGGGGGGAAAAATAACCTTACTTTTTGTTTGGTTACAGTTTTTCAAGTCAGACTATTTAAGCATTCAAGAATCTAGAAAAAATTAATAAAAATTTACATGCTTGCTTAAATTTAATAAGCATACTGAAACTTGCAACTGTTTGAAAAACAATTAATTTAATTCATGATTAATAACAGTTTTTACTTTTATTGTTTAACATCTGATGTTCTTTAAAGTCAGATTTTAAATTTTACATTTTCATGATGCCGTGTTTGCATGGTTCTTTCTAAGCAGACAACCAATAATGGGTTAAATATTTTTTTAACATGATCTCTCATGTGCTCAGTTTCAGCAGAGGATATCCCTTCTTTTAGTAATCCCCAGTTTACTCCCGTGGACCCTTGTAAGTGTGAAACAATATACTCACACTGCTGCAAATAAGTGCTAGACTCCTCTATGTAGTTTAAGCCTTTTATTTTCTTACCAAATTGATATGCAATCATCTGTAAGTATTGTGGCAAAAACTGGTTTTTTAAATTTAATTTTGTTGCCAATTCTATATATTCAGTCAAGACCCAAATTGATTTGGATGGACTTGAATAATTCCTATTTATATGTTCACAGATAAGTAACTCTTGCCTATTTTTTTCATTATGTTCTTGTGCATATGGTGGAGTTTTAGAAAACCATGTTTTCTCTAAAAAATCAGTTAAAAATTCAAATTTTTCAACATCAAGCAAAACATTATAAGCCTTATGCTGATAATTTTTATCAATATTACTTAAGGTTATATTGGTTTGAGAAAAATCAATATTGATTACAGGTGTAAAAAACTGTTCACTATCTTTGGCAGCAGTGCTAAAAAAAGTATCCCCTGTGTTCCCAATTGGGTTAAAAAATTTCTTAATCAAGGAATCTTGACTCAATGAAGGCTTAATATTTAATTGCTCTGCATGCTGGTATGAAGTAGCTAATCCCTGTATGGAAAATTTGTTTTCTGCTATGTGAAACTTTAATGGGTCAATAAAGCCACTATTAATTAACCCAAGCATAAGCTGTTTATTTTTGTGCTCCTTTAAGGCAGCATAAAAATAAAATGGATTCTCAATTTTTAAATCCTCAATTTTGTCAAGGTTAAATCCCTCTTTTAGGATATATTCAAAAAGTTTTTTATTAGATGAAATCTTTAGTGAGCTAAATAAAAATAGTTCTTTGGAATAATTTGAAAGTTCAGGAAGCACACATTTTATAAATATATCTATATTATTTTTGTCCTTATGCTTTAGTTCCATATATTCCTTTATGAAATCATAGAAGTATGGATTGAAAAGATTGGAATATGCTTTAAAAAGCCTAGGGTTATTTATTGTTTGTTCTTTGCAAAATTTATGCAAGCTATCCTTTTCCACAATATCAGACACAATAATTTGCTGATATGAATAAAAGTCACGTAATGACTGTAAAAGATGGGCATGTTCAATTTTAAATAGTTTTTTAATTATATATGGATATATCTTCTTTAAATTCTCTTGGTTTTCTGACTGCTCACTAGAAAAATATGAACACAGGTTCCAATAAGAATAAAGTTCAGCATTGGTCTGGCTATCCTCTTTGTCTAAAAGTGGAGTTAAAATTAATGGAATTGGCAATCTTGCATAATGTTTTTGTTCTATGTATTCAGGGAAATCCCAAAAATCCGTTATTATTTTTTGGTTTTCTGCACTAAATTCAGCTAGTGAAATAAAATCATGTTTTTTATGCTGAAAAAAACCGATTGCAATAAAAGCTTTTTTTTCAGGTGGACAATTTTTTAGAGCATTAAACACCAAGTTGGTTCTTTTGTAAAAATAATCTTGTACTATCTTTGTGGGGTCTTCATGCAAATATTCTATAATAGGAAGATAGTTTCCCTTTGTGCCTTCCTCAAAAAGATTTAAAAATTGCTCAGCCGGAATATACATGTTTGTATTTATCTGTATTGTTTATTTTTTGTTAGATTAAAATGCTTTTGCTAACTTTGGTTTTTCCACAAGACTATTGCCATCAAACAGAGAGATGTCATCCCAGTTTTTTGTTATTTCCTTTGTTGGGAATTTCTCAGTTAATAAGAAATAAGACTTATCCCTTGCTTCTGAGGTTTGATAATAAAAAGTATAACTATGTGGGGCTGCAGCTTGTAGTTCTATAATCTTACCTTCTTCTAGGCTTATAATTTTTTGAAAATCTTCTGCTCCTATATTTTCCAGCAAAAGACTTGGCTTGTGTCTTTTTAGATTAACATCAATTCTAAAATTATCAGACTTCATTTTAATCAAAAGATGTTTTATATCATTGGTTAATCCTGTGTCAGTGCCAGATTTTGTAGCAGTTAATTCAAGCCAAGAATCAAAATCATCTTTGGCAATTATTGTGAACCCTTGCATGCTTAAAAAATTTTTTAAAGCAGCAGTTTTTGACAAAAATCTTTCTTGTGTTTTTTCTATTGAAATATTTATTTCATACTCATTATTTATCATGCTCTTTCCTCTTGTTTGTGCTTGCTTATCTAATTATAGAGTATTTTTTTATGTTATCAAATTATTTTTGTAATTCAATTCTGTATTGACATTAAATTTATCAACCTAGTAAAAATATTGATGGTAGTGATTAAAATTAAATCTAATTAAGCATTAGCACTAATTGGTTAACACTAAGCAATCAATTCATTTGAGGTGATGTTATAGATGCTTGGTTTTTAGGTAATGACATGTTACTTGCTTCTCTTATTGCTTTTATTTTTCTCATAACTGCCTGTTTATCAACAAAACCTTTAAGTTTATTGAGTGTGCCCACAACGGAAGAGTTCTGAACAATTTCCTCAAGGGCAATGACTGTATCTTGGTGTTGTTGGGGTGTAATGGCTTTACCTAATTCTACTATTGGTTTGATTGCCCCTTGCTTATATTGCCTAGAGTCACCCAAGTGATGAACAAAAACCCCAAACTCAACACCAAAAGAATTTTTAAATTCCTGCTCTTGTGCTGCTCTAATTAGCCTATCAAATTTACTCCCTGTTGGGCTGTGAGCAAAAAAACCAGAAAAAATTTCTTGTTGCTCACCCTCTTGTCTTATGTCTTTATAGGTGACCCCATCTTTGAGTGGTGAGGATTGCCCAATTAATAAATAAGACTTTTGTATTGAGTCAATATATTCATTAACCAATAGTTCATTTTGAATAATTCTCTTTATGTCATGTTTCTTCATTTTTTTACATCTTTGCCTGTTTTATATATATTACACATTTTATGATCATTAATCAATTGTTTAAATATAAAAAAATGATTAACCACAAGTCAATAAAGAAAAAATATATAATATAAATCATATTATATTATATGCCCAATAAGTTTGACAACATTATAGGCTTAGCGTAGCATTGTTTTAAATTAACCTTATTAATAATATCCATATGAACGATTCTCAATTTTATGCCCAGGGGGATGTGAGGGGCTTGGTAGTTGGGCCAGATTCACAGAAAAGTATCTCTGTTGTTATTGCAAAGCCAACAAGGGTCTGCAATGCAGACTGTTCTTACTGCTCTTCACCACCACTTGAGGAAATGGGAGCCGATTGGGAGCCTGAATGGAATTTTGAACTTTTTAGGGTGTATTTTGATAAGGTGTTCCCTCAAATGATAAATGGGGGGGTTTGGATTTGGCATGGTGGGGAGCCAATGTTAATGCAGCCAGAATTCTATTGGAAAACTTTTGAGTATGCAAAACAAAAAATGAATGAGAGTAAAAAAACAATATATTTCTCAATGCAAACCAACTTATTGGGCTATAATAAAAAATGGAAAAAGGTTTTTGAAGAAATTTTCAATGGTTCTATTTCAACAAGCTTTGACCCGGATGAAGTAAATAGAACTATCAAGGGGAATGCAGAGGTCTACTCGAAAGTATTCAGGCGGGTGCTTGGAGAGGTGCTAGATGATGGGTTTAAGCCAATGGTGCTAGGAACTTATAAGGAGGAAACCGCCCATTTAATGAATAAGATGTATGATTGGTCATTATCAATGGGGGAGAAATCATTCCCTTTAAGATTTAATTATTGCCATCCAACAGGAAGAATCGGAGACGGAAATGAAGCAATTCTCCCGGAGACATATGGAGGGGCATTAATTGAGCTATACAATAGATGGATAAAAGACACTCCAAACTTTACAATCACCCCACTAGACATAATGTTTAAAAAAGTTATTGGGATAGATGGTGCGGGGCATTGTCCTTGGACAAAGGATTGTGGTGGTAAGTTTTTAGGGATAGAGCCAGATGGTGATGTATACAACTGTACAGATTTTGCTGATTTGGGGAGCCAATATAAATTCGGAAATCTAAAGGACATGTCATTGGAGCAGATACTTAAAAGTAAGCAATCAATTCAAATCAGAAGAAGGGGTGCCCAACTACCAATGAGTTGTTTCGAATGTGAGCACTTTAATGATTGTGAGGGTGGTTGCGCTAGGGACTCGGCATTATATAATCACGGGCTTTATGGTAAATTTCATTATTGCAAATCTTGGAAAATGGTGTTTGCAAGAATAAAAGAGTCAATTTTATTAGGGCAGGCTGACAAAATTATAAAAAAATATAATCAAGACCCTAGTGTCATAAAGAAAAACCTCGAGGTTCAATTAAATAATAAATTTCATGATTTTTCCATATCATGGGAAGATGTGATGAGTAATGGCTTCAAAAACCAATATGGAATTGGTGATAATTTAAATAATTTTAATAGTGTTTCAAACTATAATGATTTGGGAGAATTTTTGCCAAATAAAAAAGTAGAAATTAAATATAAAAATGAAATCAAAAGTGAAAAAAAATACAAAATTAACAAAAAATTAAATGCAATAAAAATTAACATAGTCTGACAAGGACATGATTTTTTAATATTGCTTGTGCACGTTGACTTTTTTGCTAATTCTAGGTAATGTAGAATTTTATAGAACCCAAGATATGAACAAAAAAAATAGTGCAAATAATGCAAGAGTCTTTATTGATAGAATGGGCAATGGGTTAATTGGTGTTGGGGAAATATTGCAGCCATTTTTCAGAAAGGCTAGAAATTTCACTTTGGAACATAAAGGTTTGTTCATAAAAAAAGGCAAGGGGTCTATTGCAGCTACAAAATTCAAAATAAAACAATTGGAGCAAATGCAAGGAGTTAAGAAAACAAAAGAAGATGTAGCAAGGTACTTTAAAAAAGCAACACATAAATTAATGAGTGAGCTTTGGCAAGTAAAACAAATTGGTTTAGAACAGAACAGCAATAAGAATGAGGATAGTGCTGTGGTTGTTAAAAAAAGAAAAAACCAAACAAGGTAACACAAAATTTAGCCTAATAATGGATTAATCAATGGGTATTTGAAAGTGTTTAAATGAAAAATAAATAACTTTCAATAAATGACTTTCAGCAGTTAGTTTTAATATAATGCAATTTATTGCAAATAAAATACTTCATTGGTGTTATTTAATTACCTATACATACTTGATTTACTAATTAAATAAAACTATTATATTAGGCAGGTTGTATTTCCAAATTTTGTTTTTGGATGGTGTCTGCATTAAGGGGAAAGAATGAGTACAAGAAGCAGAATTGGGATAATAAATGGAAGCCAAGTCAAGAGTATTTATTGTCATTTTGATGGAGGCTTAGCACATAATGGCTGCTTGCTTTTTTTATATTACAACAGTGTAGAGAAAATTGATGAATTAATTAATCTAGGCAATTTATCTACAATAGGCAAGGGTGCAAGCAAAAATTTGGGAACAATTGCCTACGTTAGAGACGGAGGGGAAGATGAATTAATGAATAAACATAGTGTTGATAGATTGTGCATTAAAGAATTGAAACAATTAGCTAAGATTGGGCTATATGATTACATGTATTTTTTTAAAACCTCAAATTGCAGATGGTATATGTGGAATGAAAACAAAAATAAATTATGTTTGTTAGAATTAGAAATCATAAGTGAGATTAAGAACAAAACACTTGACCCCAACTTGGGCTATGTTAGGGAGGCAATCAAATATTTGGAATATGTAAATTTGCAAAAAAAGTTATTTAAAAAAGAAGACATAAGGACAGTGCAACTAAAGATTTAGTTGCTACTTTATATGGCTTATTTTCACATAGAAACACTATAATTTTGATTAATCTTGGTCTTAAGAATAATAAAGGGAAACAATGTTTTTAGAATTTTCTTGGTTAAATTTGTTATATCTCTTTACAGTTACACATATAACTATACTAACAGTAACCATATATTTACACAGATGTGTTGCTCATAGGGCTTTAACTATGAACAGGTGGCTAGAGCATTTCTTCAGATTCTGGTCTTGGTTGACCACTGGGCAAAACACAAAGGAATGGGCAGCAGTCCACAGAAAGCATCATGCTTTTTGTGAGCAAAAAGGTGATCCACATAGCCCTAAAATATATGGAATATTTACAGTTTTATTTATGGGCATGCTATTGTACAGGGCAGAAGCAAAAAATCCAGAAACAATAGCAAGGTATGGAAAATTTACACCGGATGACAGAATAGAAAATTTCTACAGGAGATTCCCCTCTGTTGGGTTATTTTTTATGTTTGTTCTTGTCATTTTCTTATTTGGTTGGCATGGCCTGTGGATGTATGTTGTGCAAATTTTATGGATTCCATTTTGGGCTGCCGGTGTTATCAATGGTATGGGGCATTATTTTGGTTATAGAAAATTTAATACTGATGACAATAGTAGAAATTTGTTCCCTCTCGGCATTTTGATTGGGGGAGAGGAGTTACACAATAATCACCATGCATATCCAACATCAGCTAAATTTTCCACAAAATGGTATGAGGCAGACATTGGATGGGGCTGGATTAAGCTATTTAATTTTTTTGGGCTAGTTAAAATAAAGAAAGACATTAATCTGCCAACTTTTAACAAGAGAGCACATGTGGATGCCATGGATACATTGAAGATTTTTTTATCACACAAAAGTATGATTTTAAATTTATTTGAAAAAACTACAAAAAAAGAAGTTAAGCAACACCTATATAATGTAAAAATTCATGATCAGAAACCAGACTGTCAGCAAATCAAGCAATTGCTCCACGTGTTCTACAACTATCCAAAAAATCTAAGCACACATGAAATAGGTTTACTTAAAAGAATAATAGAACACAATTATTTAAACAAGATATATTTATGCAAGCAAAAAATATTATTAATATGGGATAGTAAGGAAAAAAATGCTTCTGAGCTAATATTAGATTTAATGAATGCAAGCTCAGACATGGAAGATTCTAGCATTGAATCATTGAAAAAATTTAGCAAAAACATTAAAACCTTGTCATATGTGAGATAACAATGTAACATGCTAGTGTTGCGTTGTTATCTTGTTTTGATGTTTCTTGACAAACAGCCATTGTTTCTCTATGAAATAGAAAGGAAAAAATAAAAATGAACATGAGTTTTATTGATGGAATTAACAAAATACAAATAGAAAAAAAGCCAATATCTTTTGCTTGGAGAATGTCAGTAGACTTATTAGGGATTGATAAAAAAATAGAAAAAGTCATAGCACTGATTGAGGATCATGAAAATCTGTTTGTCACAAGACATAAATACCACAACCAATATCATCTAGCAGAGGTAATTTGGTGTAGTGCTTGGTTGGGAATGAATGAATTCAAGAATAGTCTGACAGAAAAAAGTTATCAAAATCATATGTTGGTTTTGTTTTTGGCAGCAAACTTTCATGATGCTGAGCACCCTGGAAGAGGGAGTAAGATTCCATATGAATTGGAAAAAAAATCAGCCAAATTTTTCCAACAATGGTGGAGAAACAATTCATTATTTTTAGAAAATTTATTTAATTTTGATGCTTGTGATGTTGAACAAATTGTTGAAGAAATGATAATGAATACTGATTTTTTAGAGGGAATAAATAATGCAAATCAAGACCATGCTAACTTTAAGAATTTTGAAAAATTTGGATACAAAGTTAATAAATTAAAAAAAATATTAAATGAATCTGATTCATTATTAAATTTGCTGCCACACTTTGCATTCAACAAAATCTCCCTTTGGTTGGAGGAGGTTGGACATAAGAAAAATGATGTGGAAAAATGGGAGATTATTAATTTAATGTTAAGAGAGTTAGGAGATGGGTATAGCTCAGATGCAGCCTCTAGTCTGAACTTGCCACATTTGTTTAATGAATTTAAAAATGACATAGGGCAAGGGATAAAGGAAAAAGCTATCCAAGAAAAATGGTTTCAATCTTGGATTTGTGAAAAACATAGCGAAATATACAAGTTATAAAACATTATTATTATATTTATAATATTGTTATTGGTAGAGATTAATTATAATAAGCATTAGGATTGAATAAAAAAAATGTATTTCCCAATTTTTTACAGTTTTCTATTGTGTACTTTTATATTTTTAGTTTTAAAAATTGAGGGGGGGAGGCATGGACTTGGTTTCAAGGAATTTTTTTTATCAAGAATTATATTAAAAACCAAAATAAAAACCAATGTATCGTTTGTTATAAGAAAAAAAACCAAAATAAGAAATTTTATTAACTGGTTGATGGGTGATATTTGTGTTTTTCCTGTTGGTGAAACAACAGAAGTATTAACAGACAACACTTCATTAAAGATCTTAAAGTTTAATTCTAATATTCAAGAAAAAATAAAAAATATTTTAATTAACAATGGAAAAATAAAAAATATTTTAATTAACAATGGAGAAATAAAGGCAGAAGTGTCTTTATTTTATGCAGAAAAAGGGGGTGGTGGGGACAGCAGTATCCAAGATATGACTCTGGAAGAAGAATTGCAGCATGTAGCAAGCTATATAGAGTTGTTCTTGTCCAAAATTCCAAGAACAGACTCAAGAATGAGAGAGGCAGAGCACAAGATGTTCTTAAATTACATGTCTTTTAGGAACATACTGTATTCTTTATTTATAACAAATATATTTTATTTTATTTACACACAAGTTATGGTCATTAATGGAGTTTTTTTAGTAACCCCACTTGAACTTTATTCATTGAACATGTTGGCTTTTATTGTTATTTTCACTGTAATTTGTGGGCTATTTATTAAACTACAGTTTAGTGATTCAATTTGGTCAGTGGTGCTAATTAGGAAGTTTTGGTTAATTTCCATGGTTTGTGTGTTGAGTGCAATAAATTCAATATATATAACCAATATTGTTTTTGATATAAACAAAAAAACCTATTCACTGCACAATTACGAGATATTGGAGTCCACTGATGTGATGGGGAGAACCCTTTATATATTAAAAATAGATAACACGGAATCAGAAAACCAGACATTAGATAAAGGGGTTCACAGGGTGAGGATAACACAAAGAGATGCGTTGCTTTTAAAAAAGACTGATTATCGAGACCGTATATTTATAAGTGTGGGCAGGGGTTTTCTAGGTAAGGCTTACATGGATAACCTTGTAAGATTAAACCACTTACAATTTTCCAAAAGGTGAATCAGGTAAAAAGCATAAGCAATATAAATAAAACACATGGAATTGCTTGCTTTTTAGGATGGTTTATTATTTAATATGGAAACATGAATAATCAAAATAATTCCAATGCATACAATGATCATCTAATATTGCACTTCAGAATGACAAAGAAGTGTAATGCTGATTGCTCTTATTGCTCTTCTTTTGAAACAACACATGAAAAAAATGCCACTGTTGAAAACTTTAAAGAGGGTATAGAGTTTTTAAAAGAAATTATAATAAAATATGGGATAGGTGGGAGTAGAGACAGAATTGTTGTCCAATATATAGGTGGGGAAATTTTAATCTTACCTACTGATTTTGTTGAGAAGATAACGGTCCAAACCAAAGAAATATTGGGGCCAATGTTCAAATCATACAGGCATGGTCTACAAACCAATCTAATTGGCAACAAGTCAAAAATAGCAGCATTTTACAAAATATTTGATAACAATATCGGCACTTCATATGATAATTTTACAAGTCAAAAAACAATAAATGGGGATGCTGAAAAATACAGAACAATCTTTTTAAGAAACCTTGATTATTTAAAAAAAAATAAAAAAATAAATCCTTCTGGTGTGGTGGTTTTAGATATAGAGTCTAGCAAATTTATTTTAGATGAGATTAAAATTGCCAGCGAAAACAAAAGGGGTCTAACTATAAGGCCACTATTTGTGGGGGGGAAAAACCAGTCCTATATTGAAAAAGACATTTTTGAAAAGGCAATGGTGGCTGCTTATGAGAATTGGGTATTGAATTTAAACTCAAGAATTATTTTGGAACCTTTTTTTGCAATGTTAACAAAAAGAGTATCTAATAAGGCAAAGACAAATGAGGTAAATTTTACAGGATGTGCTTTTCAACATAATTGTGCAAATGTATCAGTGAATATAGAGCCAAATGGTGATATTTATATATGCCAAGATCTTGCAGAAAGTAAAAATTTTAAATTGGGAAATTTATTTAGGAAAGAGTTTGATGAAGAATTGTTTTTTAAAATTCAGCAAAGGGGTGTTCATTTAGAGCAGTCATGTTATAGTTGTGATTATTTCAAGGAATGTCAGGGTGGTTGCATGAAGGAGGCTATTGACCATGGTGGGGACATGTATGGGAAAACTGAGTTTTGCTCTACTTGGAAAATTCTGTTTAAAAAAATTGATGAGGATATTGAAAAATATGGCTTAGAGAAAATCAAAACGTGGTTAATGAAATTAGATATGTTGGCAACATCAGTGGGTGAAAAATAGTATCAATATAGTATTGACTTGGCTTAAATTATCACTAATATAGTATTATTATGATAACAAATAAGGGAAAAATCATGAAAAATAATAAGGTAATTTTAAGTGTTGTTTTATCTTCAATAGCTGCTGTTACTGCAGCTCCAACAGTGTTTGCTAAAAGTATTGATTTAAATTTATCATCTGCCATTGGTGATAAAAAAATAGACATGGCAGAAATTAAAAATTTTGAACTCTCCTTAAGCCAAGAAGAAAAATTATTCTATAACCTGATTGGCGATCAGGTGGGTGAGCAGTTGACTAAAAAATCTTCTGCAATTGAGATTTCTAGAAATATTAACTATATTTTAAATGGGTATGAAAATTCAAATATGAATTTAAGAGAAGAGGTTCTATCAGAACTGTTTGCAAATAGACAGTTTGCCCAATTGGTTCCAGGAAACAACCGGGACTCAACTAGCATTCAAGGGTTTTCTCCTGTTGTAAATGCTGGGGCGCCAATTTCAGTCACAGGGTGTCACTCAGCATGCCATTGGGCCTGCTATGGGAATAGAGGCTTCAGATAAGTGTGACTAATGGAAATTAAAAAAATTTCTGTCAATGACTATGAGAGGTTTTGCTTAGTAAGCAATAATAAGCCCCTAAAAAATAAGCTCCTTAGGAGCTTATTTATTTATTTAATAAATAAATTAAAAACAAGCAGATTTCTCTATACAAGTGCATATTTTGTAGAGGCTGATTACCTTATAATTTCTTCAAATCCAATTTTTTCAATCTTTATTCTTAATGAACTAAAGAAAAAAAATATAACTGATATATTTATTCACAATATATATATGGAAGACAATCTCGGTTATACCAAATTAGAAAAAAATCTAGACTTGCAGTTTTTAGTGGAGACAAATAAGGACAATAATTGTATATTTTTTAATGAGAAGGGGCTAACACTGTCATATTTTAACAAAAAACTTGGTAATTATTTTTTATTTTCAAATTTTCCTCATTCATTTTATAAAATAGAGAAAATGTTCTCTAGTGAGTATATGAATGTTTGGGGCAGATTTAAGGAAAGTTTTAAAAATAAAAAAGGCTGGATAATAAATGGAGGTGATGCAAGCACTGGCTTTGGGGCATTTGTATTTGCTAAAAATGTAATTATTCAAAATAAAAATAATCCATATATAGACCAATCAATATATGGAGATAAAAATTGTTTGTCATTCAATCAAGAGAATGCTGAATCTATTAGAAAACTAATAGGGGTGCACATTGATTTAGGGTCTAAATAGCACTAATAAAAACAAAAAATTATTTTATTAATGTGGGTGATTTACTTCCTTTTGTATAGGTGTCTCTTATTGTTGTAAAAAGCTTTTTTGCACCAGAGCATTCACCAGACTCATCAAATTTATCAACAGATAAACACCCACTAGAGCAGATGGTTAAAAATTCACATTCTTGACAACTGCGTTGTCTCTCTGCCCTATAGGACAATATGTTTTCCTGTTGTTCCAAATTACTTTTCCCTAGCCAAACAATTTTTTTGTTTTGAATGTTGTGCTGTAACATCTTGTTATTATTATCTTGCTCGCTAGTTAATGCTGTACAGCCATGTTTATACCCATTGGAATCTATTGTGTGAAATTTTGTGTCACAACTGCCAGACCAACAGCCATATCCTTGATTTTTAAAACTCAAAACATCAGAAATTCCAATAGTTTTTTGATTATATATGTGGCGGTCAAGGTTAGACACACTAAGATATAGACCATCAAATGGTGATATGTTTAGCTTTATGTTTGGATTATTTTGCTTGAAAAGTCTGTAATACTTAAAAAACTTCGACATATTTTCCGAGTATTCTAAATTGTTTAAGCCTAATTTGCCCCAATTTTCTCTCGCATTACCATTATTTGTTATCCTTTCAAAATTTAAATGAGTCACACCTTTTGAGACAATGAATTCAAAAAAATCTAATGGGTTTTTATATTTTTCAAAAAAAAGTTTTGTAACAGTAATAACAAAATACATATTTAATCCAAAACTTCTTGCAATCTCATGGTTTTGCCAAAATTTTAGCTCATATTCCTTATTGGTTTCTTCACTTGTCTTGTTCCTTTTTACATGTCTTATACCATAATCCCAACTTACACCAATTTGTGAATTGAAATACTTGTGATAAATTTCTGCCCACTGACTTGGACTTTCATGGAAGTTCATTAGGTTTGTTTGTATACTATGAATAAAATTAAATGTTGTGTCTTTTTCTGTAAGGGTAATAGCCTCATTTAGGTAGGATGTACCCAACATGGTTGGTTCTCCACCATGCCACTGTAATAAGACAGACTCATTTGGTTTAATTGTTGTGTATGCTTTTAGTGTGTTCGCTAATCCATTATCTTTATAAAAAGAGAGGTCAATTTTTTTTGGATTAGAAGGGATAAAGCAATGCTCACAATTTAGGTTGCACCCCTCAAATAATCTTATATATACCAAATGATCCCAAGTGGTTTTTGTATCATTGTTGTCTTGTGGTGTGCTAGTAGTCATGTTTTTATATTTGTGTAACTTTGATATAATATATAGCTAATTGGTGCAAAATTGTCAACTAAAAGACTTGCAATAATTTTATATTTTGTTTATATATGTACAAATAATAAGGAGAAAGTTAAATGTTGTTAAAAAACATATCAAATATTGAAATAAAAAATCTATATGGAGTTGTTGTTCAAGAAGGGGATTTAGATTTAATTGAAAAGTTTAAAGACCTGCAAGAGGTTAGTGTCTTATTCCAATCTGATGAAGATGGGGTTATTTTAGATGATATATTGGATTTTTTAATTGTATTAAAACTCAAGAGTGTTAATACAATTTTAGAAATTGATTTAAACAATGCAGAGCATAAAACCATAGATACTGCCTACATTTATCAACTATCAACCAATGTTGGTTTTGGTGTTTCAATTTTGCCTGATACAAATGATATTGTGGGATACAGGGAGACTATAAAGAAATTCACAAAAGATTTTTTAAATAGACCAAACTTTGAGCAAAAAATTTACCCCATATCTAGTTATATGGAGTATATGGTTTTAGATGAGATATTGGGAGAAAAAGCTTTAAGCTTTGTGCCTTCTGATGAGTATATTATAGAAAAATTTGCCTCAAAAATGATAAAGAGTGATGTGGATGATTTTAAGGCAGATATACGAAAAATTTTTGTGGACCACTATGGTAGTGAAAAAAACCTAAGTATTGTAATTAGAGCCATGGTTGTGAAAATTTTAGAGAAAAGCCAACAAATGTTTAAAGAGCAAGTATATATAGATGCTGAGAGACTAATTAGTGGTCAAACCAACTAAGGCTGCAAATAAGATTTGGCAGCAGATTGCCACCTGCTGCATACTTGTGGCAGGCTTTCTATATTACAATTAAGCTATTGCTTTTCAAGATAACCAAAATAAGCCAAATCAAACCCTTAGCTTATTTTGAGATGTTGGTTTTTTAGTAGGTTTCAAAAAGAAATTAATTTCTTTTTGACCTTGATTAACTCTTCCATCAACCTCACCAAAGTCCTTTAGTGATGCAAGGACTTTGCCAACAACATCATTATTTAAGTTGGTCATCATGGTTTCACGAAAGTTTTTGAACTTTATGATAAATTTTACTTTTTGATTATCCTCAAGAAATTTTGAGGCTTGCTTCATTTTTAGTTGGAAGTCATGCTCCCCTGTCACTGGTCTCAATTGAATATTTTTAACTTCACCGCCCCTATTTTTGAAGCTGTCCTTGTCCTGTTTTTTCTTTTGATGATAAAGCCAAGAATCATACTTTAGAATTTTACAAATGGCTACATCAAGATTTGTACCAACCTGCATCAGATCCAAATTTTGCTCACTTGCAACCCTTTGGGCATCTCGCAGTAAATAGTCTCCAATTTTTTCACCCTTCTCATCCAAAAGCAAAATTTTTGGATGTTTAATTTGGTAATTAATAAAGTGCTTTGTTTCATTCTGAACGTTCAAAAATAATCTCCTATTAAATTATATCTAATTATAATTGATATTTTATAAAAAATCAAACGTATTTTCAATCTTCCTAAAGTAAAGACCTGTAAAAAAAAACATTATGCTGATCTGCAGTGTTGGTTTGACAAATGGTTTAATTTGCAGTTAAACCCATGGTGTTTTTATCTCAATAAAATAGCAGATTGTTTTTAAATTAATAATCTAGCCTAAATAAGTATTAAAATTTTGACCAAGGAGTCACACAAGCCTCTGTCTTTAGCCATTGGTGGCTTAGAAAATTAACCAATATTGTTTTGAACCATCCAGACTGACAAATCTATTGCCGTAGCGTTTTTAGATTCTTCCTTGTCCTGTAGAATTTGTAATATGGGAATCATTTTCCCATCCCAGTGAAGCTTCATAATATCTGGCAATATTAGGCTTATATTTTTCTGGATTATAGGGTCAAAAAATTTCTTTACCATAACCTGTTTAGAGCGTATTATTTTTGAGCAGGCCCAAACAATATCGGATTCATTTGGCTTATATTGTTTATACTGATTAGAATTTTTTATAGCAGCAGTGTACTCTTCTAATTTAAATAACTCATTATGCTTGAGGTAATTTTTTATATCCTGTGCTAACCATTCTTCCTTTTGGTGCTTGTAATCATTAAAGTTATTCACGCCAGGCATGTTCTGCATATTGTGAAAATGCTCCTGTGTATCAGTACTTATATTTGTACCAAGACAAGAATCAATTACAGGAGTATGCTCTTGGTTGTTAGAATTTGAATGACTGTTCCCAAATTGAGACGCCTGAACATTGTGATTAAACACAGGATACTGATTATTTACTATCAAGACACATGCTTCCCAAGCCTTACTTGGGTAGGTGAGGGTTGGTATTTTGAACCTTTTATCATCAGTGCCTTTTGCAGTTTGATAAAAAGTAATTGAGCCATCTCCAGTGATTTCATAGCTATCCGCAAAGCAAATTAGTGGCTTTTCTTTGTGTTTTAATTGGCTACTGTTTTCTAGATAAACAGCATATCTGAATTTTGGCTTTTGAAATTGCATTGTTAATTAATAGCAAATAAAGACTAAAAGTCAAGATTGCCATATCTTGCTTTATTATTGATATTGTGGTGTTCTAATTTTTACTTGATTTTATTATCTTTGTAGTATAAAAGGTTTTAATGTAAAGTTAATAAATACTAAGTTTTTATGGGGGAAAAATGATTGGAGCTATATTCGGAAATATTGTGGGGAGCAGATTTACTTCAGAAAATTACAGGAGTGTACATTTTGAAATGCTAACCAATGAAAACAGGTTTACGAACGATGCTGTAAATATGTTTGCAATATTGGAAATATTTAAGCTATTTATAGCAGCAAAAAAAGCAGATAAGATGATTTCAATTAGGGAATTAAATCTAAAATTCAAGGCATATTGTTTGTTATACATAAATGGTGGATTTGAAATTGAGTTTTTAAATAATTTATTAGAAGTAGACAGCAGCATGCTGAATTCAGGACAAAGTTTTAGCTTAATACAATTTATAGTGCTATTTATGTATGCAAAAAATCACAATATTGAAATCAGTGAGGTTAAAAAATTTTTATTGGCAGTTTCAGCAGTGGAGGATGTATCATATCATTCCTTTAGTAAGAATCTTTCTTTGTGGACAGATATGTTTTATGCCATACAAACTAGAGATAAAGATAAAATAAGAAATTTTTGTATAAAACATGATATCCACATTAAATCAATTAATACATTAAGAGTGGAGCAAAATTTTTCTAATAGCCATATGCTGTGCACTTCAGTTACATTATCTGCCCTGTTGGAGACAAATTCATTTTATGACTTATTGCGAGCAGTAGTGTCTATTGGTGGAGATACAGATACATTAACAACGTTTGCAGGAGCAATAGGGGAACTATTTTATTTTAATAAAAAAGATATAGATGAGCATATTGAAAAAGCAGGGGTGTATTTTAAAAATTTTGATTCTTGTGTTTTCAATATTGTGACAGATGTATACTATAATAGTACAACTTAGACAAAGCATTGATGGTGAACTTTTGAAAAGTGGGCTAACACTTTTATTTTCTTGAGGTTTTTTAATCTGGTCTCATAAGGCACCATAATAGGGTGTGAGCAGTTTGCTTGACATCTGTCCATAACTAATTTATACTATCCATTATGAACAGATATATGGCAATAAGCGAAGCCTCAAAAGTTTTGGGTGTGTCAATCACGACCTTGCGGCGTTGGGAGGCTGTGGGCAAGCTGATTTCACAGCACACAGCAGTACACCAACGCAGGCTAGATGGTGTCAAACAGGCTGTGGTGGCTGCATCATGTTGATCGCCCACAAGATTGCACTCGACCCGAACAATGTGCAGGCCACCTACTTTGCCCGTGCAGCCGGGACTGCCCGGTTTGCCTATAACTGGGCACTAGCTGAATGGCAACGACAATATGAGGCATGGAGGCTCAACAATAGCCTGCCCAAGCCTTCCCAAATGGCGCTGCGCCGCCAACTCAACAGCATCAAAGCCAAGCAGTTCCCATGGATGCTCGAAGTGACCAAGAACGCGCCACAAATGGCGATCATCCATTTGGGTACGGCATTCAAGAACTTCTGGGCTGGTAGAGCCAAATACCCGAAGTTCAGGAAAAAAGGTGCCCATGACCGCTTCAGCCTGACCAATGACCAATTCAGCATCGATGCTTCACGCATCCGCATCCCCAATCTTGGATGGGTGCGGATGCATGAGACATTGCGCTTTACTGGCAAGATCATGTCGGCCACAGTCTCCCGTGTGGCTGACAGATGGTTTGTCAGTATCACCGTTGATACCCCACAAGATTTACCTCTACTAAAAGCCAAAAACCAAGGCGCAGCAGGGGTTGATTTGGGTGTATCGGCACTGGCAACGCTCTCGACAGGGGGAGATAATTAGAGGTCCAAAGGCACACAAGGCATTGCTGTACCGGTTACAGCGGCTCTCACGCAGTCTGTCACGTAAAGTCAAGGGTTCAGAGAACCACAGACAAGCGAAGGTAAAACTGGCTCGGCTGCA
>Ga0209316_100064_pt1 | contig 40520 bp, 30 predicted proteins | sample 3C3metaG_FD_184150 | JGI IMG/M metagenome (GOLD analysis project Ga0209316, IMG submission 184150) | Freshwater bacterial and archeal communities from Indian Creek, Illinois, USA - 3C3 metaG (SPAdes) (version 3) | ecosystem: Environmental > Aquatic > Freshwater > Unclassified | place: USA: Indian... | reverse complement strand
TAAAATAGACGAGAAGAGATACAATCGCGGACAGAAAACTGTTCATGGCTATTCCGGCAAGGAGCAGGCCTAGGGTAGACTTCCCGGCTATTCGTCGAGAGATTGATACAACGATTATCAGCGTTATAATAGACCCAATAAATGCCATGGGAGTAATAGCCCCAAGCCCTAAGAAACTAAATCTTAGCCCCAGCAGCATTGCAACCGAAGCTCCTAAGCTTGCTCCGGAGGAAACTCCGAGCACGTGGGAATCAGCCATTCCATTATGGAGTAGCCCCTGCAACACCGCTCCCGCTGATGCGAGAGCGGCACCTACAGCTGCGGCCAGAAGTGTCCTTGGAAGGCGCAGCTGCCAAACAATTACTGTCTCATAACCCCATTCTGCTTGAGGTAAAGTTAGCAGTTGATGAAAAACGAAACTAAATCTTGCAGGTGATATGGTGACAGCACCAATAGCCAGACTTAATAAAATCACCACCACTAGTATACCAAGAGGCAAAGCGCTAAACACCCATTCTCTTTTTATTGACTTCCGACTTGCTATTTCCATAGATCAGGATGGAGCTTCATGGAAATCTCCATTAGTCCCTTGGCGATTCGAGGTCCGGGGCGGAGAACTAAATCCTCCTCCACGAGATATACACGACCATATTTCAATGCAAGTACGCTCTCCCAGTTTGGACGACTTTTAATCTGTTCAACCGCTTCAACGCCATGAGTATATATCATGACCTCAGGCTGACGGGCGATCAAATCTTCCAGAGAATAGACAGGGTAATCAGTGGGAGCGTCAGCAGCTATATTTATTCCGCCGGCTCTCGTGATAAGCTCGTTAATAAAGGTGTTGGGTCCGGCTGTCATGATTGGATCGTGCCATACTTCAAAGTATACCAAAGGTTTATCATTCTCTATTAGAGTCTTTACCTTGTCGTCAACCAGCTTGATGTCTTCAGTAATCTGCTCCATAAGAGCCTCTGCAGCTTCGGTTGCCCCGGTGGCCTTACCCAGCATTTCGATATTATCGAGTATCTGCTGAATGTTCTGAGCATTGAGCACGATGACAGGGATATTCAGTTGGTCTAGTTGCTCTACTACTGCTTGGTGGAGACTTGCCGCAACTACGAGCTCCGGCTTCAATTCAATAATTTTCTCAACCGAAGGTTCGGCGAAACCACCTACCCTCTCCTTCTCGGCAGCAACGACAGGGTAATTACATATGTCTGTAACTCCTACAATCTTTTCATCAAGACCCAAAGCAAAGAGAAATTCGGTATTTGACGGAGCGATAGATACTATTCGAGTGGGAATCTTGGTCAGGTTTATTTCGCGTCCCATGTCATCCGTAACAGTAATTATTTCTTGATCTTGAAAAAAATTTATTTGAGCGCAACCGGAGAGAGATATGATAAGTAGCAAAGCGAGAACCAGGATTAATTTCCGTTTCATCTCATTTTCTCCTTCGATTTTAATGTGCCAATAAATATAAGCGGTTGTAATCTTTTCTCAACAACACCATAAGCTTCGGGGGTACAGGCAAACACCACTGCGGTAGCAGGACCTGCCGACTCGTTAAGGAAGTTCTCGCATGTGTTTTCTAAAGAAAGTCTCAGGTTCGAAGATCTGGCAATAGCCTCGGCTTCGTAGAGAATGCCCCTTGATCCAGCCGGCGTAATGTCTCTCACCCCTTGGATTTTTAGCAGTTCCATAAGCTTGAGTAAATCGGCGTTTTCCGGATCATCCAGGCTTACTTCGATTCCTACCTTGGGTCTGCCCAGAGCAACCACAATATCCCCTGCCTGAGTTAACCCTACGCGCAAAGAATTCCCCCGAGCTATTCCCACACACGTTATTCCTACCCCGGTTTGCCTGGTTGGAAAATTTTTCTCCGTAGTAAGCACGGTGATGCCTTGAGGGTCGGGGTAGACCGTTTGGGCTTCAACGTATACGCCCTCAAGAATCTGTTCTGACGCGATAGAATCAACACAAAACGTGCATGAAAGAGCGATTAACTCGGCTCCTGTTGAGATAAGCTCCATTAGTGCCACCCGGGCAAGAAACCTACCTACGACTGCGGGTTCGGCCGATATAACATCCAGTTCTTTTGGCCCTATGGCACCTATAGAATCGCAGGTTATCACAAGGGTATCTCTCCCAAGAGGTAGTGACAAAAAATCTCTACTTGACATAGATGAGTTTCCTAAGTGCCGAAACTTTGGTCAGCCCAAAGGCCACCAACATATTCAGCGTAGCAGCTACCAGTATAGAGGGGCTGGCTGCGATGAAAAAAGAAATGCCAAAGCCGGGTATAATAATAAACATAGCAGGAAGTACAATGCCGTTAATCACAATGCCGATAGCACAGCCAGCGAATTTATTTAGTTTAGCCGCAGCACCTGCCAAATATGCTGCAACCATCATACCCAGGGCCACCATTGCGTGAATTGGGAGTCCCAAGGGCATTCCGCTTATAACTGCGGTAGCAATATGCCCAAGACCTGCGACTATTGCTCCTGTTACCGGATTTATAACCAGTGCAGCATAGAACCCCGGAACTGCGTCAAAAGCAAGAGAACCTACCATACTTGGGATCTTTATGAATGCGCCGATAACGCTGAGTGCAATAAGCGCCGCTACGTGAGTAAGCTTTTTTATATTCATAGAGAAGACCTCCTTTCCGATTAACGTAAAAAACCTCAACCGCACGGGTTGAGGTTTGGATGCAAAGCACTGGTACCACCATAACTCTGGACCCTGCCCCCTCGACCGAAGGACGGTGTCATAACAACCGCTGGGCAGGTTTCCTGACTCCGGGAATTAACGCACCTGACTCCTTCCCATTCGAACAAAACGAACAGTGGTTTAATCCAAGTACTACCCGTTACAGTGGCGGGACCGTTCAGGTTTCAAACCTGATTCCCTTTTAACCCCAATTCTTCGGGGGCACCCAACAGTAATATTTAATTTCGACAAAAGTATACCGCAAAGTCTACAAGGAAGCAAGGCCAACTTCGAGTTTTGTGTCAGAAAATAGCTTGACAGCAACTATCAATATCTGTAAACTATTTACTTTACATATAGCTCTCAAAAAAGTTTGTTTTCTTAAGCAAACTTTTTTAGTTGTTAATTTAATCCGATCACCTGATTTTGAATTTGTTCCGGGCGGAGAAAATATTATGAAGGTTGATTGATACATGAGTTTTTTAAAGGATCTTACGCGTAACTCAAGAGTCTGTATAATGGTCGAACCGATGTGGGCTGTATTCGGAGGGCTTATTTTCTTTTATGCCCCTTTATATATGGAATCGATTGGCCTGACCCATGTCCAAATAGGTATTGCCTCAACAGCTACAGTCTCTATAAACTTTCTTTGCAATCTTTTTGCATCTTCAATTACAAACCGCCTGGGACGCCGAAGGACTTCACTGATCTTTGATTTAATATCCTGGTCGATTCCCATGTTCATTTGGGCTATTGCACAGAATTTCTGGTATTTTCTGGCGGCTTCCCTGATCAATGGCTTCGTAAGAATTGTTCATGTTGCCTGGTTCCTGCTATTAAGTGAAGATGCGGAAAGCCATCAACGTTCCAAAATTTTCGGAATCATTAATCTTATTAATTTTTCCTCCGGCCTTATGGCTCCTCTAACCGGGTTACTCATTGCACATTACAGCACCATTCCCGTTATTCGGATTCTATACGGAGCCGGTATGTTGAGCATGACGCTCATGTTCCTTCTTAGAAATGCGTTAACCACAGAAACGAAAAACGGATTGGAAATGATGAAAAAGCACGAATCGATCTTGCTTCGGCATGGTTTATCGAATTATTTTCAAATGATTCGTAAAATTATCACACACCCATATTTGCTGCGTGTTCAAATCATTTATATTTTGACCACCTTTTTGCAAAATATGAACTTTGTACTCGTGCTGTATTATTCGAATCAACTGGCGCATACAGAAAAGAGTCTTTCAATTATACCCGGTGTCAGCGCTTTGGTAAATCTCTTCCTGTTTATTGTCGTTTTGCCCCGGATTTCTAAGTTCAAAGAAGAGAAGAACCTGGCATTTTCTTTTTTGATATCAATTGCCGGAATTATCCTCCTGTTTTTCATTCCTGCGAATAATTTGCTTATCTTGCTGGTTTCCACATCTCTTCTGGCTATAGGAACATTTATTCATCTGACTTTCCGGGATACATTGTTCATGAATAATGTGGAAGAGTCCGAAAAAGCCGATGCCTTTTCAGCAATTCAGAATATTTCGACACTAGCCGTAATCCCTGCCGGTGTACTTACGGGATTTCTATATAGCGTCATACCTCAGTTACCTTTCATGATTATGTTGGTCTTAATGATAAGCGCCTTTTTGATTTCCTTGTCTCTTTTAAAGCAAAATCCGGTTCGCTTGTCTGCTGCTGTTTTAGATAATGAGGTTTAAAGTCCAAATTAATCAAAGGCTGTATGCTTGACAGCGAAACTGCAAGTTGATTTCATAGTAAGATATATATTTGATTCTACTCCAACAAGGCAATATGCTGCAAAATAACGGATGAAGCCTTCGCCTAACAAGCGCGTAATGACACATTTAGTATCATTACGCGTTGCATTAATCAGCAACCGAATGTCAAAACATTTCAAGGTCAGGGACGACATTTTTAGCATCAATGCAACAGGACGTTGTCATCGATGTGAGCGAGAAAATGCAAGACGAGGCGTAGCTGATTACAGCGTAACTTCGGCGGATTGAATTATTTTGCAGCAGAATCAACTTTAGATTCCTGTCTTTACGACTTTGACCCTAACGCCTTCCACAGTCATAAGTTTTTTTGAAAATTCATCCATATAATCGTCATCTGCCTTGACGCTTAAGGTGATGACCCCTAAATCATCGTTTATGTCATGTACTCCCTGCCTTGTCAATATACAATCGCCGTATTGAGTGAATACTTCCTGGACTTTCGGGGCTTGCTCCTTTCGATTATTTAGTTCGACAACGACAACCTGATAATGTTTCTGAATCATACATATCCTCCTTTAAATTTATCAATGATTTTACTGCAAAAACTCATTTCGCCGAGGCTACGTTGCAATCAGCATCGCCTTGTCTTTCATTTTCTCGCACGCATCAATGACAACATCCTGTTGCAGAGATGCTAAAAATGCCGTCCTTGGCATTTTTGCTTCGAAAATGTGGCGACTTCGGCGGCTGATTTATGCAACTTAAGCCAAGGCTTCATTCATTATTTTGCAGCAAAATCACTTTCTGCAGTGTAATCATCAATATACTTCTCTATGTATTTTCTGCCAATAACCTTGAAATTTGATACGCATCACAAAATGCATACCTTTAAAGTATAGATTGTTTCTACCCACATAAGTTTAGTATTACTCAACTACCTTTCTGACCTCTATTTGACACAATAAAGATTCAAAGTCATCTCTATTGCATAGTATTGTTCCTTCGTTCATACATGAAGCGGCGGCAGCCGCCATTCCAAACCTCAACATATCATCAGCAGCCAGACTCTTCTCCATTGCCAGACAAAACCCTGCGATCATCGAGTCTCCTGCTCCTGCTGTACCTTTTACTACAATGTGTACTGCGGGAGATCTGAAAACTTGTGTTTCATCAATCAATAATGCTCCGTTTTCACCTAAAGAAACTGCTACAATCGATACTCCCATATCGATGAATTTTCTTGCTGCTTTTATAATTTCACTGATGCTTTTAAGTTTTATACCAAGTGCGCTTTCCAACTCGTGCAGATTCGGTTTGATGAGATAGGGTTGCGCCAAACTTCCCCTTTTTAACAATACCCCCTCGGCATCAAGAACACATCTTGTCGATAAATTTCTCATCATACGTATAAGCTGCGAATAGATCTCCTCCGGCACTCCTGTTGGCACGCTACCGCATAATGCAAGCGCAGAAATATTTCCCCCAAGCTTGGCAATTACATTTACTAAAATCGACAAATCGTCCTCAGATACAAGATTCCCTGATTCGTTGATTTCAGTAACAACTCTTTGGGATATATCGAATATTTTAAGATTTGTCCGAAGCTTGCCCCTAACATTTACCAAATCATGCTTTATATCTGATTTGTCAAGCAATTCCGTAATATGTAGTCCGCCTTCGTCATAATTGAATCCTGTACAACAAACATCACCTCCAAGATTCTTATATGCCATTGCAACGTTTATACCTTTACCCGCAGGATCAACACGCGTTTCAAGAACCCTGTTCATCCCGCCATATATAAATTTGTCGATACATATAGTTTTATCAATACACGGATTAAGAGTTAATGTCGCAATCATACTACTATCCTTATCATTGTCAGCTCAACCTTTGTTTGTCATTAAAGCTACGTTAGGAAAGCCTATAAATCAATTCCTCAAGTTCTAGGATACTTGACACAACATGATCCGCCTCCAAAACCTCGTCTTTGCCGAATCCGTATGAAACGCCGATTGATATGCCGTCGTTGTCTTTTGCCGCCTTTATATCAAAAAGCCTGTCACCAATCATTACAAACTTTGTTGCGTTGTGCTTTTGCACCAAAACTTCCACAGCGTCAGATTTTGAGATGCCGCTTTTTTCATACCAGATTTCATCAAAAATATCGTTTAGCCCAAATGCATCGGCAATATCGACCACGTATTCCTTGTTTCCGTTTGAACAGATACACAACATATACCCCTTATTCTTAAGACGTTTGAGCATCTCAATCGCTCCGTCGTAAAATTCCCCTGTTTTAGGTATTGCATACGACTCATTATTTATGACATCCTGTTTGAATTTAGATATTAACTCTTCATTATCTGAATTGAGCATTGCTCTGCAGGTGCCATCAAGGGGTAAGCCTACAAAACTCATGATTTCATCCTGGGTCTTTGGCGGATATCCATTTGATGCAAGCGCCTCATTAAATGCGAAAACATCAACAGTTTCGGTTCTAAAAAGTGTCCCATCAAGATCAAATACTAACAATGGCTTCAAATCCGGTTTCCTCCTGTTCTATTCCTTAACAACTACATCAACATATGCAACATCCGGCACATTTATCAGCCAAACAAAACGTTCCACTGGTTGATCTGTGCCGCTGGTTGGTTATATTAGCAGGATGATAGCTGGGATTGTTATAATCGACAATGCAGTTGACAACACTATATACTGAGAAGCAAGCTCCGCATCCCCTCCATACTTTTCCGCAAAGATTGCCGTATTGACGGCCATGGGCATGGCCGTTAGCACAACCGTTATCCCTAAAAGCATCGGAGGTGCGGCAAACAGCCTAAACACAAGAAAAACCAACAATGGGATCAATAAAAGGCGCACTAACACCCCGTAATACAAATGCCATTTAAATATGACTTTTTTAAAGTCCGCGTCCGCAAGCAACGCACCAACCACAATCATGGATATCGGCGTAGTCATACCGCCTACCATATCAAGAGCCTGATACAAAGGGTTTGGCAGCTTAATCTGTAGTAAAAAAATGATTAGCCCAGCTGCCACTGATAATATTCCGGGATTAATTAGCGATTTAAACATCTTTTTCGTATCCTTCAAGTCAATTCCACCGGAAAACAATCCGATTCCGTACGTCCATATAAAAATATGAAAAACCGCTATATACATCGAAGCAAAAAATATCCCATCTCTCCCAAACAATCCATCGATAACGGGAAATCCCATGAACGCGCAGTTTGAAAAGACAACGCCGAAGCGCATTATTCGGTTTATATTGCCGGGAAACTTGTAGAAAAGCAATTTCCCCAAAATGATCGAAAATACGTGAGCCGCTATCCCGAGGACAAAAATAATCCCGGCATCTCTTAACATCTGTACCGAAAATTCCACATGAAAGGAGACGATTATCATAGACGGCATAGTCACATAAAGCAAAAGATCCGAAAGTTTCTGGCTTACCTCATCGTTGATCATTCTTCTTTTTTTTACTATAAACCCGACAAGTATAACCAAAAACAGCACCAGGACCTGCTCTATAACAATATTGTCAGCCACTTACTCCTGTTCCGCCTCTCTTTCCTTTTTAGCCGCCTCGACAATCTTTGCGCTTATATTTGGCGGAATATCCTCGTATCGGACAAATTTAAGGGTAAAACTGCCCCGTGCTTGAGTCATTGATCGAAGATCGGTTGCGTACCTAGTCATCTCTGCTTGCGGAACCTCTCCTTCAACCTTGTTAAACCCGCCTCCAACTGAAGACATCCCCAGTATGCGCCCTCTTCTTCTATTCATATCTCCTATTATATCACCCATATAATCCTCGGGTACTATTATCTCAGCATGCATAATAGGCTCAAGCAGAACAGGATCCGCTTTGTCAAGCTTCTTAAAAGCAATATAAGTTGCCATTTTAAACGCCATTTCAGATGAGTCAACTGTATGATATGATCCATCGACCAAAGCGGCTCTTAAACCAACAACCGGATAGCCTGCAAGTACGCCTTTTTTTATGGTTTCGAGCAACCCCTTTTCGACTGCGGGAATATACTGCCTAGGCACCACGCCTCCAACAACTTTATCTACAAACTCAAATTTAGAATCGGACCCAAGGATTGGTTCAAATTCAATCCAAACATGACCGTATTGCCCATGTCCGCCGCTTTGCTTTTTATGTTTGCCTTCGACTCTTAATGGTTTTCTGATTGTTTCACGAAAAGGTATCTTAGGCTCTTTAAATGCCGCGGTAACACCAAACTTGTTTTTTAGCCTGCTAGCCAGCACATCAAGGTGCATCTCGCCTATTCCTGATATTAGCATTTGGCCTGTTTCAGGATGATGCTCAACTGAAAATGTAGGATCCTCCTCAGTAAGCCTTATTAAGCCGCCAAATACTTTTTCCTCCTCGCCTTCCTTCTCAGCTTGCAATGCAAGCGAAATTGAAGGTTTTGGGAATTCTATGCCCTCAAAAACTATCGGATGCGTTGAATCACTCAGCGTATTTCCAGTTACGGTGTGTTGCAGTTTGGAAAGCGCTCCTATGTCCCCCGCACTTATTTTCTCGATCGGGACCTGCTTTTTCCCTCTCAGCATATAAAGCGACCCTGCTTTTTCACTTTTTTCCTTGTTCGAGTTATATATTGTACTACCAGCGCTAAGCTCTCCCGATATTACCCTGAATATGGAAAGCTTTCCTACAAAAGGATCAACGATTGTTTTGAATACAAGGGCAGAAAATGGTTGAGAAGTCCCTGCCCCCCTTGCTTCGGAAAGATTCGTCTTTAGGCTTTTCCCGATTACAGGCTGACGATCCATTGGCGATGGAAGATAATTGACTAAACTGTCTAAAAGCAAAGTTATGCCTGTATTAGCAACAGCAGAACCGCATAAAACCGGAACGATACTGCCGGATATTACGCCTTGGCGTAATGCGGCGTTTATCTCCTCAATCGTAAATTCTTGACCTTCAAAGTATTTTTCCATGAGAACTTCGCTTGTTTCAGCAGCAGCTTCAATCAAAACCGTCCTCATATCATCAGCTATATCAGCAATCGAATCTGGAATATCTATCTTTCTAAGCTCGCTGCCTGAGATGCCATAAGCCGTTTGAGATACAATATCTATCAAGCCTTTAAATTGCCCGCCTTCCGTGATGGGCAACTGAAAGGAAACAACAGCCTTTCCATACTTGCCTTTCAACTGATTTAAAACCTTCATATAATTGGCATTTTCGCGATCCATCTGATTGACAAACACTAGAATCGGGATTCCTACTTCCTTGGAGTAATCCCAAGCTTTTTCCGCGCCGACATTTAAGCCCGATACCGCCCCTGTAACTATTAGCGAAGCATCTGAGGCTTTCAATGCACCTACCATTTCACCCACAAAGTCAAAATAACCGGGCACATCGATCAAGTTTAACTTAACACCGTTCCATTCAACAGGTGCTAACGCGGCACTTATCGAAATCTGCCTTCTGATCTCTTCAGGATCGAAGTCGGTTGCAGTCGTACCGTCAACCACACGACCGAGGCGATCGGTTACTTTTGCGCTATAAAGCATAGCCTCAACTAAAGAGGTTTTGCCTTCCCCGCCATGACCTATGATCGAAATGTTGCGAAGCTTGTCCGTACTGTAGAGTTTCATCAGTATACCTCCTGTATTTTACATCTGCCGACCTGTTTGCCGACAATAGATTAGCTACATATAGAATATATAGTTCGATAATAAAACAAATTTTCCTGTCTGTACAAGCATTATTTTTTCATGTTAATATTTAACATAATTTATATATTATGTCTTCTTTAGAAATATTTAAATATATACTGAACTCCCTAAAATTTTAACGCTGACAGATGAAAAACGTAATCCAAGTTTCGATTTTCCAGCTCAAAAAGTACTAAAAACTATAAAAAAATCTCTCTTAACGCTAGGATAATCGCTTAAACTCAAGGGATATGTGTTAAAAGAGAGGATTTGACCCCTAAAAAAAGGACTTTCCTCTTCTTGATAGAAAGTCCTTTTCACAAACCTCACTATTTTATCTCGTATACTATTGTCACCGAAGCCTGAACTTCAAGTTCTCCTTCCATTATAGGTACCTGCGCAGCTGCGGATTCACGCCTTGCCATGTCCATCATGCCTTTACCAAACGGAACTCCCTGTGGCACTTGTCCTTCATGTATGGCTACCGGTCTACCTAAGCTGACACCTGCCTGCGCAGCCATTAATAAAGCTTTCTCTTTAGCTTCTTCAATTGCCTTTTTCAATGCTTCGTTGTAAGCTTCTTTCTGGTTTTCCACTCCGAAGTTGATCCCGAAGAAATGATTAGCGCCTGCTTCAGCCATTGCTGTAAGAATTTCGCCTACACGATCGATCTGTCTGACTGCAATTCGCACATTGTTAGAAACCCTGTAACCGATTAGCCTTCTCTGGTTGTCGCTGTAATCATATTCGACATGGACATTGAAATTTGCGGTCTGTATATCTTTATCCTGTATCCCGGAATCTTTAAGCACCTTGATTATTCTGTCCATTATCATTGCATTTTCGTCCTGCGCCTCGCGAGCGTCTTTCATCAGTGTTTCAACACCTGCGTTTATATAAGCTATATCAGGAGTTAAACTCACTCTGCCCGAACCTGAAACAACCAGCACATTTTCATCAGTATTTTCACCTTGTTCAGCCACCACAACAAGCGGCTCATCCTGTATTGACAATAATATCCCTGTAAGAGTACCTATTGACAATATCGCCAAAATTAATACCACTGAAATCAATACTTTATTTTTCATCTTCATTTTCTCCTTTAATTTTGCCTACTACGACTTTTTTTCTTAATAATTTCCACACAATCCATCCAAATACTGCTAGGACTGCCATGTAAGGCAATGCTGCCACAAAGAACACCGTCATATCTACAAGCAGCGCTCCAAGGTTTTTGATCGAGTCTCTAAAAGCCTTCCCTATCCTATCAATCCATGTTTCCGGCTTTGGCTCAATTTCCCTAAGTTCCTCGACCTCATAAACATCTATGCCTATCCGCGAAAACGCAACCATATGATCCCAACCCTTAAGCGTACCTGTGAAACTCTCTATTTCAAACCTGATTCTTGAAAGCTCCCTTTCAATCTCAATTATGTCGGTAAGCTTTTCAGCTCTGGCAAGTAGTGAAAGTAGCCTTTCTTCCTGTACTTTGAGTGTTCTTACTCTGGTCTCGGTATCGAAATATTGTCCGGTTATGTCCTGCCCTGTGATTGATTCGGTTGTAACCACTCCCAACTCGCCAACAGCCGACATAAAGGCTTCAAATTGCTCTTCAGGTATACGAATTTGGAAATTGGCACTCCTTCGGGATGGCAACCCCTTATCGACAAGTCTTGTCCCATGAATACTTGAAGACTCGACATACCCACCCATCGCGGCAGCTTTTCCCACGATGGAGTCGGTTGTACGCTCAAACTCCACTGTATCGAGAGCCATGTATGCCGACTTTATTATTTTACGATCTGTAGTGTCAACACCAGGCGATGAAGCTGTCGGCTCTTGCGGTGCCACTTCCTTGGTTGCTGCCCCTCCAAATCCCGGAGAAGCCTGAGCTCTGTCACCATCAGCTGGAGGCATAGGTGAAGGTGCAGGTGCAGGTGCAGGCATAGAGGATTCCTCCGCCACAGGCAATCCAGCCATATCCTCGCTTACATTCGATCGATTATACGTTGCACAACCAGCGGCTACAAGCATTATAATGCTCAGAACAACTGCCCCCAAAATTAATACAAACTTTTTCCCTTTGTTCCGAAACATACTTAGCACTTCCTTTCAAAATGATTTCAATTACTTTGACGTGTAGAAGTAGAAAATGTTGCAAAAATAGAGGGTAATTTAATTATATCATAAGCCGCAAAAACCCATTGCAATAATTTAAAAGCTGTGGTAGCATATTTGCATTCAGTGCTTAACGTGCCGAAGTGGTGGAACTGGCAGACGCGCCGGACTCAAAATCCGGTGAGGTTCACCCCTCGTGTGGGTTCGACTCCCACCTTCGGCACCATTTTTATATCTACATCGACATGCAAAGGCGCTATGCACAAAGCGTCCTAATCCTGATATCGTGACACATACTAAACATGAGCAGCCGGAAACATCTGACGACAAGATAACGATAGGTAAAAAGAAGATTTAGTTAACCCGGAAGTAGAGGATCCATAACTGCTAAAAGCTCTTCTCTCCCTTGACCGGTACGTGACGAAAACGGAATAACATTTACATCAGCTCTAAGATTAAATGCGGCTCTGATATCCTTCATTCCCTGATTAACAGCGCTTTTTGACATTTTATCCACCTTTGAAGCGATCAGCGCCGTTTTAAAACCGAAATGCTTAATCCATTCCATCATTTGGATATCATCAACCGAAGGCTTATGTCGTATATCAACTATCTGAACAATTAATACGAGATTTGATGCGCCCTTAAGATATCTCTCAATCATTGCGCCCCATTTGTCTTTTTCGCTCGCCGAAACATTAGCATAACCATATCCGGGCAAATCGACTACATAAAACGCATCGTTGAATAAATAATAGTTCAAAAGTCTGGTTTTACCCGGTACATTGCTTGTTCGCGCCAGCTTATAATTGTTTGCAAGGCAGTTGATAAGCGACGATTTGCCTACATTAGATCTTCCGACCAACGCTATTTGAGGAAATAAATCTTCCAGCCAATCCTGCGGCAAAACAGCGCTTTTTACAAATCCCGCTCTTTTAATTTGCATTCGCATCTCCCTCTTGTGTCTTTGAAGACTGCTTTAACTGCGGAGGCGTCAAGAATGCCTGTTCTATGGCATTATCCAAATGATCTATCGCAATTATTTTGACGCTGCGCTTTATATTGTCCGGTATCTCATCCAGATCTTTTACATTATACGAAGGGATGAGCACGGTTGAAACTCCCGCTCTATGTGCGGCAAGCACCTTTTCCTTAAGTCCACCTATAGCGAGAACCCTTCCTCTTAAAGTGATCTCACCGGTCATTGCCACATCCTTTTTGACAGGAATGGCTGTAAGTGCCGATATCGTTGCAATGGTCATCGCTACACCCGCCGAAGGTCCGTCTTTTGGTATCGCTCCTTCGGGAATATGGATATGGATGTCCGTATTAGTGTAGAAATCCGGATTTATTCCCAGCATATCAGCTTTGGAGCGGATATAGCTAAACCCTGCCCTTGCCGATTCTTTCATCACTTCTCCCAAGTGTCCTGTCAACACCAACTTTCCGGTGCCTTTTAAAGGGATCGCTTCGATGGATAATGTTTCCCCTCCTGTAACTGTCCATGCGAGTCCGGTTACCAAGCCGACCTCATCCTGACGATTTACTTTGTCATATCTATAATTAGGGGTACCCAGAAACTTTTTCAAATTTACCGAAGATACTTTAACCTGTTTTTTTGAAGTTTCGACGACAATTCGCGCTGCCTTCCTGCAAATTGAAGCAATTTGCCGTTCAAGGCTTCGTACGCCCGCTTCTCTCGTATAGTCGGTTATAATTCTTTCTATCGCTGAATCCGGCAATAGTATGCCTCCTTGATTAAGCCCGTGCTCTGATGCCTGTTTAGGTATAAGATGTTGCTTGGCAATATTTACCTTTTCATCGTCTGTATATCCGGCTATGCGAATAATCTCCAACCGGTCAAGAAGCGGCCTTGGTATGTTTTCAAGACTATTTGCGGTTGTTAAAAACATAATCTTCGAAAGATCAAACGGTATCTCAAGGTAGTGATCTCTAAAAGCATAATTCTGCTCAGCATCTAAAACTTCAAGAAGCGCCGAGGCCGGATCCCCCCTAAAATCGCTGCTCATTTTGTCAACTTCATCAAACAAAAAAACAGGGTTTTTCGAACCGGACTGTTTTATTGACGATATCACCCTACCGGGGATCGCCCCCACATAAGTTCTGCGATGACCTCTAATTTCCGCCTCATCCCTTATTCCGCCAAGCGACATCCTGATAAACTTGCGATTTAAAGCATTTGCGATTGACCGGGCAATCGAAGTTTTCCCCACACCGGGTGGGCCTACAAAACAGAGAATCGGCCCTTTCATATTTTTTGTCAACTGATGTACCGCCAGAAATTCAATTATTCTTTCCTTTACTTTTTCAAGTCCATAATGTTCATCGGCCAAAACAGCCGCCGCCTTTTTAAGATCGAGATTGTCCTCGGTATAAGCGTTCCAAGGCATATCAAGTATCCAGTCCAAATATGTCCTGATAACTCCAGTTTCCGCCGAGCCTAAAGGAGTTTTCGCCAGTCTGTCGGTTTCTCTGATCGCCTTGTCGTGTGCTTCTTCGGGTAATCCGGCATTTAGAATTTTATCCTTATATTCATCAACTTCACTGCTTAATTCGTCTTTTGTGCCAAGCTCTTTATGTATGGCTTTCAATTGTTCCCGCAGATAATACTCACGCTGCATTTTGTCCATTTGATTTTTAACACGCAAGTTTATCTTTTTCTCAATTTCAAGTATCTGTATTTCCTTAACTAGTATATCATAGAGGGTTCTAAGCCTTTCGGGTATGTCGAACGCATCTAGCACCGCCTGCTTATCCTCTATTTTAATTAAAATATTGGCAGCTATCACATCCGCAAGCTGACCAGGATTTTGTACCGAGTTAACAGAGATAAGCGTCTCCGGCGAGGCTTTGTTGCTTAGTTTTATATAATCTTCGAAAATATTAAGAAGGCTTCTCATAAGAGCTTCCTCTTCAAGAGGGTCACGGTTTTCCGGATTGTCGTCCGCCTCTTCGAGCTCTACCTCAAAATATGGGGTTTTCTCAAGGCATCTTACTATTCTTGCCCTATTGAGTCCTTCCACCAGAACACGGATTGTATCCCCAGGCATTTTAAGCATCTGTTTGATTCTTGAGATAGTACCTACTTCGTATATGTCTTCAATAGTGGGATCTTCATTTCTTGTATCTTTTTGTGTGGCAATAAAAAGCACCTGATTGCTCATCATCGCCTCATCAAGCGCTGCTATTGATCTGTCCCTGCCTACATCAAAATGAAGCACCATATATGGAAATATTGTAAGCCCGCGAAGTGGCAGGCAAGGTAGCTGCTTGTTAATCTTTCGTTTCCTTCTTGGCACAAAAACACTCTCCTAAAACATGGCTCTCTTTAAAAAAACCGATAATCCGCCTCGTTATATATATCACATACGGCGCCCTGTGTCTACCAAATCTTAAAATGCAAAATACAATATGATGCTTTATTCATTATAACACGGCTTCAGCGAATTGATTTTTTTCGGCAGGTAAAGCATTTTAAAGGTCTCGTGCATATGTCAAGTTTTTAAATACAACTCTATGACGATTAAGAAAAAGTGCTGTATCATTATCACCACATTTCCCAGCAAACGTCATTCCTCCCGGTTTTAACCATAACTTTCTGAGATAGTATATGTAAAGAGGATTGTTTTATCCGAATGTTTCCTTATCGCATAAAAAAAGAGCCTTGTCGGCTCTTTAGGAAACTGATTCCTTTTTTTCCTTTTGTTTTTTTTGCATTTTGCTTCTTACTCTTTGACCTTCGGATATTATGAGCAAGGGTTCGCTGTGGTTGGCTACCGAATCCTTTGTGATTACACATTTTTCTATATCGTCCCGGGAAGGAATATCGAACATCACGTTTAGCATAATGTCCTCGATAATAGCCCTTAATCCACGAGCGCCGCTTTTTCGTTCAATTGCTTTATTAGCTATCAATCGAAGCGCTTCCTCTTCAAATTCAAGTGCCACCCCATCCATCTCAAACAGCCTGTTATATTGCTTTATAAGCGAATTCTTAGGCTCTATAAGAATACGAATGAGAGCTGTTTCGTCAAGCGGGTGCAGCGTCACAAGAACCGGAAGCCTGCCGACGAATTCCGGTATAAGACCAAATCTTAAAAGATCTTCGGGTTGTATATACTTTAAAAGTTCATCAGCTGTCTTGTTGATATTGCTTTTAATTTCAGCGCCGAACCCGAGCGTTTTCTTGCCGATACGGTTTTGTATTATTTTCTCTACTCCTTCAAAAGCGCCGCCGCAGATAAATAATATATTGGTGGTATCTATCTGCAGGAATTCCTGATGCGGGTGCTTTCTTCCGCCTTGTGGCGGAACGCTTGCCACGGTTCCCTCAAGAATCTTCAAAAGCGCCTGCTGTACGCCTTCCCCGGATACATCCCTCGTTATTGAAGGATTCTCCGACTTGCGAGCAATTTTGTCAATCTCATCGATGTATACGATGCCTCTTTCCGCTTTCTCTATATCATAGTCAGCCGCCTGTATCAGCCTTAACAGTATGTTTTCGACGTCCTCCCCGACATAGCCGGCCTCGGTCAATGACGTGGCGTCGGCGATCGCAAACGGCACATTGAGTATTTTCGCAAGAGTTTGCGCAAGCAATGTTTTACCGGAACCTGTTGGGCCCAACATCACTATATTGCTCTTTTGAAGCTCAACCGGATCGTTTTTCTTTACCTCGGCATTGATCCTCTTGTAATGGTTATAAACCGCAACCGACAACGCCCTTTTGGCTTTATCCTGCCCTATTACGTATTGATCCAGTATATCGCTTATCTGTTTGGGCTTTGGTATCTCTTTGATTTCCAGCCCCGATGCGTCTTCAAATTCTTCCTCGATTATCTCCTGACAAAGCTCTATGCATTCATCGCAAATGTATACTCCCGGCCCTGCGACCAACCTTCTGACCTGGTCCTGAGTTTTACCGCAAAATGAACACCTAAGCTGCTTTTTGTCGTCATGTCTTGGCATTTTGTTCACCTCTTCATGGCTTTGCGCGAGGCTATCACCTCGTCGACAATACCATACTCTTTTGCCTGTTCTGCATTCATAAAGAAATCCCGATCCGTATCACTCTCGACCCTCTCAAGCGGTTGTCCTGTCTTTTGAGAAAGGATAAGATTAAGCTGCTTTTTAAGCTTCAATATCTGTTCGGCATGGATCTTTATGTCGGACGCCTGACCACGCGCCCCTCCCATAGGCTGATGGATCATAATTTCGCTGTTTGGCAGAGCGAATCTTTTGCCCTTTGCGCCGGCTGCTAAAAGAAATGCACCCATAGAAGCCGCCATACCAATACATATGGTGGAAACGTCACACCTTATGTATTGAATGGTATCATAGATCGCAAGCCCTGCCGTCACCGATCCTCCGGGGCTGTTTATATAAAGCTGTATATCCTTATCGGGATCTTTTGCCTCAAGGAAAAGCATCTGCGCTACAATCAGATCAGCTACCGCATCATACACTTCTCCTCCAAGAAAAACTATCCTGTCCTCCAAGAGTCGGGAATAAATGTCATATGCCCGCTCCCCCCTGCTTGTTTGCTCAACCACCATAGGTACAAGGTTCATAAATGTCAAACCTCCGTTTCAACCGCGGAATTCGAGTCTTTTTCTTCCGCTTCTGTATTATCTGCGCCGTCATCCGTTTTCGCTTCAACAAAAATCGCGTTTTCCAGAAGAAACTCTATGACCTTCTTTTTGGTTATCGAGTCTTTAATATTTTCCAAATGGTTTATTTCCTTATTGTTATCCAATTCGTGGCTTTTCCAGCCTGAAGAAAAATCTTTCGGCAGCTTGCCCTCAATTTCATCGTCTGTGGCTTGTAATCCTTCTATCGCCGCAATTTCGTTCAGTATTAACTCCGCTTTGATATCGGCGTAAGCTTCAATCCTAAAGCTATCCTTCATCTCATCCAAAGAAATATACTTGATCTCGTCCAGTTCCTCTAATGTTTTACCGAAAAGAGCCTGAGTTCTGTGATCGGATTCATGAAGCATAACTTCTACTCTGTTGTCGATCATGATTTCGGGTATTTCGACTTTCGAGTTATCAGAAATCTTTTTTAAAAGCTGAGATTGCATACCATATTGTGCGTTTTCACTCTTCTCTTTATCAAGTCTTATTCTTATACTATCCTTAAACTCTTCTAATGTGTCAAACTCGCTTACATCTTTGGCAAATTCGTCATCAAGCTCAGGCAGCTCGCGATATTTGATCTCGTTCATCGTTACGTCAAAAGTTACAACTACAGCGTTATATTCCGGAATGGTAAAATCATCAGGGAGTGTAAATGCAAATTGCTTTTGTTCACCGGTTATCATGCCAACCAATTCAGCGTCAAAGCCGGGCAGAAAAACATCCATGCCCAAAATTAAAGCCTTGTTCTTGTCAGAGATCTCATCAATCGTCTTGTCTTCAACATACGCGGCAACGCTTATGTTCACCCTGTCACCCAAAGCCGCCGTATCTTCCTTTGCAAGCCATCTCGCATGTTCTTCCTTAAGACGTAAAAGCGCTTTCGAAATGTCTTCTTCTGTTGCTTTATCCGATAATCTGACTAATTCAACGCCCTTATATTCGCCCAGCTCAGGCTTAGGTTCAGCCTGAACCTTGACAGAAAACTTAAGATTCTGCCCATTTCCTATCTGCACTACGTCTATATCGAACGGCTCACCGGCAAGCTTTATGCCGTTTTCTGAAACAGCTTTGTAGTATGCTTTGGGAAATATAGCCTCGAAAGCATCTTCATGAAATACTCCCCCTCCGTAAAATCTCTCAATGACCTTTCGGGGAGCCTTGCCTTTTCGGAATCCAGGGATCGCGATTCCGGATCTGTTTTTAAGATACACCTTCTCAACAATCTTCTCAAATTCCGAAGCGTCCACCTCAATATCGATCTTCACCTTATCGTTTTCCAATTTTTCAATTACAGCCTTGACCAACAAAATTCCTCCTCATATACAGAAAGCACCCATTAGCTTCCTTAAAACTATTATATCACATGGCAACACATTAGGCTACAATGCGATCATTTCTAATTAGCCTTAAAGCCTTAAATTTTCAATTTCTTATAGTAGCATAATCGAAGCTTTAATGCAATATTTTGCAGATGAATTTTTTGGTGTATGCGTCTCTAATGATAAATTTTTGTCAAATAGACGTCTTAGGTATTTACTTAAGCTGTTTTGCTGTTATAATGTAATGGATGAAAAACATCAATATAAAACCGGAAGGAATGATCCGATGTCAACGAGTTGCGAGTGCAATGACAAAAATGGTTTCTCATATTGCACCTTAGATGAAGTAATGCAAAAATACTCATATGACAATAATGCAATTATTCCCATCCTGCAGGACATACAGGAAAAATTAGGCTATGTCCCCAAAGATTCAATCGAGTATATCGGCGGAAAATTATCGATAGCTCCCGCAAGAATTTATGGAGTCGTCACATTTTATACTCAATTCAGACTAAAGCCCAGGGGTAAACACAGCATCATGCTTTGCGTGGGCACAGCTTGCCATGTAGGCGGGGCTGAAAAGATATCCGATTGCATAACCGAGGAGCTTGGTATTAAAGGCGGCGAAACAACCGACGACGGCCAAGTCACGTTTGAAAAAGTGGCATGCATAGGTTGTTGCAGCTTAGCACCGGTCGCAATAGTGGATGGCGAAACCCATGCAAAGTTGACGCCGGATAAGACGCGCAAAGTCATATCAAAACTTAAGAATGCATGATAATATTTCCGGGAGGGTTTTATAATGGAAAAAAAAATAACGGTACGAGTCGGATTGAGCACATGCGGAATAGCAGCGGGCGGAAACAAGACTTATGAGAAGTTCAACGAGATAATATCAGATCGAAAGCTCAATATAAATCTTGAAATAACAGGATGTATTGGCTTATGTTACCACGAACCAATGGTTGATATATTGACTGGCGACGGAAAAGTTTTTTCTTACGGAGCAATCACGGAGGATAATGTCGCCATGCTTATCGACGAGCATCTTATAGGTGGACGTGTCGTCAGCAATCTACTTATAAATGAAGACAAAGATAAAGTTACCTCAAAGCAAGTCAGAATATCGCTACGCAACTGCGGCTTGATTAACCCTGATTCGATTGAGGATTATATCAAGAATGGTGGCTATAAAGCCCTAAAAAAAGTTTTAAGCACTATGACCCCCGACGAAGTCATTGATGAAATTACAGCTTCGGGCTTAAGAGGTAGAGGTGGTGCCGGTTTCCCTACCGGATTCAAATGGCGCGCAACAAGACAGAGTCCCGGAAATCAAAAATATGTGGTTTGTAACGCTGACGAAGGGGATCCGGGAGCATTCATGGACAGGAGTATCGCTGAAGGCGATCCTCACTCTGTCGTAGAGGGCATGTTGATATCCGGATACGCGATCGGAGCTAACGAAGGACATATTTATATCCGCGCGGAATATCCCCTCGCCATTTTAAGAATTCAAAAAGCTCTTGAAGACGCCAAAAAGAGCAAATATCTCGGAGAAAACATATTGGGTTCGGACTTTTCTTTCAATCTCAAGATAAAGAAAGGAGCGGGCGCGTTTGTCTGCGGCGAAGAGACAGCGCTCATCGCATCGCTTGAGGGTAAAAGAGGTATGCCTACGCTTAAACCTCCATTCCCTGCCCAAAAGGGTTTGTGGCAAAAACCAACTTCCATCAACAATGTTGAAACATTTTCAAACGTGCCTTGGATCATAAGCGAAGGTGCAAAAAGCTACACTTTATTTGGCACGGCAAAAAGCGCGGGCACAAAAGTTTTCGCGCTTGCGGGGAAAATAAACAAAGGCGGACTCGTTGAAGTTCCTATAGGTACGTCGCTTCGTGAAATCATATTTGATATCGGGGACGGTATCCAAGGCGGAAAGAAATTCAAGGGAGTACAGCTTGGAGGCCCTTCGGGAGGATGTTTGCCGGAAAACCTTTTGGACACGCCTGTCGATTACGATACGCTCATACAAAAGGGCGCTATGATGGGCTCGGGCGGTATGATCGTAATGGACGAAACCACCTGCATGGTTGACATGGCACGATTCTTCTTAAACTTCACTAAGGATGAATCCTGCGGCAAGTGTGTTCATTGCCGCCTTGGCACGAAGCGAATGCTTGAAATACTTGTTTTGATAACCGAAGGTAAAGCTACTTCAGAAGATCTTTCCCTGCTGGAGGAACTGGCGGTAAATGTCAAGGAAGGATCTCTTTGCGGATTAGGCCAGACAGCACCTAACCCGGTTCTCACCACCCTGAGGTATTTCAGACATGAATACGAAGAACACATTACGAATAAAAAGTGTCAGGCCAAAGTATGCAAGGCGCTTTTAACCTACACTATAAACGAGAAATGCATAGGATGCGGCGCTTGCGTAAGGCGTTGCCCTGTAAATGCAATTAATGGCGAGAGACGAAAACTCCATACAATAGTTCCGGAGTTATGTGTTAAATGTGGAAATTGCGTTGACGCTTGCAAATTTGACGCAATACTCGTTGAATAATATTTAAGTTAAGGGGCGAAGAGGCTGAATGGAAAAAATTAAAATAAACATAAACGGAAGAGAGCTAACCGCAAATCCGGGTCAAACCATACTTGAAACAGCGCGTGAAAACGATATATACGTTCCTACTCTTTGTTATAGTGAACATTTCGAACCTTATGCCTCCTGCGGCATTTGTTTGGTCGAGATTGAAGGTTTTCCGCGTCCGTTAAGAGCGTGCGCAACCGCGATTTCAAACGGAATGGTAATCAGAACAGAATCTGAAAAAATAAAAAAAGCTCGCAAATTAGCGTTGGAGCTTATGTTATCAGATCACCGCGGGGATTGCCGAGGTCCATGCGTAATGGCCTGTCCTGCTAACTGCGACGCTCAGGGGTATGTCGCTTTGGCTGCAAACGGCATGTTTAGAGAAGCTTTGAAACTCGTCAAGGAATTTATGCCGATTCCGGGATCGATCGGAAGGGTTTGCCCTGCTCCCTGCGAAAAGGACTGCAGACGCGGGCTGCTTGAAGGTGCTGTATCAATAAGATATATCAAGCGTTTGTTGGCGGATATCGATATGGAGGGCAAAGACCCTTATATGCCTGAAATCGCGCCTGAAACGCATAAAAGAATAGCTGTAATCGGCTCGGGTCCCGCCGGTCTTACAGCCGCTTTTTTCCTAAGGCGCTTAGGACATAGCGTTACTATTTTCGAAGCACTTCCTCAATCCGGAGGAATGCTTCGTTACGGTATCCCCGAATACAGACTTCCAAAAAGGGTGCTGGACTGGGAAATAAGCCTTATAGAACGCCTTGGGGTTGAGATTAGGACAAACATGCGGCTTGGCGAAGATTTTACAATAAATTACCTTAAAAAAGCGGGATACGATGCTATTTATGTGGCGGTAGGCGCGCAAAGCAGCAAAAAAATGGGTGTGCCCGGAGAAGATCTGCCGGGAGTGATTGGTGGAGCTGACTTTTTGCGCTCCATGTTTTTGAATAGCGGTACATCAATCGGTAAAAGAGTTGCCGTTGTAGGCGGCGGAAACGTGGCTATGGACGCGGTTAGAACCTCAAAAAGACTTGGCGCGAAAACCGCTATGATCATTTACCGCAGAAGCTTTGAAGAAATGCCGGCTCAGGCTATTGAAGTTCATGAAGCCAAAGAAGAAGGCATTGAATTTCATCTTCTTACCGCACCTGTCAGAATTCAAGGAAACGGGAAAGCCGAAAAAATTGTTTGCCAAAAGATGGAGTTAGGTAAGCCTGACGCATCCGGTCGCCGCAGACCTCAAGCAATTCCTGACGCTTTTGTTGAATTTGAAGTCGACACCATAATAGCCGCAATCGGTCAGGATGTGGAATTTCAGAATATCAAAGAAGAAATCGAGTTTAACAAATATAATACGATATCTATTGACCAAAGAACATTTGCAACCAGTCTCCCCGGAGTATTCGCTGGAGGAGACGCGGTAACAGGCCCGGATGATGCAATTGTAGCGGTCGCCGCCGGCAGAAGAGCCGCTATAGTCATAGACCAGTATATTAGCTCGAAATCTTTAAATTTGCCGGGTAATTTCAACAGCAAAATCGAAGGCATTACGGCGTCTTCGCTTACAGATATTCTTTCGCATCCTAAAGCATCTATGCCTGTTCTTGAACCTGATGTCCGCCTCCAGGGCTTTATAGAGGTTGAACTTGGCATCACTCCCGAACAAGCGCTGAAAGATGCTTCAAGATGCTTAGAATGTGGATGTCTTGACTCTTTTGAGTGTAAACTGCGAGAATTTTCAGATGTATACAGCGCAAAACCTGACAAAATCAAAGGAAGTATGCACGAGTACAAAAAAGCTATACATCCTTTTATAATAAGAGAACAGGATAAATGCATACTTTGTGGCTTATGCGTAAAAGTTTGCGCTAATGTTGTCGGCGCTGAAGCATTAGGACTTGTCAACAGGGGTTTTGAGACCTATGTAGGCCCTTCGCTTGATCGTCCGCTTGCTGAAACCACTTGCATTTCCTGCGGGCAATGCGTTTCCATATGCCCGACAGGCGCTCTTAATGAAAATTTGCCTGTCGACAAACCTGCAGCATGGGAGCTTAACAAGGTATCTTCCACCTGCGGCTTTTGCGGGGTAGGATGCAGGATACAGATAGAAACCGCAGGTGATAAGGTATTGAGGGTAACGCCCGAATCACCAACCGGGCTTTTGTGCCACAGAGGACGGTTTGGATTTTCGCATATAAATGATCCCGATAGAATTTCTTCGCCAATGATCCGTACCGATGGAATCCTAAAGCTTGTCGAATTGAAAGCCGCCGCTGATTTTGTGGCAGCTAAAACAAAGACCATCAAAGCGCTATACGGCAACGATTCAATAGCTGTGCTCACAAGCCCCCGATATACAAATGAAGAACTCTATCTTATACAGAAGTTTACCCGCGCAGTTTTAGGAACCAACAATCTAGCAAGTTTAAGTGAACATGAAGCACCTGTTTCAGATATCACAGGCTTTGATGTTTCAACAAACAGCTATGACGAAGTTGAAGCATCCGACATGATACTCGCAGCAGGTGTGGATGTTAAGGATTATCCCGTCATGGCGATGAAGCTTCGCAAAACTTCAAGCGCCGGGACAAAACTGTACCTTGTTGACAACAAGGATTCCATACTTTCAAAAGACTGCCACCGATTCCTAAATATTGCCGAATATTCGTCAAGCGGCGTTTTTGCGGCAATACTTGTTTATATTATTAAAAACGAAAATACAAACAGTGCATTTATTAACAAATATATAGAAGGATATAATGATCTGGAATCATGGGCATTATCGCAGGATATAGGCTCCCTCATTGAAAATAGCGACCTGTCGGAGAAAGATATAGCCGATATAGCCGAATCCTTTATAAAAGCAAAAAATCCCCTGATAATCGCTGGAACAAAAAGGCTTTGTTCCGAATCCACAAGAATTTTGGCAACTATCTCAGCGATTATGGGCAAAATTGGTCTTCCAAGACGCGGTATTATCTTAATGAAGGAAAGATGTAACAGCCAGGGCCTAACCGATATGGGCATATCTTCCGTTAATCTGCCCGGATATCAGAAAATCGAAGACACTGATTCCTTGAAGAAATTCGAAGCTGAATGGAATGTACGCTTAAATCCAAAGGCAGGTTTGAGTTATGAAGAAATCATCGATGGGATAAACTTTGGAAGGATCAAAGCGGTTTTTGTGTTTGGAGAGAATCCTGACCAGCAAACGCTTTCTACGCTACGCAAAGCGGAACTCCTTGTAGTACACGAGCAGCTCCCCACAGAGCTATCTCAGGCTGCCGATTGCGTTCTTCCTGCCGCAAGCTTTTGCGAATCTGAAGGAAGCTACACAAACAGCGGCAGGAAAATACAGAAGCTTTCGCCTGCTTTGCCTCCAAAATCCGGATATTCGAACCAAGATGTTTTCTATGCTTTGATTAACGCTTTAAACTTTAGCCATAAAAAGGCTTCCCTAGCTCAATTAAGGCATGAAATAGCACGTCTTACACCGCAACACGAGCACATTTCCGAGCTTGAGTCTAAAGATTTTATCTATTGGAACGACTCTCCCTACTCTGACATTGAGCAAATGGTAAAAGAAAAAGGCAGAATGAAACTCGCTGTGCCGGATGTAACTCTAAGCGCAATGCGCGAACGCACATACAAAGATAGTATGCTAAAACGATATTACGATGAATTGAGCGAAAAGGGACTAAATCTCTGATGAAAATGCCCTGCCAATGTTACGTTGGCAGGGCATCATTTTCTCGCGAGTTCGATATGCCAATAATCATATGGATTTTCTTCGTTTTTTAGGCCTTTATTCTTGTTTGTCACTTCCCACTCATCATTAGACAAAAAAGGGAAAAATTTGTTTCCTCCGAATCGGTATTCGATTTGCGTTAAATAAATTCTTCCGGCAATCGGAAGAAAGAGCCTATAAATTTGCTCCCCGCCGATTATGAACTTTTCGTCAGGCTCTGTGTGTATGGCTAAAACATCTTCAAGCGAATGAAGGCAAATACAGCCTTCAGCGTTATATGATAGATTTGCGCTAAGTACAATATTTACTCTCCCGACAAGCGGTTTAGCAATGCTTTCAAACGTCTTTCTTCCCATGACCACCATATGTCCTAAAGTCTTGGCTTTAAACCATTTCAGATCCTCAGGAATACTCCATGGAATAATGTCATCTTTTGCTATCGCATTCTCATCATCACAAGCCGCAATAAGTGAAATCATACTTTTGAAAACTTTCTTAAATCGAATTTCTTAAGCATTCCCAAGGCCATACGCATTTCCTCGATTTTTAATAAGTAAGCTGAGACAAAATACACTATTGAACCGATAGAAATGCTTAACATAAGTCTTAATGCTTGAAAAATAACCGTATCTCCCATAAACCAAGTTTCTGACACTGAACCAATCCATATGACAGCAATTCCCATTATAACGGCTGAAAGCACATGTTTCGAAAATGATTTAATAATCTGTTTTCCCCCTAAAAGCCCCATCTTGCGCCGAAAAAGCAGAAGTGACACTATAACTGAAAATGATGATGAGATTGAAGTCGAAAGCGCAAGCCCCGCATGTCCCATGTATCGAACTATGATTAAATTCAGTACAATATTTAGGCTTACCGACAAAAGTCCCACAACTACAGGTGTTTTGGTATCTTGAAGCGAAAAGAAAGCGCGGCTCAAAATCCCGCTAACGCCAATTGGAACAATGGCTAACGCATAATAAAAAAGGGCTTGAGAAGTCATTAAAGTAGCTCTTGCATCAAAAGCGCCCCTTTCGAAAAGTAATCTTACTATAGGAACGCTTAAAATCATAATACCAACCATCATAGGCATAATGATGAATGATACCACTCTCATCCCTGTACTTACCATTTTTTTAAGTTTGTCAATCTGGTTTCCAAAAGCCATACGTGCCATTGAAGGATAAAGAACCGTTGCTATGGAAAGTCCAAATAAACTGTTAACCATTCCGTTTATCCGGTTTCCAAAATCAAGGGCAGATATACTGCCTTCCGGAAGTCCCGAAGCAATAATTTGATTTACCGTAACATTTAACTGTGATATGGCAGTTCCCATAAGCACAGGAAGCATCAAAGCAAAAACCTTTTTTAACCCTTCGCATCTATGATCCAGTGTGAACTCGTAACGATATCCCGTTTTGAACATAAATGGAATTTGAATCAAACCCTGCGCAACCATGCCTATCATAGTTGCCATAGCTAATCCGTCCACTCCCAAACCGCCAAACATAGATAATTGCGTTATTATAACAAGGTTAAACATCAAACCGCTCAGAGCAGGCACAAAAAACCTGTTGTATGTCTGCAGGTAGCCCGTTGCGATAACTGCGACAACATTAAACAAGACCATGGGAAACATTATCCTTATGAGGCGTACTGTAAGATTGGCAGCTTCAGCGGAAAACCCTGGCGCAACAATACTTACAAGCTGCTCTGATGCAACAATTCCGGCTATCATCAAAAAAGCAGAAACGACAAGGCAAATATTCAGGGTATTATTAACAAAACGGTTGGTACTGGCGGTACTTTTGCCATGAACATATTCGCTGAGTACAGGTATCAGCGTAACACCCAAAGCTGCGGCAATAGCTGAAAACAAAATTGTCGGTATTAAAGCTGCCATTCTGTATGCGTCGGTAATCATAGACGCTCCGAATGCGGCGGCAATGAACATCTCGCGTACAAAACCCATAACCCTGCTGATTAAAGTTATGAACATCACCCCTGCTGTAGCCTTAACTGCTCCTTTGAGAAAATCACTCATATTGCCACTGTCCCTTCCGTCATTTATCCGCTTATTCTATCATAGCGTCAAATGTGCTGGAAAGAACTATTTCATTTGCAAATCGTATATTAACTTCCCCAGCTCTCCAATAAATGCTCTATTTCTTCATGAGTGCCGACTTGAATACCTGATTTAATTCGCTTTAGAAGTTTAAGTTCCAACCCATCAAAATCATCCGCGCACCCAAATTAAGCCAAGACTTTACTTTTTTCCTTTTTCGTAATACAATTGTAATTGTTATTTAACTAAAATGGTTTGCTCTAATGTTATAATGATTTGTGAATACAATGGGGAAACAGAAGAATCGTCCCCGTGATTTAGGAGGAATTTATGTTTAAAAGACTTAATTTGGGGAAGTATTTCAAGAAACGTACGAAATTGCCTCATTTTGGGTTATCGGTATTTGTGACCACCCTGAAAATGTTCTTAATTTTTGCCTTTATTATGACGTTTGCTGGGTTTGGAACAATCATAGGTATAGCGACGGGATATATGGAATCGACGCCTGTGCTTGATATAAGGCAAATTGAGGAACAAGCGGAAGCCTCTTTCATCTATGACAAAAACGGCAACTTGATTACCACTTATCATGGCCTTGAAAACCGTATATGGGCATCAATTGATGAAATCCCCGCAGTTCTCGAGAATGCTTTCATCGCGATCGAAGACGTCCGTTTCCATACCCATAGCGGAATAGATTTTAGACGAATCGCGGGATCTTTTGTAAACAATCTCCTGAACGAATCGCTTCAGGGCGGCAGTACCATAACTCAGCAGCTTATCAAGAACACGCTTTTAACTCCTGAGCGGACATATAAAAGAAAGATACAGGAGGCATATCTTGCAATCCAGCTTGAGCAAAAGTACACCAAAGACCAGATACTTGAGGCCTACCTTAATACCATTTATCTCGGTAATGGTAATCATGGCGTCAAAACCGCTGCTCTTGATTACTTCGGAAAAGAATTAAGCGACTTAACCTTAAGAGAAGCGGCTGTATTGGCTGGAGTAGCAAGAAGCACGGCGCGTTTTAATCCCAGAAGGAATATGCATGACCCTGCTCGCAGAGAGATTCTTTTCAACAGAGCAAACACTGTGCTAAATGCTATGTTTGAAAATGGCTTTATCAGCCAACAAGAATTTGAAGCTGCAAGATTTGGAGAAGACGAATTGGCAGGAGTGTTTGCCGATGGCTTTAAAGTGATTGAAGAGCGTACAAACCAGCAATTATACGATATGCCGCATTTTATTGAATATGTTATCATGGATGTCGTAGAACACCTTATGAAACAAAACGCCTGGGAAGGCGAAGACGGAAGGCAGCAAGCCATCGATCTTATACACGAAGGAGGCTTGCATATCTACACAACGGTTGATCCCGCAATCCAACTTAAAGCCGAAGAAGTAGTTTACGCACATGAAAATTTCCCAAAAATGGCAGTACCTGAAAACGCAGTTTTAAGGGACGAACAAGGCAATGAAACCTCGCAGCCTCAGGCAGCAGTTGTCATAATCGATCATATATCCGGTGAAATAAGGGCGCTGGTAGGCGGAAGAACTACTCCTCAAGGACGCTTCTGGCTTAATCGCGCGAATGAAGCCTGGCCTGTCGGCTCGGCGATAAAACCTCTTTCAATTTATGCCCCTTTCATCGAAGCAGGCTATCCGGGAGGAATTATACTTGAAAACGTACCAGGTCGCATTGATGGATGGGACGATGACGGAGGACGAGGATATCCGAAAAACTTCGGCGGAGGATCTTATACCGGTGCTGTAACCGCGCGAGAAGCGCTGGCTCGCTCCTTTAACACTACCGCGGCAAGAACCTTATTTCGCGTAACCCCTGAATTATCAGCCCAAAAACTTGAGGAACTAGGGATTACAAGCGAGTTTTACATTGAAAAAAAGCATCCTTCAAATCTTGCGTTGGGCAGTGACAGTATCAATATGATAGAATTCACTGCCGCCTATGCCGCTATCGCCAACAGAGGCGTTTACCAAGAACCTATTTCGTTCACAAGGGTGCTTGACAGAGACGGCAATGAGATTTTAAACAGCTCGGATTTTCAGATAAGACGCGAAGTATTTAAGGAATCTACCGCATTTATCCTGACGGAGTGGCTTAAAGAGGCTGTAACTCCAACGCTGGGAACCGGAGGGAAAGCAAGGTTCGGTAATATGCCTGTAGCAGGTAAAACCGGCACTAACGAGGAACATAAAGGTATTTTCTTCGCAGGTTTTACTCCCTATTACACAGCTTCGGTCTGGATCGGACATGACAGGCTTCAATCGCTTGCCGGTGCGACTGCCGGGAGATATGCCGCACCCCTTTGGCGCGAAATTATGGAACCTATTCATGCCGAACATGATCCGAAACCTTTCTTTGCCGAAGTACCGCAAGGTGTCATTCAAATGCAGGTTTGCGGTATATCCGGTATGCTACCAAACGGTACGTTGTGCGACGCTCACCTGGTAACCGAGTGGTTCCCAAGGGACGCCATTCCTAGAGATATATGCACATTGCACCAATTGATGATTGTTTGCAGATATTCCGGTAAGCTTTTGAGCCCATACTGCCCCCCGGAACATGCCATGCAAGGATCTGTCTTAATATTGCCGGAAGGCTCACCATTTGCGCAGCTAAGCGATGAAGAACTCGCAAAGCACCTTCCCGGTGCTATCCGCGGAGGAATAGACGGTATAACGGATTTAACGACTCTCGATTATTATAATCCTGCCCAAAGGCATCTTTTCTGCCCATTGCACACCGAAGTGTGGGCAAATGCGGAAGCGGTCAGGACCGCCTTAACCCAACAAGCTTGGGCGCTCATATATGAGGTTAATTCGAATATAAACAATGAGGTTTATGGGGTAAGATTAAGTATAGAAGATCGTAACCGCTTAAATGAACTCATAGCTGCGCTGCAGACTTCGCTTCAGCAAGCAACCACAGAAGTTCCGCCTGAAACAGGGCCGTTTCTGACTCAAATCCCGATATTTGACGCATTCTTGGTTCAGTCTCATATAAACACCCTACGGGAATGGCACAGAACCATATTTGATGGAATTAGAACAGGCATTGAATCTGAACAGGCACAAAGTACAAATGAGTAACTGATCGCGTTGCAATAAGTGCTTTTTATGCGCAACAGAATCATAATTCATCTTCTTCAGCTTCCAAAAAAAATTATTTTTTATCGTTGATTTTCTATTCGGTTTATGCTAAAGTATACATCGGTTCGGGTTAAACCCCGAACGTTTAGGTAATCCGCTTAAAGGGTTGGGACATCTGCTGGACTAACTATCCTTCGGGGATTAGGACATTGGTTGTACTAACCTTCCCCCGTGGTGGATTAGAAAATTTTATATAGGGGGGATTACTGATGGATACCTATTCAAGGCATTGTATTCTTGAGCTTTGGGACTGCGATGTTCAGTTTTTAAACGACAGACAGCACATTGAAAAGGCAATGGTGGAGGCGGCACTTGAGGCAGGAGCCGAAGTCCGTGAGGTAGCATTCCACAACTTTGCGCCACAAGGAGTTTCCGGAGTGGTTATAATATCTGAATCGCATCTTGCGATACACACCTTTCCGGAACACAGATACGCAAGCATCGATGTATTCACGTGTGGAACGCGCATTGACCCAAAAGGAGCAGCGCTAATTATTGCAGAAAAACTCAAGGCTAACCGCATATATGAAATGAATGTCGAGCGCGGTTTAGGAGAGATGACCCTAGTCAATGATTTTAAAAAATGCACAAGAATCGCTTAAATTGAGCTTAAAAGGGCTTTTGTAAAACCAAAAGCCCTTTTTTTATGCCGCTTAACCTGCCAGCAGGAAGTTTTGTTTGGCACGTACTATTTTACTATCAATACCTCAGTATCATGATTTCAGCTCCGGAAAGCGCATCATCTATTAATTTTTCCTTGTCAAGCATAACAATGGCTTCTCGTGCTTTTTGGACAGAAGGATAAATTACAGGATTTTTTGGCATAAAAACGGTGCAGCAATCCTCATATGGAAGGATTGATACTTCGTATGTACCTATTATTCTAGCCCTATCCATTATCTCAACCTTATCCATCCCTATAAGCGGTCTGAAAACAGGTAGTGAAACAGCGTCATCCGTTACATAAAGGCCGTCAATTGTCTGGCTGGCAACTTGGCCTATGCTCTCTCCCGTCACAAGAGCTTTTGCACTCTCTTTTTCGGCTACTTTTTGTGCGATTTCCATCATAAAGCGCCGCATGAGTATTGTAAGGTAATTTTGCGGGCATTTGTCATAAATTTCTTGTTGTATTTGAGTAAACGGAACAATATACAGCTTAAGCGGCCCGCAATATTGAGAAAGTATCCTGCAAAGATCAATAACCTTCTGTTTTGAACGTTCCCCAGTATAAGGGAAGCTGTAAAAATGTACAGCTATAGGCTCAACTCCTCGTTTAGCCACCATATGTCCCGCAACCGGGCTGTCTATCCCTCCCGATAAAAGCAGTACCGCTTTTCCATTGGTAGCGGATGGCATGCCCCCTGAGGCAGGTATGATTTTATTGTACAGATAGGCATGTTCCCTGACTTCAAGGTGCAAGGTGACGCCGGGATTATGAACATCCACATGAAGCAATGGGAATTTATGGAGAATGTGCTCTCCTAAGCTAGCATTCAATTCAATTGAATCCATGTAGAAATTCTTGTCAGATCTCTTCGACTGCACTTTAAAGCTAGTACAGAACGGATTTTCCTTTAAAAAATTGTCAATCAAATATTCTGAGCATTCCTTAATGGCATCAATATCCTTATTTACTTTGAATGCCACACTCATAGACACAAGTCCAAAGACTTTTTTAAGCCTATCAATCATGGCCTCGATATTTTGAAAGTCTATACAACTGGATTTTCCTGCGATATCGTCATCAGCTGCGTAATTTTTTGTTTCTGATGTTCGTGGAAACACAAAAGCGTCTTCACGTACTTGTTGACGCGTTATGTAAACTCTTCCATCGGTTTTGTTAATCGCAATATTTTGAAAATCAATAAGAGCTTTCTCAATGCTTTTTAACAAAGCTTTTTCAAAAAACGGGCGATTCCGACCTTTAAGATGCAGTTCGCCATAACGTAATAAAATAACTTTTTCCAAAAAATTTAATCCTTTCTGCTGCTACAGCGAAAAATATCAAAATCGCTACACTCTTCAATCCTTCATTCTTTCGCTGTAGTACTACTTAAGTTAGTTTTCTGTAGCATTCCTTAAACGCCACTATCGCTCGCATGATTTGTTCATCGGTATTCATATGCGAAAAGCTGATTCTAATCATTGAGCTTGCTAATTTTGTATCAAGTCCGATCGCATCTAGCACGTGACTTACATATTTTCGTTTAGAAGAACATGCAGCGCCGGTTCCTACATATACTCCATGCCATGCGCTTAAGCTGCGCTGCAGCACCTCAGCCGGGATGCCCGGCACACTCACGCTTAATATATGATGTGCCCCTTCTTCCAAATTTGGGCCTATCAATGATATCGCAGGGATGGCTTCCTTTAGCCCATCAAAGAACAACCTTTTAAGCCTCTTTAGATGGATATTATTCTGATCAAAACTCTGTTTTAGGCACCGTACCGCTTCCGACATACCCACAATGCCCGGAATATTCTCAGTTCCCGCCCTGATGCCGGATTCCTGATCCCCTCCCGCAGACATAGTTTTGAGTCTAACGCCTTTTTTAACAAATAGCGCTCCAACACCTTTTGAAGCGTGTATTTTGTGGGCGCTCAGCGAGATCATGTGAGCTCCCCATTCAAACGGGTTGATTGGGTATTTGCAGAAGGATTGGACAGCATCGACGTGGAAAAGCGGCTGGCTTGAAAGTTTGCCCAATATCCTGCCAACTTCTTTTAACGGTTGTATGGATCCAATCTCGTTATTTATATGCATGATACTGACAAGCGCTGTGTCTTTTCGCAATAAATGCTCAAGATGCTCAGTCTTTAGAATCCCTTTAGAATCAACCGGGAGGTGACTTACTTCCCAGCCTTCCCCGGCGAGCCTTTTGAAAGCGTTTAAGATTGACGGGTGCTCAATACTTGTCGTTATGCAGTGCATCCCTCTCCTTTTTTTGATGTACGCTCCGCCGAATATAGCAATATTGTTCGCCTCTGTACCTCCGGATGTAAATACAATCTCTGAAGAATTAACCGATAAAGCACAGCTAATCTCCTCTCTTGCCTTTTTAAGCCTGTTTGCAGCCCTTTCGCCTAAAACGTGCAGAGAAGAGGGATTTCCATAATCATAAAGCATGCAATTGTTCATAGCTTCCGCAACACTTGGCATAACCCTTGTAGTAGAAGCGTTGTCAAGATAAATTTCTTTCATCACAAATATCTTACTACAACTTAATTCCCTTCGGATTAAACTTTTTAAAAATACCGATTATGATCATTCCTTCGTAACACGCGAAATACAGCGCTCCACGAGCAGTTGCGCCAGCTTTGTTGACCGATTCTTCATGAAAATAATCCATGCGCATCAACCCCCTTTTAAATCATTCTATCATGACTTTATGTTATTTGAAACTTAAAAAATTATACGATAAAGCAGGATTTTTGTTGAAACTTGAGAATATATATATATATATATATAAAGGGGGCATTAAGATGCAATGCCAATCATGCGGAACACGCAACAACTATTATCATCATTACTGCTACTTTTGCGGTAATGCCTTGCCAACGCAGCAAAAAGACGATTTGTCCGACGCGCATGCAAACAAGTTCTCATTGCCCTATGATTATAACGATGAACATGACCAGATCCCTCTCAAAAGATACAAAAAAACTCAAATACACAGATTTTCGCTCAATTATCTAAGATTTCTTACGTTTTTGCTTGTTTTAGTATTGTTTGTATTCGGCGCATACAGATTATTTTTATATTTAAACGGTATATTTATGGCCGACCACGAATCCGCCGCACAAATAACTGCGACAGCAAATGTTGAATCCACGATATTTGAGGGTAACCCGGTACAACGAATAATAGTCCATACAAACACAGGCGAAGTTGTCGAAACACTAGGCAGACGTTTCCCTGTACAAAACGGTAAAGCCGAGATGATGTTTGAAAACGCCTTTCTGCACTCTCGATTTCCGTCGGCAGAAAGTCAAAACGGTGTCGAAATCACACTCGAGATAACAATATACAAAGAAGGCATCGCAGCATACAAGGAGACTTTAAATTTCATCATGGAAATGCCGCCTGCCCCATTGACTCTTATTCAACCTGAACAAGGGCAGACTATTGTGGATAATGAAACATACCGGTTAGTTTTTGACGTTTCCGAAGGCTCGTCGATATTCATAAACGGTGATGATTTTAGCGATCTTTTGGACGATTCCGGAAGATTTAAAAAAGACGTGGCCGTACCCGATGTTTCAGAAAGCACTTATGAAATCCTTGTAATAAAACGAGGGTTTAAAGACACGACAGTAAATATAGTTTTAAAAAGAGAAGAACAGATCGTGCCGCTTACGCTTGAAATGGAATTACCTATAACAACCGAGGACGATACCGTTAGAATTAGAGGAACCACACATCCCGGAGCGGTAATTACAACCGATTTCGCACTGGTCGGAGAACCGACAGTAAACCCGGAAACGGGAGCATTTTTAATACAAGTGAAATCCGAAAGACCGGGGCTTTCAGCGGGTGTACTGACCTCCACCACAGCCGATGGTCAGCAATCACAGACTGATATCGTAATATTCCGTACGATATCAGAGGCCGAATATACCAGACGCGCCTGGAAACCGAATTTTGCCGAGCTTGTTGCTAATCCAACCATTCATAACGGACAAATTTTCCTTTTCACGGGCAATGTCTCAGAAGTACTTTTGTACGGCGAAAAAAACGTGTTCACCGTTAATGTCTCCGATGATCCCACAATTCCTCAACTTATTCTTGTTGAATACTGGGGTCAATTTGAATTCGAGCCCAGTGAGTCAATCCGTGTTTTTGGCAACAGATGGGGCAATCACAATGGAATGGTAAAGGTGCTTGCCCCATTCATATATTCTTAGTTTCTCATCTGAGCCAGCTGAATTATCATATTTATGATTTCCCCGTCCCTCCATATTACGATCTCAACCCTGTCTCCGACCTTATGAAGCTCAATGATGTCCCTTAAATCGGCAAAAGTCTCAATTAACTGACCATCCATGCCGGTTATGATATCCCCTGGTCTCAGTCCGGCTCGTGAAGCCGGACTATCCTGAACAACAGCGCGCACCAATATTCCTCTCGGAAAATCATTCTCCTGCGCTTCTGCGGCCGTCAGCTCATGGCTCATTATCCCAATCCACGGTCTTTCAATCTGGCCGGTTTCCTTTAATTGCTCGACTAGCGGAAGAAACACGTTGGTCGGAATCGCAAATCCCATCCCTTCAGCCCCTGTTGCTTTAAGTGTGTTCATTCCTATTACTTCACCCTTTGAGTTCACGAGCGGTCCGCCGCTATTGCCCGGATTTATTGCGGCATCCGTCTGAATCAGATCAAGGTATCTGTCGTCTATTAATAGCCTTCTGTTGACGGCACTAATAACTCCCGCAGTGATAGTTCCTGATAAATCATGGCCTAAAGGATTGCCTATTGCTACTGCTAATTCACCTGGTCTTACCATGTCCGAATCTCCAAGCATGGCAACCGGTAAATCTGCTATGTCGATTTTTATAACCGCCACATCGCTGTGCTCATCGGCTCCGATAAGTCTGGCTTGAACCTCTTGGCCTCCCTGCAGTATTACGAATAATTCCTCGGCATTTGCAACCACATGAGCGTTTGTGACTATATAGCCGTCCTCGCTTATTATGATTCCAGATCCGATCCCTTCCTGTTCATGCTCGCGTACGTCCCCGAAAAACCAATCCCTGAAGGCTATTACGCTTCTATTGGTGATTCCGACTACTGTGGGACTAACCTTATACGCTATGTCGACCACCGGATTTTCAGAGTCGATAAACAGATCTCCTCTTGCTCTCAATCCAAGATTTTGTTGCTTATCCTCGTTTATATTGACGGATTGCCTGTCCGAGGGCTGATCTCCTACACTCAGCGAATGAGATAATCCTAAGCGATCATACACATAAGGAGACAAATAGAACATAAAAATAGACCCCAGAATAGCAAAGATCAAAGCAATTGCGACGTACTTCCATACTCCTCCGTTATTCTGATGGTAACGCTCGTCAAACTCATAATAATCCTTCATTTCTTTTCCCTTCCTTCAATAAAATTGACCAAATCCATTTGATGTTACCCTAGCTACATTATAACCTGTGTTTTTGAATAGAAAATGAACAAAGTGTAAATATTTACGTAAATCTAAGGCTTTTTTGCGGCTTTAAGCGAGAATACAAATGCGGTTTTATCGCCGACTATGCTGTTAACCCAAATATTTTGATCATGCTGTTCTACTATCTTTTTGACTATCGATAATCCTAAGCCCGTACCGCTGTTTTTTGAATTCCTCGCCTTTTCGATCTGATAAAATCTCTCCCAAATCATAGGAATCTCATCTTTTGGGATGCCAAGTCCTTCATCCTCAATCTTTAAATATACTTTACCATGGTGTCTCCAGGTTTTAAAGAACAATCTGCCGCCCTGTCTGTTGAATTTTACAGCATTATCAACCAGGTTCTGAATTACCTGATCAATTCTATCGGGATCCGCTTCAACAAAGCACTGATCTTCTTCAAAACAAATTTCGACTTGCTGAGTACTTTTATTAATATTCTCCTCTTTGGATACAAGAATACGTCTTAGCTTTTCATTTATGTCAAAAACGGAAATGCTTAGCGGGAATTGCCCGGATTCTATATGAGCCAAATCCAAAAGATCGCTTATAAGCTTGCTCAATCTTTTTGACTCATCAAGCGCTACTGTAAGATATTTGCTTTGATCTTCCGGTTGTATCGTTTTGTCGATTACTCCTTGTACATATCCTACAATCGAAGTTAGCGGAGACCTAAGCTCATGAGACACATTCGCAACGAAATTTCTGCGCATTTGCTCAAGTTTATCCAGAGAATCAGCCATGGCGTTAAAGTTTTCGGCAAGCTGTCCTATTTCATCTTTTGACGTAACGTTTACTCTTTGCTTAAAATTTCCCAACGCAAACTCACGGGAAATATCATTTATCTGTATAAGAGGTTTTGAAATCACTCGTGAAATCCAATAGACTAAGACAATCGCCAAGAACGCTGACATGAGACTTGCGCGCCACACATTGCCGTAAACTTCAGAAAGAGTTCTTCTAATGCCCTCAACAGGCGAATGAAGAAATATACCTCCCATTATATCGCCTGCTATATCAAGCGGTACTCCTACGGTCAAAACGGGATTCGGGAATCGTCCTCCGAATCTGCCGGTCTTAATTATGGTACCACCCTTTAAAACTTGGACAAATTCTTCTTCGGTAAGTTTTTGCTCCATCCATCTTTCTTCTTGTTCCTTAGCCGGACTGTAAGGTAACCAGATGTATCCCAATTCATCGGTAATCCATATACTTGTATTTAAAAATCTGTCAATTACTTTGAAATGGTTATAAAGATATTCTCTGCTAATCCATCCTAACGCATACATTTCAACATGTTCGTTTAAAGCTCTCGCTTCCCGCAGCAGTTGCCTTGTTCTCGTATTAAAAGTGTATTCCATAAAAAAACTGGTCAAAAGTAAGGATAGGGCTATAAGGGTAGCCAGAATTATAACAAAATAAGCTACTATAAGCCGAATGAACAATGAGCGTAACATTACTTCACCTCAAATTTGTACCCTACGCCCCATACGGTCTTAATCTGCCATGAGTCGTTATGCTCCATGAACTTTTCGCGAAGTCTTTTTATGTGAACATCAACCGTACGAGAATCCCCAAAATAATCAAAGCCCCACACCTGCTCAAGTAATTGCTCCCTTGTGAACACCTTATTTGAATGCGTTGCCAAAAAATAAAGTAACTCCAGTTCCTTAGGCGGAAGATCAATGGATGCTCCGCAATATATAACCGAATAATCGGCTAGGCTGACGGTAAGATTCTTGAAGGCTGCTTTTTTTCCCGCTTCCGCCCCTCCCTTATATCTTCGCAATACAGCCCTAGCCCTTGCTAAGAGCTCTTTAGGCTCAAAAGGCTTTACTATGTAGTCATCCGCGCCAAGCTCTAATCCGAGCACTTTGTCAAACACTTCTCCTTTGGCAGTAAGCATAATTATTGATATATCGCTAATTTTGCGAATCTCGCGGCATACTTCCCAACCATCCATCCCGGGCAGCATTATATCGAGCACCACAATATGGTACTGTTGTTTCTTAAAAGCATTTAATCCTTCCGCTCCATTTAAGAAGTGCTTGACTCCATAACCTTCCTTCTCAAGATATAACTTTATTAGTTGTCCAATATTCGTATCATCGTCTATGACCAGAATCTGATACTTTTGCATATTCATGATTATTTTCTCCTATGAGGAATTGTCTTGATTATACATCAAACCAATGAAATTTGACAAGTACACGGGCAACTAAACAAACGGTGCTATATCGCTGCTTTTCTGTTTAATAAATTTTGTGGTAAAAAGAAGGAATCCGTCGTCAAGCATAGAATAGATCACTGATTAAAAGCAAATTTCCAGTACGCGCCGGATTTAATTTTCGAGAGGAGGAGCGCAAGAGATTCTCTTGCCTGAAACATGCAAAAAAAAGCTTACAAACACCCTGAAGAAACATCGAAGAGGATGTGGTATCATAGTATACGCGTTCAATTAGTAGCAGCATTTCTTTCACTAATTATCCCTATATCAGCGTTGGGATTTTTCTCGTACTCAGTATCGAGCAGATCGATAACCGATCAAGCACTGACTTCTGCCGTCGAAACAAAACAACAGCTAACCAACTACCTGAATCTTATCTTTTCGACGATTGACGATGCATCTCTTCGTATCTCAACAAGCGCGATTATAGAAGACTATCTGGCAGGCCCTGAAAATGAAACTCCTGAAGCAGAGTTTGAGCATTTCAGAATGGGTCAGGAACTGCGCAATTATTTAAACGAATATGCCTTAACCGAAGAATTTATAGGCAATATAACTCTAATAACAGCTGCGAATGAACTAACTCTCGGCACCGCAGACTTTTCAACCGTTAACCTTGATCTTGAAGCTCTTAAAGCTTCAGCTTGGTATCAAACGGCAATAGAACAGCAAGGGCGCATACACTGGTTCGGCGAACGCCCGGAACTTGATCCGGCATTTTCCATATCAGGAGATTATTCGGTTTCTACAGCAAGGAGCATCCGAGATTTTTACACAGGTGAAATAGCCGCAGTTATGGTTGTTGATCTCAAGGCACTCCCCATAACAAATCTTCTTCAAAACGTAAATTTAGGCGCCGGAGGCGAAGTGCACCTTATTAGCCCCGAAGGAAGGCATATATCTTCTGAGCGAGCTGAGGAAGCCGAACAACACGAAGGACTGCTTGTAGCAGAAGATATCACCCAGGAAGATTTTTTTAATGATATTTTGTCATCTGTCGAAACGGAAGGTTCCGGCACTGTAATTCATGATAACGCAGAACACCTGATGACATATTCCAAAATAAGTGACACCGGTTATGTTTTAGTAAGCTTAGTTCCGATGTCAACGCTGCTGAGCGGAGCTAACACGATCAGAAATATTACTTTGATTCTCGGGTTCATAGCGGCTTTATTCGCGGTTTTGTTAGGGCTTATCATGTCGAACAGCATGGGACGCACTATAAATCGGATCATTGACACAGCAGGCCGTGC
>Ga0209316_100061_pt1 | contig 40945 bp, 32 predicted proteins | sample 3C3metaG_FD_184150 | JGI IMG/M metagenome (GOLD analysis project Ga0209316, IMG submission 184150) | Freshwater bacterial and archeal communities from Indian Creek, Illinois, USA - 3C3 metaG (SPAdes) (version 3) | ecosystem: Environmental > Aquatic > Freshwater > Unclassified | place: USA: Indian... | reverse complement strand
TGTGAAGATAATAAAATATTAATGGCTAAATTGCTATTATACAAATATTTATCCATTTATTTATTAACAAACTTGTTAACAATTTTTGAGCGGAATTAATCCGCCGACTTTTCGGAGTGGGCTCATAGATGTTTAAACAAAAACCCAAAACCAAATGAAATTAAATTTTTTAAGAAAAGCGCTAGTGTTATTCCTGCTTGCGTTTTTGGCATTCGGTGGACAGTTATGGGCGCAAACCATTACTGTGCGCGGCACTGTTCAGGACCAGGACGGACTAACGCTTCCAGGGGTAAATGTTGTACTCAGGGGAACTTTTGTAGGCACAGTTACAGGTGCCGATGGTAATTTTACCATAAATGTTCCTTCCGACGGGGCACTCGAGTTCTCATCTTTAGGTTACAGAACTCAGTTGGTTCCTGTTGAAGGCAGACAAATGATCCAGGTCGTTCTCGAGACCGATGTGCTTGGTCTGGACGAGTTTGTCGTAGTAGGATATGGCGTGCAGCGCAAAAGCGACATTACCGGTGCGATTACTTCGGTAGATGCTGCAAGACTGCGCGATGTGCCTGCCCATAACATTATTAGGGCTTTGCAAGGCAAGGCAGCCGGTATGGAAATCCAGAACATATCTACCAGACCTGGAGGTGGTTCCCAAATTCGTATTCGGGGCGAGAGGTCCCTCTCTGCTTCCAATGATCCTTTGATTGTTTTGGATGGAATTCCATTTGCCGGAAGTATCAACGACATTAGTATGGACGATGTTCAATCCATTGAAATCCTGAAAGATGCATCAGCAACGGTAATTTTTGGTTCGCGTGGGGCAAACGGGGTAATCCTGGTTACTACACGGCGCGGACGGGAAGGTGACCTTAGGGTTACTTACAACGCTTTCCAGGGTTTATCTACTGTTGCCCGTAGGTATGAAGTGTTCAATGCCGAAGAGTTTATCAGGCTCAGAAATGTTGCAGGCTATACCAACTGGCTGCCAAACGAAAAGGAATCAATGTTGCTTGGCCGCGAAACCGATTGGCAAGATCTGATTTATCAAACAGGCCTTACTTCAAACCATGAAGTAACCCTTTCGGCCGGAACAAGCAAAACCCAGTATTCTGTTTCGGTTGCTTATTTCAACGAAACAGGCGTGCTTCCGTTTATGGGCTTCACGAGGTACAGCCTTCGCGCAGCCCTTGACCAAACTATTGGTAATAGAGTAAGGATAGGTTTTACCACAATGAATTCATTTAGCATTACCGATGCCCAATCGGCAAACCCAATGTGGTCGATACTTACTTTCTCCCCATTGTCGTCTCCTTATAATATGGATGGTTCAGTAAACGAACGGCCTGGATACGACACTGAAATTACCTTCAGCCCTCTGGTACTGCAGGATAGAAGCCGTTGGAATGAGCGAAACCGAAGGCTGGCCTCCTTTAATATGTTTTACGGGGAAGTACAGCTTACTCCTACATTAGTCAACAGGCTCAATGTAGGTGTTAGTTTTGCCGACAACAAATACAACAACTTTTTCGGCAGCCTTACGCCGTTTCGCGATGGACGCGAGAATTCAGCTCAAGTCAACAACAACGACAATTTTAATTATACGGTTGAAAATCTGTTGACTTTCAACCAGACTTTTGCACAAAGGCATAGGGTGAATATCACCGGTTTGGCCAGTGTTCAGGAAAACATTGCTACCGGTTCGAGGATAGATTTAAACAGGATACCGGTTGACCAGATCCAATACAACAATCCTTTTCTTGCCGAGATAATTCATGCCCCAAGTGCAGGAAACTTTTTCTCCGACTGGCGGCTTGTTTCGTTTATGGCCAGGGCTAATTATGTATTCGACGACAGGTATATGATTACCATTTCAGCCAGGGCTGATGGGTCTTCCAGGCTGGCTCCGGGCAACAGATGGCATGCTTACCCAGCAGTAGCGCTTGGTTGGAATATTATGAATGAGCAATTTATGCAAAATGTTAGGTTTGTTGATAACCTTCGGTTAAGATTAAGCTATGGCCAGGCAGCCAACACGGCTGTATCTCCCTTTGCAACATTGGGCGGCCTTACTGGGACATTTTACAATTTTGGCGACCGTGGCGTCAGGGGATACTATGTTTCTTCCCTGCCCAACCTCGAATTGGGATGGGAACATACAGCCACAACAAATATCGGGCTTGATTTTGGCTTTTTCGGGGGCCGTCTATATGGCTCAGTTGATGCATATCTGCAACAAACCAGCGATTTGCTCCTTGCCAAGCAACTGCCAGCATCTATGGGTGTACCCGGCCGTTTTATGACAAATGTGGGTAACACCGAAAACCGCGGTTTGGAATTTGTTTTGAATGGGGTAGCAATTTCACCCCGCAACGAGGGCGATTTTGGCTGGGAAATCAATGCCAATGCCTTCTTCAACAGAAACAGAATCGTTTCCCTGCAAGATCCTACCATCACCCGGGATATCGGAAACGGCTGGTTCGTAGGCCATCCTACGAGTGCAATATTTGACTTTGTGAAACTGGGAATTTGGCAGTTGAATCAGGCCGATCTTGCAGCCCAATACGGATTTGCCCCTGGACGAATCAGGTTGCTCGATTTTGCCGGAGGCGGAGTAAATGGCGATGAGCCCGATGGGCAGATTACTGCTGCCGACCGCCGGATTTTGGGTTCCAGCGAGCCCGATATTCAGGGAGGTTTCACATCTACCTGGCGTTTCAGGGGATTCGACTTATCAGTTGTGGCATTCTTCAGGTTGGGTGGTATGCTAATAAGCACACTACATATGCCAACTGATTTCTTAAACCGTCTCGATGGCCGTCGCAATGGAATAAGGGTAAATTACTGGACTCCTGACAACCCAACTAATGATATGCCAATGCCCCACAGATCGTTCGATCCTTCATTTACCAGTGTACTGGGTTACTTCGATGCCAGTTTCGGTAAAATCCGCAGCATCAATCTGGGATACAATATCAACCCCAGGTTTACCAGATTCCTTGGTGGTCAGTCCACTTTGCGGGTTTTTGCATCGGTCGAAGATCCGTTCCTTCTTTTCTCTCCCTTTGTGGATGCAGGTGGAGTAAATCCAGAACCCAACCGCACCGGCGGAACCATTCAGGGTGGCGAAGGCGTTCCTGAGAGGGCTTTAAAAGTAGGCCTTGATGTTCCTCCTACAAGGAAATTTATCATTGGTTTTAACTATAAATTTTAATGAATCCCCAGATGAAAAAGATATTTAGCCTTTTGATTGTTTTGTTTGTAGGGTCCATGGCTACCTCATGCACTGAATTTCTTGAAGAGGAGCCCCGATCCCTGCTTACAGCCAAGTTTTTGGAAACTCCCAGCGGTGTTGAGTCGGCACTTATCTCTGCATATTCCGACCTTCGCCTGTTTTATGGAGGTGAGAGTGCAATGACTTTGACCGTACCCGGAACTGACGAATTTCAGCGTGGCCCGGAAGGAAACCTTGCATTGATGACCTATGATCAGGGTGCCCTGTTAACCCATGGTATGGTTGGGACAACCTGGAACTGGGGTTACACCGCAATAAACACAACAAATGCAGTAATTCAGTTTGCACCAACTTCGGGTATGTCAGAATCGCGCGCCCGCATCGTAATGGGCGAAGCGCGTTTCATAAGGGCTTTGTGGTATTTCAATATGGTCAGGAAGTATGGAGATTTGGTTCTTAATCTCGAATTTAATCAAGTACCCCGCACCACAGCCGAAAGAGCCCCGGTTGCAGATGTGTACAATGCTATCATTGCAGACCTGGAAATTGCGAAAAGAGATTTGCCTGCCAGAGCTTCCGAGCCTGGCCGTGCAACGGCTGCAGCAGCTCGTCATTTGCTTTCGCTCGTTTACCTTACAAGAGCAACCCATCCATTAGCAGGACAGCCAACCGATTATCAGAATGCATTCGACAATGCCATGTATCTGATCAACAATGCAGGTACTTATGGTGTAGCCCTGCTTCGTGATTTTGCAGATGTGCACAGGCCACGCAATGAGAACAATGCAGAGGTTCTATTCAATGTTCAGCGAAATACTAATCCGATTTACAACGACATGGACCCCGATGTGGCAGGCAATAAGAATAATCGCAGCAGCTTTTTTTTCAGACCAAACTATGGAGCTATAGTTAGAGGTCTGGCGAGGGATATCCCCTACGGTCGTCCATGGCATAGGGTAAGGCCTACCAACTTTCTTCTTGAGGTAGTTTTTGCTGAACGAAGCGACGACACCCGCTACGACAAAACCTTTCAAACCCTTTGGAGGGTGAATGATCCCGCAAATGTTGAGGTGCCCGGCTTCGCAGCCGGAGATACAGCCATCTGGCTACCGGGAGTGGAAAACCATAGGCCTGCTAGGGCGCTTCGTATATTCAGGCCTTCAGAGTATTTTGACAATGTGGGTGCCGGCGGAACAAGACAAACATTATCAATTTACCCGTCTATGCGCAAGTATGATGATATTGACAGACCCGGTGTAAACGACGCTTCTGTTAGACCATTTATCGTGTTTCGTTTTGCAGAAACCTTTCTGATTGCTGCTGAGGCTGCAATGTATCTAAACCGCCCGTCAGATTCCAGAAACCTGCTCAATGTGGTGCGTACCCGTGCTGCATTCCTTGCCGGACGGTCAGATGCTGCCAATGCTGCAGCAGTTGCCAGGATTACCGCCGCCACACCAAGTATGGCAAACTGGGATGAAGGGATCAACTTTATCCTGGATGAAAGAAGCCGTGAACTTGCCGGTGAATACATGCGTTGGTTCGATTTGGTAAGGACACGCAACAGCGCCGGTGTGCCCATGCTGCTGTACCGTCTGCGTACTATTACCCCTGAATTGCCGGGAAGGAATACCATTCAGGATCACCATATTCTAAGGCCTATTCCACAGAGTCAGATTGACCTGACAACAAATCCATTCCCCCAAAATCCCGGTTTTTGACCCTAAAGCAATTTAAAAACTGACGCATTATGAAAAAAAATATAATATTTAAACTCGCATTTTTTCTGATTCTGTCTGTCCCTTTATTGTTTTGGGGCTGTGAAGAGCAGGAAACATTTATGGAACCGGGCATCATTGACATGAACTACCGGATCACTTCGGTTGACCGTCAAATTGCCCAACCCGGGCAAATAGTAACTTTTACGGGAACAAACCTGCATGAGGTATTCCATATTATGCTCAATACTGAAAATGTCCCGGTTACATTTGCCGCCACGCGGGATAGCCTACGAATGCTTGTTCCTGAAGGAGCGCCGCTTGGTGATGTTGTTGTTGTCAACCTCTTTTTTTCCGGGAAAGGGCTGGCGCAAAGAGCATTAAGTATCGTTTCACCACCGGTTATTCAAATGGTTAGCCCCGAGGCCGTAAGACCAGGGACAGTTGTAACACTGATGGGAAGAGCGCTTCATCTTTCAACACGGGTGTTTGTTGGGGAAGTTGAAGTTCCATCATTCACCAAGGTAAGCGATCAGGTTTTACGGTTTACAATGCCCGCTGGTTCAACCGGGGGTAGAATAAGGCTTCATACTGCTGCGGGAAGTATTTCCGAAAGCCCGGCTGACCTGATATTAGGGCAGGAGGTATTGGTTCACAACTTTGATGTTTCCAGTCCCTTCTTCTCATTTTGGAGTCCGAATGGCAATGTGCAGAATCCGACAATTGTAAGTGGACCTTTCCCAAATAATAATTTCCTGACGCTCGAAATAGCAGATCGGAGCACAGGCTGGGGAGGCAATATGGATTTTATCATTCAAAACCTTCCTGTTATTCCGGCAGAAAACAACAACAACATTATTCTTGCGCTGGATTTGAGGGTATCCAGGGCTATGAATGTGAACATAATGGTAGAGCCTCAACCTGGTGCTGGTGCTCCTCATCCGGTTTACGGCAGAACCCTGCCCGTAACCACCGAATGGCAAACTATACGCCTGCCTTTCCGCGATATGGGTGTAGGTTATGGCGGAGGTGCTCCATTTGGCGAGGTAGTGCGCTTTCATTTGTTGAGGGGGGTAAAGATTCAACCACCCACTCAAACAGCGGATGCCAACTTCGGGCAAACAGTCTTTTTTGACAACATCCGGTTTATTATTCCTGATTAACAAAACCATTGAAGAATGAGAACACATATGAAATTAACAATTCCCGGCCTCATTATTCTGCTTGTATTGACGGTGTTTTCCACCGGATGCGATGTAAGTGCACCTTTCAGCATTGACCCTGTAGAATTGGAAGCTCCGTTTACTTTTTCGCCTACCAGCGGACACCCTGGGCAAACTGTGGTCATCTCTGGTAGAGGCCTCGCCGATGTAACAAGGGTTTCCTTCTCACTAAGGGAAGCTCCCATCATTTCCAAGGCAGACACTGAGATTAGGGTTACCATTCCTGTAGGAGCTACTACAGGTAAAATCCGTTTAGTAAAGCCAAACTCCGTTGTTTCCTCGACTACCGAGTTTCGGGTTGATCCAACTCCGGTACCAAACATTATCAGTTTCACCCCGGCCGTTGTAGGCAGAAACCAGCCGGTAGTCATTACCGGGAACCTGCTCGACCAGGTTGATTCGGTGTATGTAGGAAACTTGCGTGCTACAATTGTTGACCGGACCGCTTCCACGCTGAATATTACTACTCCAGCAGCCATGGTTTCAGCTCCGATTCGAATGTTTTACGATTTCCTTACCGAATTTGGGTTTACGCAGGTCCGGGAGGCTGTTAGCGCAACCGAACTATCTCTGGCATTGCCTGTTATAAATTCCATTATGCCGGATATTACCGCCCTCGATGTCGGTATGGTTGTTACTATTGATGGTACAATGATGGATGCCGTTACTTTGGTCAGGTTTGGCACAATTAACGCTCCAACATTTACAATCGTTAGCCCTACCAGGCTTACGGTTACTGTTCCACCAGGGGCCACAACTGGTCGGATAATCCTTACTGTACCTGATGGAACTGTTCAATCTGCTGCCGACTTTAGGGTAGTATTGCCGGTAATTTCCAACTTTTTCCCGCAAAAAGGCGCTGAGCTAGTTGGAGGCACACGCGATATAACGCTTACTGGCACAGGCTTCGATAGGGTGACTGAAGCAAGATTGGGAACCACACCTGTGTCAATAATGGCTCAAACTTCTACCAATTTAACGGTCAGGATTGGCGGAAGCCAGACCGGTGTTATCAATCTGGTTACTGCAAATGGTATTGTTAGTACCCCGATTCCTTTCATCATCACAGGTGATTTTTGGCTTGTAGATTTCGACCGTACTTTTAGCCCTCATCGTTTTACAAGCAGTGGCTGGGACCAGGCAACCACAGTTTCCTCCCTTGCTAGTGTTGCCAGTGGTGAAGCTCGGGGTAATTTCGGAAGGACTACCGCAACTTTCCCCTCAGGAGATGTTTGGCCAAGATTTTGGATCAGAGGCGACGGCGGCGGTACTATGTTTCCGGGCGCTCCAGCTGCTCATCCTGCTCCTGATAGGTTCCTGCTCTATACATCCTCTTCTCATGGAGTATTCCTGGAGTTTGACCTGAACTTAGGTGAAGTTCCGCCTCAGATTGTTGATGCCCACGGAAATGTAAGGGTTAAGCTGGTTCTAGCCGCTGCAGCAGGCGACACCCCGTGGGGATATGCTACAATGCTTACTGTTCCTGCCGACCCCAATACCTGGACATCTTTTCGAATCAATACCCACACAATGGGTGGCGGAGGTACCGGGGTGGTGATCTTTAGCACGGAAGTTCCACCGCTTGGAGCAGCAAGATGGAACCCCAGCCGCAACAGACTTTTCGGATTCATCTTTGTTGATGCAAGAAACATCCCGGAAATAGTAGGACGAAGGGTAACCCTCAATATTGACAATGTCAGGTTCAGAGTAGAATAATTTCAAAAATAAAAGGTATCCGTGAAGTTCACGGATACCTTTTAAAAAAAAATCTAATACAGTTTAGCAAAATGATTTTTAAACCACTTTTTTATTTTGTTTTATTGGTGATGCTCGCCGCCTGTAATGCCGAGGAAGATGTAACGCCTGAGGTGCCAGTTACCCAGCGTCCCCGCAACCTTGATGAATATAGGCTTACGACTGATGGACTAAAGGACTATTTTGCAGAAGCAGGATACTTTAATGTGGGGGTAGCAATCGAGCCTTCTACGCTCGACAACCCTACTTCGGTAGCTCTGATCAGAAGGCATTTCAACAGCATTACAGCAGAAAATGCTATGAAATGGGAAAGCCTGCAACCGGTTGAAGGACAATTTCGGTGGGAGAGAGCAGACAGGATTGTGAATTGGGCTCAAGCTAACGGAAAGCGCGTTCATGGGCACACCTTGATTTGGCATAATCAAACTCCGGCTTGGGTTTTTCTGTATAATGGCCAAACTGCACCAAGGGAAATTTTGCTGCAGCGTTTGAGAAATCATATCACAACAGTGGTAACCCGCTACAGAGGAAGGGTTCAATCCTGGGATGTAGTAAATGAAGCAATTTGTAATGAATCTGGATTTTACAGACCTTCACCGTGGTATAACATTTTGGGTGAAGACTTTATTTTTGAAGCCTTCAGAGCAGCAAGGGCAGCAGATCCCAATGCCAAATTGTTTTATAACGATTACCGTGAAACAGATCCCGTAAAAAGGGAAAGAATATTCACCCTTTTATCCCGGTTAAGAGCAGAAGGCCTGATTGACGGAATGGGAATGCAGGGACACTGGAATATCGATTATCCATCAAACGATAGGATTATTGATGCTATTAACAGATACAGTTCCTTAGGCCTTGAGATTTACATCACAGAGCTTGATGTTTCCATATATACAAGCCGATTGGCTCCTGTTCAAGCTTTTACGCCCGAACTTGCACTTAGGCAGAGAGGAACCTATGCTCGGTTCTTTGGAGTTTTCAGGAGACATAGGGATCAGATCAACAAAGTTACTTTTTGGGGTTTGCACGATGGGCTATCATGGCTCAACAACTGGCCGGTACCCGGAAGAACCGACCATCCCTTGCTATTCGACCGCCATCACAACCCCAAGGAAGCGTATTTTGGTGTAATAAATTTTTGAAGTATAAATGGGCAAAATGTAACAATAATTGTCGGATCAGTCGCTAAGCATTCTCGAAGGTTTGCAAATTTTTGCCGATTAAAATTGGCTGCATTTAGTAGTTGATCAAGCAATTTATATTGCTGTTTTTTTTAATAACATTATGAGAAAATTAATTTTATTCAGTCTAATCTTTTTTGCAGGAATAGTTTATCTAAAAGCTAATCCTGGAATAGTGCACCGAAACGCTAATCCTTTCCTTCCCGTAAATATACCCGGTCAGACCCACGATGGCTACCTAAGCGAGAGCAGGACACCTGATTGCTTCATACTGGCAGAAAACGGGCAGGTTGCTCCCATACTTATTGCCGACAACGATCACCCGGGTCTTGCACGAATTGCCGGATTTTTTCAGAATGATGTTTACAATATTACCGGTGTCAGGCCACTTTTGCTACAAGGGTCAGCACAAGGAGCCCGAAATGTCATTATAGCAGGAACTGTAGGGCATTCCTTTTTAATTGATGAATTGGTTCGCACAGGCAAAATCAATATTTCCGATATACAGGGGAAAAGGGAAATATCTCTGAAACAGGTGGTAAACAATCCCATGCTAGGTATTGACAGGGCTTTTGTAATTGCCGGAAGCGACAAGCGGGGTACCTTTTATGGTATTCTGGATCTTTCGCGCAACTTGGGTGTTTCTCCATGGTATTGGTGGGCTAATGTTCCTGTGCAATCCAAAGATGAAATCTTTATACGCCAGGGAAGGTTTATTACAGAGGAACCCAAAGTAAAGTTGCGAGGCATTTTTATCAACAACGAAGCCCCAGCCTTATCGGGCTGGGCCATGGCTACCTTTGGCGGATTTAATCATAAGTTTTACGAAAGGGTATTCGAATTGCTTCTCAGGCTAAAAGGAAACTTTCTTTGGCCTGCAATGTGGGGTAGAGCATTTTATGACGATTGCCCCCATAATGGCGCCCTTGCCCACGAGATGGGCATTGTGATTGGAACCAGTCATCACGAACCCATGGGTCGTGCTCATGTGGAGTGGGCAAGATATGGAAGCGGCCCTTGGAACTACCTTAAAAATCAACGGACTCTTCACGAATTCTGGAGGACAGGATTTGAAAGGATGAAAAATTATGAAACAATTGTAACATTAGGAATGCGTGGAGACGGCGATGAACCAAAGGTTCGTGATGTTATGATCCCTTTGTTGGAAAGAATTATCCGCAATCAACGAAATATAATCAGGAGGGTTTCTGGTAAGCGGCCCGAAGAGGTACCTCAGGTACTTACCCTGTTTAAAGAGATGCAATATTATTATGACCAAGGTTTGCGCGTACCAGACGATGTAACCATTTTGTTTGCCAACGACAATTGGGGTAACATACGGTTTTTACCAAGCCTTGATACCCCTGAACGCAAAGGTGGCTGGGGCATGTATTATCATTTCGATTATGTGGGCGGCCCAAGAAACAATAAGTGGTTGAATGTTAGACAGGTACAACGAATTTGGGAACAAATGAATCTGACATGGAAACACAGGGTTGACCGTATTTGGCTTGTTAATGTTGGTGATATAAAACCAATGGAATATCCAATTACTTTTTTCCTTGATATGGCCTGGAATCCCGAGAGGTTTAATGCCAATAATCTTTTCGACCATACAGTGGCTTTTGCTTACGAGCAATTTGGCGGTAATTTCCCCGTGGAATCTGCTAGGTTTATAGACACTTATACAAAATTTAATGCAAGGGTTACACCTGAGATGCTTGATGCCGAAACATTCAGCCTGCACAACTATCAGGAGTTTTCCCGAGTGAATCAGGAGTATCGCAATTTGCTGCTTGAAGCTTTTGAAGTTTACTACCTTATGCCCGAAAAGTACCGTGATGCTTTTGACCAATTGGTTTTGTTCCCGATAAAAGCGATGTCCAATCTCTATCAAATGTATTACGCGGTTGCCCGCAACCGTTACCTCGCTGCTCAAAATAATCCGGAAGCCAATAAATGGGCCGACATAGCCGAAGCCCGGTTTAATCGGGATACTTTATTGACCATTCATTTTAATAGTGTAATTGCAGACGGCAAATGGCAACACATGATGGATCAGGTTAGAATCGGTTATACCACTTGGCAACAGCCAAACAGAAGTATAATGCCCAAAGTGGTGAGAGTGGAAGAACCTGTTATCACAAGAAACGACAAGGTGTATGTCGAATCTGATGGGTTTGTATCTATTGCTGCCAAAAATTTTAACCGCTCTGTGAGTCCTGAAAATATTCAATGGACAATCATCCCAAATTTAGGCTTTACCGGTTCGGCAGTCACCACAATGCCGGCAAATGCTTATCCGGCTGAAAACGACATGGTGTATCTTGAATATGATATTTATTTTGAAACAGCCGGAGAATTTGAGGTTACTGTTTTAGTATCACCTACTCTTCCATTTAACAAAAGGGGTGGCTTGAGATATGCCTATTTTGGTGTGACTGCCCATCTAAATCCAGCAGATCATGAAATTCCGGGTGGCTTACGCTATGCTGTTTCAATAAATGCCGGCAAAGAAAATATTGTCAATTTTAACCGGGATTTTGATGTAGCAACATTAGAGAGGTGGCAGGCCACAAATATTAATAAAACCACATCAAATCTTTATGTTCCAAATCCCGGCTTGCATACTCTACGCTTCAGAGTACTTGAACCGGGAGTGGTTTTGCAAAAAATTCTTATTAACACTGGTGGTTTACTTCCCACATATCTGGGTGCACCCGAAAGCCAAAGGAAACTGAGAAGAGAATTGGTTGCCCAATAAAAGATAGCCCGCATGGCAGACGCAAAGGTTTTAGTGTTGATTGTTGTTGGTTTAATGGCTTGCGTGTTTTTTTATCATTTGCGCCCATGCGGGTTTTTAAGAAAAAAGGTGTCAGAGCAGGCATTGGAATCATACAAACGAAAAATTTCTAAAAATCATGATAGCAATCTTGATTTGAAAGATCCACAATTTGATAGATACATCACTAATGATTCTACAAAATCTATGCTGCTTCCGCCTCCTGCATCTAACCTGCAGTGGATGGCCTCGGTGAAGGTTTATTTGAATTTTTATTTTTAAATTTTTTAATACGATGATGCGAAGTTTAATTGTTTTGGTTTTGATGGTTTTATCACTCGCTGCTCATAGTGAGGATGGAAGCAGATTGTGGTTACGATACGAGCCTTTGCAGGCTGAAATGGCAGGAATTGTGGCAGGGTCTATCAGCAGTATACATGCCGACCTGTCACAACCAAGTCTGGATGTTGCTGTTGACGAACTGCAAAAAGCATTTCAGGGATTTATCGGGAAGAATGTGCCCCACACTGCGAGACTTCAGGATAGATCGGTGGTTTTGGCAGTTAAAGGAAGCAGGCTGGCGACACGCCTTGGGATTAATGCCGAGCTTCAGGGTATGCACCGGGATGGATTTATCATTCGCCCGATTGTGAGAAACCGCCAATCGTATATTGTGATAGCATCTCCTACACAAGTAGGTGTTTTGTATGGGGTCTTTCACTTACTAAGGACTATAAAAGTTGGAGATTTTTCTCCAGGCATGACCATTAAAAGTGAACCAAAATTCGACCTTCGCATGCTGAATCACTGGGCTAATCTTGATGGAACTATAGAGCGTGGGTATGCAGGGCCTTCTATTTGGCGATGGGACGAATTGCCTGAAGTAATTTGCCCCAGATATATCCAATATGCCCGCGCAAATGCTTCCATTGGGATAAATGGCATGACTCCCAATAATGTGAATGCAGACCCATTAATACTGAGCGACGAATTTTTGCCAAAGCTGAAAGCCCTGGCAGATGTGTTCCGGCCCTATGGTGTCAGGCTTTTTGTTTCCATTAACTTTTCTTCTCCTCGTATTATTGGAGGTTTGCCAAACTCTGACCCCTTTGAAGAAAATGTACAGCAATGGTGGAAAACCAGAGTAAACGATATTTACAGGTTGATTCCCGACTTTGGAGGATTTCTTGTAAAGGCCAATTCTGAAGGGCAACCTGGCCCGATGGACTATGGCCGGACTCATGTTGACGGGGCAAATATGATTGCTGCCGCCCTTCAACCACACGGTGGAATTGTGATTTGGAGATCTTTTGTTTACGAGCCGGATGGAATTGACAGGGCAAATGAGGCATACCTTGAGTTTGTTCCCTACGACGGCCTCTATGCCCCCAATGTGATCATTCAGGCCAAACAAGGAGCAGTTGATTTTCAACCCCGCGAGCCCTTCAGCCCAAAATTCGGTGCTATGAAGAAGACCGCCCTGATGGTTGAGTTTCAGATTACTCAGGAATATACGGGCTTTTCCAATCATTTGGTGTTCCTCGCTCCCCAAAATGAAGAAACATTGCGGGCAGAAACTTATGCCTTTGGACCCGGTTCTACCGTAGCCCGTATGACCGATGGCACTTTGCTGCCAAACCGCATCAATGCAATTGCAGGTGTTTCAAATATCGGTGCCGAAACCAATTGGACCGGCCACCATTTTGCTCAGGCCAACTGGTATGCATTTGGCCGTCAGGCATGGGATCATGAGTTAAGTTCTGAACAAATTGCCAATGAATGGATCCGTATGACATTCACTTCTGATCCCGCATTTGTTGAACCCATAAAACAAATGATGTTGTCATCATGGGAAACAGTTGTAAACTATATGATGCCGCTTGGATTGCACCATATTTTTGGATGGGATCATCATTACGGCCCCGAGCCATGGACCGATGTTCCGGGCGCACGACACGACTGGTTGCCACGCTATTACCATCAGGCCAGCAAGTATGGTATAGGTTTTAATCGTACAAGAAGCGGTAGTGGACATGTGGATCAATACAATCAGCCGTTGAGCGATAAGTTTAACGACCTTAATACTGTACCCGAAAACCTCTTGCTTTGGTTCCATCATGTACCCTGGGACCACAAGATGAGAAACGGGCGTACATTATGGGCTGAAATGGCTCATAAATATCAGGAAGGGGTGGATTCAGTAAGAAGTTTTCAGAGAACATGGGACCGCATGGAAGGATTGATTGATTCTGAGCGTTTTCGGCATGTCCAATCACGCTTAAGAATACAGTCGAGAGATGCAATTTGGTGGAGGGATGCTGTAATGCTATATTTTCAGACCTATTCAGGTATGCCTATTCCTCACGAATTGGAACGGCCCATTCATGATTTGGAAGACCTGAAAAGGGTAAGGCTTCCGTTAAGGCATTTTCATTATTGGCTGCCACATTTCTACTGGAGACCTGCATTGAGGCCCAATCCGGCTGATACCAGACCGGAGGATCCGTCGAGATACTTCTGATTATAATAAGCCTTTTGAAACAGAATTTTTGTACTTATAGTCATGGGGATTTTTTCAAATTGGAGTTTGTCGTGCTTCTCCCTTTATCTGGACTTCATGAATTGTCTCCATGACTATTTCAAAAATTTACATACAACCGCATTTAATTTATACCATTTATGAGCAATAATCAACAAAAAATCACAGTAGTAGAAAAAATTGGGTACAGCCTTGGCGACTTGTCTGCCAACCTGATTTTTCAGACATTAATGACCTTTCTGGCATTTTTCTATACAGATGTGTACAAAATACCACCCGCTGCGGCCTCGGCCATAATTTTTGCAGGTGGTATGGTGGGTGCATTTTTCACACCTGTTATGGGTATTATTGCTGATCGAACCAGCACCCGGTGGGGAAAATTCAGACCTTGGATCCTTTGGACTGCCATTCCATTTGGTGTGATTGCCTTGCTTGCTTTCAGCACTCCCCAATTCAGCGAAGGCGGGAAAATAGCTTACGCTTTGATTACCTACATCTTGCTGGTTTTGATTTATACAGCCAACAATCTTCCATACTCTGCCCTTAGCGGTGTAATAACTGGTAATATGGGCGAGCGCAACAGCCTATCCTCTTATCGTTTTACTGCGGTAATGATTGCCCAGTTTGTAGTGCAGGCTTTGTTGCTGCCTTTGGTTTTGATACTGGGCGATGGCAACCAGGCTATTGGATTCGAAAAGGTAATGGGCATTTTTGCAGTTGTAGGCAGCATCTTTTTTATCATAACCTTCCTAACAACACGCGAAAGAATCCTGCCGCCTGCAAAGCAAAAAACTAAGATTTCAAGCGACCTTAAGGACTTGGTGAAAAACAAACCCTGGATAACAATCCTCACTCTTACGGTGTTTTTGTTTATTACCCTCTCACTAAGGGGAGGAATGCTTGTGTTTTATTTCGAAAATTATCTTGGCGATGAATACCTTGCTGCATTCCTCAATGGTATTGGGTTCAATAACTTTATTCTTGGCTTGAATAATTTCTTTTTGGGATTTGGACTTGTTGGTTTTCAATGGCCTGAAGATCCATCTACCTCAGGTTTTAGCCTCTTCAATGCAGGAGGGATTATTCTAATGATTATCGGGATTTCATTCTCGAAAAGACTTGCTGATCGTTTTGGCAAGCGGGATGTTTTCCGGATAGCATTGTTTCTGTCTGCCGTATGTGTTTTGGCATTTTTCTTCATCCCTGCCCATATGGTAGGTATGGTTTTCATTTTTCAATTGCTGCATGGTTTTCTCTACGGTTTAACCATCCCATTGCTTTGGGCTATGATAGCCGATGTTGCCGATTATTCCGAATGGAAAAACAACAGAAGGGCAACTGCCATTGTATTTTCGGCTATGTCATTTGGCCTGAAAAGCGGATTGAGCATTGGTGGGGCGCTGGTTGCGGCAATCCTTGCAGCATTAGGCTACCAGGCTGGTGCGGAGGTACAGCCTGAGCAAACTGAGCAAGGTATCAAACTCGCTGTAAGCGTTTTACCCTTCTTAACCTTTATGGTTGGGGTAGCTTGCTTGTTCTTTTATGAGATTAACAAAAAAACCGAAATTCAGATTGAAAAAGACCTGATGGAGCGCAGGGCGCAAACAAACTAACAAAAGATTAGCTAACCTTTAATACGAGCATGATTCGCTAAGTGCCAATTTGGAAAAGAACCCATCATGCGGGTTGCGTCCGGATTACCTTAAAAATAATTTTCAGAATGAAAAAGACAATAAAATCTGTAATATTCCTACTAACAGCCTTGATTTTTGTCAGCTTGCCGGGCTGTGCGCCTGCTCCACAGCAGGAACCTTCGTTGAAGAGTGCCTTACAGCCTTTTTTCTACATGGGAGCAGCGTTGAGTGCCGACCAAATTACCGGTAAAGATTCTTTGTCGGTAGGCGTAGTGCTACGCCATTTCAACTCCATAACCGCCGAAAATATTATGAAAAGCGAGGTGGTGCAACCCTTTGAAGGTCAGTTTGATTTTACCCTTGCTGATCAGTTTGTTGAACTTGGCGAGAAGCACAATATGTACATTGTAGGACATACCCTTATTTGGCATTCACAGGCTCCCGACTGGCTTTTTGTTGATGCCGAGGGTAAACCTGTAACGCGTGAAGTGCTTATCGAAAGGATGCGCAACCATATCCATACCGTGGTTGGCCGCTACAAAGGCAGGGTACATGGCTGGGATGTGGTGAATGAGGCTATCCTCAACGATGGCAGCTGGAGACAAAGTCCGTTTTACCAAATCATTGGCCCCGAGTATGTGAAGCTGGCATTCCAGTTTGCGCATGAGGCTGACCCCAACGCAAGATTGTACTATAATGATTACAATATGTCGTTTCCGGGGAAAAGAAATGGGGTGATAAACATGGTGCGGGAGCTGCAAAATGCCGGAATTAGAATTGATGGTGTGAATATGCAGGGTCATGTAAACCTCGACAGGCCCGATATCAAAGAATTTGAGAACAGTATTATAGCTTTTTCGGAGTTGGGCGTGTCTGTTAGCATCAGCGAATTTAACATCACGGTTCTACCATGGCCCGCTGGCGAACTCACTGCAAATGTTTCTCTTTCGCTCGAAAATCAGCCTAATATGAATCCGTTTCCCGATGGTCTGCCTGAGGAAGTTGCCACCCAACTCTACAATAGGTATCGGGAGTTCTTCAACCTGTTTCTAAAACATCATGATAAACTGCATCGTGTAACGGTTTGGGGAGTTTATGACGGCCAATCATGGAGGAATTACTGGCCCATTGCCGGTCGTACTGACTACCCGCTCATGTTCGACCGCAACCATCAGGCAAAGCCGTTTGTGAATACCATTATCCAGGATGCGCTCAATTTTCAGCCGCAACAGTAATTAATAGACTACTTCATTTTAAAAGACAAAGATTATGAAACAGCCAAGATATTTGGTAAAAGAACGATATTCTGCCGACCCATCAGCTCATGTTTTCAACGGGCGCATTTATATTTATCCTTCACACGATGTGGATGCCGGCATTCCGGAGAATGACCTGGGCGACCATTTCGACATGAGAGATTACCATATTTATTCACTCGATAGCATAGATGGCCCTGTAACTGACCATGGTGTAGCTCTGGCAGTGAAAGATATTCCCTGGGCCGGCCGGCAACTCTGGGCGCCCGATGCGGCCTGCAAAAACGGAAAATACTACCTGTATTTCCCATTGAAAGACAAAACCGACATTTTTCGGATAGGCGTTGCCGTGAGCGATAAGCCCGAAGGGCCATTCCTACCCATGGAAAATCCCATCAAGGGAAGCTATAGCATCGATCCCGCGGTGTACGACGATGGCGATGGAAAATTCTACATGTACTTCGGTGGCTTGTGGGGTGGACAGTTGCAGCGCTATCGCAGCAACAAAGCCATTGAATGCGGCCATGAGCCTGCCGATCATGAACCTGCACTTTGCCCCAAAGTGGCACTACTAACTGCCGATATGCTCGAGTTTGCCGAAGAACCCAAGGATGTGCTGATTCTCGACGAAGAAGGCCAGCCCCTGAAGGCTGGTGACCACGACCGTCGGTTCTTCGAAGCGGCATGGCTGCATAAGTACAACGGCAAGTACTATTTCTCCTACTCCACCGGAAATACGCACTTTCTGTGTTACGCAACAGGTGATAGCCCCTACGGGCCATTCACTTACCAAGGACAAATCCTTACCCCAGTGCTAGGATGGACCTCCCACCATTCCATCTGTGAGTTCAACGGTAAATGGTTCCTCTTTTATCACGACAGCGTTCCTTCGGGTGGGAAAACCTGGCTGAGGAGCATCAAGATGATTGAGTTGGAATACGATCAGACAGGTAAAATCAAAACCATTGATGGAATGCTGTAATTCCAATTAAGGGATGAGGCGCATTGTAGAACTTTTTGCAAGGCGTCTCGTTCCAATTTTTAAGCTTTTCCCGTAAAACCTCTAAACAATGAAACCTAACATGTTGAAATTTATCCTTCTGATGCTCCTTGCATCGTTTGCCGCTTCCTGCGCCAAAACGCCCGAAACCCTCAGACAGGGAAGCGCTTTCTTCGAATTTGTAAAATATACCGGAAACGACGCGTTCTTTAACGAGAATCCCTTATCCGAAGGACAGTTTTACAACCCCATATTGTCAGGTTTTTTTCCCGATCCCAGTGTGGTGAGAAAGGGCAATGATTTTTACATGGTACACTCTACCTTCTCTTTTTTCCCGGGTATTCCCATTTTCCATAGTACCGACCTGGTTAATTGGCGTCAGATTGGGCATGTGCTCGATCGTCCATCCCAACTGATGGTTACCGATCATGGTGTTTCGCGTGGCATCTTCGCTCCCGAAATAACCTATAATCCGCATAACGACATGTTTTATGTGGCAACTACCTTTGTTGATGGTGGAGGGAATTTCATTGTTACGGCCAAAGACCCGGCAGGGCCCTGGAGCGATCCTATATGGATTCCCGAAGTGCCCGGTATTGACCCTGCTGTTTTTTTTGATGACGATGGCAGGGCGTATGTGCTCAACAATCAGGACCCCGATTACCCCCCACTGTACGAAGGGCATAAAGCGATTGGTATTCAGGAGTTCGATGTTGTAAACCAGAGAATGATAGGGCCACGCCGCATTGCCCGCGATGCAGGCCACGATATTACCGAAAAGCCAATCTGGCTCGAGGCACCCCAGGTGTTCAGACTGCATGGATTTTATTACATGATAGCGGCAGAAGGAGGCACCTCCATCAATCATTCTGCAGTAGTTTTCAGAAGCAAAAATATTTGGGGACCTTGGGAAACCTTCGAAGGAAACCCAATACTTACCCAACGCCACCTCGACCCAAATCGCCCGAACCCCGTTACCAACGCCGGCCACTCCAATTTGGTGCAAGATGCTGCAGGAAACTGGTGGGTCATTTTCCTGGGATGCAGGCCATATACTCCTCAGAACCATTTCAATATTGGCAGGGAAACATTCCTGATGCCTGTCAGATGGACCGAAGACAAATGGCCAGTTGTGCTCGAAGGAGAGGAAACAGTCCCCTTGATTCAAAATTTACCCCAAGGGGTGGTTGACAGGCAGCACGAGGAAGGTTTTATGAAAAGGGGCAATTTTTCTTTTGTAGAAAACTTCGACTCGGATGAGCTGCCTATGGAATGGTTTTTCCTGAGAACACCTCTGGAAAAATGGCACGAACTCAATGCTCCCGAAGGAGGCATTTGGATACAGGCCAGACCATACAACCTCAGGGAAAGAAACCAGCCATCGTTTATTGGCACAAGACAGAGGCACCACACAATGGCTGTTGAAACACGCATGCACTACATGCCTGAGACAGAAACGGATCTTGCCGGACTTGTGCTGTTTCAGAACGAGGCCCACCATATTACCCTCGGCGTAACGAAAAGGGCTGGCGAAAACACAGTAATTTTGCAAAAATCGGAGCGCATGGAGGATGGTTCGGTAAGCAAAATTGAGATTGCACATCAAACCTTGCCGAGAAGATTCAGAGGGGAAATAGACCTTAAAGCGGAGATGGATCAAGGTAAACTGTCTTTCTCCTATCGTTTGGGGGGTAGAGGCAACTGGACCCTGTTGCAGGATGCTGTGGATGCACGGTACCTAAGTACAGCAGAGGCCCAGGGATTTATAGGTACTATTATCGCCCTGTATGCCTCGTCAAATGAGTAATGGGCCGAAAGGCTAAAAATGATAGACAAGTTTTCAGCGATGCTGATTTTGCTTCATGCACAACGGTGATGAAACCCGCGACAAATTCCCGGCTGGTTGGTTTTGCTATCCGGGAAATTGTCTTTGGGAAAATTTAGTTCAACTTTTTAAAAAACTAACCTGAATCAAATGTTTGAAATTGCTGGAAAAGTAGCCGTCATAACCGGCGGCGGTGGGGTTTTGGGTGGAAGTATCGCCAAAAGTTTTGTAAAGGCCGGAGCCAAGGTTGCGCTGCTTGATATTCGCAAAGAAAATGTGGATACCAGGGTAGAGGAATTGAAAGGGCTTGGAGGCGAAGCTATGGGTGTAGTTTCGGATGTGCTTGATTTGGATATGCTTCAACAGGCATGCGATAGCATTGTAGCCAGATGGTCAACCGTAGATATACTTATCAACGCTGCCGGGGGCAATCTTCCGGGCGCTACCCTTGCACCGGGTCAGAACATCTTCGATATGAAGCTCGAAGAGTACAAAAAGGTTGCAGACCTCAACCTCGATGGCACCATATTTCCTACCATGATTTTTGGTAAGGTGATGGCCCAAAAAGGTGCAGGCTCCATAATCAATATATCTTCAATGGCTACCATTTCGGCCATTTCAAGAGTCATGGGCTATTCGGTGGCAAAAACCGGCATCAACAGCTTTACCCAATGGATGGCTATGGAGATGGCACAAAAGTTTGGCGAAAAAATCAGAGTCAATGCCATTGCCCCTGGATTTTTTATAGGCGACCAGAACAGGGCGGTGCTCATCAATCCCGATGGGACTTACACCGAGCGGAGCCAGAAGATACTTGCCCGAACTCCCATGAATCGCTTTGGTAATATCGACGAATTGAACGGAGCGGTACAGTTTCTCTGCTCTGATGCTGCCTCTTTCATCACAGGCGTTATCCTGCCGGTTGATGGCGGATTTAGTTCATACAGTGGTATTTAATTTTTAATTGTTGTTGCATGGCATTGGAAAAAACCTGGAGATGGTTTGGGTTTCATGATCCCATTTCGCTGGCTTACTTAGCCAAGATGGGTGTGGAGGGAGTAGTTACTTCCCTGCACCATATCCCTATCGGCGAAGTTTGGGAGGTTGATGAGATACTCAAGGTGAAAAATGCCATTGAGGCAAACGGTATGCGGTGGAGTGTTGTAGAGAGTCTCCCGGTTTCTGAGGGTATCAAAACAGCCTCTGACCAAAGGCCTCGTTTGATATCCAATTATCAGGAATCACTTCAAAATCTTGGAAAGTGCGGGATAGACACCGTGGTTTATATTTTATGCCGGTGATAGACTGGGTCAGAACCGATTTGACTTATAAGCTTTCAAATGGAGGCGAATCCATGTATTTTGACCTGCTTACCTTTGCTGCATTTGATATCTTTCTGCTAAAACGCCCCAATGCTGCACAAGACTATACTGTTGAGCTTATGAAAATAGCCAGGGAGATAGCAGATGGCATGACGCAGGAACAGGCCGATGCCCTTGTGCATAACATTATTGTTGTTACGCAGGGTTTTATTAGCGGCGTAATAGATGGCTCGGTAAAAGATCCCAAAAAAGTATTTTTGGATTACCTTTCTCGGTACAAAGACATTGACAGGGATACTCTGAGGCAAAACCTGAAAGCATTTCTCGACGATGTGGTGCCAGTGGCTGCTGAAGCAGGCATAAATCTGTGCGTACACCCCGACGATCCGCCCTTTCCGGTGCTGGGTCTGCCCAAGATAGTTAGTACCTACGCGGATATCCAAGGGATTTTGAATGCTCACAACTCCTTACACAATGGTTTCGCATTTTGTGTAGGTTCGTTATCTGCACGGCCTGATAACGACCTTTCGGGAATAGTAACCGACTTTGCCGACCGTATCCACTTTGCCCATTTGCGCAACACCCGGTTGCTCCCCGATGGCAGCTTCTATGAGTCGGGCCACCTTGATGGATCCCAGAATATGGCCGAATTGGTAAAACTCTTGTTGACCGAACAGCGCCGCCGTATTGCCGAAGGTCGCAAGGATGTTAGAATTCCTTTCAGGCCCGATCACGGCATCAAAATGCTTACCGACTACAATCATAGCTACAATCCCGGTTATCCGCTGATAGGCCGCCTAAAGGGTTTGGCCGAAATTGAAGGTTTGATGGCAGGACTTGAGCATTATTTGAACAAAACATAGTTTTTATAAAATTTCTCTCCTTCTTATGTTACTACTTGGATACGATATTGGAAGCTCTTCGGTGAAGGCCAGCCTGATGGATGCCGAAAGCGGAAATCTGGTGGGTTCGGCATACCACCCCAAAAACGAAATGCCCATTGTGTCGGTTGCTGCCGGATTTGCCGAGCAAGACCCCGAAGCATGGTTCAAAAGCCTTACAGAAGCTACCCTGGAATTGATGAACAAAACTGCCGTAAAGCCGGATTCTATCAAGGCCATTGGTATTTCCTATCAAATGCACGGATTGGTGGTAGTGGACAAAAACCTCAGGTGGTTGCGTCCGTCAATTATTTGGTGCGACAGCAGAGCCGTGCCCATTGGCGATAAAGCGTTTCACGAAATAGGGAGCGGCAGGTGCCTTTCCACACTTTTGAACTCACCCGGAAACTTTACAGCATCCAAACTAAAGTGGGTCAAAGACCATGAGCCCGCTTTGTACGAAAAAATATACAAAATCATGCTTCCCGGCGATTTTATTGCCATGAAACTTAGCGGGGAAGTTCTAACTACGCCTTCGGGACTTTCTGAAGGCATTATGTGGGATTTTAACCGAAACAGCATCTCTGATATGGTAATTGAGCACTTCGGTTTCCACCGGGATTTGATTCCTACCATCACTCCCAATTTTTCCTATCAGGGCATCCTGAGTGCCGAAGCTGCTTCTTTGCTTGGCCTGGAAAAGGGAATCCCCATTACCTATCGTGCAGGCGATCAGCCCAATAATGCTTTTTCGCTCAATGTTCTCAATCCCGGAGAGGTTGCTGCCACCGCAGGTACTTCTGGTGTGGTTTACGGAGTGAGCGATGTGGTAAGCTATGACCCCGAATCGAGGGTGAATACATTCGCACATGTAAACCATACGCCTGAGGCCAACAGACTCGGTGTGCTGCTTTGCGTAAACGGAACGGGCATTCTCAACTCCTGGCTGAGAAAGCACCTGGGCGAAGCTGCGGCAGGTTATGTAAGGATGAACGAACTGGCCGACATGGTTGCTGTAGGATCGGACGGACTGGTTGTACTACCTTTCGGCAATGGTGCCGAGCGCATGTTGTCAAACAAGGATTTGGGATGTACTTTCGATGGTCTTGATTTTAACCGCCACAGCACAGGTCATCTCATCAGGGCTGCCCACGAGGGCATCGCATTTTCGTTCAAGTATGGAATGGAAATTATGAACCAGATGGGAATTACACCCCAGGTAATCAGGGCAGGGGATAGCAATATGTTCATGAGTCCGATTTTCAGGCAAACACTTGCCAACATATCCGGCAATAAAATAGAACTGTACAACACCGACGGATCGCAAGGTGCTGCAAGGGCTGCAGGACTGGGAGCAGGCATTTACAGATGCACAGACGAGGCATTTAATGGGCTAAAGGTAGTGCTGGCGGTTGAACCTCAACTTCATGAGCACGATCTGGTAAGGGAAGTATATCAGAAATGGAAAAAAGCACTCATCAGAAAGATGAAAGGCATTGAAAATCAGTGTGATTAATTTTGAAAATGTTAAATCCTATATTTTGACAAAATGAGCTATTTGATTGGAAACAAAGAGTTTTTTAAAGGTATCGGCAAGATAAAATTCGAAGGCAAGGGGAGCGACAATCCCTTGGCATTTAAGTTTTATGATGAGAATAAAGTGATTGCCGGCAAAACCCTCAGGGATCATCTTCGGTTTGCAGTTGCCTACTGGCATACATTCTGCAGCACCGGTGGCGACCCGTTTGGCCCGGGCACAAAAGTGCTTCCCTGGAACGAATCTCCAGATGCAATCCAGCGCGCAAAGGATAAGCTGGATGCTGCATTCGAATTTTCCACCAAAATAGGTATTCCGTATTATTGCTTCCACGACTTCGACCTAGTGGATGAGGGAGGTTCCATACAGGAGTCGGAAAAACGCCTCCACGCAATAGTGGATTATGCCAAGGAAAAGCAAAAATCTTCAGGAATGAAGCTCCTTTGGGGAACAGCAAACCTTTTCAGCCATCCCAGGTATATGAACGGTGCTGCTACCAATCCCGATTTTCATGTGTTGCCGTGGGCAGCTACCCAAGTGAAAAATGCACTTGATGCTACCATTGCCCTGGGAGGTGAGAACTATGTGTTCTGGGGCGGGCGCGAAGGCTATAATTCTTTGCTGAATACCAACCTGAAGCTCGAAACCGAAAATTTTGCCCGTTTCCTGCACCTTGCTAAGGATTATGCTCGCAAAAACGGCTTCACCGGCACATTCCTCATCGAACCCAAGCCCATGGAGCCTACCAAGCACCAGTACGATTACGACTCAGCAACTGTAATCGGGTTTTTGCGGCATTACGGGCTCGATAAGGATTTTAAACTAAACATCGAAGTGAACCACGCTACCCTTTCAGGGCATACCTTTCAGCATGAATTGCAGGTAGCAGCCGATGCCGGTATGCTGGGAAGCATTGATGCCAACCGGGGCGATTACCAAAACGGTTGGGATACCGACCAGTTTCCGATGAACATACCCGAACTGGTAGAAGCTATGCTGGTTATTGTTGACGCCGGTGGGTTCACCAAAGGCGGTATCAATTTCGACGCCAAAACCCGTCGCAATTCAACCGACCTTGAGGACTTATTCATTGCCCATATTGCAGGTATGGATGCATTCGCAAAAGCATTTGAAATAGCCCATACCATACTCGAAAAATCGCCCTACCGTAAGATGCGCGAGGAGAGATACAGCTCATTCAATTCAGGCCAGGGTAAAGATTTTGTAGAAGGAAAACTCACCCTTGAAACCCTCAGCGCACTTGCTTTGAAAAACGGAGAGCCCCGTCAAATCAGCGGCAAACAGGAACTGTATGAGGCCCTGCTGAATCAGTATATTTTTTAAGCCGATTATTGCGACCGCTTGTCTATCCAGATTATTCCAGGGCTAAAGCCCGATGGTTCTTGTGTGGGCTGGTTCTCCGCCCTAAAGGACGGAGTTAGGAAGTCCGCTTCTCACATGTGGCTAACTCCGTCATTTATGGCGAAGGGGGTCATTGCGATGCATTGCGGTGCATTGCGATGCATTGCGATGCATTGAGCTTGTCGAAATGAGCTTGTCGAAATGAGCTTGTCGAAATGAACTTGCCGAAATGAGCCTGTCGAAATGCCCGCAATGGGGCTGGGTTGCAGAAAATTTACAAATTACCCCTCCGTCTCTGCGAGACACCTCCCCTTGTCAGGGGAGGAGCTTCTGATGTTGCCCAACTGAAGAGCATTGCAAATGCCGCTGCAGGGCCATTGTTTGCCGGTACCCTTTCCGACCTATAAGGGGGTCAGAAAGGTATCGAACAATGGTCATCAAAAACCAAACTTAAGCACCGGGGTAAGGGTAATTTTTTCAAAACCGCTCAATGATACGAACCCCCTACTCCTGATTCCAATGTCGAAATAATCCCTTACGGGAACAAAATACTCCACAGCCGCCCAAAGTCCTAATTCATTATCCACTAACCTTGGAAAATCATCTTCAAATATGATATGCATATTTGGATCCCCGGCCCGTTGGCTTAATCGGATGGTATTGCGTTGCATGAGGGTAACAAACAATCCTACAGCCATATTAAAATTTGGGGTTATCTCCCTGCGAAAATTGACGCCAATGAATTCTGAAATCGCAAAATGCCTGTAACCATCCATTACAACATAGACTTCCTGGTGCTGATAATAATAATAATCATCTATGGTTGCCCAAACCTCATGCCGGGCATAAGTAATGCCGATAAACCTGTTGTGCCTTAGCCTGAAATCAAAACTGAACTCGTATGCATGGTGAACAGATGGTAGTTCTAAATTTATCCAAGGGTTGTTAGATTCTCCCCCAAATAAAGCATAGGCCGCACCATATGCAAATGATGCTTCAAAGCGATTGGTTGGCTTATCCTGTGCAAAGGATAATAACTGACAAAACATAAAAATGAGTGCAAAAATGAGTCTGTTTATCATAATAGGATGTTTTTAAAAGTTTAATGACCTCTGAGCGACCCGGTAAAAGCAAACTTGGTTATCTCATAATCAATCGTACGCGTTTGTGTTTACCATACATAAGTAAAGTATATATGGTGTTGTTAAAATCTTATCCCGAATGTTATAGCTGCATTCCACTTATCCGGAGCTACCGGCATATACCTACGGTCCTGACTTGTCCCTTTTAGTGCGGTGCTTCTAATTTTTTTATAAGTTCCTTATTTTTTTGAGTTTGTTGGGCTTTGACGGTTACTATTTTTTTGGTGATGTGGTTCAGAATTTCGCCATCAACCATTTTTTTCGATTCGTCTATGAATTTTCTGATCGAAATTCCTGTTTTTAGTTCGATGTGTTTTGAAATCACAAGAGCCATAAAACAAATCAATACATGCAACTTTATCGGTTGTTCTTTAAAGTGAAATATAGGCCTGGTCTCCAGGTCATTTTTTGATATTCTGAAAGCTTGCTCCACCTTATAAAGCTCGTGGTAGCGCTCTATTATCATCTTATTATCGGCAATGGATGCTTCCAGATTGGTGTAGTATCCTTTAATCCCAAGAAGTTTCTGTGTTTTCTCAATTAGAGATTCATTGAGTTCTATTTTCTGTCCCTTTGTTTGGGTAAACTTCATTTTTTTGCTTTTCGATGGATTTGCGATTGCCTGTTTTGCCTTTTCGATTTGTTTCTCCATTTCGTATCTATCCTTACGATATCTTACCGATGAATAGCTGCAAATAAGATAACCGTTATTTGTTTTTATCCGTATGCTTTTGCCGTCTTCCCGACTGATGGTTTTGTCAATGGTTTCCAGTAGTGCCTTGGAAGTGCTCCCAAGCCGTGCCCCTACGATATAGTTGATTTCGTTTAAGGTTAATTGCTTTATGTTTTCCGAGCTGATCATCGCAGCATCGGCCACTACAGTGAAGTTTTTGACCCCGCATCTTCCAATAAAATCTTTAATCACCGGGATGATGGTGTGCCCTTCAAAAGTATTGCCCGAGAACACTTCATATGCAACAGGAAAGCCATCTTTGCTTACCATCAAGGCTATGAGTATTTGTGGCTGCTGGGATTTATTGTCTTTTGATAAACCGTTCTGGCACAACTCGTCTTCTTCAAAAGTCTCAAAATAAAGTGTTGTTACATCATAAAACAGAATATCGAAATTGAACGAGTAATGAGCCTCAGCAAAACCGACAACCTTTTGCTCCACTTTGCTTTTTAGGTTGAGGCAATCAGGGGCAATTTTATAGTATGTCTTGCGGCTATGACAGATGCTGAAGAACCGCTTCAGCAAATCAAGGGAGCGCAGTTTGGATGCGGGTTCAAATATCCTTACCGTTACCAAATCGTTTAACAAAGCTGGTAGATCATCAAACCTAATCTCATCCTGGATTGAGCGTATCTGCCTGTAAAAGAAATTATATTTAACCCCAATAAAAGTGCTGTAGTTGATGTGCAACAACTTGTTAGGATTTTCATCGGGGAAAACAGATAGTTGGCTGTTTTTATCCTTTATCCATTCTTGTGCCAACATCTTTAATTCATTAAGTTCTTCCGCGGTATGTGCAGAGCCGATATGTTGCAAAACAATTCGTTTGTTATTCTGGTATCGCACAACCTGCACAGCCTGTGCTTTTGATGCGGTTTTGACAACCCTTATTTTCATTTTAATTTACCCTTAGTGCGGTAAAATTAGTGTTTTTAAAAATAAAAGGCCTGATATTAAGATACTTAAAACCGCACTAAACCGACAGGGGACAAGTCAGGAATAAAAACAAGAATGGTGATAATCAGTGGCAAGAAAACAAATTGAGAAGTCTCTCCCAGCAATACCGGCTTGGGGTTTTTGACAAGTTCCAAAAAATGTCTGACTTTTATTTCGAGAGCCACACCAAACATGATGAAGGCAATGGCAACATTGAGAACAAAAAGGCCACCATCGGAGAAATTCAAACGGGTGGAATCTAAATGTTGTTGAGCTTCAAACATAAAGTTAAATTGGGTGAGGCAAAAACACAAAAACTTTCATGGAAGGTGTAAACCCAGATCCTCGGGTGTTTTGCCTTTAACCTTATGATTCAGCATTTTTTCTGATGTTTACCAGGAGCCTCCGGCACCTCCACCACCAAAACTACCACCGCCAAAGCCTCCGAATCCGCCACCGGAACCGAAACCTCCCCCATACCGGCCCGTTCCGCCACTAAATTGACCCCAGCTTCCGGCACCGCCCCTTCCGGTCTGGCTCATGAGCAAAAGAAGGGTCCAAAAAGGGATTTTTTTTCCTGCGCTATAATGGGATCTTCCGGAACGCCCCATGAAGGATGCTATCACTACAAATAATACAATGAAAATCAGCATCCCCACATTTTGAGGCCCTAATGGTCGTCCCCCATAATCCGCAGCCGTGAATTCTCCCGAAGCCAGTTGCATCAGCACATTGGTGGAACTGTCGATACCGGCAAAAAAATTTCCTGCCCGAAAATGGGGAATGATTTCCTGATCTACAATTCGCCTTGCTGTAATATCGGGGATAACACCCTCGAGACCATACCCCACCGAAATATGCACGAGCCCCCTGCCTTCACGCGGGTTTATCAGAATCAGCAATCCATTCTCTCTACCTTGCTGCCCTATACCCCAGGCCTCTGCCAGACGGTCGGCAAATTCGGCCGGTGCCATACCAGCCAAATCCATTATGGTTACCACAGCAATCTGTGTACCATGGGTTAGGGCATATCCGGAAAGTTTTTGCTCCAGTGCATCCACCTCATTTGGCCCCAGCACCTGGGCAAAGTCGTTTACTAACCGCGGTGGGTTGGGGGGCGGAGGTATGGCCCCCGATGCCCGAAACGACAAAACGATCATAAACCCTATAAAAATCAGGAAAATCCTATTTTGAAAATTGGCAATCATATTGTTTAGGTTGTTGAGTCGGGCGTTGTACTAATCGTATCGGGTAGTTCGTTTGCATCAGTTTGCTGCCATGGAAAAAACTTCTTCAGTTCCATACCGGCAGCTTCTATAGCTTCTTCCAATCCCTGGGCATAATGGCCCTCTTTGAAATGTCGCAACATGCCGGTTTTGAGCCCTTCCCAGAAAAGGGGCGACACTTTGGCGTTGATACCCGCATCGCCAATAATGGCAAGCTTATGCGACTCTATGGCAATGTAGAAGAGCACCCCATTGCGCTCCCGTGTTTTCACCATACCCAACTGTGCAAACAATGCTGCAGCCCGGTCGAGCACATCGCCCTTGCAAAAGTTCTCGAAATGCACCCGGATTTCGCCCGATGTGTTGTCTTCGGCACGAACGATTGCATCGGTAATTCGCTTTTTTTCCTCTGGGGTCAAAAAAGATTTTGCTGGTTTTACCATAGTTAGAATACTATTTCAGGAACGATTTCAGCGCCTTCTACAGCCTCGAAATGAGCTTTTCTTTCAAAACCAAAAAGGGAGGCAAACAGGGTGCGTGGAAACTGCCTAATAGTTGTGTTGTAATCGCGAACCAACTCGGCATATTTGCGCCTTTCATTGGAGATGCGGTTTTCTGTGCCTTCAAGTTGGGTTTGAAGGTCAAGGAAATTCTGATTAGCCTTCAGGTCGGGATGAGCCTCCACAACTACCATAAGCCTGCTCAAGGCCGAGGAGAGACCATTCTGAGCAGCTTGAAACTGGGCAATTGCTTCAGGAGTGAGGTTTGCGGGATCGAGCTGCACCTGCATAGCCTGGTTTCTTGCCTCAACAACGGCTTCGAGAGTTTCGCGCTCATGGGCCGCATAACCTTTCACCACACTTACCAAATTAGGAATCAGATCTGCTCTGCGCTGATACACATTCTCCACTTGCGCCCACTGCCCCGCTACACCCTCGTCAAGTCTCACCATGATGTTGTAAGCTCCACGAATGTATAAATAACCAATTAAAACAACCAGAATCACTACCCCAATGGTAATCCAGTTTTTCGGAATAACAGGTGTTTTCATTTTTGTATTTTTTTTTGGTAAAGGTAATCGTCAAAATTCAGTATATCAGCCCATAAAAGCCAAAAAACATTAAAATGCCCGGGTGCTTTACTCCCGGGCTGACAAAACTTCAGTTTTACATCAGTTCTACACTGCGTTTGATAAACTCAGTGAGTTTCTCTCCCTTTAGCAAGTTGCGTGAAAGTAGAGCAAGGTCCACAGCCTGCCTAATCAGTTTATTGCGGGTTTCAGCATCTTTTTCAGCCAACATTTTCGACACCAGCCCATGGTTGGAATTCACTACCAAGATGTAAGAATCGGGCAATTGACCCATGTAATTCATTCCACCAAGAAGCGACATATCCTTCATGCGGCGCATAAACTCCGGTTGGGTAATCAGCATGGGAGGGTCATTTTCGCTCATGTTATTGACTACGACTTGAAACGATTCGCCGGCAATCTGCTTTTCAATTTCTTTCACCAGTTCATCCTTTTCCTCTTGCGAAAGTTTTGAAGGAAGTTCGTCTTCTTTGGCAATCAATTTGTCAATCACATCAGAATCAACGCGTACGAAAGAAGAGTCGGGAATTTCCTGCTCCAGGAGGTTCACAAAATGACTGTCTATAGGAGTATCAAGCAATAGAATATCGTAGCCCCGCTCCTTAGCAATATCCACAAAGGCATGCTGATCCTCGGCGTGGGTTGCATATAAATGCACAATTTTTTTGTTGCGGTCTGTCTGATGTGTTTTTATGTGGTTGGTATATTCGTCCAGAGTAAAAAATTTACCATCCACATTTTTCAACAAACAAAATTTCCTGGCCCTATCGCGAAACTTATCATCGGAGATCATTCCGTATTCTATAAAAATCTTGATATCGTCCCATTTAGACTCAAAATCTGTGCGGTTGTTTTTAAACAAGTCTTCGAGTTTATCGGCAACCTTCTTGGTAATATGTCCGCTGATTTTTTTCACATTGTTGTCGCTTTGCAAATAACTGCGCGAAACATTCAACGGAATATCGGGAGAATCGAGCACTCCATGCAAAAGTGTAAGAAAGTCCGGCACTATGCCTTCGACCGAATCGGTTACGAAAACCTGGTTGCTATACAATTGTATTTTGTTGCGATGCACCTCAAAATTCTGCTTCACCCTCGGAAAATACAAAATACCCGTGAGGTTGAACGGGTAATCCACATTCAGGTGTATGTTAAACAGGGGTTCATCGAAAGTCATGGGGTAGAGTTCCCTGTAAAATTTCAGGTAATCGTCGGCATTCAAATCAAGGGGTTTCTGTGTCCAGGCAGGTTTGGTGTTGTTGATCACCCGAGGCTCTTCGATTGCAACCTCTTTTTCCTCGCCCTTTTCATCCTTTTGTTTTTCAAATTTCTTTTGGGTGCCAAAAACTATCTCAACGGGCAGAAATTTGCAATATTTTTTCAGAAGGCCTAAAATGCGGCTCTCTTCGAGAAATTCTTCGGAGTCGTTGGCCAGATGCAATACCACATCGGTACCTCGCTGCATTTTTGCATGCGCCTCAATGGTATATTCGGGAGTACCGTCGCATTCCCACCTAACGGCTTCTGCATCTTCTTTATATGATTTGGTAATGATTTCCACCCGTTTCGAAACCATAAAGGAGGAGTAAAAACCCAGGCCAAAATGTCCAATGATAGCTCCTTTGCCTTCCTGGTTTTTGTATTTGGCAACCCACTCCTCAGCACTGCTAAAGGCAATCTGGTTGATGTATTTTTCTACTTCCTCGCCCGTCATACCTATTCCCTTATCGCGTATGGTTAGGGTTTTGGCATCTTTATCAATAAGAACCTCAATACGGGTGTCGCCCAGCTCGCCTTGAATTTCTCCTACTGCCGACAAAGTTTTGAGTTTTTGTGTAGCATCCACAGCATTGGATACCAATTCCCTTATAAAGATTTCGTGTTCAGAATAAAGAAATTTTTTAATAATGGGAAAGATGTTCTCAGTCTGTACTTTAATATTACCCTTTTGCATATCAATAATTTTTTAAACAATGCTACCGGCGCTCAAACGGTGTGCCATCAGCAAAATACTGCCATTTTGGCGGCATTCCCCGATTGTTGCCTACCTACTTGTTCACAAAAATAAACCATTCTTTATCAGTTATAAAAAAAAAATAATAAAAACATGATACTTTGTATTGCATAGTACTAATTTTTTTATATCTTTGCAACATCAAATACCCAAAATATGAATCTTGAAAACACCAAAGCACAGATGCGCAAGGGAGTTCTGGAATTTTGCATACTATCGCTGCTGTCGGCACGCGAGGCTTATGCCAACGATCTTATTCAGACCATGAAAGAATCCCGGCTTCTGGTAGTGGAAGGCACGATTTATCCTCTGCTTACCCGGCTAAAAAACGACGGCTTGCTTACCTACCGATGGGTAGAATCTACAGGAGGCCCACCTCGAAAGTATTACTCTGCTACACCTGAAGGCATTTCCATACTGGAAGAACTCAGGCAAACCTGGAACGAATTGGTTCTGGCAGTTTCCAATGCAACCACCACTAACCCAAATAAGGAGGCGCAGGTGGATAACCCACAAAATTTATAAACTGATTACGAAAAACGAAACCAACAATGAAAAAGACTTTAACAGTAAATATAGGCGGTTCGGTGTTTCATATTGACGATGACGCTTACGAACATCTGCACCAGTACCTCTCGAACATCCGCAGCCATTTTGCAAAAGTAGAGGGCTGCGAAGAGATTCTCTGGGACATCGAAAACCGTGTTGCCGAAACCCTACATGCCAAGCTCAGCGATGGCAAACAGGTAATCACCCTTACCGATGTGCAGGAGGTAATCCGCCAGTTGGGCGAGCCTGAGCAGATTGATAATGAGGCTGACACCGGCTCTGCAACCAGTGCTAAGCCTTCTTCGCCCAAAGGTCCCAGGCGGTTGTACCGAAACCCCGATGGCGCAATTCTGGGTGGAGTGGCAGGAGGACTGGCAGCATTTTTTCAGATTGACACGACCTTGGTGCGACTTGCCTTTTTGCTGCTGACCTTCGCTGGCGGAGCAAGTATTGTAACCTACCTTGTAATGTGGATTATAGTACCCCGAGCCAATACAACGGCCGAAAAACTGGAGATGAAAGGCGAAAGGGTGAATATATCGAATATCGAAAAATCCATTAAGGAAGAACTGGAAGATGTGAAAAAGAATGTGAAGCAATTTTCAGCCGATGCCGAAAAAGCCATTCGGCAAAAGTCGGCAGGCCGCACATCGGGCCAGGCTTTTGCAGGGGGTATAGGCACCGCACTTGGCGAAGTGTTTACGGTGGTTGCAAAGATAATTGCAGCCCTCATCGGGCTGGCGCTGCTATTTACAGCCATCTTTTTGCTCATCGGTTTCATTTGGGTACTTGCCGGAGGCCCTATCAGCATTGACTCCGATTTCGGTATTCAGGCCGTCACATTTCAGAGTCTTGCAAACCTGATTTTTACCGACATCCGATTATCCAACCTCTCATTGGTAAGCATGGTGCTGCTCACGGGAGTTCCTCTGCTTGCAATGCTGTATGCAGGAACCCTGTTGATCGTAGGTAGTCGGGCCCGGATAAAATACTTCGGAAGGGTGGCGCTGCTGTTCTGGCTCATAGGCTTAGGCCTGGGGCTTTTTGCCCTGGCAAGCGGAACAAGGAACTATATGCACCAACGCTCAGTAGTAGAAGAAACAGCCCTACCGGCAATTGCCACGGATACACTTTATGTAGATGTAAACACTCAGAGGTACGCTGATATCGGTGTGCCTGCAACAGGAGGTGCCGACCTGGACAACTGGGAGTTGATGTGGATTATTCAAAATGGACACAGACACCACCGGCCATTGGTGCGCATAGTAGAAACTACCACAGATAATATTGAAATAATTGTGAACAAAAAAGCCAGAGGTGCTCAGCCACAAATTGCCCGGCAAAATGCAAGCAACATTGTTTACTCTTTCTCTCAAATTGAAAACCGTATCTTGCTCGATCCCTTTTTCGCTTTTCCGGAGGCCGATGGATGGAGGGCACAGCGCGTAACAATTGAAATATTGGTGCCAGAAAACACGCATGTCATTCTGAACCACGAACTGAAAGAAACATTTGATGTACACCGCAACAAAACCCGCGAACTGTCGCTTACCATAAACAAAATCCATACTTCGGAGGTTGCACAACCCGCTGCCGAATCCTTGTAAAGTATCAACTAACATTGAAGCGATATACCAATACAGGAGACTGCGAAAATTCTAAAAATGAGCCCACTCCGAAAAGTGAGGTTTTAAAAAGTGAAAATAAATGCCATAAAAATGACTAAATAGCTAAAAACCGATAATTTCGGTGCCATAAGGTTTAAAGTTGGGGCAATAAATTTGGTTTGGCCCATAACCTGAGGGCATGGACTGCATTTTTCGTTTTTTGAAACGGTCTTTGACATGTTTGTTCAATAAAATGGATAATCCGGACAAGGTTTACCCATAAACACCGGCAAATTGCCCATGCTTGTACTTTGACCAACCCGCGGTACTTAGATTTCCCGCTCCGCAGCGGGTAGGCAACATGGAACATAGTTGCCTCCACATTGTTGCGTTTTTGCAGTTCTTCCTTAGGCCGCTGTTTCATTGACCGTCGCATATGTGAGCTACGGATAGCTTGCTGGTTAAAATAGACCTTGTCCTTGCCGGAACGGATATACCACCTGTCATCTGTGCTGTTTTTTGTCTTTTTGGCAAGGGTGGCCTTAATCTGCTCACCGGTCTTTGTATCGGTAACCATCAGCCCATCAGGGGTCATTTCCAGGTCGTAGCGCGAAGCTGCACCCTGTATCCCGGTAAAGACCATGTCGATATCCTGGCAATACCCATCGTTATCGGGGCTTTGGTAAGCGCCATCGGAATAAACCTTTTCCACAGGTGTGCCTGTTATTGCCTGTGTTGAACTGATGGCCGGCTGGACAAATGCCGTGTCAGCAACATTGGCTTTTTCAACTATCACATTGGTTATCAGCTCCAAAGGCCCGCCTGAAATGGTTTCGGTAACATTCATGCTGTAGCCTTTTGTTTTCTGACCTGATTTTTGGCGGTAAGCACTATCGGGGTCGTGGGGCGACTGTACGCTGTCGGTTTCAATTTCTTCTTTGGGCCGAAGCTCAATTTTTTTACCGCCCTCCACTACTTTGTACTGTTCACCAAAAACCCGTTGGAGCAGTTGGTAAGCTTCGCTGCTTTTGCCCTGAAAAAGCATCAGCGTCCTGTATGCCAAAATACCGATAGCCTGCACCCGTTCCAGAATATCATCTTTGGTGCTGCGGTAAATGGTTTTCTGTGGCTCTTCCGCAAGCAAAAGCGAGAAGTGTTGCCGTTCTGCTTCCGAAAACAATTGCAGCTCACTACTATCCAGGGTTTTGAAAAACAGGGCAACGGTTTTGTGGATGATTTCGTAACGCGAATACCAGGCAATGTTGCTGCCAATTAATTTGCTGTCAATACGAATGCATTTTCCGCTTACCTCAAAACACCGAAAATGGTCTCATCAATGCGTGATACAATTTGCTTGCGGAACTGGTTGTGCCAACCGCTTGTATCGTTGTACTGGTTGAGCGATTTTCCCTTCAAAATTGAGGGGACACTGCTGAAAAAGTTTCCCTGCTTATGTGGTACTGACTTACGGAACATGTGCTAAATTTGTTGTGTTTTCCATATAAAGATAATAAATATTAATGGCTAAATTGCTATTATACAAATATTTATCCATTTATTTATTAACAAACTTGTTAACAATTTTTGTTTTGAGAGGAATTAATCCGCCGACTTTTCGGAGTGGGCTCAAGGTTTAAGTTCGTTTTTTTTAGAACATTCCCCACAGTTACATGGGAAATGCTATCGGTATATTTAAGTTCCACCATCTTATCTGCCAGTAAACGCAATGACCATTTTGCAAAACCTTTTGGGGGTTCGCTACAACACAATGTCACTAATTTTGCTTCAAGATCTCCATCAACTTTTCTCTCATACACCCTTCGTGAGGGCCGTCTTTCCAAACAAGCATCAAGCCCTTCCTCTATGAGCTTTTTCTTAGTTCTATCAATAGTTCGCATTCCAATCTTAAGCACTTTACTAATCTGCTCATTTGTTACTTTTTCGGAAAACTCTCCTTCATCACAGTTTAGTAGAATGTAGGCAGCCCGAAATGTCTGTGAGGTGTGAGAGCCTTTTTTTATTATGCTTTTCAGCTCATCCACTTCCGATTTGGTCAATTTAACTGTGTAATGTATCATTTGTATGTTTTTATGCAAACATACAAAATAATTGCGTCATAACATACTTAACATTACACTAATTCAATAATCATCAAACGAACTTCTCATCCTTTGAACACCCATAATCCTCTCGATAGTGTAGGTTTCCGGGCCCTTGGGTTTTTGAGATTTTGAGGTTTTGGGTTCAAAGATTATCAGCTACTACAACAGAAAAAAATGGCACAATTAACTCCGGTATGGGTGGCACAAGATGAGCCGGTAGGGGTGGCGCAGATGTGATTGGTTTTTCCGCGTATTTCTGCCTGATTTTTTTTTGCAGCTTCGGTTTAATTGCCGAAATACGGTCCCCTGCTTGGCGCAGTGGCGGATTTAGCTTCGCTGATTTTCAATTCGGAGCGCTGCACTGTCAACCCGCACTGCACTCGAAATATGCTCTGCATCGCCTAGGGTGGCAACACTCTGTTAGCGGTTCTTTGTCTATGGTTCACTTTCATTTTCGTTCTCAAATTCTGTCTCGTCGAAGCTTGATGAAAGTAAATTTGTAGATACTTTTTTGTCCGATTTTAGTCCTAATTTTTTTAGTTGTATTGCTTGATTTACCAAATTTCCTTTACCGTCTTTGAGTTGCCCCAAGGCTTTGTCGTATTTTTCCTGACTTGATTTTATGCTGTATCCAACCTCTTCAAATGTTTTGGTAAAACCCACAAACTTTTCGTAAAGGGCTTCGCCTTTTTTTACAATGTCCATTGCATTTTTGTTTTGCCATTCTCGTCTCCACAAGTCAGAGAATAATTTAAGGCATGCAATTAAAGTTGTGGGACTAACCAACAAAATTCTTTTTGAATAAGCATAGGACCACAAATCAGAGTCGCCTTGAATTGCCAGTAAATATGCCGGTTCTATTGGAATAAACATCATAGTAAAGTCCAATGAGGCTTCAATATTGTCGTATTTCTTTTCGCTTAATTGGTCAATATGAAGTTTGGTCGCGTTTATGTGCTCTGTTAAAAATCTTTTTTGCACCTCGCTGTCCTCACTTGTGGAGTAATTGTCATATGCGATTAGGGAAACTTTTGAATCAATGACAATAACTCTTTCATCGGGCAGATTTACTCTTACATCAAGCCTTTGATTTTTACCTTCGTCATCTTTAATTGATTGTTGGGTAAAATACTCTCGGTCTTTTGTCAAGCCTGAGGATTCAAGAATTCTTTCCAAAATCATTTCTCCCCAATTTCCTCTTTTTTGTGCCTTGCCTTTTAATGCTGTGGCCAAATTGTTTGCTTCCGAGCTTACTTTGTTGGTTTGTTCTATCAAGCCCTTAATTCTTTCTTCTAATGAAGATCGTTGTTTTGTCTCTTCCGTATGTGTTGCTTCAACCTTTTCTTTGAATTTATTGATGTCTTCTTTCAGGGGATTTAGCAGCGTTTCTATGTTTGTTTTATTTGTTTCAGTAAATTTTTCTGATTTCTCCTCAAACAATTTGTTGGCTATTTTCTCAAACTGCAAATGCGCTGTTTTTTGAAGCTCTTCGACTTCAACTTTTTGGGTTGCAAGCTTATCGTTCAATGCTGCATTGTTGGCAGTAAGCCTGCTAACTTCCGATGTCAGTTCAGTAAGCTTTATGTTAAGTTCATCAATATGTTTAGTCTGCTTCTCGTTTGTTGCGTCTTGCTTTAATTGGTTTTCATTTAAAGAAGCGTTTTTTGCAGTCAATTCGGAAATTTTCTGTTTGAGCGAATTTATTTCGTCTTGCAGACTTTTATTTGTCGCAAGTTCGGTGGTTAATTGCTGTGAAATGTCGTTTAATTTGCCTTCGCTGTGGAATAGTTTTTCTTCCAGTGAGGTCGCTTTAGTTTGGAACTGAATCGCTTCGCCTTCTTTGGAGGTTAATTTTTGTGCAAGAATGTCATTTGCTGCTTGAAGGGTTTGTGACTTTTCTTCAAACAGCCTCAGATTTGTAATTGTTTCGTTAAGTTTTGTCCACAACTCATCGAACTGTGTCCTTGAAACACTTTTTGCCTTGTTCATCAAATGCAGGATTGTGTATGCAATTGCGCTACCAATGAAAAGTCCTGCTATTAAACTTGTTATTTCCATTTTTCAGTTGTTTTTTTCAGTTGTTTTTGGATTTGACCGTTGTCGTTTTACATGTACCGCCAAGGTTTGCGTGCTGTCGTAGTTGGCAATTTAGCTTCGCTGATTTTCAATTCGGAGCACAACAAGATTTGTCAATTCATTCTCAGCTTAGTAGGGGCTCTAACCTACACACAAACGGTCCCGGGCTTTGCGTTCGGGCAGGATTTAACTTCGCTGATTTTCAATTCGGAGCACAAAACTGTCAACCCACACTGAACTTGATTTGCGATGCGATGCATTGAGCCTGCCGAAATGCGATGCATTGAGCTTGCCGAAATGAGCTTGCCGAAATGAAGACCAAGACTCCGGGTTTGCAAATAACCCCGCCAGGCGCAACGCCCGTTGTATAGGCTGGTGATTATTTATTCATGTTTTTAATCATTACAACATTGTCATTATAATCCTTCTCAAATTCATCCAATTCAATGTCAGTCATTACAAAACCTGCTTTTTCATAAGATTTAATAGCATTTTTGTTCCTTTTCGATGGGGATATTATAAATTGTTGGCAATCAAATCGTTCATAAAGATACTGACAAAGCAGTATTATAGCTTCCGTACCAATTCCTCGACCCGTATATTTAAAATCACTCAACCAAATATCCAAATCAGTGCATTTCTTAACTTTATCTATTGCGTTATAATTTATTTGTCCAACCTCGTTTTCCTTTTCTAATATTATGAAGCATCGGCCACTTAGGGGAGCGCTTCCATCAAAATAGAAATCAAGGTAATCTTTATCGAATTCACTCCAGGTTGGAATTTTTGCATCTGGATAAAAAGGAAGACCCATCATCTCTTTTGTCAAGTTTGAATTCGTCAACCATTCAAATACTTTTCTCTTATCATTTATGATTGCTGGTCTTATTTTTATCTTTTCACCAATGATCAATTCATTCATAATCGATATACTTGTTTAGGTAAGGCTCCCTACACTTGCCCATAATGTTTCTGGTATTGCCGCAGTAGCGGGCTTATTCGGCTATGCTCAATGAGGGCTTCGCCGTTGTTCACCGATACAAATTTCAATGCGGGGCAGAATACCTGTTATACCGCTGAATTGAAAATCGGCGCAGCCAAACCATTATTACTACTACACTTTGTTGAACTAAATCCCGCCTATGCTGGATAGTTTTTTTCAAATTTACCTGATTCTCTATATAATTAGGAATTTATTCACATAAAATTTCATATTATGAGGAAGAAATCGGGTTTTACTATTGTTGAGCAGGTCATAGTGCTTGTTCCGGAATTTGAAAAAGTTGTCAGTAAACTGGAAAAACAGGTTACTTTGCGCGGACAGACTAAGTGTACGCTTCAAAATTATATCAGGCGCATTGCGATGTTTGTGGCCCACTTCGGAAAGCTGCCGGACCAGATTGAATGGACATCAATGAACGATAATCCATTACTTCACTGCAACCCCATCAAAAAGCGTCATTAAGTACATAGCCCGGTGCAGGGGATTTAGTTCAACACAGGCTCTTCTCCGAGTCTGGCAGGCAGCTTGGTGTACTATTTATTGGGTATCTGGCAATATTTATAGTTTTTTGCAATTCATTAATTATCAGGTCTGGTATATCCATCAGGCTCGTATTATGAATGTTAATTTTAAAGTCTGCACGGTTATAGGAATTTTTAAAAAAGTTATAATCAGCTGTAATCTCTTTTAAATATCGCATTTTCTTTGAATCATCTAATTTTTCTATGATGGGTTTTGAATCTTTATCATAGAATGTCAATCTTTCCAATACATTCTCAAGCGAATCATTTACTAGAATTGAATATAAGTCTTTGACGGCTTTATGTTTCTTATAGACTTGAAGATATGAATATTTTAATCCTGACGGTGTACCGGAAATTACAGAATCAATGTTTTTTGCAAACAGTAAATCTAAAACTTTATTGGCTTTTTCTCTGTATCCGTTCATTGAAAAGCACTCATCTTGAATTCTTTCAATTGGTTTCTGATAGTAATTCTGAATCTCTACATCTAAGTCAAAGAAGGAAAAATTGATTTCTTCAGCCAACATTTTCCCGATCGTTGTTTTCCCCACACAACTAATACCAACTAATGTTATGTTAATTATGAATTGACGGATAAAGTCGTTTTAGCTTTATCCTTGCTTGGTTATTTGTAAACTGCCAGTCTATCTTACTATTTTTGTTATTCCTGTTTGATTGCCAAGCCATAACCTCTTC
>Ga0209316_100060_pt1 | contig 41218 bp, 36 predicted proteins | sample 3C3metaG_FD_184150 | JGI IMG/M metagenome (GOLD analysis project Ga0209316, IMG submission 184150) | Freshwater bacterial and archeal communities from Indian Creek, Illinois, USA - 3C3 metaG (SPAdes) (version 3) | ecosystem: Environmental > Aquatic > Freshwater > Unclassified | place: USA: Indian... | reverse complement strand
TCCGGCTCAACTTTATCCAGTAATTGTTCAATACTTATGAAGGTGTTAAGGGACTCAGAACAGCACTTGGAGTAGTAAAATTGGTTCGGCTTTGATTGATAACGAACTTGCAACATATGTGCTATAATTGTATTTTTCTTAATTTTGCGAGCAATAACTCTTTTTTATTTAAAGCAGGATTATAATGGACCCAATCAAGCGCCTGTTTTAAGACCACTCCTAATTCTCTTCCTGGGTTTGCTACGATTCTTTCACTTAATAGATCATATCCGTTGATGGCAAGATCGGATAATCTAACCGGATCATGCATTACTTCTTTTAATGATGTGCGATATTCTTCAATTCGTGCTAATGCTAAGCTGCAATGGGCTTCATCTGTTTGCACAGGAGATGCGGTTAAGCATTCAGAAGTATTGCAACTTTCAACATAAGCTAGTGAAAAATCCAATATCCTAAATGAATCTTCAGATCCGACATTACAGAGCAGCTTTCTTAAGTTATATTTAATGTTTTCAGGCTCTGTTATCCATGGCAAATTTGAGTAAGCAATGACTTTTAAAACTTTTTTTGTTGTGGAGTTGTCAAAATGTAAGCCTTTCAAGAAGTTTTCTATTATGTTAAGTGAGTGTTTTAAATGATAAGAAATTGCGGCAAGCCTTAAGATGAGATCAGGTCTGCATGTTGAGACAGCTTTGCATATTGATGACGCGTTTCCTTCAAAAGCAAAAGATAATTCCGGGAAAGTTATTTTTAATATACCGGTTTTAAAGAGCAATAATAAAGCATCCGATACACGGGACGAAAGCAGTATAAGACAAAATTCTTCACGAATTCTTTCGCGTGAAATCTGTGTTAAAAGTGGGGCGAATTGACATAAGGCATCATATGTTTGCTTATCAACAGTAAACTCTAGTTCTGCGAAGAAACGGACACAGCGAATCACCCTTAACGGGTCTTCGTAGAATCTCTTTTGAGGATTACCTACTGTTCTTATGATGCCTTTCGTGAGATCTCCGCTTCCATCGAAAGGATCTACGTAAGGTACATTTAAATAGGGATTATACGCCATTGCGTTTATAGTGAAATCGCGTCTTGATAAATCTTTATGGATTTCAGGCACGAAAACAACACTATCAGGATGTCTGAAATCGGTGTAACTTTCCTCTTGACGAAATGTGGTTATTTCAACCGGGATGTTGTCTGATTTGACGGTTATTGTTCCGAATTTTTTTCCTGTGAGGACAGTTGGCATATCGCAGAAAATTGATTCGACAATCTCAGGCTTTAGCGATGTTGATAGATCCCAGTCTTTAACAGGTAGATTAAGGATAATACTTCTTACCGCACCGCCTACAATGTAAACTTGTCCTCCATTATCCATGATTCTGGTCATTATTCGTTGAATTGAACCTGGAATCGGTAGCGTTACAGAGTCTTGGTTAACAGTGGTATCAATGCTATCGGGCATAAAAAGCCTCCGGAGATTTTGTTGTGGATATGAATACTTTAACACATTATATGGCGATGTCAAACATCTGACGATGCTCAGGCACCTTTTCAGTTCATATTGACAATGACTGCGTCATATAATACGATATCCCTAATGGTTTGAGTTGAAAACAAATGGCGCAGGTGAGTGTGTTGCATGGATTATAAAGCGTGGTACAGGCAGTGGAGGCCGGAGACATTTGATAAAGTTATCGGACAGGAGTCGATAGTACGCACTTTAAGGAATCAGGTAAAGGGTGGTCGGATAGCTCATGCTTATCTTTTTTGTGGCCCTAAGGGTACCGGTAAGACAAGCGTTGCAAGAATACTTGCCCGAGCTGCTAATTGTTTGACACCCATTGAAGGAAGTCCATGCGAAAAGTGTGTTGTGTGTGAGAACTTTTCAAAAGGTGACATGGATATTATAGAAATTGATGCAGCTTCAAACAATGGTGTAGATGATATAAGGGAGCTGAATGATCGTGTAAAATATCCGCCGGTAAACGGTAAATACAAGGTATACATAATAGACGAAGTCCACATGTTGTCGATAGGAGCATTTAATGCGCTTCTTAAAACCTTGGAAGAACCTCCCGCTCATATACTTTTTATTTTTGCAACAACAGAATCGCATAAACTTCCGGCTACGATTCTTTCGCGTTGTCAAAGATACAATTTCAGGCGTATACAGCATAAAGCGATCGTAGCAGCCTTAAAACATATAGCTGCAAAAATAGGCATGGATTATGAAGATGCTGCGCTTGAAACAATAGCAATATGGTCTGAAGGGAGTTTAAGGGATGCGATAAGTCTTCTTGATCAGTGCAACGGTTTTAAAGATGCGGTTCTCACAAATGAAGACGTGTTGGCTTCGCTTGGAGCAATTGATACAAAGGCTATAATCGAACTGGCAGATAATTTATTTATAGGCGATATACCCATGTTATTAAGTCGAGTTTCATCAATAATTGAGGCCGGTGCAGATGTGGCAGTGGTTTTGCGAGATCTGCTGAATCACATCAGGAATGTCCTGATTTACAAAATGTGCGATAAGCCTGAAGCAATTTCCGAAGCGTACGAAAGCTACAAGGCTTATTATATAAAACAAGCGCAAAATGTCAGTCTTCAAAAGTTAGTTGATGCTATTGAGCATTTGTCATCGATTGAATCTGATATGAGGTGGAGCACACAACCTAGAGTGTTGTTTGAAATAGCTTTGATAAAGATTTGTAGGGATGATAATGAGGAATCATTATCATCTGTTATTGCAAGAATACGGGATATAGAAGATAAACTTGCAGGCTTGAATTTAAGTGGGAATGCTGAGGTAGCAGCAATAGTCGAGAAGTCAGTGTCACAAGCGATAACGCATATCCATGCAACCCAACCGGTTTTAACTGCTCAGACTGGTGTGAAAAAAGCTTCTCCGAGTAATGAAGAGGCCAAATCTTTATCATTACAGTCAGGAATAAAGACTATCGAACCTTTGACTGAATGGCCTTTGATACTTAAGACTATTAAGACCCAGAGACAATCTATGTATAGCCTGTTATCGGATTCAAAGATTGAGTTTGGAAATAAAAACGAACTATTTCTGGTATTCCCCCCGGGCAGAGAATTTAACGCTGAAATGGTAGCTAAAGAAGAAAACCGCAAGTATTTGGAAGAACTGCTGGTTAAAAGTTTTGGTCGAAGCATTGTGTTAAAGATAAAAATCCAAGAAATGTTAAGACCAAGTTCATTGTCGGTAGCAGATAATCCGTTGGTGAAAAAGGCTTATGAATTGTTTGGCAAAGAAAATGTTGAAATTGTAGAAGATTGAGGAGGAATTTATGATGAAGGGCGGATTTCCCGGCATGGGGAACATGAATCAACTTATGAAACAGGCAAAGAAAATGCAGGATCAAATTGCAAAATTGCAGGAAGAACTGGAATTGAAAACGGTTGAATCCTCATCAGGTGGTGGTGCTGTTACAGTAGTTGCCAATGGTAAAAAAGAGGTGGTAAGCATTAAAATATCGCCTGCGGCGGTTGATCCCGATGATGTTGAGATGCTCCAGGATTTGGTTATGGCTGCTGTTAACGAAGCTTTACGCAGTGCTGAGGAAATGAAGGATAGTGAAATGGCTAAAATAACCGGAGGGCTAGGATTACCCGGAATGCTTTGATGGGCGGTGTAATTAATGGATTACTATATTGAGCCTGTTGCAAGACTTATCAGCGAATTGTCTAAATTGCCTGGAGTCGGCAACAGAACTGCACAAAGGCTTGCTTTTTTTATTATTAACATGCCGCAAAATCAGGCTGTAGGCCTTGCGAATGCTATTTCAAGCGTTCAGGCGAAGATAAGGAATTGTTCGATTTGCTGTAACATTACAGATGCGGATCCGTGCAGGATTTGTCAGAGTGATTTGAGGGACAAAGAAATGGTTTGTGTGCTGGAGGATCCAAAGGATGTAGCTGCAATGGAGAGGATGAAGGATTACAAGGGTGTTTATCATGTTCTTCATGGCACTATCTCCCCTATGGACGGTATTGGTCCTGACGATATAAGAATAAAAGAGCTCTTGTCGAGAGTCGCAGCAGGAAAGGTAAGAGAGGCAATTTTAGCAACAGATCCTGATGTTGAAGGTGAAGCGACAGCCATTTATATTTCGCGGTTATTGAAGCCCTTAGGAGTAAAAGTAACCAGAATAGCTCACGGCATACCTGTCGGAGGGGATCTTGAATATACTGACGAAGTCACATTGTCAAAAGCTATGGAAGGTCGAAGGGAAATGGGCTGATAAAATGTTTGACAAGACGGCGGCTTGTTGGTAAAATTATTTTTAATGGGAAAAGCAGTACTTTTAATTAGTCCAGTGAGCTTAATATGACTAAATGTCATATTAAGGCCGGGATTAGAACCATGGGGTATTAATTTGACAGGTGATATAATGGGGAAAGCAGTACTTTTAATTAGTCCAGTGAGCTTAATATGACTAAATGTCATATTAAGGCCGGGATTAGAACCATGGGGCATTAATTTGACAGGTGATATTATGGGGGAAGCAGTACTTTTAATTAGTCCTGTGAGGCTAAAAAGGAGGCTTATGGATATGATTATGCGATTTGGCTGAATTAGCGGGAAATTACCGCATAATTTGGCTTTTTTTATGCTTACAAAACATATAAAGGATGGACACAAAATATGAGTAAGGCTTTACTGGTTTTGGCTGACGGAACAGTTTTTGAAGGAGTAAGTTTCGGATCGCCGGGTGAAACGATAGGCGAATTGGTTTTCAATACATCGATGACCGGGTATCAGGAAATTTTGACAGATCCCTCATACAAAGGGCAAATTGTGACTATGACTTATCCGCAGATAGGTAATTATGGTATAAACGCCGAAGATATAGAATCCTCAGGAATTCCTAAGGCTGAAGGCTTGATAGTAAAAGAATATGTTGATTTCCCAAGCAGTTGGCGTGCGGGCAGGGGAGGCGAAACGAAATCTTTAGGTGACTATTTGAAGCTAAATGGAATAGTAGCTATATCCAACATAGATACGCGAGCGCTTACCGTCCATTTGCGAGATAACGGTACTATGGTAGGAATAATTTCGACTGAGGAGTGCGATGTAGAGCGTTTGATTAAAAAGGCACGCTCATATCCGGATATTTCTTCATTAAATTTGGTTAATAAAGTTACAACTTCAGAAGCTTATACATGGACAGAAAACCTCTGGGAGAGGGATTATGAGCAAACGAATGACATAAAGCTATTAAAAGTTGTTGTATATGACTTCGGTATCAAGTACAACATACTGCGAAACCTAGTTTACGCAGGATTTTCTCCGGTTGTGGTTCCGGCTGATACACCAGCTGAAAGAGTGCTTGAAATGGGTTGCGATGCAGTTGTATTTGGAAACGGTCCGGGAGATCCTCGAAATGTAGGTTTTGCTGGCGCGAACATAAGAAAACTATTGGGGAAAAAGCCGATACTAGGAATATGCCTCGGCCATCAGCTTATAGGACTTGCTTTAGGAGCTAGTACATTCAAGCTAAAATTTGGGCATCATGGTGGTAATCATCCGGTAATGGACTTAGAAACCGGAAAGGTAGAAATTACTTCACAAAATCATAATTATTGTGTAGATATATCCAGCTTAAAAGGTCAGGTACGCTTAACTCATAAAAATTTATATGACGGTACAGAGGAAGGGATGATTCATACTGAATTACCTTTAATCTCCGTACAATATCATCCTGAAGCAGGACCTGGGCCTAATGATACGGCACATATTTTTATGAAGCTTAAAAAGATGACGGAGGGTATAATTTAATGCCGAAGCGCAATGATATAAAAAAAATACTGGTTATTGGGTCAGGGCCTATAATTATAGGTCAGGCTTGTGAGTTTGACTACTCAGGCACTCAGGCATGCAAAGCTTTGAGGGAAGAAGGTTACCAGATAGTATTGGTGAACTCGAATCCTGCCACAATAATGACTGATCCTGAGATGGCTGATGCAACATATATTGAACCGCTAAACACCGAAACTTTGGAAATGATTATAGCCAAAGAAAGACCTGATGCAATTCTACCAACAATTGGAGGTCAGACTGCTCTTAATCTGGCTATTGAGCTTTATGAGAAGGGTATATTAGATAAATACGGGACAGAGCTTATTGGGGCCAGCGTTGATGCTATAAAAAAAGCTGAGGACAGGGAATTGTTCAAACAAGCAATGCAAAACATAGGACTTGAGGTGCCGAAAAGCCTTGCGGTTACAAGTGTTGAACAAGGGTTGAGTATTATCAATGATATAGGTTTTCCTGCTATATTGCGTCCGGCATTTACATTAGGGGGAACGGGCGGAGGAATTGCTTATGATTTGGATCAATTCGAGCGAGTACTCGAGCATGGGTTAGAACTTAGCCTTACAGGACAGGTGCTTGTTGAGGAATCGGTTCTCGGTTGGAAAGAGTATGAGATGGAAGTCATAAGAGATAAAAACGACAATGTGGTGATAATTTGTTCGGTTGAAAACTTCGATCCAATGGGAATACATACGGGTGATAGTATCACTGTGGCTCCGGTGCAGACTTTGACCGACAGGGAGTATCACCGTATGCGAGACGCTTCAATTAGAATTATAAGAGAAATCGGCGTTGATACCGGAGGTTCTAATATTCAGTTTGCTATAAATCCAGTTGACGGAAAAATAGTTGTAATCGAAATGAATCCGCGAGTATCGAGAAGCTCGGCTCTCGCCTCTAAAGCCACAGGTTTCCCTATTGCCAAAATTGCCGCTAAGCTTGCGGCAGGACTAACTTTAGACGAGATACCAAATGACATAACCAGAGTGACACCCGCTTCATTTGAACCGGTCATAGATTATGTGGTTTTGAAGTTTCCCAAGTTTGCCTTCGAAAAATTCCCTGGATCCGATCCTACTTTAATGACACAAATGAAATCTGTTGGCGAAGTTATGGCGATCGGGCGAACGTTTAAGGAAGCTCTTAACAAGGCTATAAGAAGTCTTGAAATGAGCAGCTTCGGGTTTGAACGGTGTGCCGGGACTAGCGAGGAGCTAGAGGGGAAATTGGTAGTACCTAACAGCGAGCGAGTATGGTATGTAGGGGAAGCATTAAGGCGTGGAATGTCAATCGAAGAAATATCAAAAAAAACAGGTATAGATCAGTGGTTTATATTTAACATAAAGCAGATTGTGGATATTGAAGATGAAATATCAGCTTTTACGATTAATTCTGGCTTTGAATTAACGGACTTGCCTTCCGAAACCATCTGGAAAGCTAAAGAAAACGGTCTGTCAGACAAGAGAATTGCCGTGCTTTTAAAAACGGATGAGTTGCAATTTCGCGCTTTGAGAAAGTGTAGAGGCATAATGCCGGTATACAAGATGGTGGATACCTGTGCGGCTGAATTTAAAGCATATACTCCATATTTTTACTCGACCTATGAAAAGCCATTTTATCGACCCGGCGCCTTGCATCCTGTTGCGGAATGCGAAGCTGCACCGTCTGACAGAAAAAAGGTCATAATATTAGGCTCGGGACCAAACAGAATCGGACAAGGGATAGAATTCGACTATTGCTGTGTACATGCGGTTATGGCTTGTAAGGAAATGGGATTTGAGTCGATAATGATTAACTGTAATCCCGAAACTGTCAGTACGGATTATGATACGGCTGACAAGCTATATTTTGAGCCTCTGACTGAGGAGGATGTGCTCAATATTATTGAAAAGGAAAAACCCGAAGGAGTTGTTCTCCAGTTTGGTGGACAAACGCCGCTCAAACTTGCTAAAGCACTCGAAAAAGCCGGCGTCAGGATATTTGGCACATCTCCTGATGCGATTGACATAGCGGAAGACAGAAAGAGATTTAAAGAGTTGCTTCATAAATTGGATTTGATGCAGCCTGAGAGCGCAACGGCGATAAATGCTAAGGAAGCTACAGATGCGGCTATCAAAATAGGGTACCCTGTGTTGGTAAGGCCATCCTATGTTTTAGGTGGGCGCGCTATGGAGATAGTGTATGATGAGCAAAGCTTGGCAGGCTATATGCAAAGAGCTATTGATGTATCACCGGATCATCCTGTTCTTATCGACAAATATCTGGAGGATGCTATCGAAGTTGACGTAGATTGCATTTCCGACGGGAATGTCACGATTATTGCGGGTGTAATGGAGCATATAGAAGAGGCGGGTATACATTCGGGAGACTCTGCTTGCTCGCTACCTCCGTTTTCGCTCAGCCAGGCAATCATTGAAGAAATAAAGCAAAAGACTATTGCACTATCTAAAGAACTTGGCGTATGCGGGCTTATGAATGTACAGTACGCAGTCCGAAACGGAGATGTTTTCATACTAGAGGCTAATCCAAGAGCTTCCAGAACCATACCTTTTGTGGGCAAAGTTACTGGGATTCCATATGTAAAGCTCGCGACAAAAGCTATATTAGGAAGCAATCTTTATGAACTCGGATTAACCGATGAAATTGAGTTTTCGCATGTCGCGGTTAAGGAAGCTGTATTTCCTTTCAACAAATTTCCAGGTGTTGATCTTTTGCTAGGTCCTGAGATGAAATCAACCGGAGAAGTTATGGGAATTGGGCAGGATTTTGGAGTAGCATTTGCTAAGGCTCAAATGGCGAGTTATAACCGGATACCGCAGTCGGGAAGATTTTTCATAAGCGTTAAAGACAAGGATAAACCTCAAGCTGCTGAGATAGCCAAAAAACTTGTGGATATGGGTATAGAAATAATTGCAACAAGAGGAACTGCAGCATTTCTAAATGACAGGGGAATACCTGCTGAAATAGTGAACAAAGTCATTGAAGGGACTCCTAATATAGTTGATCTGATTAAAAAGAAAGAAGTAGATTTCGTAATAAATACTGTTACAGGGAGGCAGGCACAAACAGATTCTTTTTCCATCAGACGTAGCTCGCTCCAATACAAAATTCCTTATACCACGACTATATCCGGCGCAAAAGCAGCGATTTACGCTATTGAACAATTAAGAACAAACAAGATTGAAGTTAAGTCAATTCAGGAGTATCATAAAAATGTTAGGAGGGTAAGATGAAAAAAATAGTATTAGCCTATTCCGGAGGATTAGATACATCAATTGCCATTGATTGGCTTAAAGAGAAATATGAATGTGAAGTGGTGGCAATGGCTGCGGACGTCGGGCAGGGAGAAGAACTTGAGCCATTGCATAAAAAAGCTCTTGATTCAGGCGCAAGCAAGCTCTACATAGAGGATATAAAGGAAGAATTTTTAAGCGACTTTGTTTTTCCTATGCTAAAATCAGGAGCTCTTTACGAACAAAAATATCTGCTAGGAACTGCAATCGCTCGTCCTGCTATCGCTAAGGCTCTGGTTAGAGTTGCGCTTGTTGAGGGCGCGGATGCGGTAGCGCATGGCGCGACCGGCAAAGGTAATGATCAGGTGAGGTTTGAGCTGACAATCAAAGCATTGGCACCTCATTTGAAGATAGTTGCACCATGGCGGGAATGGGACATCCGATCAAGGGAAGATGCCATGGATTATGCGCAAGTTCGTAATATTCCGCTGCCTGTGTCTAAAGCAAAACCTTACAGCATGGATAGAAATATATGGCATTTGAGTTATGAGGGAGGCATTCTGGAAGATCCTAACCGAGAGCCTGACGAGGATATGTTTCTTTTGACTGTTTCAGCAGATAATGCTCCATACGAGGCTGATTATGTTGAAATAGAATTTGAGAAAGGAATACCTGTGGCGGTCAATTCTCAAAAAATGTCTCCGGTTGTTTTACTAACCACATTAAACGCGATTGCCGGCAGGCATGGCATAGGCAGGGTTGATTTGGTAGAAAATCGCCTGGTCGGTATGAAATCGCGCGGAGTGTATGAGACCCCCGGAGGGACGTTACTTTATGCGGCGCACAGGGAACTTGAGTCACTGGTGCTTGACAGGGAGACAATGCACTTTAAAGAAATAATAGCTTCAAAGTATGGTCAAATGGTATACTACGGACAGTGGTTCACTCCATTAAGGCGCGCGCTTGATGCGTTTATTGATGAATCGCAACAAAAGGTCACCGGAAGTGTCCGGCTGAAACTGTTTAAAGGCAATTTAAGCATCGCGGGGCGCAAATCTCCTTACTCACTGTATAGGGAAGATCTGGCTACTTTTGGTGCAGATAAGGTTTACAATCAAAAAGACGCCGAAGGATTCATTAATCTTTTCGGATTACCAATGATGGTGCAAGGATTACTGGAAAAAACCTGGAAGTAGGTGTGGGCAGTGAAACTATGGGGCGGACGGTTTGAAAAAGATACGGATAAATTAGTGGAGGCGTTTACCGCCTCCATACCATTTGATAAAAGGCTTGCCGTTCAAGATATCTCAGGAAGCATAGCCCATTGTGGTATGCTGGCGAAATGCGGTATCATAACTGAGGAAGAGAGCGTATCCATTATAGAGGGGCTTAAAGAAATCCTCGTTGAGATACGCGAGGGAACGCTAGAGTTTCCGATAGAATCAGAAGACATACATATGAGAATTGAGAAGCGGTTAATTGAAAAAATCGGAATCCTGGGCGGAAAGCTTCATACCGCTCGTTCAAGAAACGATCAGGTTGCTTTGGATATGCATATGTTTGTAAAACAGCAGATTCAAGAAGCTTTAGGGCTTTTAAGAAATCTTCAGCTGACTATTGTCGGTTTATCCGAAAAATATTTGGATGTGTTGATGCCTGGCTATACTCACTTGCAGAGGGCTCAGCCGGTACTGTTTTCACATCACTTGCTTGCGTATTTTTGGATGCTTCAAAGAGATGTGCAACGACTAAATGAAGCGCTTAATAGAGCGGATAATATGCCTCTTGGCGCAGGAGCGCTTGCCGGAACAACTTTTCCTATAGACAGAACGATGGTCGCTGATGAACTTGGATTCGGAGCCATTTACGCAAACAGCATGGATGCCGTGTCAGACAGGGATTTTGTAGTTGAATACATTTTTTGCGCTTCCCTCATAATGATTCATTTAAGCCGCTTAAGCGAGGATTTGATATTGTGGAACACTTCTGAGTTTGGATTTATTGAACTGGATGATGCATATACAACCGGTTCAAGCATTATGCCGCAGAAGAAAAATCCCGACATAGCGGAACTTGTGAGAGGGAAAAGTGCCAGAACAATCGGAAATCTGGTTGGAATTCTGACCATGCTAAAAGGATTACCCATGACATATAACAGGGATATGCAAGAAGACAAGGAACTTCTTTTTGACACAACCGACACCCTTATCGCAAGTCTTGAAGTGTATTCCGCGATGCTTGAGACGATAAAACCTAACCGCGAAAGAATGCGAAAAGCCGTTGAAGGCGATATGTGCACAGCTACAGATTTGGCTGACTATCTGGTTAGAAAAGGTATGCCTTTTCGAGATGCTCACGCTGTCGTAGGATCGCTTGTGCAGAAATGCTTAAATGAAGGCAAATCCCTGCTTCAATTAACCGAAAAGGAATTAAAAGAAGCAAGCCTACTGCTTGATATAGATTGTCTTAAGGTATTATCTGCTGACGAGTGCATAGCATCGCGTAAAATCGAAGGTGGAACAGCCGCATCAAAAGTACTTGAACAATTAAAAAAAGCAAAAGATATCTTAAACAACCGAATCGGAGGAATGAAAATTGAATCAACAAATAGTTTTGATACTTGATTTTGGTGGTCAATACACGCAGCTTATAGCACGCCGTGTCAGGGAAGCAAATGTGTATTGTGAAATATTGCCTTTCGATGCGACGTCTAAAGCGATAAAAGACCTAAATCCGAGAGCTATAATTTTATCCGGAGGAGCCGCAAGCATTAACGACAATAAAGCACCAAAGCTTAATGAGGACATTTACGATCTAAATATTCCAATGCTTGGGATATGTTACGGTATGCAATTAATGGCGGGACAATTGGGTGGCGAGGTTTCGCCGTGCTCTACGCGCGAGTATGGAAGCACTCGCCTTTTTGTTGAAGATAATCAAGACATTTTTTCTCGTTTGAATGGTGAGCTTATGGTATGGATGAGTCACGGTGATCAAGTTAAAAGAGCTCCCGATGGGTTTTTTGTGACTGCGTCAACGGAGAATACAAAAATCGCCGCAATTGCTAACTATAAAAGCAAGTTATACGGAGTGCAGTTCCACCCTGAAGTGGTACACACTCCGGACGGAATGAGCATATTGAGGAATTTCCTTTTTGATATTTGCGGGTTAAATGGCGATTGGACGATGAAATCATTTATAGACGAGAGTATAGGACAAATACGCGATATGGTAAGCGAAGACCAGCAGGTCGTTTGCGGATTGTCAGGAGGCGTTGATTCATCAGTGGCTGCTACCTTGGTGCATAGAGCTATAGGTGATCGTTTGACATGTATTTTTGTCGATCATGGATTGTTGCGTCAGCATGAAGCGGAGCAGGTTATGGAAACATTTGCTGATACGCTTAATATGAGAGTCTTAAAGGTAGATGCTTCAGATAGTTTTCTTGGCAAACTCGAAAACGTAACGGATCCGGAGCAAAAAAGAAAAATAATCGGTGATGAATTTATCCGCACATTTGAGCGTGAAGCTGCCAAACTTGGGAAAATTGACTATCTCGTTCAGGGAACGGTCTATCCGGATGTTATTGAAAGCGGCACTGCGACTGCAGCTGTAATTAAATCTCATCATAATGTCGGAGGGCTTCCTAAAGATATGAAGTTTAAACTTATCGAGCCGTTAAGGCAGCTTTTTAAGGATGAAGTCCGCAGAGTTGGGGAAGAATTGGGGTTACCTCAAGAAGTAGTGTGGAGACACCCGTTTCCTGGGCCGGGGCTAGCGATAAGGGTATTAGGAAAGATAACAAAAGAGAAATTATCGATTTTAAGACATGCAGATGCTATAATAATAGATGAAATCAAAAAAGCTGGTCTTTATGGAGATATATGGCAAGCTTTTGCCGTTTTGCCTGACATATATTCTGTTGGAGTAATGGGAGATAATCGCACCTATGCGCACACAATAGTATTGCGTGCAGTGACTGGGTTTGATGGAATGACGGCGGATTGGTTTCGGTTTCCACATGATGTATTGGAAAATATATCAAACAGAGTTGTCAATGAAGTCTCTCATGTAAACAGAATTGTTTATGATATAACTTCAAAACCGCCTTCCACTATTGAGTGGGAGTAGTTCTAAAAGATAATAGTTGAGATGGGGCAAATGAAACGAATACTAATCATAATTATATCAATCTTTATTTTGTTATTGACAGGCTTAGCGGTGTATATATTTGTATTGCTTGAGCAAATCCCAAGTTCAGATGTAAATGATGTTGCCATGATTGATGATCCTCAGATAGTAAAGTCAGAAGAACCGCAAAATATACCGCCAGAAAAAACTGCACCGGCAGAAGTGAAACAGGAAGATATTGGCATGCCAACGTCTCCTAATGTAACTAATGTATTGTTGCTTGGTTTAGATGAGAACAAAAACGGCAATAGAGGGCGTACAGATACCATAATGATAGCTTCCATGAATAGAGATCAAGGCGAACTCAAGTTGACGTCTCTAATGCGGGATTTGTATCTTCCAATACCCGGACAGCGTGATAATCGTATAAACGCTGCGTATGTATTTGGCGGAACTTCACTAATCATGCAAACCATAAACGAGAATTTTGACTTGGACTTAGAAGAATATGTGATCATTGATTTACAATCGTTTGAGAGGATTGTAGATTCAATTGGTGGAATTTCAATTGATATCAGTCCTGAGGAGTTCCGTGTTCTGCAAGCGAATTTACAGATTGAAGGTTATGGCGTTCAAACTTTGAATGGCAGACAAGCGTTGGCATATGCCAGAATTCGAAACTTGGGTAGAGGTGATTTTGACAGAGTAGATCGGCAGCAGATAGTAATAACAAAGGTGTTTGAGAGATTAAGTACGATTAGTTTTTTAAGATTGCCTGGGATTCTATCGACAATACTTCCTTATTTAAACACCAACTTGTCAGCTTTAGAGATAGTTAGCTTAGGAACATCGATTCTGGCTCTTGAAAATAAAGAAATACAAAGGTTCAGATTACCCGTTGAGAACACATATAATCCGACGATTATTAGAGAAATGATGGTGCTGCTCCCGGATATAACTGAAAATACCAGGCTTTTACACGAATTTATTTACGAAGAATAATATAGATTAGTAACCGTGCTGGGTAAATTTTATGGCAAACCAAAATTTTATAAGTTATAATATGTTTTTCATGTAGTAGTAATAAAGAGATTGAAGCAGTAGATGTTTATATTAGAAACACCTGTCAAGTCTCAAATATAGTTAGTCTCGCGTCTGATAAGATAAAAGATAGAAAATGTGAGATATGGATACGTTGGAGCGTAGAGAAAAGATTATAGAGATATTAAGCAAAAGCAATAAACCACTCACCGGGGCATGGCTGGCAAGATTTCTGGGAGTCAGTCGCCAGGTAATTGTTCAGGATATAGCTTTGCTTAGAGCTTTAGGACAAAATTTGCTTGCAACGTCGGATGGGTATATGCTTCCTAAAGATCCTGTAAATACAGTTTATAGGCGCAGATTTAAGTGTATGCACTCAGAAGGGAATATAGAAGACGAACTAATGACTATAATCGATATGGGCGGGCGTGTGTTGGACGTGTTGGTTGAACATAAAGTTTACGGTGAATTTCGGGGAAATCTGATGATTAAGTCACGAAACGATATTTCCAAATTTATTGAGAAAATGAGCCGGGAAAAAGCTGGAACATTATCTGCGTTAACTGGAGGAGTGCATTTACACACCATAGAAGCCGATTCGGAATCCACATTGGATGAAATTGAAAAAAGTCTAAAAGAAAAAGGTTATTTGATATAGAGAGATTTTGGGGAGAAGAATAATTTGGCCAACTATCTTTCGATAGTCGGCCTATATATAATAAAAGGAGGTCAATGAAAATTTCTTTATGCTTGCATTATAAATGAGCGAGTTATATTTTTCAACATTATTTTGCATAATTCGTCAGAGTGCACATAAATAGCATTGATTTTTAAGTTATTTGTAAAAATATAGTGGTTTAGTGGAGGAATGAAGTAGATGTTGGATGCAAAGCTTATTCGTAGCAATCCGGACCATGTAAGGCAGGGTATGCTTAAGCGCAAGGATGAGGTCAATTTAGATTCGTTTTTGTCTTTAGACGAAAAAAGAAGGGTTTATTTAGCTGAAGTTGAAGTGCTCAAGAACAACAAAAATATCGTTAGCCAAGAAATAGCCTTGCTAAAATCTCAGAAACAGGATGCAACGTCTCTTATTGCTAATATGCGTGAAGTTTCAAGTGTGATTAGTAATTATGATACAACAATCACTAAGATTGAGGAAGAACTTGAAGCGATGCTACTACGGATACCCAATATTCCTGATGAAGAAGTCCCATTAGGAGATAATGATGAATCAAATGTTGAAGTCCGTAGATGGGGTAATCCGATACAATTTGAATTTGAGCCGAAGCCGCATTGGGAGATAGGCGAGCAATCAGAGATACTAGATTTCGCTGCAGCTTCAAAGGTCACAGGGTCTCGTTTTGTATTTTACCGAGGTTTAGGTGCTCGGCTTGAACGAGCTCTGATAAACTTCATGCTGGACTTACATACTATGCAGCACGGATATACTGAAGTCTTTCCACCTTTCATTGTTAATAGAAAGAGTATGACAGGCACGGGACAACTACCAAAATTTGAAGAGGATGCCTTCAAGATTGCGGATTCGGAGTATTTTTTAGTGCCGACCGCAGAGGTGCCTGTAACAAACATGTACAGAGATACAATATTGGATGCTAAAAATTTACCTATTAAACTCGCGGCGTACAGTGCATGCTTTCGGGCAGAGGCAGGTGCTGCAGGTAGAGATACGAGAGGACTAATACGAAATCATCAGTTCAACAAAGTTGAGATAGTCAAATTTACCCGTCCTGAAAACTCGTCTGACGAATTAGAAAAGCTTGTTAATGACGCTGAACAAGTGCTTAAACTTCTAGAGCTTCCTTACAGGGTCGTGCTCGTGTGTGTAGGCGATTTAGGATTTGCCGCAGCAAAAAAGTATGATATAGAAGTGTGGATGCCAAGCTATAATCGTTATGTAGAGATTTCTTCCTGCAGTAATTTCAGAGATTTTCAAGCTCGTAGAGCCAATATTAAATATAGGCCATCCGTAAAACAAAAAGCGGAATTTGTACATACTCTCAATGGCTCCGGGCTTGCGGTGGGGCGCACACTAGCCGCAATACTTGAGAATTTTCAGCAACGCGACGGTACAGTGCTGATTCCTAAAAAACTGGTCGGTTATATGAGCGGAGTGGAGATGATTTGATTTTTGTTGACTGGAACACGAGGGCATTACGTAAAACAGATCTGTCCCCTCGATAGATCTGTCCCCTCAAAAGAACCGTCCCCTCAAAAGAACCGTCCCCAATATTGTGTAGAATTTAAATTTTCCGAGCACGTATTTAATGTTGAATTCCAGATTTTTATGGAATTTTTTGACCAGATCAATGTCATAATCTGTCAATTGGTGATGACCAAATTCGCTTTTCATGAGTAATCCTGCTAAATCCGTCATTGTGCCGGCATCATTAACCAGCCACGAATCAACTCTTTGTGCGTAGACATAAGGGGTTTCGCCTTTTTTCAAAGGATATTCGTAAAGTGTTAGTAACCAGATTATTTCTTTGAAATAAGATTTCAGGCGAAGTCTATAAGGTAGCTTTTCGCGTTTTATTTTTTTGAATTTTTGTGAAGCAAGAATACCGATTATCAGCAAGGTAATCGCAATAAGAATAATGCCTACTATAAACGCAGCGATTATCGTTAGGCTAGGCATGGTGAAAGTGAAATTTTCTTGCGATTCAGGGATTTGAGGTGGAATAACGGGCATTCCTCCGGGTCCCGGTCCGCCGGCCATCCACATTTGTTGCATAAACTCCCAGTATGGGTCCATGTAGTCCATGTAAGGGAAATCTCCGGAAACACCGGGTACATATCCGCGCTCAACAAAATAATCCTCAATAGGCGGCGAAGGATCAAATGATATCCAACCAATCCCTGGAAAATATACTTCTGCCCAGGCGTGAGCATTACTTTGACGCACTTCATATAGACTACCTTCGATAGGTGTAGAGGGCATTAAGAATCCTTCGATATAACGCGTGGGTAACCCTGCTATTCTGCCCATCACAGCAAATGCTGTAGCAAAGTATGTGCAATACCCAATTCTTAAATCAAACAGGAAGTGATCAACAAAGTCTACATTTTCAGGTGTGTGAGGCGGTCTTAACGTGTAGTCAAGGTTGTTTTTGAGAAACGTTTCTATGGCAGAAGCTTTCTCAAAAGGGGTACGCGCTGCGCTTATTATATCAAATGTCAGTTCTTTAACCCTATCGGTTACAGTATCGGGTAAATCTGTGTAATATCTTTGAATCATAAGCAGCTTGCGATGATTTAATCCCCATTGCGATGATATTTCACGCGGAATAGGTTGTGCCCAGTCAATAACCGGCAATTGGTTAAGATGTTGTCTGAAGGTTGCCGTTCCTTTGTTTGGCAATAAAATATTAAGAGTATATCCTTCATCCGGATTGATTTCCGTTGTAGTAAAGGTTTCCCCGGACAAACTAAAGTATACTTGTGAGTCAGATTCGTTGAAAGTTGCATCATTTAGTGTTTTAGCATTAAAAAGCACTGAAGTGACGATTCCGGTGTGGTGTATTGTGAGGTTGATCCGCTCGAACAACTCATTATTATATTGATCACCTGCCTGCACAACAAAGGGCTCAAAACTATCAAAAGCAATATCTTTCATATGCTCATTTTGTGTATCATAAAATGCGTGAGCACGATTATCTGTCGTATCATTCCAACCATAGCCTGTATACTGGTTGAGAACCGTGCCTCTTAGCAATACACGTCTTGGTGAGTTAACATGAAGCGCAATATCGTGATTTAATGTGACAGGGCCTCCAAGTCGACCGGTAGTGGGAGAAAATCCGGTTTGCCATAATCTGAATCCGCTTCGTGGCTCATTTAAGGTAACCCAATCCCATAAAGTATCATTAACATCCAATGCAATCTCCTCTAATAAAGGCCATCTCAACCCTCGCGTATCTGAAGGAAGCACCGCTGAAGCTGAGAGAGTGATCGCGATGGCAAGGGGAAGCGCTGAAAGTTGCCAACGTCCATAATTGGGGGCATGATTATCGCTGACAACATTTTTTCGATGACTTTCAGAAAGCATAAGAATCATGCCTAAAGCGAAAGGCCAAACAAACAACAGAATTTCAAAGTGTCCCAAATACCACAAAGTCCCTATCAAGACAAGACCGGCAAGTAAAGTGGGGAAAAACCATTCGAGCAGAATAGCTAATGCATAGAAAACAAGTGACAGGAGCGTCAAAAGTATAAGTGCCATATAAAACATGTTCTGAGGATCAAGCAATCCATATCCCAAAATATAACTGACAATCAGATCAATATTATGAAACATATTGATATACCAACCATCTGGATAGACGTAATTTGCATAAGCTAAGGCTATGAGTATAGTTACCGGCAAAAACAGCACCGATGTCCATACATTCCACAAATACACAGATAAAATAATATATATTATGGCTGTTAAGGCAAATGTAAGCCAGATAGAAAATGGTACAGCCAATGAATCAAACAAAGCATGAGCAAGGCCGGTTACAATTAAAGTAAACATAATGCCTTTCATCAAATAGTCGAGAAAAAATCCTTTCATCACAATATCGCCTCCATAAGTTCATCAAGCCGCTCATTTGTTCTAACAAGAAACGAGGGTATTCCTCTTTCGTTGAGTTCTTTTAACATCTTCAATGATTCCAAATTATTCAGCTCCGGTGGTTGTATTAGAAAAAGAATCGGATGGACTGATGATTGCTTCATTATACATAGATGATTGAAAATTGAGGCTGTCATTTGGTGTATAATAAGCAATAGGCTGCCTGAGTGTGATAAAGCGGTAGATTCCATTTCCAATACATCGGATACAGAAAAAGTGCTTTCAAACGGAATTGATGACAAATAACCATAAAACCTATTGAAGTCCTGAGGTTCACGGCCTGACAAATGCTGCCGTTTTTGTTGGTATATAATAAGATTCAGCGGTAGGCTTTTAGATAACACATAGTATACTATTGCAGTGGTACATTCAACTATTTGATCTTCAATTTTAAAACGCATCATAGCATCACCTAAGAAGGGGCAAGTTTCCATCAAGATAAATATTTGCGGCTGGGCATTGGTCTCATAGTTCTTTACATAAATCTCCTGCAATTTAGCAGAAGCTTTCCAATGAATTTTTCTAAGCGGGTCGGCAAAACGATATTGTCTTAAATCTGCTATTGAAGCAGCCTCCTCAGAGGATGAAAACTCTCTGTTTTGCAATCCTTCCAGATGGAGTTGAGGCAATGGAAGGGTCGAAAGCAAAAGAATTCTTGGATGGACAGTCAAAGAAAGTTTTTTATGATAGTATTGCTGAGCCAAGTTAATTGAGAATGTGAAAAATCCGAAAAGATCTTTTACCTCCACTTTCTCAATTCCCATAAAATACTGCCCTCTTAAATTACAAGTGAATTCTTCATCGATCTTATGATTAGTAAAAGGGAAAAGGTAAGTAGTCTGCTCCTTATATGAGTCCAAAATGACATTTTCAGGTGTTTTGTAATAGAGCTTGATGTATGGGAAGATAAAAGGTTTATCGTTGTGGAGCTCTATTCTCAATTTTGCTTTATTTCCCTTTATTGCTACCAATGGGGTTAATGTTTGAAGATAATTAAAGTCGTATAGAACCCAAATGCTGGTCACAATTGAGTACAATATGAGAAAAAGGGCAATAACGAACCCCATAAAGAAAATCCGTTCTCCCGAATAAAGCCCAATTATCAAAAATACAAACGCTGAACCGGTGATCCAGTATTTATTGTATATCACAGATCGAAGATTGGTATATGAATCGAATTCATTATAGATTTAAGTATTCGTTCAGCGGTCATTTGCTTAAGGCGCGCTTCCGGTTTAATGATCACGCGGTGGGAGAGTACCGGTATGATCATTTTCTGTACATCATCTGGTATCACATAATCCCTATCATTCAACATAGCAGATGACTGTGAAGCTCTCATCAAAAACAATGCTCCTCTTGGGCTGGCTCCAAGGCTTAAATCCGGATGCTCGCGAGTATAAGCCACAATATCTGCTATATACTCTTTTACTGCATCGGCAACCTTGACTAATCTCGCTCTTCTTTGCAATTCAATTATATCTTCGGTATTAGCGACACTGTTAAGTTCTTGCATTGGGTTGTCACTTTGAAAGCGGCTTAAAATGTTCATCTCCTCACGTTTGCCCGGGTATCCAAGCGTTACTTTTATAAAAAATCGATCAAGCTGCGCTTCAGGCAAGGGGAAAGTACCAATGTACTCAACCGGGTTTTGTGTTGCTAACACCATAAAAGGCTGAGGGACAGCATAAGTCTGCCCGTCAACAGTAACCTGATTTTCCTCCATCACCTCAAGAAGACTCGACTGAGTTTTAGGTGAAGTACGGTTTATTTCATCCGCTAAAATGAGTTGACTCATCACCATACCCTGTTTGAACTCCATTTCACCTGTTTTAAAATTATACATGGAAAAACCGGTGATATCGGATGGTAAAACATCCGGAGTGAACTGTATACGCCGGAATGACATATTTAAAGAGCGTGCAAGGCATGATATGAGTGTGGTTTTGCCAACTCCCGGAACGTCTTCAATCAAAACGTGTCCCTTGCTCAAAAGAGCTGTCAATATAAGTTGTATAGCATCTTTTTTCCCGACAATTACTTTTTCTATATTTTCCTGAATAATCTGCGTTGTCTTTTTAATTCCGATCAAATGTGTGTCCTCAATTCGTGTGAAGATATGCTCCATAGAGTGTTAATAGTTATCCGTCAACACCTATATGATATTACATATTTGAATTGACTGCAATAACTGATTTTGCAGTGAAATCAAGTTTTATCAAACTTAAGTTATTCTAACACTTGTTGTCGCTGCATGCAGTTTATAGTAATATATAAATACTTCTACTAAGGAGGTTAATGTGCGCGAGAAAATTATAGAAATATTAATGGATGCTCATGGCAAATGCGTTTCAGGTGAACAAATGAGCAATATATTGGGGATTAGTCGTGCAGCCGTATGGAAGCATATGAAGGTTCTCGAGAGAGAAGGTTACGAAATTGAGAGCATTCCCGGAACGGGGTATAGATTAAGCGTTATTCCTGATATTATGGATTCGAAAATAATATCTTACGGTTTGAAAACAAAAAGATTTGGAAATTGCATTGAAATCTACCAAACGATTGATTCGACCAATAGCAGGGCAAAGAAATTGGCTCTTGAAGGTGCGCAGGAAGGAACGGTCGTTATTGCTGAAACTCAAATTGCCGGAAGAGGAAGGATGGATCGAAAATGGGTGTCGCCTGCAAAAAAAGGGTTATGGTGTTCAATAATATTAAAGCCTCACATTGCACCTGAAAAAGCGCCTCAATTAACAGTTTTAGCTGCGATTGCGATAGTAAAAGCATTAGAGGAGTTTGTCGGATTAAAAGCAGACATAAAATGGCCTAACGATATTTTGATAAATGGGAAAAAGTTATGCGGTATACTAGCAGAAATACAGGCCGAACCTGATAAAATACATTCGGTTGTTTTAGGAATCGGTATAAACGTAAATATGCAAAAAGATGATTTTCCGGATGAATTGAAAGGTTCGGCAACTTCGATATTAATCGAAAAAGGAATAGCTGTATCAAGAAAAAATCTATTGTTAATATTGCTTGAGAATCTTGAAGTCATATATGACGAATATATAAAAAGTAATTCTCTTTTTCCATTTCTTGCATTTTATAAGAGTCATTCGATTTCTATTGGGGAAAACGTAACAGTCATTGAAAGGAATTCCACTTTTGAGGGCTATGCTCAAAATATTGATGAAGATGGTGCGCTTTTAGTTAAAACAGCAGACGGAAACATAAAGAAAATCTTCTCTGCCGATGTGTCGCTAAGGAGGGGGAACACGTATGTATAGCGGTTTTATAACTGATATTCCGGGTATTATTGTTGGTCACGCACAAAATATGGATGCAGGAACAGGTTGTACGGTAGTGGTATGTAAAAATGGTGCGGTTGCAGGCGTTGACGTACGCGGTTCAGCTCCCGGCACGCGTGAGACGGATCTTATCCGTCCGGGCAATCTGGTTGATAAAATTCATGCCGTTATGTTATCAGGCGGAAGCGCTTTCGGGCTTGCCGCAGCGGATGGAGCGATGGAGTATCTCGAAAAAGAGGGTGTTGGATTTGACGTTGGCATTACAAAAGTGCCCATTGTAGCTTCTGCTGTAATTTTTGATCTGTTCTATAAAAACTGGGAAATAAGACCGGACAAACGAATGGGCTACGAAGCTTGTCAGAATGCCGAATCAGGCTTTGTTGAGCAGGGAAGTGTTGGGGCGGGAACAGGAGCAACGGTAGGTAAAATATTAGGAATAACAAATTCCATGAAGGGAGGCGTTGGAACTTCGAGCTTAAAGATTTCTAATGAATTAATAGTTGGAGCGATTGTCGTGGTAAACGCATTTGGAGATTGCCTCAACCCTGATAACGGGACTATTATTGCCGGGGCGAAGAACCCTCACACAGGTGAGTTTTTGGACACGAAAGCCTATATGCTGACAGAAGGTTTGGGGAAAACATTAAATATTGAGAACACAACCATAGGCGTTGTTGCAACCAACGCAAAACTAACTAAAGAGCAAGCAAATAAAATCGCATCTATGGCTCATGATGGCTTGGCTCGCTCAATAAGCCCGGTTCACACTATGCTCGATGGCGATACGATTTTTGTAATGGCTACGGGTGAGGTTGATACAGAGATTAATGTCTTGGGAGTTGCGTCTGTTGAGGTCATAGCTAGAGCGGTTGTAAATGCTGTCATGTCAGCGAGCAACTTTCATTGCTGATAAAAGTTCAGAACTGACTGAAACAGTGCAAAACATTACATTCAAAAGTTTTGATCTATTCGGTCATCATCGTGCCGATACCTTTATCGGTGAATATCTCAAGCACTATCGGATGATGTATAGTACCGTTAACTATATGGGAGAATCGTACTCCGTTCTTAACAGCTTCAATACAACCGCTAACCTTTGGTATCATCCCACCGTTTATGATTCCCTGATCTATAAATTTGAGAGCATTTTCTGCTGTTATTGTCGATACAAGAGAGCTTGGGTCGGCAGCATTTTTCCTGATACCGTCAATATCCGTAAGGAATATGAGTTTTTCCGCTTTAAGAGCCCAGGCAATTCTTCCTGCTACTGTATCGGCGTTAATGTTGTAGCTTTGACCATCCGGACCTATTCCTATAGGAGCAACAACAGGTATGTATTCATCTTTTGCTAAAAGCTCAAGCACATTCGGGTTGATTTTTTTGATTTCGCCTACATAACCTAAGTCAACCCCATCAACAGGAGGCATCTTTTCGACTTCGATGAGGTTGCCATCCTTGCCGCATAAGCCTACTGCCCGTCCGCCTAAAGAATTGAGTATCGAAACTATTTCCTTGTTAATTTTGCCGGCAAGTACCATCTGTACAACTTCCATTGCATCCTTATCGGTAATTCTTAGTCCTTTGTGGAAGGATGATTTTATCGCCAAAGCGTCAAGCATCCTGTTTATATCAGGACCTCCGCCATGAACAACTATAGGATTCATACCAACATATTTGAGCAATATAATGTCCTGCATAATGCTGTGTGTTACCGAATCGTTGCCCATAGCGTTTCCGCCGTATTTTATAACGATGGTTTTTCCTCGTAAACGCTGGATGTAGGGTAGAGCCTCAATAAGTATTGTAGCTTTATTTGAAATAGATTCCATAAATTCTCCGTTTCTATAAGTACCATCCTGGTTGTGCTAATGCCGTGGTTTCATCAAAACCAAACATTATATTCATATTCTGTATTGCTTGTCCGCTTGCACCTTTGATAAGATTATCTAATACAGATACTATTATTATCCTGTTTAGACGCTTGTCAACTACAAATCCTATATGACATTTGTTTGAGCCGTTAACAAACTTAATTTCAGGCAAAACCCCTTCGCCGTGAATATGTACGAAAGGTTCTTCATGATAAAAATCGCGATATAAGTCAATAATCTCTCTGTGTGAATGTATACCGGAAAGATTTGCGTAAATTGTGCACAATATGCCGCGCTGTAGAGGTATTAGATGTGGAGTAAAGGATAAAGAAATTTCTTTCCCTGAAAGTATGCTCAATTCCTGTTCTATCTCCGATGTATGCCTGTGTGTTGCGACACCGTATGCTTTCATATTTTCGTTTACTTCACAAAAATGAATGCCAAGCGAAATACTTCTACCGGCTCCGCTTACTCCTGATTTAGCATCAATTATTATCGAATCAGAATCGATCATTTTATTTGATACGAGCGGTGCTAGTCCCAATATAGAGCAGGTTGTATAGCATCCGGGGTTAGCGACAAGATTAGCGGATTTTATTTTTGACCTATGCAGCTCCGGGAGGCCATATACCGATTCTTGCAGCATTTCAGGGCAAGGGTGTGTAATTTTGTACCATTCCTCATACTTTGAAACCGAATTGTATCGAAAATCTCCGCTTAAGTCGATCACCTTACAGTTTTCCAGTCTAAGCTTTTTAACTGTGTCTGCTGATACTCCATGCGGTAGGGAAACAAATACGATATCGCTTTGACGTGCAATCTCGGCAGGTTCCATATCAATACATAAATCATTCGATACTCCCGAAAAACTTGGATACACTTCGCTTATTGACTTACCTATATAAGTTTGTGATATTCTATGTAAAATATTAACCTTTGGATGAGCATGAAGAAGCCTTATCAGTTCCATGCCTGCATAACCCGTTGCGCCTAGAATGCTTGCGTTGATCAAAATAATCACCTCTTAATTCGGAAACAAGTGCTTAAAATTAGAAATTATTCAAGGGCAGACAGCGTACTTGTCCTTGTTTCCGTTCTATTAAATAAAATTATACATAATTCTGCATAATAATACAAACAGTTTTTAGCTGTCCTTTGCTTTTTTGAAGGAATAATTATATTTACGTAGAATTACTATTGGTGCGCAAACTCTGTTAGTTGGAGGGATTTTGATGATAAATGATTATTTGTATAATATAAGCAAAGTGATCGGAAGTCGCGGCTCTGCGACTCCTAAAGAAAAGCGGGCTGCTCTGTATGCCCGCGATGTACTCTCGAATCTTGGATATAAAGTGGAAATTATACCATTTAAAGCCTTAACCACATTTTCTTGGCTATATATTGTGTTTTATTCAATTCCGCTTTTGGCATGGTTACTTAATTTTCCTATTCTTTCGATTTTTGGCTCAGTTCTTTTTTTCCTCGACTTAAACACTTTTCCGGTTTTAAGCCGCTTTTTTCCAAAGCGAGCGAGTCAAAACGTACATGCCTATAACCCTGACAGTCAAGGCAAAAAAGTAATAATTGTCGCACATCTTGACAGCAGTAAGGCAGGACTTAACTTTAGCCCTGCTTTGGTAAAAGGATTTCGTAATTCGTTTCTTCTTATGGTAGGTTGTATGGTTCTGGCACCATTTTTGCTTATTATATCTTTTATTTGGGGTGGAGCCTTTAGATGGCTAGCGCTTCTGCCATGCTTGTATCTTGCTTTCACTGCATTGATGTTGATTCATAGAGAAGCTTGGAACAAATACACAGATGGCGCGAACGATAACGCTTCGGGTGTTGCAGCGGCTTTAGCGCTTGCGGCAAAGGTTAAGACCGAAGCCCCAAATGGGGTTGAAGTGGGCGTTTTGCTTACCGGGTGTGAAGAATCAGGGACATACGGCATGATAGACTTTTTAGAAAAATATGGTGCTCAACATAAGGACACTCTTTTCATAAACCTTGACAATATAGGATCAGGGAATTTATACTACATGTCGGGAGAAGGCATGTTTCCCGTTTTTAAAGCAAGTGCGGAATTAATAGATGCCTGTGCGACCGTTTCGGGATGCAGGCCGGAGTTAAATGTAGGGCAGGGGGTATACAATCTGTTGTCAACCGATGCTACTCCGCTGCTGGCAAGAAAGTATAAAGCCATAAGTTTTCTGGCACTTGATGCCGAAGGTCTTTTGCCAAACTGGCATTGGCCAACAGATACTTATGAAAATGTCGATCTAAAAACTATAGAAACTGCAGTTGAATTCGTATTTGAACTATTAAAGGAGATAGGGAGAAAAAATTTATATGAAACTCGTCATTTGCGAAACACACAATGAATTAGGCACGAAAGTAGCGATGGAGGTCGCAAATCTTATCAAAAATAAACCGAATTGCGTATTAGGGTTGCCAACGGGTGATACTCCGATTTCAGTATATAAAGAGCTCGTACGCATGTATAAAAATGGTGATATTGACTTTTCGCAGGTCACAACTTTTAATCTGGACGAATATCTGGGAATTTCCAATTCTCATCCTTGCAGTTATAATAGCTTTATGCAGCACAATTTATTTAGACATATAAATATACCCAAAACCAGTGTTCATATTCCTGATGGATTAGCTGCATTTCCTGATGAAGAGTGTAAAAGATACGAAAGCCTAATCCAAACATACGGCGGGATTGATCTTTTGATCTTAGGGATAGGTCATAACGGGCATATAGGCTTTAACGAGCCGGGAACACTTTTTGACACACCAACTCATGACATTGATTTGGCTTTTAGCACAGTACAGGCCAATTCCAGGTTTTTTGATAATATTGAGGATGTGCCGAAAAGAGCGATTACTATGGGTATAAAAACCATTTTATCGGCCAGAAGGATAATACTGATGGCTTCCGGAGAGAAAAAATCTCAAATTGTCCACGATGCGTTTACAAAAGAGATGACCACTAATATACCGGCTTCAGTATTGCAAACACATAATGATGTTTTGGTTATGCTGGATAAAGAAGCGGCAAGATTGTTTGATAAATAAAAGAGGGGCTGCACCCTCTTTCATTACACCAATTATTGTATAGCCCCCAAATCATACGGGGTCTCTTGATAAACATGGTAGTTGAGCCAGTTTGAATATAGAAGATTTGCATGCGAACGCCATCTCACCAAAGGAGGCTTTGTTGTATCGTCTCCCGGGAAATAGTTCATAGGAGCCAATATATCAAGGCCCTTATTTACATCTCTGAAATATTCAGTCTTTAATGTGAGGGGATCGTATTCAGGGTGTCCTGTTACGAAAATCTGCCTATAATCAGTTGTAGCTGCAATATAAAGTCCTGCCTGTGCGGACTCTGACAGAACCTCAAGTTCAGGTATTTTTTTGATATCTTCACTTTTTGTCCAGGTGTGCCGTGAGTGAGGAACGTAAAAAATATCATCAAAACCTTTTAAAAGCATAGTATTTTCCTTTGTGACGAAATGCGGGAAAATTCCGAACATCTTCTCGTTTAGAGGATATTTCGGGATATTATAAAGATGGTAAAGTCCGGCTTGAGCTCCCCAACATACGTGAAGGGTAGAAGTGACATTGTGAAGCTTCCAGTCAAGAATCTCTTTAAGCTCATCCCAGTATGCCACTTCTTCAAACTCAAGATGCTCAACCGGTGCGCCGGTTATAATCATCCCGTCATATTTTTCACCGTTTATGTCGTCAAAAGTCTTGTAAAACGCAATGAGATGTTCTTCGGGTGTATTTTTAGACGTGTAACTCTTAGGATGCAATAAAGTGACATCAACTTGCAGCGGTGAGTTGCTTAATAGCCGTAAAATCTGAATCTCAGTCACAATTTTTGTGGGCATAAGATTCAAAAGGACAATCTTCAATGGCCTTATGTCCTGATGGTACGCGCGGGATTCGTTCATTATAAATATGTTCTCGCCGGCGAGAACCGAAGTTGCCGGAAGATTGTCCGGTATTTTTACAGGCATCAATTGCGCCACCTTTCTTCAAATAATGGGGACGGTTCCATCGATGGGACGGTTCTATTGAGGGGACAGATCTCTAACATCCAATCTCGATTTTCGCTAGAGCCTGATCCAAATCCCAGATAAGATCCTCTACATCCTCTATGCCAATAGATAGTCTTACCATATCCGGCGTAACACCGGAAGCGCGCTGATCAGCCTCGCTAAGCTGGGAGTGGGTAGTGCTTGAGGGATGAATAACCAGCGATTTAGCGTCGGCAACATTTGCAAGGTGAGAGAATATTTTAAGGTTCTCGATGAACTTTACCCCTGCTTCGCTCCTGCCTTTGATTCCGAATGTAAATATTGAACCGGGTCCTTTAGGGAGATATTTTTGGGCTAAAGCATAGTATTTATTATTTTCTAATCCAGGATAATTAACCCATGCAACATTTTCATGATTAAGCAAAAATTCAACTATTTTTTTAGCATTTGAAACATGACGCTCGACTCTTAAAGACAGCGTTTCAAGCCCCTGCAAAAACAGAAAAGAGTTAAACGGACTTAAGCATGCTCCGGTGTCCCTTAGTAGCTGTACTCTGACTTTTATGATATACGCAAGAGGTCCTAAGGCATCTGTGTATACAAGCCCATGGTAGCTAGGATCAGGGGTAGTGAGCCCCGGGAATCTTCCGCTGCCCTTCCAGTCGAATTTGCCGGAATCAACTATAACTCCGCCTATCGACGTGCCATGTCCGCCTATGAATTTTGTTGCCGAATGTACCACGATGTCTGCGCCAAACTCAATAGGGCGGCAAAGATAGGGTGTTGCAAATGTGTTGTCCACGATTAATGGCAAACCGTTGTCGTGAGCTATTTTTGCCACTTGCTCAATATCTATGATATTTATGTCGGGATTACCTATCGTTTCAATAAAAATCGCTTTTGTTTTCTCATTTATGGCGTCAGTAAAGTTCTGTAAGTTATTTGGATCAACAAGAACAGTTTTTATTCCAAATTTCGGCAGGGTGTTTACAAAAAGGTTGTAAGTTCCACCGTACAGTGTGCTCGCTGAAACTATCTCATCGCCCGCTTCAGCGATATTTAGTATAGAATAGGTAACTGCTGCCGAACCGGAAGAAACAGCCAACGCAGCTATTCCACCCTCCAATTCTGCTATCCTTTTTTCAAATACATCCGTAGTAGGATTCATGATGCGGGTGTATATGTTGCCGAATTCTTTCAGCGCAAAAAGATTTGCAGCATGTTCGGTGCTGTTAAACACATAAGATGTCGTCTGATAAATTGGGACAGCGCGGGAATTTGTAGTAGGATCAGGCGTTTGCCCTGCATGTACCTGCAGTGTGTCGAATTTGAGTTTTCTTTCGTTCATTTTTTTCTTCCTTTCGTATCAATCATATAGATTTAGTTGGATATAGCGGTAAAAAATTTTTCTGATCTCGGCAAAAATTAAAGCCTCTCCTATGGCAGAAGAGGCTTGACAAAATCAAACTAACTCTCTCATCTGCCAGGCATAACCTGCAGGAATTGGCACCTCGCGCTTTTTGCACCGGTTGCCGGGCTTCATAGGGCCAGACCCTCAGCCACTCTTGATAAAAGAGAACCTATTTCAAATAATATCATCTGTAAATTCGAGTGTCAATATTTTTTTGATACATAAGTTTTTGTAATTGTGGTACTATTTAACTGAATAAAGTGTCGGACGGGAGATTTTTGTGAAGAAAAGGACAACACAACTTGTTTTAACAACTATACTTACATCTTTATTTATCTTGACAGGATGTGCGATTCAGCCTGAAAAAATGCATACAAGAGATCTGTTTGCGTTAAACACTTTTTTGTCATTTCGGGTGTATGGTGGTGCGAATGCTGAACAAGCGCTCGATTCAGCTGTTAAACGAATTCATGAAATCGAAAGTTTGATGAGTATTACGATCGAAGACAGCGATGTTGTACAAATTAACAACAACTCAGGTATAAGACCTGTAAAAGTGCATGAAGATACTTTTTATGTTATTAAGACCGCTCTTTATTACTCAGCACTGACAGAAGGAAGATTTGATATAACAATCTATCCGATTGCACGGCTTTGGGGGATTGGAACAGAAAATGCAAGAATTCCTAGCATAGAGGAAATACAGAAGAAATTACCACTTGTCAATTATCAAAATGTTGTTTTGGATGAAGAGAATATGACTGTTTTTTTGGAGAAAAAAGGAATGGGAATAGACCTTGGAGGAATTGCTAAAGGGTTTGCGGCGGATGAAGCTGCAAGGATTTTTAAGGAAGCCGGTATAAAACACGCTATTATCAATATGGGAGGAAGTATTACTACTATCGGCAGCAGGCCGGATGGAAGCACCTGGAGGATTGGAGTACGAAATCCCAGGGCACAAAACGATGATTTAGAGCATATGGCAATTATTGAATCAAAAGGCACAAGCATTTTAAGCGCAGGAGATTATGAACGCTACATTGTGGATGTGCACACAGATACAGGAGTTCGCTATCATCATATATTTGATCCTTTTACGGGATATCCTGCTGATACCGGTATTATTGCTACTACGGTAGTCTCGCATTCAGCTATACAAGCCGATGCGCTCTCGACCGCAATGATGGTTATGGGTGTAGAGAAGGGGCTTTCTATGATTAAGGGAATAGAAGGTGTGGAAGGCTTGATTATAACAGACGATAAAAAAGTTTATGTCACACAAGGGCTGACAGACAACATTGAGTTTACTGATCAGTCGTTTTCTGTAATGCCATGAAATTCCTTTTAACTCTAAAATCTTTAGTATCAAATCTTAAAAAAGCTCAAACCTTGTTCAAACCATGGGATGCGATGGCATATGGTGTTGTAATTGTAATAATGTTGAGCGGATTGGCAGGTATGCGTTTATTGATGGTAAACGGGCGGGATCGTCTGGCAATAGTTGAAATGGACGGGATCGTATTGCATACAGTGTATTTGGAGCAGGACATGGAAGCTCGGGAAATTCGCGTTGATGTAGGTGAAGGCAGATATAACACAGTTTTTATAGGATATGACTTCGTTGAGGTTCTTGAATCAAATTGCCCTGATCAGGTTTGCGTTGGATGGGGCAGGATAAGATATTCAGGTCAAACAATAGTGTGTCTGCCCTTTAAGATCGTAATAAGGGTTGTCGGGCGCATTGAAGAGACACCCATTGATGAAATAACATGGTAAAACGATGAGAACTTCTTAACTGAAGCTGATTTTGCGGCAAACAAAAGAAAGACTCGGCAGAAAAGTACGATTGATGAGAAAAGGAAAGTGTCGGCTAGATTTTTATGAGTACAAAAAAAATGGTTATCCTGGCTATCATAATTTCAAGCGCTTTGGTGATTCATTATTTTGAAGGTTTTATACCGTCACCTGCGCCGGGCGCGAAGCTTGGCCTTGCAAATATTATGCTGCTAATAACTTTGGTGCTATACAGTCCATTTGAAGCTGCGATGGTACTTGTTGTCCGATCGGTATTAGGAACCTTGTTGGCAGGCAATCCATGGGCGCTCATTTATAGTTTATCAGGCGGAATTTTAAGTCTCATAGTGATGTCGATGATGCAATTCAAGTTCGGAAAGCATTTGAGCTTAGCCGGCATTAGTACGCTTGGAGCTGCGTTTCACAATATCGGCCAATTGATCGCAGCTTCTGTCGTATTTGGGACAATCGGGATATTTTATACTTATTTGCCTGTTTTGATGCTGTTTTCACTTTTTACCGGAACGTTTACCGGAATTGCAGCACACTTCACGGTGCGAAACTTAAAAAAAATTATCGGAAGCTTATAATTTGTGTACATTGGCAGATCTGTCCCCTTGATAGATGTGTCCCCTCAAAAGAACCGTCCCCTCAAAAGAACCGTCCCCATGATTTGGTTTGCGCAATGATTTTATTCATGGTAAAATTCGACTAGTCGGGGATATGCCGCAAAGATGTACGATTGCAGAGCGCAAGTGTGTCCCGAAACCTTGTGTGTTTTGATTGAAAGGAAATCAGCGATGCCCAACAACAAACAGGAATTCGTTACGCACCTCACTTCGAGGGAAGAAGATTTTTCGCAGTGGTATACCGACTGCATTTTGAAATCCGATCTGGTTGACTATTCACCTGTCAAAGGCTGTATGGTAATTAAGCCATACGGATATGGCATATGGGAAAATATCCAAAAAGAGCTTGACGAAAGATTCAAGGAAACAGGGCATAAAAATGCCTATTTCCCGCTTTTTATACCTGAGAGCTTTTTGAAAAAAGAGGCTGAGCATGTGGAGGGTTTTGCTCCTGAAGTGGCTTGGGTCACAAGGGTAGGAAACGAAGAGCTTGCCGAGCCGCTTGTTGTTCGTCCTACATCAGAAACAATTATTTGTGCTATGTATTCCAAGTGGATACAATCATATCGTGATCTTCCGCTGCTTTACAATCAATGGTGCAATGTCGTGCGCTGGGAAAAATCGACCAGACCTTTTCTAAGGACTTCTGAGTTTTTGTGGCAGGAAGGTCATACTGCGCATGCAACATTTGACGAGGCACAGGAAGAAACGCTAAAAATGCTTGAAGTTTATCGTGAGTTTGCTCAAAATGTGCTTGCTATCCCGGTTGTAGCCGGGCAAAAGACCGATAAAGAGAAATTCGCAGGGGCAATGACGACATTTACGATAGAGGCTCTAATGCATGACGGCAAAGCGCTGCAAGCCGGCACATCACATAATTTAGGACAGCATTTTGCTAAAGTATTTGATATAACATATCTTGATAAGGATGGACAGCTAAAGTTTGTTTGGCAGACGTCATGGGGAGTGTCAACACGCCTTATCGGAGCGCTTATAATGGTTCACGGGGATGAGAGAGGGCTTGTTTTGCCACCTAAAGTAGCGTCGGTGCAAGTTGTAATAGTACCTGTAGCGATGCATAAGGAGAAAGTCCTTGATACGGCGGCAAAAGTTGCAGGAGAGCTTAAAAAAGCCGGAATAAGAGTGGAATTGGACGATCGTGACGGCCAGTCTCCCGGTTATAAATTTAACGAATGGGAATTAAAAGGAGTACCTATAAGGCTTGAAATAGGACCTAAGGATGTGGCGCAAAATCAGGCGGTACTAGTGAGAAGAGATAATTTCACTAAAACTGCTGTCAGCCTTGAAAATATAGGGCAATCGATAAGTAGCGAGCTTATTTCCATACAAAAGGATTTATATGAAAAAGCATTAAAAATCAGAGAAGAACACACCTTTAATGCAAGTGATATAAATGAGTTTAAAGAAGCGCTAGATAACGGTAAGGGCTTTGTCAAGGCGGCTTGGTGCGGCGGGCGTGAATGTGAAGATAAAGTTAAGGAAGAGACGGGCGCTTCTGCAAGATGCATATCTTTTAACGATGAAGTGACTGATGAATCATGCTTTTTGTGCGATCACAAAGGTAAGCACATCGTATATTTCGCAAGGGCATACTAATTAGTCGTCGGTTGTCAGTCGTCAGGCGAAAGGCGGTTAACCAGCGGGATACAACCAGTGGGACGCAACCAATGGGACGTTTTGTTTGGCATGTTATAGATATTTGAGGGTGGAAATTGCAGGCTGAAAATGAACTTAATAGATTGTATTGGTATTCGTAGATCTGTCCCCTCGATAGAACCGTCCCCTCGATAGAACCGTCCCCTCAAAAGAACCGTCCCCAATATTGTAAGGAGGATTTATGTACGGGCTTTTTGCCATATTAGGAGCATTAACCGTTGGATTAGCGATTGGTTTCCAAGCGCCTATGAATGCGGGTTTAGGAAAACTTACCGACCCAAGAATAGCCGCATTGCTTAATTTTATGCTCGGCGGAGCTTTAATACTTGTTGTTAATTTGATTTTTGGTAATATAAGGGATTTGACCATGCTCAAAACTGTTCCATGGTATTATCTATTGGGCGGAGTGCTTGGGTTTATCGTTGTAAACGGCTCGATACTCGTAGTGCCTGTATTGGGAACAGGCCTTGCTCTTTCTTTGATCGTTTCGGCACAGCTTGTAGCTGGTATGATAATCGATCACTTCGGTTTTTTCGGAGTTCGTCAAATACCAATCGACTGGCAGAGAATGGCGGGACTTCTTCTTTTGATTGCGGGAGTAAGGCTTATAACAAGATAAGGTAGATCACGTATTACAGGCATACATTACGCTGCAAAACTATATACAACGGATTAATTATTTTGGAGGTTCTGCCAATGTTTAGCAAGCTTAAACCACACCAGACAGAAGACTCGATTTGCGGTATCGATCTTACATGTCTTTATGCAAGAGGTTTCAGAAACATAATAATCGATCTAGACAATACAATCACTGCCTGGAACAGAAGTCAGATAGAGCCTAAGCTTTATGATTGGTTTCGTGCGGCAAAGAAACTTGGATTTAATGTATGCATACTTTCGAATGGCAGCTATAGGAGAGTAAGCGTAGTGGCTTCAAAACTTGGCATCAAGGCTGCGCCTAAAAAAGCTAAACCTATGACTCGGGCTTTCAAGAATGCCATAGGAATGCTAAATGCGACTCCTGATACAACTATAGTTATTGGGGATCAGATTTTTACTGATATACTTGGAGGAAACCGCGCAAATCTTTACACCATACTTGTAAATCCCATATCAAAAAAAGAATTTATCGGCACAAAATTTACTCGACTAATGGAAAAGCTGATCGCCGGGAGAAGGATTTAAGATGGAGATAACTCCTTGCACCCGACCGATCGGCTTGATAGGCTGTCCGGTTGAGCATAGCCTTTCGCCTAAGCTACATAACGCCATATACAAAAAATATGGCATGGATTGCGTATATTTGGCTTTTGACATAAAAAAAGAAGAATTGTGCTTTGCAATTAACGGTTTTAGAGCTTTGTCATTTGTCGGCTTTAATGTGACTGTACCACACAAACAAAATGTTTTGCAATACATTGACGAGCTTGACATAGAAGCGCAAGCAATAGGTGCGGTGAATACCGTCAAAATAGAGAATGGACGACTTAAAGGATATAATACGGATGGTTCAGGATTCATTGGATCTCTTAAGAACCGTGGGGTTTCTGTCAAGGGTATGAATGTTTTGGTTTTAGGCGCAGGTGGCTCGTCAAGGGCTATTTGCGTCTATTTGGCAAAAGAGGGCGTTAATACCATAAACATACTGAACCGTACCAAATCAAACGCGGAAACTTTAGTCGAACATATAAAAAGATACTATCCATTTATTAAAATAAATGCTATCGACAAGCAAAATTTAAAGAGCATAAAATCAGACATTATAATCAACACAACTTCCATAGGTATGTGGCCTATGGTTGATGATTCACCTCTTGATGAATACAACTTCAATCCGGATCAAATTGTGGTTGATATTATTTACAATCCTCTTCAAACTAAGCTATTAAAAGATGCAAGTAATTCCGGATGCACTGTCATTAACGGTCTTGACATGCTTGTCGGGCAAGCGGTTAAAGCAATAGAAATATGGACATCAACGGCAGTTGACCATAATTATGGGTTTCAGGTTTTACATAATTAATCTCAAACATCGCTGATAATATCATAAGAGCTCTAAGAACAATTCTATATCTATTTCAGCATGCTCCAGTATACTTTGTAAATTTTTTGGCGGAATGATTTCTCCGGTGTGAACAGGAATTACAACAAGCTTGCTTCCTTCAGGTTTACGTAAGTAATGATGGCTTCCTCTTACATTGATTACCTCATATCCGTTTCTTTTCACGGCAGATAAGACCTGTTTTCCCGTCAATCTAGGCAATTTAGGCATTTATGGTTATCTCGGCTATTTCAACATCACTTTCAGGAATAGGCAACTCTGATATTTCAAGTGCTTCTATAAAACCAGTAATAGCCTCCTGTGCTCTTTCAATAGCCTCATTCCTTGTCTTCCCAAAGGTAACACAGCCTGATAACGCCGGCACTGTAACATTAAAAGCCTGTTCCTCAAAGTCCCATTGCAATATTATTTTAAATTTCCTCTGAGACATACTTTCCACACCTCAAATCCAATATAAAATACTATACCCTAAAAAAACTAACTTTAAAAGTGAAACTTTTTTGTTTCTGATTAATCTCTGGAAAAAACCCTCGTGGATCTCTGGAATTAGGTCAAAAGGCCTAAAAATTTTCTGATTTTGAAAGAAATATGTTGAATATTGCCTTGTTTAATACTATAATGACGTTTATACGAATTTTTACATTTTATGCCGTACTTGTAATATGAACGAGGTAATATGAGACTGCAAAGGAAGAAACTCGGTGAGATGCTTGTTGAACACAAGCTTATAACGCAGCAACAGCTTATGGATGCTTTGGTACTGCAGAAAAACACCGGCAAAAAGCTTGGTGAAGTATTAGCATCCCAAGGTCTTTTGACTGAAACTGACATGATGAGTTTTCTTCAGCTTCAGATAGGTATCAAATTTATCGATCTAACTAAAAGAAAAATTGACCCAAAGCTCGCTTCATCAGTACCTTTTCCCATAGCCCAAAGATATACCCTTGTGCCGATTTCGCTTGAAAACGGAAAACTTGAAGTTGCTATGGAGGATCCGCTTGACTTTGTAGCTTTGGAGGATTTAAAAAGAGCTTCAAACCACGAAATAATCCCTGCGCTCTCTTTAAGAGAACCAATCAGAAATTCCATAAGGCAGCTTTATGGCACTGATTATGCCGAAAAAGCAGTAAAAGAGTATTCGGTAAGAGATGCCGGATTGTCGACTATCGCGGCTTCGGCGACAGAAAGTCCGCTAGATGAGGTGAGCAATGCTCCTATAGTAAGGCTCATTGATTCTGTTATTGAACAGGCTGTGCAAATGCAGGCAAGTGACATACACATTGAACCGGGCGAGAAAGATGTAAGATTTCGTATCAGGGTAGATGGACTGCTTAAGACTGAGCTCAATATTCCGAAGGATTTGCATGCCGCGCTCGTTGCAAGGGTTAAAATTATCGGAGGTATGAACATAGCTGAGAAAAGATTACCACAGGACGGCAGAATTGAGATAAACATTTTTGGCAAGCAAATTGATTTGAGAATCTCGGTTATGCCCACCTGGCATGGAGAGAAGATAGTACTAAGAATACTTGATCGCAGCAGCTTTCTCATCAATAAGGAAAAGCTCGGCTTTTCCGGTGAAAATCTTATTAAGTTCAGCGAGCTTCTCAAAAATCCGCACGGGTTAATACTGGTGGTAGGTCCTACGGGAAGCGGAAAGACTACGACTTTGTATTCGATGCTTAATGATTTAAATGTAATGCGTCATAATATCATAACTATTGAGGATCCTGTGGAGTACTTGCTTCCCGGCATAAATCAGACTCAGGTGAATGTTAAGGCGGGTCTTACTTTCGCCATAGGCTTAAGAGCGCTTTTAAGGCAGGATCCCGATATAGTGATGGTTGGTGAGATCCGTGACAGAGAGACGGCGGAAATAGCGGTACGTGCAGCTATTACCGGGCATTTAGTGCTCAGTACTTTGCATACAAACGATGCTGTCGCAACTATCGCCAGACTTGCCGATATGGGAGTAGATAACTATCTTCTCGCTGCAGCTATCGCCGGAGTGATATCACAAAGGCTTTTGAGAAAAATTTGCACGAATTGCAAGACTACCTATAACCCTCTGCTGTTTGAATGTGAAATGCTGGGAATACCTTTCGATCAAAACAGAGTTTTTTACAAAGGCAGTGGTTGCAGCCTTTGCGATTACAGCGGATATAAGGGACGCTTGCCCGTATTTGAGGTACTTGTTATAGATAAGAACCACAAAGATATGATAAGCCATAAAAGCCCAATTGACAAGATCAGGGAATACTCAAAAGAATCAGGCATGAGTACTTTGATGGATGAATGCGTTAAGCTTTTGGATTCAGGTCTTACGACTATTGATGAAGCAATCCGCGTGTCATATTCAAAAGATGGCTGAGGAGATATATACATGGGTTTATTTGAACTGCTTGAGATAGCCGGTAATGAAAGATGTTCCGATATTCACATATCGGAAGGCATACCTCCCGTTATGAGAAAGAACGGAAGCTTTGTCAATATGACGAGTAAGATCTTATCCGGTGAAGATACTCAGGCGTTAGCCAGAGAGATCTTAAGCTCCGAGCAATTGGAGACTATCCGCAAAAACGGCGAAGTGGATCTTGCGATATCGGACAGCTTCGGTAACCGCTTCCGAATAAATGTGTTTATACAAAAGGGTAATTACAGCTTAGCTTTGAGGCTTCTAAATCAGACAATCCCATCGTTTGAGACTTTGGGATTACCATATATAGTTTCTGAGCTATCAGACAGAAGCAGAGGACTTGTGCTTGTGACAGGTCCTACAGGCAGCGGTAAATCGACGACTTTGGCCTGTATGATCGATAAGATAAACCGTGAGCGCGACGAACACATTGTAACTTTAGAGGAACCGATTGAGTACCTTCATGCTCACGGGAAAAGTATTGTCAATCAGCGCGAGATCGGAAAAGATACCGGAAGCTTTGCGCAAGCTCTAAGAGCGGCGCTGCGTCAGGACCCGGATGTTATCCTGATAGGGGAGATGCGCGATCTTGAAACCATATCCATAGCTTTGACGGCTGCTGAAACCGGGCACTTGGTGTTATCGACACTGCACACAATAGGCGCAGCAAAGACTATAGACAGGATTATAGACGTGTTTCCTCCTCACCAGCAACAGCAGATCCGAACACAGCTATCAACAGTGCTTCAGGGAGTTGTGTCGCAGCAGCTTATTCCGCGCAAAGACAGAGCGGGAAGGATTGCGGCGGTTGAGGTGATGATCTCAACTCCGGCGATACGCAATCTCATACGCGAAGGCAAGACCTTCCAGATACAAAATAATATGCAGACAGGTGCGGCACAGGGTATGATATCGATGGATGCGGCTTTGCTTGCTCTTTATCGCGATAACAGAATATCACGGGATGATTGTCTTATGTACTCGGTTGATACTGAGTATGTACGCAAGGAAATCGGTATTAGATGATGGGAAAAGGGTGAATTTTCGTGCCTGACTTTAAGTATACGGCTAAGAATATAGACGGCGATGTAGCAACAGGTACTTATGATGTCCCTGATAAAGCGCAAGTGGTAAGGATGCTTCGCCAAAGGGGATACTTTCCCATAACGGTTGAAAGACTTGAAAAGGGAACTGACGTGGCCGAACTTGGGTTTTTTGGCAAAGTCACCGTTAAGGATATTGCGCTTTTCTGTCGGCAATTTTCCACACTTTTGACTGCCGGACTTCCTCTTATACAGATAATGGAAGTTTTAGGGGAACAAAATAAAAATCTGAAGTTAAAAAGAGATATAATTGAGATTGCAGAAAATGTCCGTACAGGCAGAACATTATCGGATTCGATGAAGCAACGCAAGCACTTTCCTCATCTACTCGTCAATATGGTTGCAGCAGGTGAGATGGGAGGAACTCTTGACAAAGTGCTTGATACGATGTCTTTGCACTATGAAAAGGAGCATAAGATGAAGCAGAAGATCCAAACGGCGATGATATACCCCATAATTGTGCTCACTGTCACGCTGGCAGTCGTCTATTTTCTTCTGACAAACGTTGTACCGACATTTACCGATATGTTTGAAGGCATGGGGCTTGAGCTTCCTTTAACCACACGTATTCTTATGGGCTTAAGTTCATTCGCAGCCGCATACGGACTGATACTTCTAATAATTCTGATACTCGCAAGCATTCTGTTCCGGTACATTGTTTCAAAAGGCGAAGGCAGATACATTTGGCATAAATTCATCCTTATGCTGCCTGCGGTTGGAAATCTGACCGTTCTGATAATGTCGTCAAGGTTTACCCGCACCATATCAACTCTTTTAAGCAGCGGCGCACCGCTCATCGAAGCGCTTGAGATGACCAAAAAAGTAATGGGCAATGCCGTAGCGGAGAGGGGCTTGACAAATGTGCAGGATAAAATAAGGTTGGGCGGAGGGTTGTGGGGACCTCTTGGTCAATTGAAACTTTTTCCTGCCATGGTTGTACATATGGTTAGAGTCGGTGAGGAAGCAGGAACTTTAGACGAAGTGCTAGCCAATATCGCACGCTTTTACGAAGATGAAACAGAGGGGTACTTGCTTAAGCTGACTACACTTATGGAACCGGCACTGATATTGATATTGGGCGGGGTGGTGGCATTTGTCGTTCTATCTATAGCGCTTCCGATGTTCGACATGATGGGCATGGTGGGATAGATGGGATTTACGAAAGGAGGTGAATTCATGATGAAATTTTTTAAGAAAAACAAGAAGGGGTTCTCGTTGATTGAATTGATTGTGGTAATCGCTATACTGGGCATACTTGCGGTTATTGTGGTACCAAGGATATCTGAGAATATAGAACGTGCGAGGATAGTTCACGACAGGGCTACGCTAAGAACCGTGCAGGGTGCGGTAAACATGTTTCATGCACAGCATGGTAGATTTCCGGGGATCAACGTAGGTGGTGTTGTTTTCGCACCATATGCCGCTGGTGATCTTCCAGCTAATTATTTGCATTTAGCTACTGCAGTAGGTCCAACGGGTGATATTACTCATAACCTGCGAAATTTTCTGGATTTAGGAGCAGCAATGCCACTAGCAAGATCTAGGGATGGCACAGCACTCAGAACATTTCGCTATAACCCCGTAACCGGAGCTGTGACTATACATCCTCCATTACTAATACTACCCGCAGACTAATCCTATTTTAAACAAGAAATAATATACTAATGTTCCCCACATCCCGGGAAGTTTATACTTCCCGGGTATAACTCTTTTTTTCCGGAGGTTCTTTTGCTTGAAGCTTTTGTTTTCGTACTCGGTATATGCATAGGCAGTTTTCTTAATGTGTGTATATATAGAATACCTCGCAGTCAATCGATCGTCTTTCCCGGCTCAAAATGTCCTTCATGCGGGACAAGGCTTAAAGCTCTTGATTTAATCCCGCTTTTAAGTTATCTCGTGCTCAAAGGTAAATGCCGTCATTGCGGCGCACCTGTATCCGCAAGATATTTCATTGTGGAGCTTTTAACAGGAATACTTTTCGTAAGTATCTATTTCGGATATGGTTT
>Ga0209316_100059_pt1 | contig 41442 bp, 33 predicted proteins | sample 3C3metaG_FD_184150 | JGI IMG/M metagenome (GOLD analysis project Ga0209316, IMG submission 184150) | Freshwater bacterial and archeal communities from Indian Creek, Illinois, USA - 3C3 metaG (SPAdes) (version 3) | ecosystem: Environmental > Aquatic > Freshwater > Unclassified | place: USA: Indian... | reverse complement strand
CTACAAACATTTGAATCCTTCGGATTCATCCCTCCTGGCATATTATTGTATTCCTGAGCCGGGTGGAGGTGCGGGGGGTGTGTCTGGTACGCGGTGAAGCACCACATTGTTGGGCAAGGAAAAACCCTCGTGGAAAACCTCGCCGGGTCTTAGTATGGCCCATCCTTCATCCCACATGGTCCACCTTGCCATATCCTGGTTTTCCCGCATTAATTCGAACCGACCAAGAGAATGTTTGCTTTTTACAAAATCTTTGAAATTTATTCTCAATACATCAACTCCATCGTCGGCAAAATCAGTACCCCCAAAGGTTGGAAAGCCTTCCACCGACCTTGTTTTGTGGGTATTGCTTGAGACTATTGCACCCCTTACCGACAAATTGTAATGGCCTGCTATTGCATCATAGGAGAAAGCATAGTTTATTGCTTCACCGGGAGGCACAATTTTTTCCCTCCACAATTGAAAGGTTAATACAGAATCACCGGCGGCCGATACCCATCGCCATGTCCCCTCAAACACTACAAGCTCTTCAATTTTAAGGTGATCGCCCGGCTGTAAACCGCCATGGTCTATTCTATTGGCACGGGTAAGAGTCCTGCCCTGTGCCATGATAATCGCAGGAAACAAAGCCATTGCAGCCAAGAAAAAGAGAAGGAAACCCCGCTTGCATCTATCAGAAAAGGTTGATTTCATAGTTTGAAATTTTATCAAGTTGGAATTGTTTGTCATCATTTCTTCTTCCTCCTGCCTGGGGCGGTTTTAGCCGGGGCAGCCTCTAAAGCTACCCCGGCTGATGGTTTTGATTGTAAAATCAACAAAAACTGCTTATAACCTCAATAGCATATTATTGTATTTCCCAGCCGGGTGGAGGTTCGGGTGCGGGGGGCGTGTCCTTTACGCGGTGAAGCACCGCATTGTTGGGCATGGAAAAACCCCTGTGGAAAACCTCGCCGGGTCTTAGTATGGCCCATCCTTCATTCCACATGCTCCACCTTGCCATATCCGGGTTTTCCCGCAGTAATTCGAACCGTCCATGAGCCGTTTTGCTTTTTGCAAAATCCTCAAAAAATATTCCCAATACATCAACTCCATCATCGTCAAAATCAGTACCCGCAAAGGTTGGAAGGCCCTCAACCGACCTTGTTTTGTGGGTATTGCTTGAGACTATTGCACCCCTTACCGTCAAAGTGTAATGGCCTGCTACTGCATCATAAGAGAAAAATGAGTTTATTAATTCACCTGGAGGCACCATTTTTTCCCTCCACAATTGAAAGGTTAATACAGAATCGCCGGCGGCCGATACCCATCGCCATGTCCCCTCAAACACTACAAGCTCTTCAATTTTAAGGTGATCGCCCGGCTGTAAACCGCCATGGTCAAATTTATTGGCACGGGTAAATGTCCTGCCCTGGGCCATGATAATCGCAGGACACAAAGCCATTGCAGCCACGAAAAAGAGAAGGAAACCCCGCTTAAATCTATCAAAAAAGATTGATTTCATAGTTTGAAATATTTTTTGTTGAAAAATGTGAAAACTGTAACATTGATACTGTTTTTTTTTATTACCCACAACGCCCTGATGCCTTTTAACATGGGTTGGGATTTACAACAGGATTTCCTGCAGGATCCAGTTTCAGATTTAGCCATTGGCTAAAATCTGCATGGCTTCCCTCAAACAGCATCAGGCCTGCATCGAAATCTTTTAAAAACTTTAGAAACGCCGTTTCATGATCTGGATACTTGCCAAGTAAGTACATATACCTGTTATCAGCAAAAAGCTCACGTATACGGTCGTTTAGCAGATACTTCGCACCGAAATAACGGAATCTTTGCACATCTCTAATAACCAGCATATAGGCGCCTTGAGGGGTTACTACCCCGATCGGAAAATGCTCCAAATTTCCTATGCAACCGAAATAGTATGCCAGATAAATTGCCTGTAAATCGGTAACCGAAAAGATAGGCAGGCCATGCGCCGGATGGGTATGAATAAACCCGAAAATCTGCCTTTCTATGGAGCAATAGAATTCTATATGCAATGTACCTTCAGGGCCCCTCATAGGCTCGTACGAAAAAGTACCGTCATGGTTATTCCTCATAAGGTAGCCCGCTTCAAAGTTTTTGCGGGTATATCCTATAAGTTTAGCCATTTTATTGCGGAACAATTCGGAATTAGCCAGGAAATGGACCTTTTCACATGGATTGGCGACCCGGGGCATTATCTGTGGAGGGTCAACAGGGAGTGGGGATGCACCACCGCCGCCTCCGCCGCCACCCCCAATGGGTAGAAAAGGGTCTCCGGTGAACCCACCACCGCCGCCACCAACCAGGTCGTCGGGGGGAATGACTTCTTCCCAAGCATAGCCCGTAACTCGGCAACCCAGAAATTGGAAGTTAACCACATTACCATCCGCATCATAGGACCACTGGAACCAACATTTTGATATTTCAATCAATCTGCCACTTTTTAGGCGAATTACCGCTTCTGGTTTTTTTTCGGGTTTGTCAGAGGTTGTCAATTTATTAACAATTTTGCCCTGCTCATAGGTATATCCAACAACAAACTTTCCGAAAAGATCATAAAACAACACCAGACCCGAAAAATCGGGTTGCATCTCCAGGTATTGGTTTTTCTGCAGGTTGCCTCCGTTTTCAAAGTACTCAGGGTCGGGGAGTACCACCATCTTAAAGGCATAAACATCTTTGGTATTAAGGTTTTTAGCCATCACCAGCCTTACAAGCTGCAGGGTGTCGGCAGCAAAGTCAGATTCGTTGCTGCCCGTACCATTTGTGCTGAAAACCACCTTGCCGTTTTTATATTCCCACGGCAGCTCCACCACCGACCAATCCTCATTAAACCCTGTGATGGCCTTACTCCAGTCGAAAAAAGGTATAAGCGGAGGCAACCCGGTTTCTCCGGTTTTAACAATGGATTGTTCATGGGCATGAAACAATGGCTGCAGGTTGGCCTCGAACCACAATCTGGCTTGCTGTACAGAGAATGGCGCAATGGGTACTTCGGTTTTTTCTATTTCCGTTTCCGTGGTGCAGCTTACTGCAAAGCAAACAAGAACAAATTTTAAGATACTTTTAATTCCGTTTATTTTTTTCATAGTTGTTCAGTAAATAGGTTAAAAGATTGAAATTTGCATGAACTACAACCATTAAACCATATTACCTTACGGAGGCTCATCCCGTGCCGGCACCTTGGGCCTCAAAAAGCCTCGGCCAGGTTGGGATGAAACGGGGAAATATACGGGTTTATAATATATGTAGAGTTCTCTCTCTCTCTCTCTCTCTCTCTCTCTCTCTCTCTACGGAATCAATGCTTCCAGCCTTTTGGGTAAAGGCATGTGAGAGAAATTGAGTTTCTTGTGGTAGAATCGAATTCATTGCAAAGGGTTTGATTACACAAACAATCAGCAAATTCAACAGCCTGGATTCTCCTTACCTAAGACAAATAGCGCTTTTTAACTTCCGGCATTCATTTTCTAAAACTAATGAAATATTTTTACATACGGAACATGAAATCTTGAAATTTAAGATTTTTTTAACAAACTCATCATTTACTGTTTGCATCAGGAATGTAATTGGGCATATAGTATTGAATTGTAAATTCAATGATGGTTGGAACGGCATTGCAAATGCCGCTCAGCGGGGGAGTATCCGAAGGACAGGGTGGGTTTCAGAAAAATTGCAAATCACCCCTCCGTTTCTGCGAGACACCTCCCCTTGGCATATTATTACCCCTCCGTCACTGCGAGACACCTCCCCTTGTCAGGGGAGGAGCTTCTGATGTTGCCCAACTGAAGGGAATTACAAATGCCGCTCAGCGGAGGTTATAAAATTGTAAACCATTCCGGTCATTGCGATGCAGGCCTGCCCGGCTACGATTATCCAACCGTTTACATCCTGTGCCTGGTTAAAAGCTTCCCTCCTTGGAGGGGTGTCCGAAGGACGGGGTGGGTTTCAGGATAATTGCAAAGGTTTCCTGTTTTGTGCGTGATGTGAGGGTTCACATATGATGTTTCTAAATCAAGCATATTTACATATCCAAGTATCGTAAAAAACCCGGGCCAAAATGAATCAACCCAGGTTTAATTTTAAAAAATGATGGCGGTTAATGCACTATTATTTTAAACATTGCTGCATGTCCGGTTGTAAGTTCTGTAATACGGATAAAATACAGTCCCGGCATCAGTTGCGAAACATCAAAAGTTTTGTCAGTAACGGCATTTGCACTCGTCATAAGCCTTTGTCCTGCATTGTTAAACAACTCCACATGCACGGGCTTTGGCGATGTGAGGCGCACACTGGTGGTGGCAGGGTTGGGAAAGACACGGGCATTGATTTCGTGCGGGTCGTGAACGCTTGTAACAGTAACATTTAACCCATCCTGTGTTTGACACCCATATCGGTTGGTAACCGTTACGGCAAAGAAGCCCGGGGTAGTCGGAGAAATTGTTTGGGTGGTATCTCCAGTGTTCCAACGGAATGTGGCACCGGGATTTCCTGCATCCAATACCAACCGGCCACTTACAAATCTCTTGGTACCGGCAAGGTCAACTATAGGCACCGGTCTGGTTTGGGGCAACACCTCAAACGGACTGGCCGGGCACCCCAGACCTGTGATATGCATATCATACAACCAGTAATAAAACCCCGTGGGATTATCAGTAGCAGAAGTGGTAACTATGTCCATCACATTGGGTATAGAGTACGGATAGGGATTACCGGTACTTGCGTTGTTTCTGAACAGAGTTGTACCAACACCATATTCTATTGTAATCCGGTAATTTCCGGGTGTAGGAATAGGCAGATTAAGCTGATAAACTCTTCCCTGGTCGAGAGGATCGTCCGGGGCAGGCACTTCCGGAGTAGGTACGGTTCGGGTTGCTTCAACAAACAGTGTAACCATCGAAACAATCTCGCCACTGGTAAGGTTCTGAACAAAGAATGTAACAAAGCCGGGATATCCGACATACAACCTTGCAGATTCGATCATTAAAGGAACATGGGTGGTGATTATCGGATGGGCAGTTGCACGGGTATAGGTTCCCCCTGTCCAAGGCTCGGTGTTTTTTGTTGCAGGCCCAATTCGTCCTGAAAAATTATTCAAACCGGCAAAGATTCTTCCTGTGGCAGGCATTGCAGCAATCGAAGTATTGTTTCCGGTTGCCAGAAGCGAACCCGAAGCGGCCCGATCGTACCAAAACATAAATCCTGGGGGGGCTGCCCGCAAATTCACCCGTGGCTGCTGACCACATCTGCTGGCCTCTGCGTGAATATCTTTGGGTAGTGGCGCTGTGCTGAAGCTAAAGGATGTCGAGTTATTGGCAGCGTTGACATCATCGGCCAACAGAGCAGTAACTGTAATCCTGTAATTTGCATTGGGCCGGGTGCTGAATGTAGTTTTCAAGCGGTACGCCCTGCTAGATAATGAAGGTATTGAAAAAGGAACAGTTTCCGTGAATGTCTGCAAAGGGTTTCCATTCTCTGTGATTTGAACCTGCACCTGCACTCCCGAAGCTGCCGATACTCCCGGATTATCAATCATTACTGAAAAAGATTGGGCCTCTACTGCACATGCGTTGTTTTGCACACCTGTGATAGCCAACGCAGAAATATCGCGTAAGGCGGGCTCTATTGTAAATCTAAAATCCTGAGTCTCGCCCCTTAAAAATGTTCCGCAGGCTGCTACACTATCCGGATGAGAGGTCTCGCGCAGAACCACCCTGAACAAAACTGTGGATCCGGCTGCTGCTGTTTGCGGAACCGTGAATTGCCCTGCAAAATCTCCGCTAGTACTTATTACAGGCGATGTGGACAACAATTCTCCGGTTTCAAAAGTACCTGATGAATTCCAATCAGCAAATAGCTTTATCACGCGCGGATTCTCAACTGTGCAAGTACCGGTTGTGATAGTAAAAGGAACAGTTGCACCAATATTCAAGCGGGCAACTAAGTTGGTGAGGTCTCTATAGGTGCTGCATCCGGTATTGGTGGTACTGTTAATTGCCCCTACTCTTACCCTGTCAATACGGGCACCTTCTGATTGTGTGGCACCTGACTGGCAAACGGTCTGTGCGCCAATACCGGTGGCTATAAGAGAAAAAATCTGTGGCCCCCGCACCAGGCTCGCGCCTTTGTGCGAAATGGTGATGGTATATGTGCGCCCGGGAACCGGAGCTGCAATAACGATTTGCTCAATATTATCCACCACATTGTCGCCCCGGGTTGCAGCACCTGCAGGAAAATTGGGGTCTAACACCCATGGAGAGAACTGGGTGGTTCCGTCGGAAACTCTTATATCAAGGTCATTCACCAGCCTGGGGGTTCGGTTGTTCAGCACTGCAGCGTTTAAGGGCAAAGGAATAATTTCCGGATCTGTCCATGCGATAGTGATTATGAGTGGACCGGCTCCGCTGGCCACAACTGTGCGTGTAATCTGCGCACCGGTTTGCAGGCTCAATTCTTCTATGAGACTCGACTGCCCCATGTTTTGAATTGCCATTGCAGCAGCTTCAGTATTCATCATACCCCAGCCGAATGTGTAATCCGGGCCGGGATTTCCGGCATCGCTGGCCGAATGGCACACTAATCCCCGAAGAGTGCTGCTGAGCATAAACCTTTGGTTGCGTAAATGAAACAGCTCCTGCAGCAACATTAGAGAACCCGACACATTTGGAGCCGACATGCTGGTACCACTCATAAACTGGTATGAAGTATTGCCTTGGGCATTGGGTGAATACAAGTTTAAGCCGTTGGCTGTAATGTCGGGCTTTATCCTTCCATCGTCGGTTGGGCCAAAACTGCTGAATGTCGTGATTACTGCATCTCCAAGCCTGCGAAATCCTCCATCAATCGGGTGTGCTGCACCTACTGTAAGAATATTTTTAGAATTGCCATATGTGGCAATAATATCAAAACTGTCGTTACTGCTCATGCCAGCCGGCCTTTGGGCAACGAGTTCCCAATGCCCTTGAATATTTCTTCTCCAGAATGGAGCACCCACTGCGGGTCCTACAGAATTACGGTTGTTGCCGGCCGATTTTACAATCAAATAATGTGGAGACAAAAAGGCCAACATATCCCAAAACATCGCCATTTCATCATAGAAGCCAAATTTATAGTCTTCCAGAACACTAATTGCCACATCGCCATGCCATTCCCAGTTGGGGTTTGCTGCGGTTCCTGCTCTGGTAGCATTAAATCGCCAACCTGCAACGGTACCGTAACTGTGGTTGGATACAAGCAAAGATGGTGAAGCACTCAGCATTTCGTCGCCATGGTTGGAGAAATTCCACGACCTGACATTGGGAGCCCCAAATGCCATACCCCGCGCAAGGGCACTAACCCCTGAAGCCATAATAGTGCCAGCCACATGGGTTGCATGATCGTTGGGCAGCACATTGGCCTCTTCATTTATTACCCGACCCAAAAATTCCTGATGCGTATTCAGCACACAACCTCCGTCCCACACCCCCAATTTGCCACTCAATGCAGGTAGTGAACCACTGAGACTTAGTCCGCTTCGTCCTCCGGGCCAAAGGTGATTTGTTGAGATGGTGGCTGCAGCACGGGTATTGAAATGGGTGATGTAATACACCGGCATGTTGTTGGCATCTACTCGCTGCAACGAAATAATACCTCCCTCGGGCAATACTTCTTCAATTACCCATCCGCGCTCGGCTGCCATACGCAGCGCCTGCTCCCTTCTGTCAGAAAACTCAAGAGCAAGATTGCGTGCTTTGGGTATTAATGCTTCCTGCCTCTGCTCTATTAGAGCTTCTATTTCCGGAGGGGGCTGGCCCGTAAGTTTTGATGACAGAGAGAAAAGTAGTACAAAAGCAAAAACTAAATTTAGAAGTAACTTCATAATAATAAGATAATGGTTTGGTATAGAATTGTAGGTTTTACATGTAATCATCAGCAGGGAACAGTCGTACGCCACACTTCAGCAGGCTGTATTACAATAGTGCCTGTAGTCTTTTCGACCGTAAGTGTACCAAAAACATAACTGAAACCACAACCTGACCTTCTGAAAAAAATAAAATACCCTCCTTGGGGATTGGCCATAATTGCTACTCTGGATTTGAAATTTTCAAAACTTTCCGGCTCTAAAGGATTATCAGGATCGGGCATGCCTACTTCTTCGTTTCTGATGAATCCCGATTGAAACAATCCTGCATAAATCATCGCTGCTTCTTCTATCTCCATGCCGCTCACCGAAAATTTCTCATTCATTCGGTCGCAGAACGCTTGCAGCCGGCTCATTACCGTTCCATTATCCTGATACAGATCTCCCTGATGTTCAATCTGCTCAATCTGCGGATGATGAACAGGATTAATTACCGGATTTACCCAAATGCGGGCAGATGACCTGCCGGCATCTTCTGGAAGTGTACCCTTTCGTAAACATCTGCATCCCGTTCCTGTCATGGCAATAAGTAAAATAAGCACAATAAATTTGTTCATAACCCGGATTGTTCAATTATAATAAAGGCTTCAGTTGGATTCAATTTAAAATTGAATTTCCAAATTGTTTCTGCTAAATTAACAAAAAGCATAAAAAAAGGGAAAGTTTCGGAGAAGAAAATTGGATTGAAACTATGCAGGTTGGTTTTGCGCCAAACAGGAGGTAGAGCAAAGCTGCAAACTGCAGAACTGAAAAGTGTAGAGGCAAAAAAGCGCCCTGGGATCAGGACGCCTTTTTTCTTGTTGACCGACTAGGATTCGAACCTAGACAGGCAGAACCAAAATCTGCAGTGCTGCCGTTACACCATCGGTCAATACTATTTTACTATTTTGAGTTTCGGAGTGCAAAGATAAAATGAATTTTATTTTGCGAGAAAAATTTTTTAAAAAAACAGGGATTTTGTCCAAACACCAGCCGGGCGGAATATAAAGAATGTTAATTTGCAGTTCGTTTAAGGCTTTTTCATAACTTCGCAGCCTGCAAAACTTTAGGATTCATGCCGCCATTTTCATCTTTACCGAAGGTTTGGAGAGGAGGTCTCACATAAAAATCAATCATTAGATGCAAGCACAGTTTTTTAAAACCACCAACACCATTTTGGCCTGGGTTACCTTCGCCATTGCTATGATTGTTTACATGCTCACACTTGAGCCTACAACAAGTTTTTGGGATTCCGGCCAATTTATTACCGTAGCCAGCAAACTGCAGGTTGGGCACCCTCCGGGAGCCCCACTTTATCAGATGATGGGACGCATCTTCTCTATTTTTGCTTTTGGAGATACTGCAAAGATTGCCTTTTGGGTGAATACCATGTCGGCATTTTTCGCTGCTCTGACGGTAAGTTTTCTTTTTCGCACTATTGTATTGCTTGCAAAAAAACTACTTGCCGTAGCCGGGGAAGTTTCCAGAGAAAAATCCATTTTAATATTCGGAAGTGCCGTTGTTGGGGCATTGACCTTTGGGTTTAGCGATTCGTTTTGGTTTTCGGCTGTAGAGGCTGAAGTTTATACAACATCCATGTTTTTTACGGCTTTTGTATTTTGGTCTATTTTGAAATGGGAAGAAGTAGCTCATGAGGCCGATTCATTGAAGTGGCTGTTAGGCATTGCATTTGCAATCGGGCTTTCTATCGGCGTTCACATGCTAAACCTGCTTGCAATTCCGGCAATTGTATTTGTGTATTACTTCAAAAAACACAAACCTACACCCAAAGGCATCATCCTTACTGCCATTGTTTCCATTATGCTGCTTGGGTTTATCATGAGTGTTTTCATCCCCGGTGTTCTAACAGTTGATTGGTGGTTTGAGCTATTCTTTGTGAATGTGCTTGGTCTTCCCTTCAATATTGGAACGATCTTTTTCTTTGTTGCTCTGATTGGGCTCATCTCCTGGGTATTGTATTTCACGCAGAAACGCAAAAAGGTCATTTTAAATACCATCGTTCTGGCATTTACTTTTATCCTCATAGGTTATTCATCGTACTTTATGCTGATAGTGCGTTCCAATGCCTATGTACCCATAAACAAGAATGCACCCAAAAATGCTCTGGCCTTGAAATCCTACCTTGGGCGCGAACAGTTTGGCGAATGGCCACTTTTGAGGGGACCTTTCTTTAATTCGCCTATGATTGACACCAAGGATGGCAACCCTGTTTATGGCAAAAACCATGAGACAGGCAGATACGAAATAGTGAATTACCGCCGGGGCTTTGAACCGGTTTATCATCCTGACTTCATCACCATCTTTCCGCGCATGTGGAGCCGCACTTCCGAGTTTCACATCAGAGGATACCATCAATGGGGGAATATAGAAGGCCGTCCGGTGAGATTCACGGCTCCTGATGGAAACACCCAAGTAATTCAAAAGCCTACATTTGGCGAAAACCTGCGTTTCTTTATAGCTTACCAACTGGGGCACATGTACTGGCGGTACTTCATGTGGAATTTTGCAGGAAGGCAAAACGATATTCAGGGGCATGGAAGCCCTATTGAAGGGAACTGGAAAAGCGGAATACCATTTCTTGATGAACCCCGTTTGGGTCCTCAGGACAATTTGCCGGAGAGCATGAGAAACAACCCGGGACGAAACAGGTACTTTATGTTGCCGCTGTTACTCGGACTTATTGGAATGTTTCACCATTACAAAAAACGACCTGCCGACTCCTTTGTTATAGCGGTATTGTTTGTAATGACCGGGATAGCCATTGTGGTATATCTCAACCAGACACCTTTTCAGCCCCGCGAACGCGACTACTCCTACATTGGTTCTTTTTATGCTTTTTCGATATGGGTAGGCCTGGGAGCTATCGGATTGTTTCAGGTTATTTCCAAGTACCTTAAAGGTGTTTCTGTTGCTCCTCTGGCTGTGGGTATCTCGTTGTTGGCTGCCCCTGCCTTAATGGCACATCAAAACTGGGACAGCAACAATCGTTCGGGAAGATATATTGCAAGGGATGTGGGCAAAAACTACCTTATGACGCTTGCTCCCAACGCTATCATTTTCACCAACGGCGATAATGACACCTTCCCGCTGTGGTATGCTCAAAAAGTGGAAAAAGTGCGTCCCGATGTAAGGATTGTAAACCTGAGCCTTCTCAATACCGACTGGTACATCGACTATATGATGCGGCGCAAAACCTATGAGGCATATCCTCTTCCCTTCACACTCCAACCAGAGCAATACCGTGATGGCACCCGTGACTTTGTTTTTATTGTGGAAAACGAAAGACTTGTAGGATATCAGGATTTGGCCAGCGTGATTCGTTTTATAGCAAGCGACGACCCCCGTACACGAGTGCGCACAACCAGGGGAATGGAAGATAAATCCCCAACTAGAAACTTCAGGTTGCCTGTACCCAAAGACCGGGTTATTGCAAACGGCACCGTTGCCCCGGAAGATTCAGCTCTGATAGTACCGGCAATAGAATGGACCTTCCAGGGTTCAGGCCTTCAGAAGAACCACCTTATGGTGCTCGATTTTCTGGTGGCTAATAACTGGGAGAGGCCCGTTTACTTTGCCATCACCACAGGAATGGATGCTTATATGGGTCTGGAGGAACATTTCCAACTCGAAGGCATGGCATACCGCCTTGTCCCCATTCGCACACCCGTGGTGCAAGGACAGCCGGGCCGCATCGAAACCGACATTCTTTACAACAATATGATGAATAAGTTTGTCTGGGGAAATATGAATCATCCTGATGTAGTACTCAATGAAGACATCCGCAGATTGAGTGTAAACTTTATGAATGTATTCCAGCGTCTTGCTTTTGCCCTGATTGAGGAGAATAAAAACGATTCAGCAATAGCTGTTATTGATCGCGCAATGGAGCTCATGCCCTTGTCGCGCATTAGAGCCAACTACTTTACCTTGCTTGCAGCTGAAGCTTATCTAATGGCCGGCGAAAAAACCAAAGGAGAGGAATTGCTCAAAGCAATAGCCAATCAGTACAGCGAACATTTGGCATATTACTTCCGGTTCACCGGCCTCAAAGCCGCGCATTTGGACCGTAATAAGCAGGAAGGGCTTGCTGTGCTGCAGCGCATCAGCATGCTGGCCGAAACTTTTGAGCTACCGGAACTTCACAGTGAGGCCCAAGCAAGGTTTGAGCAATTTATAGAAATGTATTCGCAAGCGATGTAATTGCGGAGATGTAATTTTCCCGTGGTTTACAAAAACCTAAAGTGTTAAAATACAGTAAGGTTTTTTCAGTTAAAATATTATTGCTACCTTTGCACGCAATATTGCAAAAGCCAATGGATTTGAGGGGGCAATTCAGTCCCCTCTTTCATTAGAAAAAACATGATACTTCAAAAAACCTTAGAAGATTTTGTAAATCAGCATCTTGTTGATAAAAATGCATTTTTGGTTGCTGTAAATCTAAGACCCGGTAATCGCATTCAGGTATTGATTGATGGACAAAACGGGGTGCAAATATCAGACTGCATGGAACTGAGCCGGGCCATCGAAGCTGCTTTTGACCGCGATCAGGAGGATTATGATCTAGAGGTGTCGTCGGTAGGTATTGGCGCCCCGCTGAGAATGCCAAAACAATACCAAATAAATGTAGGAAGACTGATAATGGTAATGGGTCAGGACTTGAAAAAAAACCGCGGTAAGCTTATCAGGGTAACCGATGAAGGGATTGAGATAGAGCTTGAATCAAAAAAAGCAAAGAAAAAATCGAACGAAGCATATGAGGCCACCACCTTGTATTTTTCGTTTGCAGACATAAAAGAGGCTCGTATTCAGGTCTCTTTTGATTAAAACACAATTTGAAAACAACTTCATTTTCTTAAAAACATGGATAGCATAAACCTTGTAGAATCCTTTTCGGAATTTAAAGAGTTTAAGAATATTGATCGTCCGACAATGATGGTAATCCTCCAGGATGTTTTTCGCAGCATTTTGGTAAAAAAATACGGATCGGCCGACAACTTCGATATTATTGTAAACATCGACAAGGGCGACCTTGAGGTATGGCACAACCGTATTGTGGTAGAAGATGGCACAGTGGTGGATCCCAGCGCCGAAATTGCCTATTCGGAGGCAGTTAAAATCGAGCCGGATTTTGAGATTGGGGAGGAAGTTTCGGAGCCCGTAAAAATGGCGGACTTTGGCCGGCGAGAAATTCTTGCTATCAGACAAAACCTTGCAACAAAAATTCTTGAGCTGGAGAAAGACAGCGTTTACAAGAAATACAAGGAAAAAGTTGGCGAGTTGATTACGGTAGAAGTATATCAGGTTTGGAAAAAAGAGATTCTCACACTCGACGATGAGGGCGTAGAACTCATTCTTCCTAAAACCGAACAGATTCCATCCGATTTTTTCCGCAAAGGAGACTCTGTGCGGGCTGTAGTGGCGCGCGTTGAAATAAAAAACAACAATCCGCTCATTGTCTTGTCGAGAACCTCTCCGGTATTTCTCGAAAGGCTTTTTGAACAGGAAGTGCCGGAAGTGTTCGACGGATTGATTACCATAAAAAAAATCGTTCGCATTCCCGGAGAAAGGGCCAAGGTGGCTGTGGAGTCGTATGATGACCGCATCGACCCGGTAGGTGCATGTGTTGGGATGAAAGGCTCGCGCATACATGGTATCGTAAGGGAATTGAGAAATGAGAATATTGATGTGATAAATTACACTACCAACATCAATTTATACATTACAAGAGCACTAAGCCCGGCTAAGATAAACTCCATAACCCTGGACCAAAAGACCATGAGGGCAGAGGTGTTTCTAAAGCCCGATCAGGTTTCTCTGGCCATTGGCAAGGGAGGCTTCAACATCAAACTTGCTGGTTTGCTTACCGGGTACGAAATCGATGTTTACAGAGACACAGATGTTGAAACTGAAGATGTTGACCTGCTGGAATTTACAGATGAGATAGAGCCCTGGATTATTGAAGAGTTGAAAAATATCGGATGCGACACTGCAAAGAGCGTTTTGAATTTGACGGTAGAAGACCTGGTGAAAAGGACTGACCTTGAAGAAGAAACCATCTTAGAGGTTATGCGGGTTTTAAAGGCAGAATTTGAATAAAATGCATACTTTTGCCGGGATTTTCCACTAAAAAGATTTTTGAAAATCAAACACAAAATATGACCGAAGGAATCGGAGTAAAGCGTTTAAGTAAAGTAGCCCGTGAATTTAACATAGGCACCCACACCATTGTGGAGTTTCTGGCCAAAAAGGGGATGCCTGTTGAAAACAACCCCAATGCCAAGATATCTGACAATGCCTATGATTTATTGGTCAAGGAGTTTCTACAGGAAAAAAAGTTCAAAGAGGCTACTTTGGGCAAACCTTTATTTCAGCCTCAGCGCGGTGGAGTTCAAGGAGCAGAAACCAGGCCCGATAATGAGGATGCCGCAGTCAAGGCACCTTTAGCCGGAACTAAGGAGCCCGTTTTAGTCCAGCCTGCTGCAAAAGTTGCTGAACCGGTTATATCAGTCAAAGACGAAGTGAAGCTTACCGGGCCAAAAATCCTGGGCAAAGTAGAAGAGCCAAAACAGGAAGAGCCCAAGCAAGCCCCACAGCCGCCGGCAGTTGCCGAGGCAAAGGAAGAGCCCGTGAAAAGCGAGGAAAAGGTAATTCTGCCGGAGCAAGCTGTTGCACCTGTGCCCGAACCGGCAAAAGCGGCAGTTTCTGTGCCAACTCCCGAGCCCACCACACAAGAAACCCAAGGATTAAAAATTCGAGGAAAGATTGAAATCGAAACCGCCAAAAGCAAGAAGGCATACAAACCCATGATCGAAGCACCCGAGGCTCCTCCAAAGCCCGAAACTCCACCTCAGCAAGATCAACCCGCCCTAATCGCTGAGATTGAAAAAAAGAGGGAAGATGCCCCCCAGGAGGAAAATGGCATCTACAAGCCCGAAAGAACGAAACTTTCCGGTCCGACCATTTTGGGCAGTATGGAGTTGCCCGGCCCTAAGGAAACCGAAAAGAAACCTGCTGAACAAACTTCGACAGATGCAAGCAAATCGAAGCGCAGAAAGAGAAAGCGGATTCACAAAAAAGAAAAACCTGCCGGAACCGAAGTAGTTGCCCAAAAACCCGCCCCAAAAACAGGTACAGGTAAGCCTGAGCCGCGGACATCGTCACATCATAAGCACCCCAGATACGACCAGCCCAAAGTTGCAATATCTGACGAAGATATCCAAAAGCAAATCAGAGAAACTCTCGCCGCTTTGAGCAATGTGGGCGGAAAATCAAAGGGCTCAAAATATCGCCGTATTAAGCGGGATATCCTCACAAAAAAGAGGGAAAAAGACCTTTTGCAAGAATCGTCGGATGAAAAGGTACTGAAAGTAACCGAATTTATCCCGGCATCAGAATTGGCAAGTCTGATGAATATCAATGTGAGCCAGGTTATTGCAACATGCATGAGTTTAGGGTTGTTTATATCTATCAATCAGCGGCTTGATGCAGAAACCATAACCATAGTTGCCAGCGAGTTTGGTTTTGATGTAGAGTTTGTGAAACTCGACGAACAGGTTACAGAACAAGAGATAGATGATGAATCTGACCTTAGGTCCCGGGCACCCATTGTAACGGTAATGGGCCATGTGGACCACGGGAAAACCTCGTTGCTCGACCGCATACGCCGCACCAATGTAATTGCAGGCGAAGCAGGCGGCATTACACAACATATCGGGGCATATTCGGTAGTTTTGGATTCGGGAAAAACTATCACCTTTCTCGACACCCCCGGCCATGAGGCATTTACCGCAATGCGCGCCCGTGGTGCCAAAATTACTGATGTGGCAATTATTGTAGTGGCAGCCGACGACAATGTGATGCCACAAACCAAGGAAGCAATCAACCACGCCCAGGCAGCCAATGTGCCCATAGTGTTTGCCATTAATAAAATAGACAAACCATCGGCCAATCCCGAGAAGGTTAAGGAAGAGCTTTCCAAGATGAACATCCTTGTGGAAGATTGGGGCGGCAAATATCAAAGTCAGGAAATATCAGCCAAGCAAGGCATCAACATTGAATTGCTTCTCGAGAAAGTACTGCTTGAAGCCGAATTATTGGAACTAAGGTCTAACCCCTCACGCAGAGCCGTGGGAGCCATTATTGAATCGTCGTTGGATAAGGGAAGAGGCTATGTGGCCACAATGCTGGTGCAAAATGGCACCCTAAATGTGGGCGACATTGTAGTTGCAGGAACGGCTCATGGCAAAGTAAAGGCCATGTTCAACGAGCGTGGACAAAAAATAAACATTGCCGGACCATCCACCCCTGTTCTAATACTCGGGCTCGACGGTGCCCCGCAGGCAGGTGATGCTTTCCAGGTGGTAGAAAACGAAGCCGATGCCAAGGCTATCACCACCCGTCGTCAGCAAATACTTCGCGAACAAGGACTGCGTACACAAAAGCATATTACCCTGGATGAAATAGGCAGAAGGATTGCCATTGGCGATTTCAAGGAGTTGAATATCATAGTAAAAGGTGATTTCGACGGGTCGGTAGAAGCATTGTCGGATTCACTGCTGAAACTCACCACACAAGAGGTACAGGTCAATATCATCCACAAAGCCGTAGGACCTATTACTGAAGGAGATGTACTGCTGGCTTCGGCCTCCAACGCCATTATAGTTGGTTTCCAGGTTCGCCCCTCATTAGCAGCGCGCAAACTGGCAGAACAGGAACAGATCGATATAAGGCTCTACAGCATCATATACAATGCCATCAACGAAATCAAATCGGCAATCGAGGGGATGTTATCTCCCGAGATAGCAGAGAAAGTAGTTGCCAATATTGAAATCCGCGAGGTTTTCAAAATAACTAAAGTTGGAACGGTGGCAGGTTGTTTTGTACTGGATGGGAAAATCAACCGCAATACATCTATCCGTTTGATACGCGATGGCATCGTGGTGTACACAGGAAAGTTAGGATCCCTGAAACGCTTTAAGGATGATGTAAAGGAAGTTTCGGCAGGCTATGAGTGCGGATTAAACATTGATCGATTCAACGACTTGAAAGTTGGCGACATCATCGAAGCCTTTGAAACCAGCGAAATAGCCCGTAAAATTTTCTAAACCCTGCGAAAAACTAAGGCGCGGTTTGCAAATCTCATGGCAACCGCGCTTTTGTCATTCTATATGAACCCTAAAATAATCGAAGCCATGATCAATCTTAAAATCAACCTTTCGAAAGCAGAACCATGGATAACTCCCACCGATCTTGACAACCTGCTGCCAAAAGCCATTGAGGCAAACAATGCAGTGCTCGGTAAAACCGGTGCAGGGAGTGATTTTCTGGGATGGGTTGACCTGCCCACTTCTATTTCCGAAAATATGCTTGTGCAATTGGAAACGGATGCAGAAACCATTCGAAAAAATTCGGAAATTATAGTGGTTTGCGGCATTGGTGGATCCTACTTAGGTGCCCGGGCCGTGATTGATGCTCTGAGCAACCCATTTAGTACTCTGATGAGCAAACAGGATCGAAAAGCACCCTTAGTTTTGTATGCCGGCCACCAGCTCGATGCCAACTATCATCTTCAGTTGCTCAGCTTGCTCGACAAGGTGCAATATTCGCTTATTGTCATCAGCAAATCGGGTACTACCACTGAGCCGGCCATTGCGTTCAGGCTTTTGAAAGCCCACATTGAGAAAAAATACGGAGCATCAGAAGCAGCAAGCCGTATTTTTGCCATTACAGATTCTTCAAAAGGTGCCTTGAAAAAGATGGCAACTGCCAATGGATACTCAACCTATGTAATCCCCGACGATGTGGGTGGCAGATACTCGGTACTCAGTCCGGTGGGTCTTTTACCCATAGCTGCTGCAGGTTTTGATATAAGAGAATTGGTGGCAGGTGCCTGCCGTATGGAAAAACACCTCAAAGCCAACAACACCCTAACTGAAAATCCCGCAATAGCATACGCAACGGCTCGCAACATTTTGTACAGCAAGGGCAAAACCATTGAAATTCTTGCAGGATACAATCCGGCATTACAATTCATAGTTGAGTGGTGGAAACAGCTGTATGGCGAAAGTGAGGGTAAAGACCTCAAGGGAATCTTTCCTGCTGGCGTAAACTTCACCACAGACCTGCATTCAATGGGCCAGTATATTCAAGAAGGGCAGCGAAACCTTTTCGAAACGGTTCTCACCGTAGAAGAAACAGAGGAGAATCTCATCATACCCCACGAAAATGACGATCTTGATGGCCTGAACTATATTTCAGGAAAACCCATTGCAGAAGTAAACCGCATGGCAAAGGTGGGTACAATGCTTGCCCATATTGACGGTGGGGTGCCCAACCTGGAAATCAGCATTCCCCGGCTTTACGAGGGCAATTTGGGCGAACTGATCTATTTTTTCGAGATGGGCTGTGCACTCAGCGGATATATTCTAGGTGTAAATCCTTTTGATCAGCCCGGAGTGGAGGCTTATAAGCAAAACATGTTTGCACTTTTGAAAAAGCCGGGTTTTGAAAAAGAAACTCAGGAGATTTACCGGCGCATATAGCCAACAACTCTGGAGTACACGACTAAGTCCAACTACCCTGCCTACACCTGATTTCAATTTCCTGTCAGGGATGAGTGGGGTTTTTCTTGCAGTAGCAAACCCTGCAGAGAGGTTCGTAGGAGTCGGACTCACCAAGCACCACAAGTTTGTCGCTCAGTATGGTGCGGTGCGAGTAGTGCGCAAGGCTTCCGCAAGTTACACAAATGGCGTGCACCTTGGTGATGTATTCGGCCATAGCTAACAAGGCAGGTATGGGTCCAAACGGTTTGCCTTTAAAGTCCATATCCAATCCGGCTACAATTACTCTTACCCCTGCATTGGCCAATTGATTGCAGACATTCGGAAGCTCCGGATCAAAAAACTGAGCTTCATCAATCCCCACAACATCTACGCCGCTTGCCAGCAGCAAAATATTGGATGAGGCAGGCACGGGAGTGGACATGATTTCGCGCGCATCGTGCGAAACGACTTTTTCCTTGTCATATCGTATATCAATAGCCGGTTTAAAAATTTCGACTTTGAGCCGGGCAATCCTTGCCCGTTTCAGCCGGCGGATCAATTCTTCCGTTTTACCCGAAAACATACTACCACAAATCACTTCAATCCACCCTTTTCTAAGAGTGTGATCTCTATCGTTTTCCAGAAACATTAAGCAAAGTGTTGAATCTTTGTTATCTTTACCCATAAATTTGCCGGGCCGGGAACAAAAATAGGCATAAAGTTTGCTTTCACGGCTTGTCTGATGTGATTGTTTTTTTTGATTTTTTCAGTATGCAAACAGGATCTAACCAACGCATTGTGCAACTGTTATCGGAGATAGTTGACAGAACACATGAAATAGGCCACAAAGATACGCACAGGGTCTTGATCGATATTGACCTGATTATGGAAGACTTGAGGCAATTGTACATAGAATTTGAGAAAATTCGGCTTAATATTTCGCTACAATTGAAGTTAGCTGAAGCATCCGAATCAGGTCTTAGTTCCCCAAAGGTGGTCGCTGGAGGGCAGGCTTTGAATGATAGCCTGCAAACAGCCTTAGATAAACAAGTTAATGCATTGGCTGATTCCGAACTCCAGGAAGCTACCTTAACGGTAGTTGCTCCGGAAAGTATTCCGTCAATGAATTCGATGAGGGAGGCTGTTGCAGACTCCGCCGCAACTACGGCGCATGTCCCCGAGCCTGAGAAACCAACAATCTCAGTAATTCAAACCTCCGAGACCGTTTTGACAAAACCCGCTGATTTATTCAGTTTGCATCAACAGCCCATTGAAACGATTACCGCACCGCCCCAAAAGCCACCGGCTGCAGCACCACTACAGGAACCTATAAAGAATAAAAATGCACAGCCTGCAGTTGAGCCGATAAAACCGGAGGACAATTCGCTGCATCAAAGGCTAGCCGCACAAAAAGAAGACAAGAGCCTTAGTACACGGCTGCAAATGATTCCCATTGCCCACATTAAGGAAGGCATTGGCATAAACGAGAAGTTTCGGTTCATAAACGAGCTTTTTGCCGGCAACCTTCAACAATATAATGAAGCTGCCGAGCGATTGAATAATTTTAGTAACATAGACGAAGCATTTGTATATTTGAACACTTTGGGCAAAACCCATGGCTGGGATGAAAACAACTCAGCCGAAACCATTGAAAAGCTTGCAGGAATTGTGATGCGCCGTTATATGTTGAGGTGATAGACCTGCAATGCAGATTCAACATGGGAAAACTCCTTATCATCCCTACCCCTATCGGAAACCTGGAAGATATTACCCTAAGAGCAATCAAAGCGTTGTCGGCCATTGATTTGTTGCTTGCCGAGGACACACGCACTACCGGAAACTTACTTGCCCACCTGCAAATAAAAGTACCCATGCTTGCCCACCATCAGCATAATGAGCACAGATTGCTTCCAGGCATTCTTTCCAAGCTGCATGCTGGGCTTACCTTGGGATTAGTAACCGATGCAGGCACTCCGGCCATTTCAGATCCGGGATATTTATTAGTCCGCGAATGCATACTGAACGGCATTGCAGTAGAATGCCTGCCGGGTCCAGTGGCCTTTGCACCGGCATTGGTTGTTTCTGGCCTGCCATGCGATAAGTTTTGCTTCGAAGGATTTTTGCCACAGAAGAAAGGGAGAAGTACCCGGATAAAAGCTCTTTCAACAGAAACACGCACTATGGTGTTTTACGAATCGCCCCATCGTGTAGCAAAAACACTCAGATCCCTTGCTGAAGCGTTTGGCCCGGACCGTAAAGCCAGCGTATCTCGCGAGCTCACTAAAATGTTTGAAGAAACCCTGAGAGGGTCGCTGCAAGAATTGGCAGTGCATTTTGAGCAACGCGTTGTAAAAGGTGAAATTTGCATAGTGGTAGGCGGAGCCAACGCTACATCCCAATCAAATCCGGAGCAGAACACCTAATCGTCGAGTTTCAGTACGGCCATAAATGCTTGCTGGGGCACTTCCACATTCCCTATTTGACGCATGCGCTTTTTACCCTTCTTTTGCTTTTCGAGCAATTTACGCTTTCGGGAAATATCACCACCGTAACATTTGGCAGTAACATCTTTGCGGAGGGCCTTCACAGTTTCGCGGGCAATGATTTTGGCGCCAATACCCGCTTGTATTGCAATGTCAAATTGCTGCCTGGGGATAAGTTGACGCAGTTTTTCGCAAATACGCTTACCAAAATTATATGCATTGTCGCGGTGGATAAGAGCAGAAAGTGCATCTACCTGATCACCGTTCAGCAGAATATCGAGTTTAACCAACTCGGAAATTTTATATCCACAAGGATGGTAATCAAAGGAGGCGTAGCCACGGGAAATAGTTTTCAGCTTGTCGTAAAAATCAAAAACAATTTCGGCAAGTGGCATTTCAAAAGTCATCTCAACCCTGTCGGTGGTAAAATACACCTGGTTTTTGATAATTCCCCGTTTATCGAGACAAAGCGACATAATAGAACCTATATACTCCGACTTGGTAATAATCTGTGCTGTGATGTAGGGCTCTTCAATGTAATCCAGAACATTAGGCCCGGGCAAATCCGACGGATTGTTTACGATTAACTTTTCACCCTTGATGGTATAGGCATGGTAAGACACATTGGGCACGGTGTTTATCACCGTCATATCGAATTCTCTTTCGAGCCGTTCCTGCACTATTTCCATATGGAGCATCCCCAGGAACCCGCAACGAAAGCCAAAACCGAGAGCTGCCGACGATTCGGGCTCAAAGGTGAGTGAGGCATCATTTAGCTGCAGTTTCTCCATGGCCGAACGCAACTCTTCAAAATCTTCGTTGTCAACAGGATAAATGCCCGCAAAAACCATGGGTTTCACATTTTCGAACCCAATAATGGCATTGGGTGTTGGGCGTTTTACATGCGTAATGGTGTCTCCCACTTTTACCTCTCTGGCATCTTTAATACCTGAGATAATATATCCCACATCGCCGGCTGAAATCACCGGCTTTGGCACTTGCGCAAGTTTCAGCACGCCCACTTCATCGGCGTGATATTCATGCTGGGTGCTCATAAACTTCACAAAATCACCTGTGCGAATCTCTCCGTTCATCACCCTGTAATAGGCTATAACACCCCTGAAGGAGTTGTAAACAGAATCAAAAATCAAAGCCTGCAGCGGCTCCTCGGGGTTGCCGCTTGGTGCGGGAATTCGTCTGATAATCGCTTCCAAAATCTGGTCAATCCCTAAGCCGGTTTTTCCACTGGCCGGAATAATGTCCTCAATATCGCATCCGATAAGGTCCACAATCTGATCAGTAACTTCTTCGGGCATGGCACCAGGCAAGTCCATCTTGTTCAAAACGGGAATAATTATCAGGTTGTGCTCCAAAGCAAGGTACAGATTGGAAATGGTCTGTGCCTCAATTCCCTGCGAAGCATCTACGATGAGCAAAGCGCCTTCGCAGGCAGCGATGGATCTGGAAACCTCATAGCTAAAGTCAACATGGCCCGGAGTATCTATCAGATTGAGCTTATACATCTGGCCTTCAAACTCATAATCCATCTGCACTGCATGACTTTTGATGGTGATACCTCTCTCGCGCTCGAGGTCCATATTGTCGAGCAACTGATCCTTAAATTCTCTATCGGAGATCGTATTGGTAGTCTGAAGGAGCCTGTCGGCAAGGGTACTTTTCCCGTGGTCAATGTGGGCAATTATGCAAAAATTCCTGATGTACTTCATAATGCGCAAAAGTACTATTAAAACCCATAATATTACTTAATTTTGAAAGCCTTGTAGTGCAATAATTGCCTGCATTTGTCGCTATTGCTCTACAGATGCAGGGTATTTTCCAAGCAATGAGACTAAGCAATGACTGCAAAAACATAAAGCCTTGCGGGCAGAACTCTTTGTTTTGTCAATTTTCCGCCGGCAACTGTTCTGAAAGTTTTTGTATGCTATTGATTAATTAATATTGGAGTCTGTTCTGCTATAGTGACTATAAAAAATACCAATTGAAATAATGATGTTGTTGTTTCGGCTTTTTTTCTCGTTCCTCTTTCTGATAGGGGCATCTGCAGTCAGATCTTTACCTGTTTTCCCGATAAATAGTTTTTCGGACAGGGTAATATATGTCCGTAGCGGACTATTCACGGATAGCGGAAAGGAATTTCATGCCCCTTATGCACCCAATGAAAATTATTCAATAACTATTTGCCCGGCTGATGGAGCAGGCCAAGTGCTGGAAATGTTTTTCAAGAATTTTAAACTGGGAGATGGTGATGTATTGCATATTTACGATGGCAACACCACAGATGCTCCACTGCTTTTACAGGCTACAGGCACTGCATTGAACAGACGAAAAGTGCATTCCTCCTCAGGTTGTTTGCATTTCAGATTTGTTTCATCACCTTCCGGGGAGGCAGGCGGATGGGAAGCCAGCATACAGAATATGGGGTTGTGCGAAACCTTTTCGGCAAGGATTTTGCCCCGGGCCGGCACATTTGATTATTGCCAAAATGCGGGACAGGTGGTGTTTGATGCCTCCGCAGCATTTGCTACCAATCCTCCCGGATTTGACCCCGGCAGAATATTGTATTCATGGAGAATTGGCAACCAAACCTTCAGCGGAGCGACACTTTCACACACATTTGCACAAGCAGGAGCCTACACCATTGCCCTTACGGCAACCGATCCGGTTTCGGGGTGCACTGTGGTGCAAAGGGAATTAGTGCGCATTGGCACAAAACCTGTTTTTACAGGCACTTTTGCTCCGGATACGGTGTGCGCCTCTGAGCCGTTCAGCTTGCTGGGCATGGTGCATCCCACCACATGGACAGGCTTTGTTGCGGCTGTAAGCGAAACGGCAGCCATTCCCGAAGCTCCCGGGGCTTTCTATCAATCGCAATTGAATTTCAACATTTTTCAACCCGGGGATTTCGTGCTTACTGCCACCGACATTCAACAAGTTTGCGTTACCATCGAACACGAGATAAGTGGGCAAGTTCAGATAGAACTTGAGTGCCCATCGGGTAGTATAATACAATTGAAAAACTTCAGCCAGCAAAATGCAAATTTGGGCGAGCCGGTAGTTTGGGATCCCGCTATGCCCGGCAAAGGATATCAGTATTGTTTTGTAAATAATGCAGCCTTCGGCACCATGAACCAAACTTCTCCCCGATTCCATTCATACACCGACAGGGCAGGAAACTTCTATTTCAATGCTCCCTTTTTGCCATCAGGCAATTTCACACCGGAAATGCCATTCTCTGCGCTCGCTGCATGCCCGCTGAACGGCACCTGGACTTTGCGTGTTCGCGATAACCAGCCCGGCGCCAATGGTTTTGTGTTTGGCTGGAGCCTTTTCTTCCGGGAGGAGTTTTATCACGATTCCTTGAAATTTACACCGCAGACTGTCCGTAAACAATGGTTTCGAGGCAATACACCGCTTACCGGAAACCCGGCTACCTCAAGTATTGCAGAACATGGCAACCATATCTTCCGGTTTGAAGCAACCGACAATTTTGGGTGTCGGCACGACACTGCCCTTGTAGTGCATGTGCGGAGACTTCCCCAGGCTGAAATCCAATCAAAGCTTGAACTGCCCATGTGCCAGGGCGATTCAACCCTATTACGCGTGGTTCCTATAGGTGCGAATCTTCCTGATTGGTCGTATCAATGGTACAGAGGAGCAACGCCCATACCGGGAGCCGTTTACGACACCCTTTGGGCTCGTACTCCGGGTTTGTACTCAGTGCGGATTACCGACCTGACAACCAATTGTGTCAATTTCTTTGAACTCCAGGTAACCGATAAAAACTGCGACCTTATCATCCCCAATGTGTTTACCCCTAACTTCGATGGCATAAACGATGTATTCGAAATAGTGAACCTTGAGCATTTCCAGGCCAGCATAGTAATATTCAACCGCTGGGGACGAAAGGTCTTTGAACACTCAGACTACTACAACAACTGGTGGGACGGCGGCAATGCCCCTGCAGGTACATACTTCTACATTCTGACCTTTACCCGGGGCGATGTGCGGCAAACCGCGGAGGGAGTAATCACTTTGATAAGGTGACAAATCGTCATATACTGAGTGGAATATGCGCCAAATCCATAACTTTTTGGCCGGCTTAATAAAAGGGTACAGACTTTGACTTCTTACATACATTTACGATAACCCCTAATGCCGAGCGAAATGCAACCTGTCAAAATCCATGAATCCTACAACAAGGTTGTAACCTTTGTTATTGATAGAAAAGTGTACGATGCATTGGAGAAATTGAAACTCCTGATGAAGCAAGCCAACCGGGAGCATGAGTGGGACAAACTCATTAGCCTACTCGAGACCTACAAAAACATTTTAAAGTACTCTTTTTCTCAGGTTCAGGATCCACAGCGGGAAAAGGTTTACCATTATTTGCTCCGTAGTCTATTAGAGCTGGCAGACGAAATAAAAGAGTCGGCCTTAACAGAGGCAAAGATGGGAAATGTGTATTATGTAAAAAACCGTTTGCTGCGCGAAAAACCATACGAAAGTCGTGAAGCTCTGATATTTCTGGAGAAAATCACTTACGATTACCAATTATCGGGATTGCTGAAAGACATGAACATCTCCAGCGATTCCCACACACCTGTAAGGGAGTTGGCTTTGATTCAAGCATTTAACATCTTCTGGCTAACCGACAAATATAGCGATGCCGAACTGACATTACTCAATGCTTGCTGCGACTCATCAAAATTGCCCTGGCATGACAAAGCTTTGATTGTGAGTGCACTTACCCTAGGGCTGCTAAGATATTTCGATGCAAACAAGTTCATGATCCTGTTTCGCTTCATCCATAGAATGGAGCACAAGGTATGGGAAAGGGCACTTATAGGCTTATTTATGGCCTTTTTGAAATACAACGACAGAATGTTTCTTTATCCGGCGGTGCTTGAAAAAATCAATGAGTTAAGCGAGTTTCCCGAAATAGAAAAAAACTTAGAGGCCATCGTCATCCAATTTACCAAATCCAAGGAAACCCAAAGTGTTACCAACAGATGGCAGGAAGAAATAGTTCCCTCGATTATAAAAATGCGTCCTAAAATTGAGGAAAAGCTGGAATTAGACCAAATTTTCAAGGAAGAATACGGTGAGGAACGCAATCCCGATTGGGAGACTGTATTCCAGGACTCACCGGGTTTGTTCGACAAGCTCCAGGAATTTACCCAAATGCAGTTGGAAGGAATGGATGTGTTTATGGGTGCGTTTTCTCAATTAAAGGGATTCCCCTTCTTTAATGAAATCAGCAACTGGTTTGTGCCCTTTTATACGGAGAATGTGGCAATAAAGCCATTGTGGGGCGATACCCCCAATACGACCAACCTCTCCCCCCTGCTCAACAAACTTGAAGAAAGTCATTTCATCTGCAATAGCGACAAATACTCACTTTGCCTCAACCTGATGATGGCCCCCGAGCAACAGAAGACCATGATATTAAAAATGCTGGAGCAGGAGATTAACGGCCTGGAAGAACTGCAAAACAGCAATGCCATACCGGATGAGTTCGAAGTTATCAAAAGCAATTACACGCAATACTTTCAGGACCTATACAGATTTTACCGGCTGCATCCCTGGCGAGGTGAGTTTGAAAATCCGTTTGAAAAGGAGATTGACCTGTACAAATCTGTTTTTGTAAGCAAGCTCCTTTCAGAAAAAAAATCAATCCGCATTATTGCCGAATTATATTTCGACAAAAAGTTTTACCCTGATGCATTGAAAGCTTTCCTTGGCATCATAGAAAAGGAAAGAGACAGCATTGAACTATTCGAAAAAATCGCCTTTTGCTACGAAAAAACAGGACAATTTCATAAAGCTTACAGCTTTTATCAGAAGGCCGACCTGATTGATACAGATAAGCCCTGGATACTCAAAAAGCTTGCATTTTGCAGCAAGACGCTCAACAACTGGGATAAAGCCCTCTCATACTACAAGCAGTTGGAAAAAATCGATCCGGAAGATATGAATGTGCAGGCAAACATAGGGCAATGCTTAGTGCACCTGGAAAGATTTGAGGAGGCACTGGATTATTATTTCAAAATTGAGGTGCTTGCCCCAGAAAACCATCGCATCAGAAGACCATTGGCATGGTGTTCGTTTTTGCTGGGCAAGTTCAAAACAGCCCAGGATTATCTGGAACGGTTGCTTTCCGAGCATCCCGGCAACCCACACGATCTTCTCAATCTGGGGCATGTGAGCTGGTGCCTCGGAAAACCTGCAGATGCGCTAAGCTTCTATTTGAAAAGTGTAAGCGCATCGGCAGATATCAAAACATTTCAGCAAACCTTCGACACCGACCGGAAACACCTTCTGGCTTTTGGGATAAGTCCTGTGGATCTGGACCTTATGCTCGACTTTGTTAAGCTTGGAGGAGAATAGCCATATTTTTTTTACCTTACGCAGCGAATCACCACATTTTGCCGTCTATTAGTTTATAAACAAAATAGTTCTTTGATCGACTGAGCGCAAAACATTTTGGAGAAGGGTGAAGTTCATCACCCACATTATAATTCAATAATTCAGAATATAATTAACGATTTTTGTTTCAGGGGCACACGGTAATGGCCGCAAACTACAATCCAGTCTTATATAAGGCAAAGGATAACCAAACCATAACCAATCAACACGACCTGCGGCCATTTCCCTGAAACTTTTTACCCACATACACCAACATTCAAAAAGTCAGCATAGTCTGGCTTTTTTGTTTTTAAGGCAGTAGTGAATATATCGGGAATCTTCTGTTGAATTTTGAATTTTGTGGGCGATTGCAAAACTGATTACTATTTTATATCTTTGTGAGAATCAAAAAAATTTCATTTGGAAACCCTCAAAAAAATCGTAAAGGGGTGCATCAAACAGAACAAAGTAGATCAGCACAAGCTGTATGCGATGTTTTCTGCGAAGATGTATGGAGTGTGCTTGCGCTATGCCTCAAATATGCATGATGCGCAGGACATTCTCCAGGAGGGCTTCATAAAGGTCTTTGAAAATTTACACACTTTCAAGTGGCAGGGCAGCCTTGAGGGTTGGATGAAAAAAATAATGATAAACTCAGCAATTGAGAAGTACCGCCTTAGGGTCAATCATCTCAATACTGAGGAGTTGTGGAACAGTGCCGGAAATTTTTTCGAAAATGAGGGCCCTGGCAAAGTTGCATTAGATGAGTTGCTCAATATGATTCAGGAACTCCCCGACCAGTATCGCATGGTGTTTAACCTGAGCGTTATAGAAGGGTACAATCACAAGGAAATTGGCCAGCAACTGGGTATTTTAGAGTCCACTTCCCGGTCAAATCTCGCTCGTGCCAGACATATTCTGCAACAATTGCTGATGAAGGAAGCAAGAGTTTTGCAAAAAGTAATTTAGCAAGTATTGCAAAGAGACACCCAATCTTTGCCGCGCGAACCGCGAAAAACTTATGAGCAACAAAACTAAAATTGAGCAGGATTTCAATTATCGAGTAAAGAACCAACATATTTTCATTTGAAATGAATGATCTCCGAAACAATATTGATAGCATTGCCAAGAATGCGTTCCGGGATTTTGAGCCAACGCCGCCCGCGCATGTTTGGTACAATATTGTAGATGCATTGCCCTTCAAAACCTCCTCCAATGGCCTGAAAAGAATAGTGCTTGTTGCAGCTTCAATGGCATTGCTTCTGGGCTCTTCCATTTGGATGTATTTTGTTGCAAGCAGAACCCAGATGCTTATAACTACCCATAGCGATGCTGTTGTTCAAAGCAATGAATATGAAGGTCTTTCGGAAATCCAAGCTACACCCCTAAGCACCCCAGGACCTGTTGCATACTTGAGGTCCCCGGTTGCTGCATCACAATCCCCTGACGAAAACATCCCCTCGCAACTGTCAGCAAACGCACAGATACTCCCTCGGCTCATCCCCCTACAGTTGCCAGAGCGGCCGATTTCAATAAGAATCCACCCCCCTGGTTTGGCAGACAGGCTAAAAAAGAGGACAGAACCGGTGGAAATCGCCTATGCTCCATTGCTTACCCCTGTCGAACCTCGGTTTGATGGCCAAGCGCGTAATAATCCTGTTAGGGTGAGATTGGGCAGTCATCTGGCATTGCAAAACAACTTCAGGACTCTGAGCTACCAAACCAGTCATGCTGTCAATTTCCCCTTTTCTCAACTCGAAAACAATATCCTGACCTTCGATGCCGGATTGTCTTTGGTGCTCAGCTCACGGTCGAGGTTTAGCTTCCAAACAGGGATTCATTATTCAACAGTAGGCCAGTTTGTAAATAGTATAGATATTTATCAACACCCTAATCTTCTGCCGTTATTTGTTCAAAACCCCAATCTGCCCATAGGCCATCCCCAAACAGTGATTACTTCCCACGGATTTATCCGCCTGAACGAGGCGCGGTTGTTTTTCTCCGACAAAGAATCCAGCAGGGTAATTACCAGCAAACGCCTGAACTCAAATCCGTTGACCCTAAATCTGAAAGATCAGGGCCTAACTCAGGTATTTGGCTTTGTGGAAGTACCTATAGTTGGGCGATATTTGCTTTACGACCGCAGCAGCATTGACATTCACATTAAAGGTGGTATTGCTGCAAATTACCTGATAAGCAATCAGGTATTCGCCGGCGAAGGATTGTTTCAGCAATCAATTGGAGAAACCCACGGCATCAGAAAATTTAATTTTGAGGGCGTTGCAGGACTGGTTTTTGAATTTCCCATAAGTTCGAACCTGACTTTCCACTTAGAGCCTACTGCCCAATTCTTTTTCTTCCCGATTGTTGATGGCTTTACGCACTTTGGAAGGGCAGTACCTTACAGCTATTCCATCTTTACAGGAATACGGTATAGTTTTTAAAATCTTTTCATAATACCATTAGCGGCAAGCCAATTGGATGGTATTTTCCTGCTTACAGCAGGTTTTCAAAACTCCATAATCCCTAATTCGGTAAAGGAGCAAAACTGGCATTACCCCTTTACGGAATGGGGCATACTTACAAAAACCTTCTCAAGTTTTGGGAATACTGCACGGCAAGCCCACCTTTGCTGGTTTCCCGGTAGGAAGCCTTCATGTCTAGACCGGTTTGTTTCATAGTTTTCACCACATCGTCAAATGAGATGAGGTGCTTCCCGTCCGACAGCAAAGCGTAAGTTGCACACTCCATAGCCCTAACGGCAGCCATGGCATTTCGTTCGATACAGGGTATCTGTACCAGGCCGTTCACCGGGTCGCATGTAAGTCCCAGATGGTGCTCCATACCCATTTCGGCAGCATACTCCACCTGCATCACTGATCCACCCAACAGTTGCGTTGCTGCTCCGGCGGCCATTGAGCAGGCAGCCCCAATTTCTCCCTGACAGCCTACCTCGGCTCCGGAGATGGATGCGTTAGTGCGAATCAGATTGCCAATGAGGCCGGCTGTTGCAAGGCCCTTTACAATCCGTTGGTCTGATAATTTGTAGGCTTTCTGAAGGGAAAACATCACTGCCGGAAGTACTCCCGCCGAACCGCAGGTAGGAGCCGTAACAATGCGCCCACCTGCAGCGTTTTCTTCTGAAACGGCTAATGCATAAGAAAATGTATGACCGGTGCGCTTCAAAATATCGGAAAATGTTTTGCTTTTGGTATAATACGAGGGTGCTTTCCGTGTAAGGTGCAGCCCACCCGGTAGCACACCTTCGTTTTCCAGACCGCGATCAATGGAATCTTTCATCACTGCCCATACCTCTGTAAGATATTGGAAAGTATCGGGGTAATCGTATTTTTTCACATACTCCCACATACTGCATTCATGCTCTTCGCACCATTGCAATATGTCGCTCATAAAATGCAGTTTGTAAAGGTTCTCATCGAAGGTGTTGGTTTCGCCTTCTTCTATCAAATTGCCTCCGCCAATACTATAAACCCTCCATAACGCTTTAGAAATACCGTTGTCAATTGTTTCAAACTCCATTCCATTTGGGTGCAATGGAAGTTCCACCTCGGGCTTCCAAGCAATCTCCAAGGATTTTTCGGCAAAAGTATCGTTGAGAATCACATCGGTAAGGTGACCGACTCCTGTAGCGGCAAGGCTTCCGTAGAGTGTTACCCTGAAGGCCTCAGCTCCTGAATGTAGTTTAAGAAATTTTTCTGCGGCCCTTTTGGGGCCCATTGTATGACTACTCGATGGCCCATTGCCAATTTTGAATAATTCCTTTATGGTTTTCAAAGCCTGTTACAATCTGAATCTGTTAAATGTTGCCAACCGGCATCATATACAAAACTCTGAATTCTTCGCCCAAATCAAGCAGAGTTTCCACTTCTGCATCACGAAAGGCGCCAATCACAACAGTACCCAGACCCAGGGCGGCTACCTGGAGGTGAATATTCTGAGAGGCGTGCCCCACCTCGTTGTGTATATACCTTTCACCGCGAACACCATACCTTCGTGTGGTACGCTCAAACACCGCTGCAAAAACGATAACCGCTGCAGCCTCGCTCACCATGGTCTGCCCCAACGCTGCCCGAGCGAGGTCTCTTTCTACCTGCCTTGTATCCACAAGCCTTAGTCGGTTCTGTGCAGGCAGATAGTGATAAATGCCTTTACGAAGGCCCTGAACATTGTTGACCACCACAAAAAGTTCTAACGGAAAGGTTGCCCCGGCCGAAGGAGCCGTGCGAAACCCCCTTTCGTTGGTGATACCCTGCCCCGACCACAACAATTGTGACAACTCTGCCAGAGTTAATGGCTCATCGGTATAACTGCGGATAGAGCGCCTCAATGTTAATGCCCGTTCAAGGCTCATTTCCCCATCTGTATCGGGGCGTGGAAGGGTAATCAGTGCTCCTTGGGTTTGTTGTGCCATAGCAGTAGGGATAAATTCGGCTTGTAATTTTTGTTCAGGTTGCTTCTCATTTGGTGTAACAGCCTGGAAAAACACCGTATATACCAGGGCTCCAGCCAAAACAATTCCGAGGGCGATTGCAATAAAACGATACTTTTTCATGGAATTATGGTTTAAAAATTAAATTTTGTATTAAAAATGAAACCAGCTGACTTGAGTTTAAAAATTATGTATCAGGCTGTCCCTTTTCTTGCGGTCTTTTGGCCGAAAGTCAAAAATAGTAAAACAAAATGCAAAAAAAACATGAACTTCTGAATGCCAAATCCCAAAGGCCTGCAATCATCCATATTCAAAAATACTCCCCAGACGGGTTATTTACAAATTTACCAATTAACCCATCAATTGCAATAGATGTTATTTAGAATGTATTTAAATTCAAGGCTCTTTAGCTTCAGAGTAATCAAAAATTTAATTTTGTCGTTCCGGCACGATTTATATTTTTTTAGGATTTGCTATATTATTCTTTATCCAGATTTTATGAATAAAATTTTATCGCACCCCATCATTCCGATTGGCCAGCCCGAACCCGTAGCGTTTTCTTATAATGGAATAAAAATCATTGGGGATAAAGGTTTTACCATTGCGGCGGCATTGCACAGGGCCGGGTACCCTATTCACAGTCATAGCCTTACCAACAGAAGCCGAAGTCTTGAGTGTGGGATTGGGAAGTGCAGCGCATGCGAAATGCTGGTTGATGGAGAAATCAGGCGAATTTGCATAACTCCTGTTGACGGGGTTAAGGAAGTGGTTGAAGTGCCCGGTGATTTTATCGGTGCACCTGTAGCGTTTCACAAAACAGGGCCTCTGAAGATTTATAAAACGGATGTAGTAATTGTAGGTGCCGGACCGGCAGGATTGGCCGCGCGTGAAATTCTGAATCAGTTCGGTGTTGACAACATTGTGATTGATTCCAATGCTGAAGTGGGCGGACAACTGAATATGCAAACCCACCAGTTTTTTTTCTTTGAAAAGGAGAAAAAATACGGAGGTCTCCGAGGATTTGAGATTTCCAAAAACCTTGCAGGCCCAAACCTTGACGGAATTTTTCTGAATTCTACCGTATGGGATGTATTTGAAGGTAACCGGGTTGCTGTAAAGAATTTTCTGACTCGGGAAGTGTTTTATGTGGATTGTGAATATTTTGTAGTAGCAACAGGTGCAGTACCATTTCTTCCCACCTTTCACAACGACGATTTGCCCGGAGTTTATACTGCCGCTGTGATTCAAAAAATGATGAACACAGAACTTACCTTGCTGGGTCGCAATGTGCTAACTGTAGGTGCAGGCAATATAGGCTATCTCACAAGCTACCAATTAACCCAAGCCGGCGCCAGTGTGAAAGCTATTTTGGAAGCCCAGCCCCACGAAGGGGGTTTCCCTGTGCAGGCCAACAGAGTCAGGCGGCTGGGAATACCTGTGTTGCTTTCCCATGTAATCCTGGAAGCCCTACCCAATAAAGCAGGAGATGGCATACGGGGTGCAGTAATTGCCAGGGCTGAGAATTTTGTGCCCATTGCGGGAACCGAAAAGGTACTGGAGGGAATTGATGCCATAAATATATGCACAGGTCTCATGCCTGATGATGCCTTGCTGAGCAAGGGCTATGAAGTTTTTGGCAGGAGCTGCTTCGGTGCAGGCGATGCCCTGCTGATAGGCGAAGGTACAAGTGCTGTTTTGAAAGGCAAGCAAGTGGCCTATGAGATACTCGATAGCATGAAAAGGCGATTTCCCTACGGCGATTACCTCCAGGTTTCAAAGGAATATTTTGATTCCCAACAGCATCCTGAGAGGGTACTCGATGCGCCGTATCTACCCACCCCCGAAAGGATGCAAAAGCCTTTCGTGATTATTGACTGTCTGTATGGATTTGCATGCAACCCTTGTGCTTTTGCCTGCAAGTACGGTGCAATAACCAAAACATCTACCAGCACGGCTCCAGATATTGATTTTGAGAAATGCGTGGGTTGCATGGATTGCGTGTATCAATGCCCTGGTCTGGCTATTTTTGGATACAACATACCCAGGAACACTTTCATGCTCCCGGTAGAATTTGACATGAGCGAAGGTCTCGAAGTGTATCTTGTGGACAACCACGCCAATATCTTAGGTGAAGGAGTCATTGAGCGGGTTTTGCGAAAAAAAAACCTCACCCATATAGCCCGGATCAGGGCTCGCAACATGCCAGCAGATCAACAAATTTTGGTAAGGGGATTTTTACTGAAGGAAGCCCACCGCGAAGAACTCACTTTCAGAAAATATGAAGAAGGGCCCTGCGATGATATTTTTATGTGTCATTGCGACGATGTGCCACTAAAAGAAGTCCTTGCCCTTGTTGGCAACAGAAAGTATATATCTGTGGAAGAGGTGAAGCACACCACCCATCTGGGCATGGGGCCATGTCGCGGAAAACGCTGCTTTCAGCGCCTGAAGCAAAATCTCCGACCCCGTTCTATAGAACTCATTGGAGGGTCCACCCCAAGGGGGCCCATGTCTAACCAATTGAATCTGGGCGAATTGTATCCATCTGTTAGCAGTCCGACAGTGATTACCAAATCAGGGATTGCACAACCCCGGGCAGTAGAGACCCGGTGCCTGATTGCAGGAGGCGGGATTGCCGGCAGTGCATTATTCAGATTTCTCTCGGAGGAGGGCTTCAATCCTGTGATGATCAACTCGGGGTTTGGAGCATCCTGGAGAAATATTGCAGGAGGCCGACCGGTGTTTTCAATACCCGAACTTACAGAGATTGCAAGAAAAAATCTCGAAATGTTTACTGACCTGCAGCAACATGGAAATATTGATTTGCGACTGATAAACTACATAACCTTTGCCCACAACGAGCAAATGTACAATGCGCTAAAGGAATCGATGGCATGGCAAAAAGTGGTGATGCTGAGTCCTTCGCAGTTCAGGGCAGAAGTGTCACCTTATTTCAACTCAAATAACACCAAGTACATTGCTGCGCTAAAAACCAGCGAGTGCTGGCAGGCTACGCCGGGCAAGGTGATTGAGGCCTTGCGCAATATCGGAATCAATCATGGGGGAAGCGTTATGGAAGCCAACAGTCTTATTGCCGTTGAAAAAGTATCGGATAAGTACAAAGCAATTATACGCAACCACAAAGGCGAATATATTGAATACATCACCCCTGTATTTATCAATGCATTGGGCGAAAATGGAGACCATTTTGCCCGTATGCTCGGAGTTGAAACCGGACTGTATCCTGTGAAGCATCAGGCTTTCATCACAAGGCGCCTACCCATGCTGGGAAAAGGCGGAAACCCCTTGGATATGCTTATTGACAGGCGCAATTACAAAGGATTTGTGGCGGTATATGGACAGCAGCTGGGCGATACAGGTCAAATCATCGGCTGCGCCTCTCCGGCAGTGGAGCCACTCGAAACAGCCAAAAATCTGAAAATAAACAGCCAGGACTTTGCCGAGATAGTTTCTGAAATTTTTATTGACTGGATACCCGAAATATCTTCGGTAGGGTTTCAGGCGCTTTGGGCAGGTTATTACAACGAACCCCGAATGATAATTGATGTGGACAAGGGCCTTTTTCTGGGATTAAGGGGGCAAGGCTTTATGCTTGGGCAATATCTGGCTCGTTTATATGTGGATCAGTTGATGGGCAGGAAAGTACCTGATTACTTTCAGAGGCTTAACCTAAGCGGAGATGCACTTCTGGAAAAAGCATTCAAGTAGGAAGCACACATGCATATAAACCGTATCAGCACAAAGAAAATGAGCATATTGCATCCGAATTTGGAAAAACTCAAACGATTTTGTTTTTTCGGTCATTAATCATAACTTTGCAGGCTTTTAAAAAAGGAGTATTTTGAATCCTCTGTCGCAATTTAGTATTCCATTTGTGGGGCTGAAGCCGGACAAGCATCATTTCCGCTTTCAGATTAGAGATGATTTTTTCTCTTACTTTGAAGGCACAGAAATTCACAAGGGCGATTTGGATGTGCAGCTTCTTCTTGAAAAGCAAAACCATTTAATGGTGCTGAATTTTTCTATTATGGGCAAAGTGGAGCTCACATGCGATGTATGCCTCGAGCCCTATTTGGAAAGCTTAGAAATAGAGAAACGATTGATTGTAAAATTTGGCGCTACCTTCGAGGAGCAAACAGAAGAGATTCTGATAATTCCATCAGGAGAATCGCACTTTGACATATCCCAGTATTTGTATGAGTTTGTTCATTTGGGCCTTCCCATGCGACACAAGCATCCGGATAAACCTGATAACACGCCGGGCTGCAATGAAGAAATTCTAAAAAAAGTACAGGAGTATATGGTAAAGAAAAGTGCTTATGACGACCCTAACCAGGATTCTCCATGGAGTGCGCTAAGAAAACTAAATTTTGATAATACACAAACAAGTTAAATTGAACAGATATGCCAAATCCAAAAACCAGACACTCTAAAAGTCGTAGGGACAAAAGGAGAACCCACTACAAAGCTACCGAACCTGCACTCACCACATGCCCAAACTGCGGAGCTGCAAAATTAATGCACCGCGTTTGTCCGGAATGCGGCCACTACAGAGGTATGGTTGCAATTGAAAAAGAAGCTTCCCAGGCGAAAAAATAGGCTCTACTTACCTATTAAACCAATACAAACAATGAAACTTGGCTTGGATGTCATGGGAGGCGATTTTGCGCCCCAGGCAACAATTGCCGGTGCAATCCTTGCCCAAAAAGAAGTTTCCGAAGGAGAAAGAATTGTCCTTTTTGGGGATAAGACCATTATTAAAACCGAGCTGGAAAGGCAAAACGGGAATGTAGAATTGTTTGACATAGTGCATGCCCCTGAAGTTATTGAAATGGGAGATCAGCCCACTAAGGCATTTTCACTAAAGCAGGAATCAAGTATTGCGCTCGGTTTTAAGTACTTGAAAAAAAACAAAATTGATGCTTTTGCAAGTGCCGGCAATACCGGAGCTATGCTCGTGGGCTCCATTTACAGCGTAAATGCAGTACCGGGTGTAATAAGACCAGCCACCACAGCGATCATTCCAAAAGAAAACGGAAGCGTAGGGGTATTAATTGATGTGGGAACTAACCCCGACTCCAAACCTGATGTGTTGTATCAGTTTGGGCTTATTGGATCGATTTATGCCGCAAATGTCCTCAACATACAAAACCCTAAGGTAGGGCTACTCAATATCGGCGAAGAAGAAGAAAAGGGCAATCTGCTTACCCAGGCGGCATTCCGCCTGATGAAGGATTCTACAGATTTCAATTTTATTGGAAATGTGGAAAGCCGCGACATATTTAAAAACACTGTAGATGTGGTGGTTTCCGATGGCTTCACCGGGAATGTACTGCTGAAGAACATGGAAACTATGTATAGGCTTATTGCTAAAAGAGGATATGGTTCTGATCCATTTTTTGCAAGGTTCAACTACGAAAACTACGGGGGAACCCCCATTTTGGGCATCAACTCCACAGTAGTTGTTGGACATGGCATTTCCAATGATATTGCCATCAAAAACATGCTGCTTCTTTCCCGTAATGTATTTCATGCGCGTCTGGCTGATAAAATCAGACATGCCATTGACCAATGATCAAAACCGAAGATTCGCTGTAGGCAAAAATTTCCCTTTTTCATGCCCCTCCATAAAGCTCAAATCAGAGCAGTCCATGGATTCGTTCACCAAGGATATCCTAAGCAACTACAAGTTGGAAACAATGGTAGATACCACAGATGAATGGATTACCACCAGGACAGGCATAAAGGAAAGACGAATCTTAAAAGGTGAGGATTTGGGAACTTCCGATATGGCTGAGACCGCCCTTTAGCTACGGCTTAGTCTGCCAACGCACTATTGCTCGCGCACAAGAATGCGCGGAGCGGGGAATAAACTCCGCTGAACTCTTCCAATACAGTGCTACCGCGCTTTGCGGCAGATATCAAAGATCTATAGGTTTTAGTCCTTCAATATGAAGAACAACACTCTAAATAAAACTAACAAGATAGTCTTCCGATAAAACACAAATCTCTGTTATTCATTCAATGCCCATCACACTTTTTTTCCGATAAAAGTTTGGAATATGCTTTTTGCATTAATTCAGCAATGTTTTTATTCAGGGTATAACCCTTGGCATACAATTCTTTAAAAAGATCATTGTAGTTTTCAGGATGAGGGCCATCAAAAAAGTAATACCAGAAATCAAATATTTCTTTGTCATTTAGCATCTGAATTGCATTAAAATAATCTGAAAAAATAATTACAATATCTTGTTGTAAATAATATTGAAATTCCATACTGTCATCCCAGTTAGCTTCTTTTGCTATATCAACAATTCTTTTAGTTTTAATCTCAGATGAAATCGCATTTGATGAAAAAAGCATTTTCAAATGCTTATCAACATTTAAATATAAATTACCCTTATGTTCATCCAACGGATAATAGCCGTAAATTGAATCAAAGGTAGCAAATGAGCAAGGGAAATATTGAAAAAAGAGCAACTCTTTCCTCCTTCTCATTTGTTCATTAGAAGCCTTTTCCCATTCATAGTATGTTTTCTTAAGTTTCACGATCCTTTCTTCATGGGGCATTATGCAATTAATATGAGCAAAATTTCCCTGATTTCTTGGTGTACAACAACTTATAAAACAACTGCAGATTATGGTAAATAGCAATATTGAAAGTTTCATACCCTTAAATTTAGAAAAATCTCACTTTATACACTTTTTGGGAAAGTATCATCTTGGAATTCTATAAATAAAATAATACCAAACATTTTCCTTAAAGCTAAAAGCCCAGGCGAACCGAGGCTTTGTAATTACTTTCCGCTTATAACTTCAACTCGTTTATAATATAAAAACACCAAATCATCTTCCTTGAGATAATCTCTTATAAAATCATAGACTTGTATTGTCTCAAATTTTTCCATTCCTGATTCTTCATGCTTGTAATACAGTACGAAAAGTTGATTGTGCTTAATATACCAGTAACACTGAGGTAGGTTATACACCCTAAATATATAATCGGGCGCAATTTCCCTAACTTTAGTCATAAGAGGGCGAAGGAAACTAACATACGATGTGGTATCTTCATTCCATTCGTATTTAATACCATCATAAGTCGCACGGCGACTTACAACTCCTCTAATTGCAGTATCCGAATAAATAAATGATTCATCAAATAGCAGTTCTCGGCTATTTAAATAGCATAACAGTTTATTCTTTTCTGCTTCTTTATTGCTATACAATTTCGCACCTTCTTTAGTAACAAAGATTACCGGCACATTTATTATCTCAATTTGACTTAAATCCCGTCCTGCTATATGCTTGTAAGACTTGTTATTAAAATCTTTAGTTCTATCCTTAAACGCTTTTTCCACATTCTCAATAAACAGACCACTACACTCCTGAGCCTGAGTAATTAAGCTTGAAAAACACATTAGTAAAAAAAGAACTGTCTTCATATTAATTAGAATAAGGAAAGTACACTAAAAAAACTTGTAGGACCACTATTAACATGTCCTTTAATTGGGTCCCATACACTTGTTGAACGCAATACTCGTCTCCATCCACCTCCCACGACTCTCCATTTACTAGCAGTTGTAACCCTGGTTATATTAACCCAATGATTTACTCCGTAACGCGAGGTTGTCGCTAATATTTCTTTTCCTTGCAATAAAGAACCTCCAATATTATCCCACTCTGCACCACTAATTTTTCTAGACCAATTAACTTTGATTCCTGATTTACGGGCAACATCTCCAGCATATGCTCAGGGAGCGTTATTTCCTTTACCTAAAAAATATGAAGCAGGCCTATTTCCACATCCGGCATCAGCATATTCCAAGGCATAGCCGTAACAATCTCTTTCTGGATTAGGCTGCAAAGGAATTCCATTTTTAGGAGTGGCACTATAAGTAATTTCATCTGTATATAACTTACCAGACCATGGATTTGCACCAACACTTTGAGCATTTTTATACCCTTCAATACCTCCTGAAATTCCACCTAAAATAAAACCTGTAGCAAACCCCTTAGCAAAACCGCTTCCGAAAGCTCCCCAATCATCTTCCATGATTACATTTCCAAAACCTCCTGCAAGGTGTAATGGTCTAATAAATTTGGACAGGAATTTATAAACAATTAAATTTCATTATGTAAGAGCTGTCAGCAATTTGACCATATGACAAACTAACCACCAGAAACAAACAAAAAGTTGTTAAGTATTTCTTTACCATTGTCTTGGAATATTATAAATCAATTGAATTTTTCTTACTTAAATTGCGGTCTCCTGACCGTATAAAAATTCCAATCAATAAGTTTTCCACTTCATTTTGATAAAAACAACATCAAGTACACCATCCAAATCGGCCGGTTGAATGTTGCCGATTGATTCTCTATTTGGTAGCCCGTTGGCATGAAAGTACCAATTTAGCACTATTTATTGAAAAAAACAATGTTTATTAATTAGTGGAATCTATGCCCGGTCAGAAGACCGCCATTTATCACTGAATTCTTCCAATACAGTGCTACCGCGCTTTGTGGCAGCTATCAAAGATCTATAGTCCTTCAATAAAAATAACAACACTCTAAATAAAACTAACAAGATCGTCTTCCGATAAAACACAAGTCTTTTCTATTCATTCAATGCCCATCACACTTTTTTTCCGATAAAAGTTTGAAATATGCTTTTTGCATTAATTCAGCAATGTTTTTATTCAGGGTATAACCCTTGGCATACAATTCTTTAAAAAGATCATTGTAGTTTTCAGGATGAGGGCCATCAAAAAAGAAGTGCCAGAAACTAGCAATCTCTGCTTCTGTATAAGAACTTAATATACTATAATAAGTATCAGGCTTTTCAAGTAAACTTTCTTGTAACCCCATCTGAAAATAACTTATGGCATCAGCCTCCCAATGTCCATTTATTGAAATATCAATTACCTTCTTAATGAAAGCATACTGATTAATGCTTTCAAGTTTAAAAAACAGATCAGTATGATACTCTGCTTCGTAATAAAGCAATCTTGGTCCGGTTTCATCATCATATCCATATATTGAATTAAATAATGAAAAACTATGTGGAAACAGTTTCAAAAAGGCAGTTTTATATTCCATAAGACTATCGGAATCTTTAGATTCCTGTATTTTTTCATAGAGTACCATTAAAGTATCTGCCCTTTTTTGTAATGAAATTTGAATAGGTTGAAAATTCTCACTTTTATTATTGGGTGTTTGTTTGTTTTTGGTATTTCTTGAATTAGGTGTATTGCAGGACTGAAGGCATATTATTAGAATCAGCACATATGAAAATTTACTTAAACTATTATATAAATGTTCCATTTTTAATGATTTTAAGTTGTTACTAAGTTGTTATTATCTTGCTAAATAAGCGCAAATTGAGTTTTTATACTTTCAAACTAAATAATTTGAAAAATCAGAAAATGTCAAAAATATTTAGCCTAACATGAGATGGTCTAGTCTGTCTGGACAGCTTTAGATTCAAAATTAAGTGTTTTTGTTAAACGAGGGGGGTCCGGGGGGAGACTCATAACTCGATTGTTTTGTTAATATTTTATGCCGCATTTCTGTAACGCTGGATTGGCGCGACATCCCCAATTG
>Ga0209316_100058_pt1 | contig 41516 bp, 43 predicted proteins | sample 3C3metaG_FD_184150 | JGI IMG/M metagenome (GOLD analysis project Ga0209316, IMG submission 184150) | Freshwater bacterial and archeal communities from Indian Creek, Illinois, USA - 3C3 metaG (SPAdes) (version 3) | ecosystem: Environmental > Aquatic > Freshwater > Unclassified | place: USA: Indian... | reverse complement strand
GCCACCGAAACGCCACGAAAATTCACCTCGAGCTGCTGATCCGAAATGAACCAGCCTTGCAGGCGGGCTTGCTCGAAACAGGCGCGCAGCCGATCCTTGTCGCTCAAGGTGTGAACCGTGTAGGGGCATCGGCGCCATGTTCATCCACGGCCTGCGCCCAGGGCCGCTGCTGATGACCGAGACGCCCGATTTGTTCTGGTTCATCGTCGGCTCGCTCGTGCTGGCCAACATTTTCTTGCTCATCTTTGGCCTGACCGGCATCCGCATTTTTGCCAAGGTGGTCGAAACACCCAAGGCCTTTTTGTTGCCGGTGATCTTGATTCTGTCCGCCGTCGGCGCCTACGCGATCAACAACAACCCGGTCGATGTGTACTGGATGCTGGGCTTTGGGGTGCTGGGTTACCTGATGAAGATTTACGGTTTCCCGGTGGCGCCGGTGATCTTGGGGATCGTGCTGGGGCCCTTGCTGGAGCGCAGTTACCGCCAGTCGATCCTGATGACGGGCGAAGACCCGGTGCTGTTCTTCACCGAGTTCTTCACCTCGCCGATCTCCGTCATCCTGCTGCTGGCCCTGGGCTTTAGCCTGCTGGTGAGCACGCCGTGGTGGAAGCGCTGGCGCAGCCAAGCTAAGTAGGCGGTGTGTGTGGGCGGGGGCAGCAGGGTAAAGTGGGGCCGTACAGAGCGCCGCCCCGCTAAAATCAAAGGTTTGCACCCACAACCCCCACAGCGCACCATGGCCGACGACACGCACCTGCCCGCCGATGAAAACCACCTGATCTCCGAGCGGCGCGCCAAGCTGCAGGCGCTGCGCCAGGCGCAGGCGGCCGGTGGGCCGGTGGCCTTCCCCAACGACATCAAGCCGCAGCAGCGCGCCGAGGCCTTGCACGCCGAATACGGGGCATTGAGCAAAGAGCTGCTCGAGCCGCTGCAGGTGCGCGCCAGCGTGGCCGGGCGCATGATGCTCAAGCGCGTGATGGGCAAAGCCAGCTTTGCCACGCTGCAAGACGGCTCCTTTGGGCCCACCGAGGGCCGCATCCAGATCTACCTCAACGACGCCAGCGTCGGGGCCGAGCAGCACGCCGCCTTCAAGCACTGGGATCTGGGCGACATCGTGGCCGCCGAGGGCACCCTGTTCAAAACCCGCACCGGCGAGCTCACGCTGCAAGTCGAGCGGCTGCGCTTGGTCACCAAGAGCCTGCGGCCGCTGCCCGACAAATTTCACGGCGTACACGACCAAGAGCTCAAGTACCGCCAGCGCTACGTCGATCTGATCACCGACCCGCAAGCGCGGCGCCGCTTTCTGGCGCGCAGCCTGGCCGTGAGCAGCCTGCGCGAGTTCATGCTGGCGCACGACTTTCTCGAGGTTGAAACGCCGATGCTGCAGCCCATACCGGGCGGCGCCAATGCGCGGCCTTTCGTCACGCACCACAACGCGCTCGAGCAGGACATGTACCTGCGCATCGCCCCCGAGCTCTACCTCAAGCGGCTGCTGGTGGGCGGTTTCGAGCGCGTGTTCGAGATCAACCGCAACTTCCGCAACGAAGGCATCAGCGTGCGCCACAACCCCGAGTTCACCATGATGGAGTTCTACGCGGGCTACTGGAACCACCTCGACCTGATGGTCTATACCGAGCAGCTCATCCGCCACGTGGCGCAGCGCGTCTGCGGCGGCACGCGGTTGCAGTACCAAGGGCGCGATGTGGATTTGGGCGCGCCGTTCGAGCGCCTCACCATCCGCGAGGCCATCGCCAAGTACAGCCACGCCGGCGCCCAAGCCGACGACCGCGCCTGGCTGCAAACCCAGTTGCAGCAGCTCGGCCTGGACCCAGTCAAGCAGCGGTTGGCCGAGCGCAGCCTAGCCGGTTTGCAAGTCATGTACTTTGAAGAAACCGTCGAGCCGCAGCTGTGGCAACCGACCTTCATCTGCAACCACCCGACCGAAATCTCGCCGCTGGCGCGCGCCTCGGACACCGACCCGAGCATCACCGAGCGCTTCGAGCTCTACATCAGCGGGCGCGAAGTGGCCAACGGTTTTAGCGAGCTCAACGACGCCGAAGACCAGGCCGCGCGCTTTGCCGCCCAAGCGGGCCACAAAGACGGCGGCGACGACGAAGCCATGTACTACGACGCCGACTTCGTGCGCGCGCTCGAGTACGGCATGCCGCCGGCTGGCGGTTGCGGCATCGGCATCGACCGCCTGCTGATGCTGCTCACCGACAGCCCCAGCATCCGCGACGTGATTCTGTTCCCGGCGCTGCGCCGGGAGGGCTGAATCAGGAGGGGCAGAGGGGGCAGGGCGGCCTAACCCTGCCAGCCTTTCAGCGCTCCTCAGCGGCTCAGGCCGCTTCCAGCACCAAGCGCATTTTTTTCAGCGCTGCGGCCTCGATCTGCCGAATGCGCTCGGCGCTCACGCCGTATTCGGCCGCCAGCTGGTGCAGCGTCATGCCGCCGCTGCCGTCGTCGGCCACCTTGAGCCAGCGCTCGCTCACAATGCGGCGCGCGCGCTCATCGAGCTGCCCCAGCGCCTGCTGCACGCCCTCGCTGGCCAAGTGGTCGCGCTCGCGCGCCTCGAGCACCGCTACGGGTTCGTGGTCGCTGTCGGCCAAGTAGGCGATCGGGCCGTAGGCCTCTTCGCCGTCGTCGCCCGGGCTGGGGTCGAGCACCACATCGCCGCCGGCGAGCCGGGTCTGCATCTCGAGCACGTCGGCGCGGCGCACCTTGAGCTCGCGCGCCATCGCGTCCACCTCGTGCTCGCTCAGCTGCTCGCGGTGCGTGTCGGCATCGCTCGCCTGCGCCTTGAAGGCCTGCTTCATGCTGCGCAGGTTGAAAAACAGCTTGCGCTGCGCCTTGGTGGTGGCCACGCGCACCATGCGCCAGTTTTTGATGATGTATTCGTGGATTTCGGCCTTGATCCAGTGCAGCGCGTAGCTCACCAGCCGCACCCCCTGCTGCGGGTCGAAGCGCTTGACGGCCTTCATCAGCCCCACGTTGCCCTCTTGGATCAGGTCGGCGTGGGGCAGGCCGTAGCCCAGGTACTGGCGCGACACCGACACCACCAGCCGCAGGTGCGACATCACCAGCCGCCCGGCGGCTTCGAGGTCGTTGTGCTGCTGCAGGCGCTGCGCGTAGTCGTGCTCTTCCTCGGCGGTGAGCAGCGGCAGGCGGTTGACGGCGCTGATGTAGGCGTCTAGGTTGCCCAGCGGGGGCAAGACCAACGCCGACGTGCCCGTCCAGCCCACGGGGGCTGAGGGCGCAAATTTGTAAGGCGTAAACGGGGCAAGGGCGGTGCTGCTCATGGGGGCATCTCCTTTGGTCGGCAAGCCGTGCGGCGATAACTGGATGTTAGCACTCTATGGCGCCGAGTGCCAAGAGCGGGGGCTGCAAGGGCGCAAAAAGGACACCGCCGAAGCAGGAACAGTGCAGCCCCGAAGCAGAGCGCACCAGCAGGCCGGTCGGCAGGCGGCCAGTCTCAGGCCGACGCAGTGGCTTTGCGCGATTGGGCGCGCCGCTGCGCCATCTCGCGGCCCATGCCCGCTTGGTCGTAGGCTTGCAGGCGCTTTTGCGCTTCTGGGTAGGTAGGCCAGCGATTCTTCGAGCAGCAGGTGGTCAAGGTAGAGCGCCTCGAACACCTCCAGCGCGTGTTGCAGTTCGGCGTGGTCGAACCATTGGTTGCCCGTGCTCAATGCAGAGATGGCGGGTGCCATGTGCAGCCAGTTTTCTTCCAGCCAGCCGTGGTCTTGCACCAAGCGGCGCGCGGCAGCGGCCAGTTCTTCGTTGCGGCTGGCCAGCAGCACCGGGAACACGTGGGCTTCTTCGTCCAGATGGTGCTGGCGCGCTTCGCCATTGAAAAAATCCAGCACCAGGTGCGCCTGCTTGCGCCCGGCGGCGTCGAGCGCCTGCGTCTGGCAGGCCTCGACCGTAGCGCGCAACAAAAGCAAGTGGCGTTGCAACTCGCGGTGGGATTGATCCAAAAAGTCAAACAGGGCGATTTGGGAGCGGGGGCTTATCATGGGGCGCTTCCTCCGATTGAATTCCCTTGCATTATCCTGTGCGTTGAGCGCAGCTTGGTTTGATCAAGCGCAAACAAGCGCGGTTTGGGCGAGTGGAGCAAACTGTTTGCATCTGAATTGGCACCTTCCCCCAGGCGACAGCACCACGCCTGCGGCCGATTCAGCCCGATACCGACTGCGGGGCCAGTGCCTTGAGCGGGCCGAGCCGCTGCGCGCAGACTTGAAGGATCAGCTCGCGCGCAGTACGCTGGGTGAGGGTGCTGGGGCGCTGGGCGCTGCAGGCCAGCGCGACCGGTATGCGCAGCGCCGGCGGGCTGATCGCACGCATGGCAAAGGCCGCAGGCCGGCCCGATGCCGCCACCGCATGGCGCGGCAGCACGGCGCAGCCCAAGCCGTCGGCAACCAGATCGAGAATGGCGGCAACGCCGTCAATTTCGAGCGCGATGCGCGGGCGCAGGCCGAGCTTGGCCAGTTCCACTTCCACGTGCATGCGCAGCGCGTTGGGGCGGGTGGGGATGAGCAGCGGCAACTGGGCCAGTTCGGCCAAGGGCAGCGGGTCAGGGTGCAGGGCAAGGTTCGGTGAACTTGCACCTGACGGCGCTTGGGGCCCAGCCTCGGGGTGGGCTTGCACCAGCAGCAGCTCTTCGTCGAACAGGGGTTGCAACTCAAGCTCGGGCAGCGGCTGCGCGTTGTAGAGCAGCGCCAGATCCAGCCGGCCATTGAGCAGCGCGTCCTGCATGCTCACCGACAGCCCCTCGGTGATCGAGAGCCGGGCTTGCGGCAGTTGCTGGCGGAAGCGGCGCGTGAGCGGCACCGCAACCAGCCGCGCCAGCGAAGGCGGCAACCCGATGGCGACCCGCCCGACCAAGGTGCCGCGCACCCGCCCGAGCTCTTCGCGCGCCCGCTCCACCTGGTGCAGGATGCCGCGCCCGTGCTCGAGCAGCAGTTGCCCGGCTTCGGTGGGCACCGCGCCGCGGCCGTTGCGCAGCAGCAGGCTTTGGTGCAGCTCCACTTCAAGCAGCCGCACCTGCCGGCTCAAAGCCGGTTGCGCCACTTGCAGCGCCGCAGCGGCCTTGGTGAAGCTGCCCAATTCCGCGACGCGGACGAAGTAGCCGAGTTGTTTCAAGTCCATAGGCAGATTTTAGATAGCCTTCAGCCTGAAATGCCAATTTTTTATATCAGCTAGCGCCGTACGCCCGCTTGTCGGCACCGCCCATGCGCAACATAATCGACCTCGAGACACATTCAGCCTTCACCCCCCTCCGCAAACCCTCTGCCCATGGCGCAAGCGATTCGCGCGATTTCTTCGATGGCCACGCGGCTGCTGCTGGCCGATCTGGCGCGCGACTGTCAGGCCCAATCGGGGCTGGAGCTGCGGCTCGAGTCGGTCGGGGGTGTCGATGCGGCGCGTCGGGTGCAAGCAGGCGAAGCTTTCGACGCCGTGCTGCTGGCTGCCGATGCCATCGAGCGCCTGATCGCCAGCGGCCACGTGCGCCCCGACAGCCGGATCGACTGGGTGCGCAGCCCGGTGGCGCTGGCGGTGCGCGCCGGTGCGCCGCAGCCCGACGTGGGCAGCGAAGCGGCGCTGCGCCAAGCGGTGCAGGCGGCGCGCAGCCTCGGGGTTTCCACCGGGCCCAGCGGCACGGCGCTGCTGCAGCTGTTCGAGCGCTGGGGCCTGCTGGAGGCGCTGCGCCCGCGCATCATCACGCCGCCACCCGGGGTGCCCGTGGGCAGCCTGGTGGCCAGCGGCGCGGTGGAGCTGGGTTTTCAGCAGCTGAGCGAGTTGCTGCCCCTGCCGGGCATCACCCTGCTGGGCACCCTCCCGCCGGGTTGCGCGATCGAAACCGTTTTTTCCGCTGGGGTGTGCGCGACCAGCGCGCAGCCCGATGCGGTGCGCGCCTACCTGGATTTTTTGGCCTCACCGGCCAGCGCCGACTGCAAGCGCCGCCACGGCATGATGCCGCTTTGAGCCCAGCTTTCGCCAAACCCACCCATCACCCCCACACCCCCAATACCGCCCGCCGACCATGCACCCCAACCCTGCGCGACCGCCCCTGATCATCGACGTCCACGGCCACTACACCACCGCGCCGCCGGCGCTCGGGGCTTGGCGCGATTTGCAGATGGCTGCCCTCAAAGACCCGTCCATCGTGGCCGACCCCAAGGCGTTGAAGATCAGCGACGACGAAATCCGCGAGACCATCGAGCTCAACCAGCTGGCCAAGATGCGCGAGCGCGGCAGCGACCTGACCCTCTTTAGCCCGCGCGCCAGCTTCATGGCGCACCACGTGGGCGATCTGCGCACCTCGTCCGACTGGGCTGCTATCTGCAACGAACTGTGCGCGCGCGTGAGCCAGCTGTACCCCCAGCACTTCGTGCCGGTGGCCATGCTGCCGCAGTCGCCTGGCGTCGATCCCGCCACCTGCATCCCCGAGCTCGAGCGCTGCGTGCGCGACTACGGCTGCGTGGGCATCAACCTCAACCCAGACCCCTCCGGCGGGCACTGGAACAGCCCGCCTCTGACCGACCGCCACTGGTACCCGATCTACGAAAAAATGGTCGAGCACGAGCTGCCGGCCATGATCCACGTCAGCACCAGTTGCAACGCTTGCTTCCACACCACCGGCGCGCACTACATCAACGCCGACACCACCGCCTTCATGCAGCTGCTCCAAGGCGATCTGTTTGCCGACTTCCCCACCCTCAAGTTCCTCATCCCGCACGGCGGCGGGGCCGCGCCCTACCACTGGGGCCGCTACCGGGGCCTGGCGCAGGAGCTGAAAAAACCGCTGCTGCAACAGCACCTGCTGGGCAACGTGTTTTTTGACACCTGCGTCTATCACCAGCCGGGCATCGATTTGCTGACCAAAGTCATCCCGGTGGACAACATCCTGTTTGCCAGCGAGATGATCGGCGCCGTGCGCGGCATCGACCCCGAAACCGGCCACCACTACGACGACACCAAGCGCTACGTGGCGGCCACGCCCAACCTCACCGAGGAGCAGCGCTTCAAGGTCTTTGAGGGCAACGCGCGCCGGGTGTTCACGCGCCTAGACGCGGCCCTCAAGCAGAAAGGACTGTGAGATGTACGAACTTGGCGTCGTTTACCGCCACATCAGCCGCGCCGACCGGGCCGTTGCCGACCAACTGGCCGCCCTGGGTTCGGCCACCGTGCACGAGGCCATGGGCCGCGTGGGCCTGATGAAGCCCTACATGCGCCCCATCCAGCAAGACGTGCATGTGTCCGGCACGGCGGTGACCGTGCTGCTGCAACCCGGCGACAACTGGATGATGCACGTGGCCGCCGAGCAGTTGCAGCCCGGCGACATCGTGGTGGCCACCGTCACCGCCGATTGCAGCGACGGCTACTTCGGCGACCTGCTGGCCAGCAGCTTCATGGCGCGCGGCGCACGCGGCCTGATCATCGAAGCCGGGGTGCGCGACACCAAGACCCTGCGCGAGATGCGGTTCCCGGTGTGGAGCCGCTACGTGTCGTCCAAGGGCACCATCAAGGCCACGCCGGGTTCGGTGAACATCCCCATCGTGTGCGCCGGCGCCTACGTGACGCCGGGCGATGTGATCGTGGCCGACGACGACGGCGTGGTCTGCGTGCCCAAGACCCTGGCGGCGAAAACGCTAGCCGAGGCACAGAAGCGCGAAGCCAACGAAGGCGCCAAGCGCGACCAGCTGGCGGCTGGGGTGCTGGGGCTGGACATGTACAAAATGCGCGAGCCATTGGCGGCGGCCGGGTTGCGGTATGTGGATTGAGCCGCCCCTGGAGCAGCACCCATGAGCAAACCCACCTCGGGTGACTACACCAAAACCCCCGGCTGGCTCGACTGGTTCACCGGCCCCAGCAAGCCACGGTTCCAGTTGCCGCCCGGCAGCGTGGACGCCCACTGCCATGTCTTCGGCCCCGGCGCGCGCTTTCCCTACGCGCCCGAGCGCAAATACACCCCCTGCGACGCCAGCAAAGAGCAACTGTTTGCCCTGCGCGACCACTTGGGCTTTGCGCGCAACGTGATCGTGCAAGCCACCTGCCACGGCGCCGACAACCGCGCCTTGGTGGATGCCTGCCTGGCCAGCGGCGGCATGGCGCGCGGCGTGGCCACGGTGCGGCGCAGCGTCACCGACGAGGAACTGCAAGCCCTGCATGAGGCTGGCGTGCGCGGGGTGCGCTTCAACTTCGTCAAGCGCTTGGTGGATTTCACGCCCAAGGACGAGCTGCTGGAGATCGCCGGTCGCATCGCCAAGCTGGGCTGGCACGTGGTCATCTACTTCGAGGCGGTCGATCTGCCCGAGCTGTGGGATTTCTTCACCAGCCTGCCCACCACCGTGGTGGTGGATCACATGGGCCGCCCCGATGTGCGCCTGCCCGTGGACGGGCCGCAGTTTGGGCTGTTCCTCCGGTTGATGCGCGAGCACCGCAACGTGTGGTGCAAAGTGAGCTGCCCCGAGCGACTCTCCTTGACCGGTCCGAATGCGCTCGACGGCGAACCGAATGCCTACCGCGACGTGGTGCCCTTTGCGCGCAAGGTGGTAGAGGCATTCCCCGACCGCGTGCTCTGGGGCACCGACTGGCCGCACCCGAACCTCAAAGACCACATGCCCGACGACGGCCTGCTGGTCGATTTCATCCCGCACATCGCGCCCACACCCGAATTGCAGCGCCAGCTGCTGGTGGACAACCCGATGCGCCTCTACTGGGCAGATCAATGATGCCCCCACGCTTGTCGCTGCGCGCCTGCGCTGCCCCCCGAGGGGGTGCGAATCGCCTTGGGGCGGCCCGGCGGCGATTCCTTTTTCCTTGAGGTGTACCCATGGCTCTGGACAAACCCTACCAAAACGTGCCCGGCACCATCATCTTTGATGCCGAGCAAAGCCGCAAGGGCTACTGGCTCAACCAGTTCTGCATGAGCCTGATGAAGGCCGAGAACCGCGAGCGCTTCAAGGCCGACGAGCGCGCCTACCTCGACGAATGGCCCATGACCGAGGAGCAAAAACAGGCCGTGCTGGCGCGCGACCTCAACTGGTGCATGCGCACCGGCGGCAACATCTACTTTCTGGCCAAAATCGGCGCCACCGACGGCAAAAGCTTCCAGCAAATGGCCGGCTCCATGACCGGCATGAGCGAGCAGGAATACCGCGACATGATGGTCAAGGGCGGCCGCTCGATCCAAGGCAACCGCTACCCGGGCGAAGACGGCGACGCACAGCCCCACCGCCAACCGCAAGGGGCCGCCCACCAAACCCAGCAGAAAGGCAGCTGAACCATGGCCCGCATCACCGCCTCGGTCTATACCTCGCACGTGCCCGCCATCGGCGTGGCCATCGACCAGCACAAAACCCAAGAAGACTACTGGAAGCCGGTTTTCGCGGGCTACGTGCAGTCCAAGCAGTGGATACGAGAGAACCCGCCCGACGTCATCTTTCTGGTCTATAACGACCACGCCACCGCCTTCAGCCTCGACCTCATCCCCACCTTCGCCATCGGCACCGCGGCCCAATTTCAGCCCGCCGACGAAGGCTGGGGGCCGCGCCCGGTGCCGGTGGTCAAGGGGCACCCGGAACTGGCGGCGCACATCGCGCAGTCGGTCATCCAGCAGGACTTCGACCTCACCCTCGTCAACAAAATGGAGGTGGATCACGGCCTGACGGTGCCGCTGTCGCTGCTGTTCGGCGAGCGCGATCCGATCCAAGGCGCCTGGCCCTGCCCGGTGATCCCGTTCGCCGTCAACGTGGTGCAGTACCCGGCGCCCTCGGGGTGGCGCTGCTTTGCGCTCGGTCAGGCCATCCGCAAGGCCATCGAGAGCTACGACGCGCCGCTGAACGTGCAAATCTGGGGCACCGGGGGCATGAGCCACCAGTTGCAGGGCGCACGCGCCGGCCTGATCAACCGCGAGTGGGACCAAGCCTGGCTCGATCAAATGATCGCCGACCCGGCCGCCTGCGCCGCCAGGCCGCACATCGACTACGTGCGCGAGGCCGGCAGCGAAGGCATCGAACTGGTGATGTGGCTGATCGCACGCGGCGCCATGCCCGACGTGACCGACGGCCGCTCGATGGGCCCGCCGCCCCGCGTGCGCCACCGCTTTTATCACGTGCCCGCAAGCAACACGGCCGTTGGCCACTTGGTTCTAGAACCCGCCTGAAGGAAACCCCAGCCATGACCCTCAAAGTCGCCCTCGCCGGTGCCGGCGCATTCGGCATCAAGCACCTGGACGCCATCGCCAAAATCGATCAAGTCGAAGTCGTTTCGCTCATCAGCCGCGACCTGGAAAAAACCCGGCAAGTGGCCGCTCAGTACGGCATTGCGCACGTGGGCAACGAGCTTGCCGATGCCCTCAAGCTCAAGGAAGTGGATGCCGTCATCCTGTGCACCCCCACGCAGATGCATGCCGAGCAAGCGCTGGCCTGCCTGCGGGCGGGCAAGCACGTGCAGGTCGAAATCCCGCTGGCCGACAGCCTCAAGGGCGCAGAGGCGGTGCTGGCCTTGCAGCAGCAGACCGGCCTGGTGGCGATGTGCGGCCACACGCGCCGTTTCAACCCCAGCCACCAGTACGTGCACCAGAAAATCGAGGCCGGTCAGTTCAACCTCCAGCAGATGGATGTGCAGACCTATTTTTTCCGGCGCAGCAACATGAACGCGCTCGGCCAGCCACGCAGCTGGACCGACCACCTGCTCTGGCACCACGCCGCGCACACGGTGGATTTGTTTGCTTGGCAGTGCGGCGCCCCCATCGTCAAAGCCAACGCCCTGCAAGGCCCGATCCACCCCCAGCTGGGCATCGCGATGGACATGTCGATCCAGCTCCTGGCCGCCAACGGCGCCCTCTGCACCCTGTCGTTGAGCTTCAACAACGACGGCCCGCTGGGCACCTTCTTTCGCTACATCGGCGACAGCGCCACCTACCTGGCGCGCTACGACGACCTGTACAGCGGCAAGGAAGAGAAGATCGACGTCAGCCAGGTCGATGTGTCGATGAACGGCATCGAGCTGCAAGACCGCGAGTTCTTCGCCGCCATCCGCGAAGGCCGCGAACCCAAAGCCAGCGTGACCCAGGTGCTGCCGTGCTACCGCGTTCTGCACCAGTTGGAGCAGCAGTTGCAGGGCTAGGGCCTTTAAACTTGCTGAATCGGGCTTTGGCTTAGACAAGCCCGGGGCGGTTGGATTTTTTAGTCGGCGCGCGGCAGCGGGTGTTCGGGCTCGCTGGGGTCGTCGCGCTGATAAACCTTGCGCAGCAGCCTGATCAGGGTGTGGCGTTCCTCTGGCGTCAATTGGGTGACGGCTTCGGATTCCAGCGTTGACACCACTTGTTGGGTTTGCGCTTGCAGTTGCTCACCCGCTGCGGTGGCATACAGCCCTTGGGCGCGCCGGTCATTGGGGTGGGGCCGTTTTTCAATCAGCCCGCGCGCTTGCATCTGGCGGATCATGCCCACCAAGTTGGGCGGCAGAATGGCCAGCACGGAGCTGAGCTGTCGGGACGTGATGCCGGGGTTGTGGGCGATCAGCGTCAAGACCGAAAAATCGACCACCCGCAAGCCGTAAGGCGCCATGCGCTCCATGAACACCCCGATCAGGGCCAAGGCCGCCCGGCGGGCGTTGTAGCCGATCAGGCTTTCGAGAAAGGCGTTGTCGATGGCGGTGGGTACCTCCACCGGGGAAGGGCAGGTGGCTTCGGTAGACGCTTCAAGCACAGTGGACATAGGCCGGATGTTACCCCGAGGCAGCGCTCACTTGGAGCACCATGCGTTGGTTGATCGAGCCCTTGTCGGTGATTTCACCCCGGTCGATGGATGGCGGCTCGGCGAACAACAGGGCGCGGGCGATGCGGGTAGGGCTGCCTGTGGCAGACTGGGCCAGTTGATCGACCAGTTGCTGGAAATGGCTGCGCACTGCGGGGTGGTGGTTCAGAGCACCGCAAGGTTGGCGGTCAAGGTGGGGGGAGGGCAGGCTCACCAGTGTGCAATAGGGCAAAGCCCGCAAGTTCATTGACCAAGTGGAGCAAATCCTCCCAGCCTCTCAGATATCCAAAACCAGGCGAGGGCTGAGGGCGCGCGAGCAACAGGGCAAAAACCGATCGTTGGCCGCGCGTTCCTCGTCGGTGAGGTACTGGTCGCGATGATCCGGCGTGCCGGCGCGCACACCCGTCAGGCAGGTGCCACAGACCCCCTGTTCGCACGACATGGGGATGTCCAGCCCAGCGGCGAGCAGCGCGGCCAACGCGCTCTGGTGCGCTTGAACGGGGATTACGCGACCAGAACTGGCCAACTGGAGTTCAAAAGCCCCTTGGTTGGCGCTGGCCACTGGGGCGGCGCCAAAGTATTCGCGGTGTAGGCGATTTTCGGGCCAACCCGCGTCCCGACCCGCTTGCAGCACGGCGTCGATGAACCCTTGCGGGCCGCACACATACAGATGCGTGCCAGCGGGTGCCTGGCGGATGGTGGCGGCGATGTCCAACTTCTGCATCGGCTCGCCGTCATCGTAATGGTGCTGCACCTGGGCGGCAAAGGGGGAGTTAGCCAAGGTGTCGAGGAATGGCGTGCGTGCCCGCGAACGGGTGCAAAAGTGCAGCTCAAAGGGCTGCCCGGTTTGGGAAAGCGCTTGCGCCATGGCCCATAGCGGCGTGATGCCGATGCCGCCCGCCAGCAACAGATGAAATGGCGCTTGGGCGTCGAGCGGAAAATGGTTGCGCGGCGGGCTGATGGCCAGGGCGGTTCCCACCTGAAGGTGTGCGTGCACGGCTTGGGAGCCGCCGCGGCTGGCCGGATCGCGCAGCACGGCAATCCGGTAGCAGCCAGCCCCGCCCGGCGGGTTGCAAAGCGAGTAGGGCCGCACCAGCCCCCCCGGCAGATGCACGTCGATGTGGGCGCCGGCAGCAAAAGCAGGCAGCGCATTGCCGTCCTCTGGCACCAGGTCCAGGCTGACGATGTCTAGGGCCTCGATGCGCCGCGCAGCCACGCGCACGGCGATCAAATCCGGCTTCGTCATGCCACGACGCCTTGTTCGGCGGCCAGCCAGCGGTCGATGACCTTGCGCGACTGCACGCCCCCGGCGTCGATGTTGAGCATCAGCAGCTTGCGCTCGGGGTGTGCGCTCAGGTTCTTTTGCTGACGCTCCAGCATTTCTAGGTCTTCAGCGAAGATCTTGCCTTGGCCTTCGCGGATTTTTTCGGTCAGCTCTGGGTCGGTCGGTTTGAACCGGCGCGCCATGCCCCAGAAGTAATGCATCGAGGTCGCGGTTTCGGGTGTGATGAAGTCCACCACCCAACTGGCTGCCTTGACCGCATCGGGCGCGTGATAGCCCCCGTTGCCGGCCAGCGCCACGCCCACTTCGATCATCACGTGGCTGGGCGGCGTGAAATGGCAGATTTGCCAGCGGTCAACCGGCCGATCGTCGGGCAGCCCGTTCAGGCGCAAAGCCATTTGCCAAAAGGGCGGGGCCTCGATCCCCTCCATGTAGCGCTCGGTGATGACATGGTCGCCTGCGACACGGGTTTGACAGGGCGCTTCGTCTATTTCTTTCTGCCCGATGCTGTTGCTGTGCACGTAGGTTTCGTGCGTCAGGTCCATCAGGTTGTCGATCATCAACCGGTAGTCGCAGCCGATGTGATACAGCCCGCCGCCGTAGCCGAAAGCCGGGTTGCCCAGCCACTCGAACTGGGGAATCAGCGCCACATCGGCCTGGGTGGGGTGGCCCGGCCACACCCACACGAAGCCATGCGCCTCATGCACCGGGTAGCTGGCGATGGCCGGAAAACCCCGCACGCGCTGACACGGCATCGAGGCCGTCTTGCCATCACCCCCCATGGCCAAGCCGTGGTAGCCGCACACCAAGGTGTCGCCTTGCACAAAGCCCAGCGACAGCGGCGCACCCCGATGGGGGCAAAAATCTTCCACGGCCGCGACCTGCCCGCTGGCCTGGCGGAAAAAAGCCATCGCCTTGTTGCAGATGCGACGACCCAGCGGGCGCGTGCTGCCTATCTCGTGGCTGCGCGCAGCCACATACCAAGTGTTGAGCGGGTACATGTAAGTGATGTCAGAAAGGGGCTGCTTTTACTGGGCCGTAATGCCCGCTTGCCGGATGAATTGCCCAAAGCGGTTGCGGTCGCTCGTCATGCGTTCGGCAAACGCCTGACGGCTCAAGGCCATGGGTTCAGCGCCCAAGGCGCGTATCGCTTCTTGCACCCGTGTGTTTGTCAGCGTGCGGTTGACTTCTTGGTGCAGCCGGTCGAGCAAGGGGGCGGGTGTACCGCTGGGCATGTAAATGCCAAAAAGCGTATCCACGTCAAAACCGGGGAAGCCGGATTCCGCCAGGGTGGGGACGTTGGGAAACTGTGCTGCTCGCACCGGGCTGCCCACGCCCAAAAGCCGCAAACGGCCCGCGGCGGCATGGGGCAGGCCAGGGCCGGAATCGAACATGAACTGAATCTCGCCACTCAGCAAGGCGGCCAAGGCGGGCGCTGCACCGCGATAAGGCACGTGCGATGCCTGGAGCCCTGCCTGACGCAGCATCATCTCGGCCGCTAGGTGGGGTGAGCTGCCCTGGCCGTTGGAGCCGTAGTTGAGACGAGCCGGGTTGGCACGGATGTGAGCCACCAGCTCTTCAACGTTGTTGGCGGGTACCGAAGGATGCGCCATCAGGAACAGGGACAGCCGCGCGACCGAGGCCAGTGGAAGCAAGTCGCGCTCGGCATCGAACGGCATCTGGCTAAAGAGGAAGGGGTTGGAAATCATGGTGCTGCCTGGGCTGAACAGCATCGTGTAGCCATCTGCCGCAGAACGAGCAGCCTCGGAAGCGCCGAGGTTGCCCGATGCCCCCCCGCGGTTGACCACCACCACCGGTTGACCCAGCGATTCGGCGAGCACCGCCGCGATCGGGCGCGCCATGGCGTCCACGCTGCCGCCAGGGGGGAAGTTGACCATTAATCGAATCGAGCGGCTGGGCCAGCTCGACTGGGCCCAGGCGGGCATCGTGGCTGAGCTGAGGGCCAGCCCCGCGCCTAGGGCGAGAACGTGACGACGATTCAGCTGGGGTGGGCGATGGGTCATGGCTTGCTCCTGGTTCGGCTTTAGGGGTCTTTGCGGCTGCCGTCCGACTTGGAGTGCAGATGGTTGTGCAGCTTAATTGAAAAATAGTTATATTTCATCAGTGTTTTCCCGAACCGCATGCGGAGTTCTTGGCCGGCTGGTGCCGGTCTAGGTGACGGCCCACCGAGCAGGCGGGCGATCAGCGCCTCAGCAGCAGCAGCGCCAGCAGCGCCGCTCCGGCCACGGGCAGGCGGCGCAACTGGCGCTCTTCGAGCCACAGCGTGCGCGGCCAGCGGTGCCCAGAAAAATCAGCGCCGTGGACAGGCTGGCGTGCTGCCCCCCGTTGGCCGCCAGCGGCAAGGCGAGCGATTCGCTGCCGGCCACGCGCAGCAGCAACCCGGACAGCAGCAGCGCCTCGCCCAGCACCGCCATGATCAGATAGACCCGACCGGCGCGCCAGGCGTCGGCGCTGCGCGCATGCACCACCAGGCCGTAAGCGGCAAAGCTCATCAGGGCAAAACCGGCGTAAAAACCGATGGCGTTTTGGGCCACGATCAGCCACAGGTTGCCGCTCAGCGCCGCCAGCCAAAAGCCCCACAGCGCGTGGTGCCGTTCGTCGTGGCGGTGATAGATCTGTGCGGCCCAACCGGCTAGGCTCCAGAGCAGGCCCGCGAGCAGCAAAAAGACGGTGCCTAGGCCGTCGAGCCCAAAGCGCAGGCCCAGCAGCAAGGGTGCGCGCGCCTCAAAGGCTTCGGAAGCCGGCAAAAATGCCAGACGCAACACCCGAAACACGTAGGCCGCGCTGAGCAGGGTGCCGCCCAGCAGCCACAGCAGCCAAGGCCACTGGTCGGCCAGCAGGGCGGCTTGCATCATCTGCCACTTGGCGGCAAAGCCCAGGCTGGGGGGGCAGGCCGATCAGGCTCACGCCGGCCAGTGTGAGCGCGGCAAAGGCCAGCGGCTCGCGCGCCACCGCGCCGCGCAGGCTGGCCAGATCGTCGCGCCCGGCCGACAGCACCAGCACCCCGGCGGCCAAAAACATGGCGGCCTTGGCCAGGCCCATGCGCCAGCAGGTGCAGCACCCGTGGCCCCCAGCGCCGTGGCGGCGATGGCAATGACGATTCCGGTCAGGATCAGCGCCTGCGCCACCGGGTCGGCCACGCCGCTGGGGCCGGGCGGGCGCAGCGCCAGCAGCAGCACAAAGATGCCGCTGCCCATGACGTTGAAGGCCAGCAGTTGGCGCAAAATCGAGGGCGCCAGCAGCATGCCCAGCAACCCAAGCAGCACCAGCGCACTGCCCGTGGGCAACCAGACCGAAACCCCGGCCGACCACAGGCCCGAAATCCCTTCCCACCCCGTGCTCAAAGCAGCACCCCAAGCCTCAATCATTGCGCCACGGCTTGGGTGGCGGCGCCAGCCAGCGGCTCGATGCCCAGCACGGCCAGCAGCAGCAGGGCGGCGCAGGCCAGCGCCAGCGCCCCCAGCAGCCAGCCGTCGGCCCCCGGCCAGACCCCGGGCTGGCGCAACAGCAGCAGCCAGACCCCGGCCAAGGCCAGTGCCGATGCCAGCAAGCGCTTGAATACGACCGGTTTCATGTTGCCCCTACCAATTTGCACGTGCAGCCCATTGCTCGCAAACGCTTGTAGGGGGCAGGGGGCCAGTTCAGCGGCTGGATTGGCGCAGTTGCTGTGCCGCCTGTACCATGCCTTGCAGGGCTGGCCTGACCTCTGGCCACTGGCGCGTTTTGAGTCCGCAATCGGGGTTGACCCAAAGGCGTTCGGGCGCGATGCGCTGGGCCGCGCTGCGCAGCAGCGCCACCATGCGCTCGACCTCGGGTTGGTTGGGGGAGTGGATGTCGTAAACCCCGGGACCGATGGCGTTGGGGTATTCGTAGCGCTCGAAGGCTTCGAGCAAATCCAGCGCTGAGCGGGCGGTCTCGATGGTGATGACGTCGGCATCGAGGCGGGCAATGTGCTCGATGATGTCATTGAACTCGGCATAGCACATGTGGGTGTGGATCTGCGTGGTGTCGCGTACCCCGTTGGCGCTCAGGCCAAAGCACGCCACCGCCCAGTCGAGGTAGGCTGCCTGCTCGGCTTTTTTGAGCGGCAAGCCTTCGCGCAGCGCGGGCTCGTCGATTTGGATCACCGCAATGCCAGCCTGCTCCAGATCGAGCACCTCGGCGCGCATCGCCAGCGCCAACTGTCGGCAGCTGAGCTCGCGCGGCTGGTCGTCGCGCACAAAAGACCAGTTGAGCATCGTGACCGGCCCGGTGAGCATGCCTTTCATGGGTTTGTTCGTGAGCGACTGAGCGTAGCGGCTCCAGTGCACCGTCATGGGCAGCGGGCGCTGCACGTCGCCGTAGAGTATGGGCGGCTTGACGCAGCGCGAGCCGTAGGACTGCACCCAGCCCTGGGTGGTGAAGGCAAAGCCCTCGAGTTGTTCACCGAAATACTCCACCATGTCGTTGCGTTCGGCTTCGCCATGCACCAGCACGTCGAGCCCGAGTGCCTCTTGTTCGCGCACGCACAGCGCAATCTCGTCGCGCATGGCCTGCTCGTAGGCGGCGGCGTCGATCTGGCCGCTTTTGAAGCGCTGTCTGGCCTGCCGGATCGCGCCGGTTTGCGGGAAAGAGCCGATGGTGGTGGTGGGCCACTGGGGCAGTTGCAACACCGCTTGCTGCTGGCGCGCGCGTTCTGCGTAGGGGCTGGGGCGGTGCGCGGGCAAGGCGTTGCTGGCGCGCAGGGCGGCTTGCACCTCGCTGCGGTGCACCCGAGTGGATTGCGCACGCTCGATCAGCCCGTGCTGGTGCAACTGCAGTTGGTCTGCGACGCTCTGGCGCCCGTGGTTGATGGCGCGCGCCAGCAGGTGCAGCTCTTGCAGTTTTTGGCGTGCAAACGAGAGCCAGCCGCGCAGCGATGGATCGAGATTGGGTTCGGCATCCAAGTCCAGCGGCACGTGCAGCAGCGAGCACGAGGGCGCGATCCAGAGCCGCTCCTGCAACCGCTGCGCCAGCGGTTCGAGCCAGCCGAGCGCTGCATAAAGGTCGGTTTTCCAGACGTTGCGGCCGTCGATCACGCCCAGCGAAAGCACCTTGGTGGAGGGCAGCAGGTTGAGCAGGGCGCTCACCTCGTCGCGGCCGCGCACGGCATCGATGTGCAAACCAGCCACAGGCAGATTGGCAGCCAGATAGCGGTTGTCGCCCAAGCCCCCAAAATAGCTGGCCAGCAAGATTTGCACGGGTGCGTTTTTGAGCTGGTGGTAGGCCAGATTGAAGGCGTGCTGCCAGTCGGGGTCGAGGTCTTGCACCAGTATCGGTTCATCGATCTGCACCCACGTGGCGCCCCACGCATGCAGGCGCTTGAGCAGTTCGGCATACACCTCGAGCAAGGCGGGCAGCAGCTGCAAGCGATCGCCCCCGCCCCGCATCTTGCCCAGCCACAGGTAGGTGACGGGGCCAATGAGCACCGGCTTGCCGCGCACGCCCTGGGCCAAGGCTTCGCCCCATTGTTGGCGCAAGCGTCGGTCGTCGAGCTCGAAGCGGGTCTGGGTGTCAAACTCGGGCACCAGATAGTGGTAGTTGGTGTCGAACCATTTGGTCATTTCGGCAGCTGCAATGGCGCCGCCACAACACGCGGTCCGACCTTGGCCGCGCGCCAGCCTAAAGTAGTGCTCGAGTTCATCACCCCCAAAACCCTGCGCCCGCTGGGGCAGGTGCCCCAGTGTGAAACTCATGTCGAGCATGTGGTCGTAGAGCGAAAAATCGCCCACGGAAGCCCAATCGAGCGTGTCCTGCCAAGCCCAATGGCGCTGGCGCAGCGCTTGCGCGCAATCGAACAGCGCCGCCGAGTCGGTTTCGGCGCGCCAGTAGGCCTCGAGGGCGAATTTCAGTTCCCGGCGCATGCCCATGCGCGGAAAACCCAAGTTGTGGGTGGTAACCATCTCACTCCAATGCGGTTGCGATTCAAACGGACGCAGCGCCCCCAGCGGGCGCTGCGGCCGGCTTGCAGCAGCGCAAAGCGTTGCTGCGTAAGCCGGTCAGGCCGATGATGCCCTTGACAATAGATGAAGTAAAATGGTCTTATTTCAGATTTAAATGAACATAAATCATGATTGAGCGCACTCATTTGGCAATCTTGCGCGAGGTGGAGCGCACCGGTTCGCTCACCGCTGCGGCGCAGCGCCTGCACCTGACGCAATCGGCGCTGAGCCACAGCATGCGCAAGCTCGAAGACCGTTTTGGCACACCCATTTGGCGGCGCGAAGGTCGGCGCCTGATTCCAACCCAAGCCGGGCAGTACCTGCTGAACCTGGCGCAGCGCTTGCTGCCGCAACTGGAGCACGCCGAGCAGCGCATGCAGCAGTTTGCGCGCGGTGAGCGCGGCAGCTTGCGGGTGGGCATGGAATGCCATCCCTGCTACCTTTGGCTCATGCAGTACGTGGCCCCCTACTTGGCGCGCTGGCCCGATGTGGACTTGGATGTCAAGCAAAAATTTGAATTTGGAGGCATCGGGGCCTTGTTTGCGCACGACATCGACGTGCTGGTGACGCCCGATCCGCACCACAAGCCGGGGCTGCATTTTGAACCCGTGCACGCCTACGAGCAGGTGTTGGTGCTGGCCCAAGGGCACGCCCTGGCGCAGCAGGATCGGGTGCAGCCACAGGAGCTGTCTTCCGAGGTGCTGCTGACCTACCCGGTGCCGCCCGAACGGCTGGATGTGTACAGCCAATTCCTGACGCCGGCTGGGGTGGCACCACGCTTGCACAAAACGGTGGAAAACACCGAAGTGTTGTTGCAGTTGGTGGCCAGCGGACGCGGTGTGACGGCGCTGCCGCTGTGGGTGGTGCAAGCGCACCGCGACCGCCTGCCCATCGTCGCCGTGCGGCTGGGTGCTCGGGGCATACAAAAGCACATACACCTAGGTCTGCGCAGCGCAGACCTGGGTGTGCCGTACGTCAACGACCTGCTGGAACTGGTGCGTCAGGGCTCAACCGCCCCGCCGGGTGCAATGGCGGCTTGACCCGTCCTTCAGCGCGCCGCCAGCAGTTCGGCCACGTCGAGCAGCACCAGTTCGTTGTCGTCGGCGCGGTTGGGGTGGCGGCTGCTCGAGAACGGTAGGTTGTTGTCGTTGCCGACCACGATGTGGCGCGCATCCACCTGATCGACGTTTTCGATCGTGAAGAAGGGGAAGGTCAGCACGCCGTCGTTGAGCGGTACGCGCGCCAGCCGGTTCGGGTCTTGGATGCGCATCAGGTCGATGAAGCCGATCTTGCGCACAGCGTCGTTGACATTGGCTTCGCTCATCTCGATTTTGTAAACGCGCTTGAAGCGTGCGATGTCGTGGAAGCAGTCGGCGCGGCGCTGGCCGTCGGGGCAGGCGCGGTCGGCGGTGCCCTCGCCGCTGTCGCGCTCGATTACCAAGGCGGTGGTGGGGCTGATCATGTTGAAGTCGCCGATGGCGTGGGTGTCGGCCTCGAGGGTATAGCGCCACTGACGGCCGGTCCAGCGCTCGGTGGCCACGTCGAACTCGAGCACGCGCAAAAAGCCGCGGCCGTCGCGCTGTTCAAAGGCGCGCGTGCTGGCGTCCCACAGCGGGCTTTCGAGCATGGCAAACAGGCGGCTGCCGTCGGGTGACGATGCCAGGCCTTCGAAGCCGCGCGAACGGCGCACCTGAAAAGCCACTTCGCCGCCCGGCACGGCGGGTGTGCGCACGCTGGGGTGGTCGGGCGAAATGACGGTGCGGCCATCGACCTGGGTTTCGAACACACCACGTACGCGGCCCTGCATATCGACTTTGATCAGGTAGGGGCCGAACTCGTCGCCAATCCAGAAATGGCCGCCAGCGATCTGCACGCCTTCGGGGTCGAAGTCGGAGCCGGTCAGGAAGCGCTGCGGCGTGCCCTCGTGGATGATGCGAAACGGCACCCGGCGATCGGGGTCGTGCAAAAACACGGTCTCGAGCCGGTCCCAGCGGTTGGTCTGAAAATTGATGCGGTAGCGGCTCAAATGCAGCATGAAGTCAGGCGAATTGGCGCGGTTGCCAGCACCGTTGTCGGTCAGAAGCCAGAAGCTGCCGTCGGCGTTGTGCAAGATGCCCGAATGGCCTTGCATGGGTTGACCACGAAACGGCACCTGCACCCCGGTTGGGCGGCCAGCCGAGCGGCCCTCGATGCTGCCGATGGCCTCCACCCGCTGGCCGGTGGTGAACTTGCCAGCGTGTTGCAGGTCGGCGGGCGCCCCAGCAGGGGCCGGGACGAGCGTGAGCGCGGGCAATATGGCATGCCCTGCCAAGCGGGCCGGAAATTCGGTTTGAGCCAAGGCGGGGGCAGACAGCAGGCCCAGCGACAGGGCGGCGGCGGCGCAGAATGACAGTTTCATGGGCGGTCGGTGGCTTGGGTGGGTGGGTTTTTCGGGGGGCGAATTGCGGCAGCGCGCGCGGGGTAGCGCGAGCCGAACGATTCGAAAACCACTGTGCCAGCGGCATATGAAAGCGCCGCGACCGGATGATGAAGCTTGCGTGAAATCGCCGCCAGCCGCTTAGCCCGGTGCCAGCAGGCTGGCGAGGTCGAAGGCGGGGTCGGCGGCCTGCTCTGGGGTGGGCGAGAGGCCGGCGTCGAGCAGTTTGCGCGCTTGCAGGTGCTCGCGGGTGGCGTTGACGCTGTCCACGGCGAGCAGGCGCGGGCCGCGAAAGTGGTACAAACTGAAAGCGCCAGCGTCCATTGTGCCGCGCAGCACCCAATGGTCGGCCCCGGCGCTCAGGCCGGCCATTTGCAGTTTTTTGTCGTACTGTTCGCTCCAGAACCAAGGCGTGGCGACAAAGGGGCGCTCTTGCCCGAGGATGGCGGCGGCCACGCTTTTGGCCTGTTCGGTGGCGTTGTGCACCGATTCCAGCCGCAGCAGCGTGCCATCGGGCAGGCGGCGGGCGGTGCAGTCGCCGGCGGCGTAGATGTGGGGGTCGCTGCTGCGCCCGCAGGCATCGACGACCACGCCGCGCTCGCAGTCCAGCCCGGCGGCCTGGGCCAGCGCGTCGTTGGCTTGCACCCCGATGCCCACCAGCACGGCGGCGCCAGGGCAATGGCTGCCATCTTGCAGCCAAGCGCCGCGCACCTGCCCGTCGGGCCCGGTTTCCAGCGCGGCCAGTTGTGCGCCGAGCCGCACCTGCACCCCGTGGTGGCGGTGCAGATCGGCGTACCAGTCGGACAAAGCCGGTGCCAGCACGCGGCCCAGCAAGCGCGGGGCGGCTTCGAGCACGGTGACTTCGACCCCGAGCTTGCGTGCGCTGGCCGCCACTTCGAGGCCGATGAAGCCACCGCCGATCACCAGCAAGGGCTGCTGCTGGCGCTGGCAGTCGGCCAAACGCGCCGCCAGCGCGGTGGCGTCGTCGAGGCCGCGCAGGCTGAGCACACCCAGAGCCTGTGCGCCCGGCAAGGCCAGCGGGCGCGGGCTGGCGCCGGTGGCCAGCACCAGCGCGGCATAGGGCAGGCTGCTGCCGTCGGCCAGCCGCAGCCGGCGCTGGGCGCGCTCGATGGCTTGCACGGGCACGCCCAAGCGCAGATCGATGCCCTTGCGCGCCAGCGCCTCGGGGGCGCGCATCAGCAACTGGGCCGCTTGCAGCTCGCCACACAGCCAGGCTTTGGACAGCGGTGGCCGGTGGTAGGGCGGGTGTGGCTCCTCGCCCAGCACGGTGAGGGGGCCGGCGTAGCCGCCGCTGCGCAGCGCCTCGGCGGCTTGCACGCCAGCCTGCCCAGCCCCGATGATCAAAACGCCGCTCGCCTCGCTGCTCGGTTCGCCACCTTTTTCGAGGGTCAGCGGTTGCGCACCCAGGCTGGATTGGATCAGGCTGGGCGGGATCATGGCGCGTCCTTGGGCTGGGGCTTCATTTGCGCCTTCATTCTTGCGCCGCTGGCAGGCGCAGAATCAGGCCATCGAGGCGCGCCGTGGCCTTGATCTGGCAGGCCAGGCGGCTGTTGGGGCGGCGCTCGGCGGCCACGTGCTCGAGCATGTCGAGTTCGGTCTGGCTGGGCTCTGCCAGATCGGGCAAGCGGCTTTCATCGACGTAGCAGTGGCAGGTGGCGCAAGCGCAGGAGCCACCGCACTCGCCCAAGATGCCCTCGATGCCGTTGGCGATCGCGCCTTGCATCAGGTTCCAGCCCTCGGGCAGATCGACGGTGCAGGTCTGGCCGTGGGCCTCGATGTAGGTGATTTGTGCCATGCAAGTGCGTCCGAAAAGTGCGTAAGAAAAATTAAAAACGGTCAGTCTGTAGCCAGTTCGAGCACCAGCGGGCTGCGAAAGGTGGAGGAAGGCATCCAAGGCAGTTGCTCGGCCACCCGATGGTATTCGGGCACCACGCGGTGGAACTCCTCGAAGGCTATTTTGAGCGCCAGCCTTGCAATGGCCGTGCCCAAGCAGGCGTGTACGCCGCCACCAAAACCCAAGTGGCCACGCGGCTTGCGTCCGATGTCGTAGCGGTCTGGGTCGGGGAACTGGCGCTCGTCGCGGTTGCCGCTGCCGTAGGCCAGGCAGACGAAGTCGCCGGTGCGCATGGTCTGGCCGTGCAGCGTCACGTCTTTCATCAGGCGGCGGCGAAAGCGCTGCGCCGAGGTGTTGTAGCGCAGGCTTTCTTCGATCGCATCGGGCAGCAGCGAGGGGTCGGCCACCACGGCGCGCCGCGCCGCGTCGAAGCTGGCGAGGTTGTAGGCCAGCATCATCATGAAGCCCCCCAGCGACTCGACCCCGGCCATGATCAGGGTGGTGGTGGTGAGCAGCACCTCGCGCTCGTCGAGGCGGTCACCGTCGATTTCGGCCATGGCGAAGTGGCTGATCAGGTCGTTGCGCGGCTCGGCACGGCGCAGGGCGATCACTTGCGCGGCGTAGTTTTGCATCCATTGGTAGGCGGCGATGTGCTCGGGGCCCTTGGCGCGGGTGCGGGCATCGCTTTGCACCATCAGCACCGCGTGGTCGCGCACTTCGTGCTCGGCCACCAGCGCTTCCTCGCCCATCGGCAGGCCGAGCGCGCTCATCAACACCTTGACCGTGAATTGCGACGACACGTCTTTGAAATCGAACTGCGACACGCCGCGCAGCTGGCCAAACACCTGCTGCGCCACGGCGCGGATCGGCTCTTCGAGCGCCTGCAGGTTGCGCTTCATGAAGGCGTGTTGCACCAGGGCGCGCAGGCGGTCGTGCCGGGGTGGGTCGGAGCTGCCCAGGGTGGCACCGGCGCGGCCCGGCAGTTCGGTCATCAGGTTGCCGCTGGCGCTGGAGTACGTTTGCCAGTCGTTGAGCGCGCTCACGATGTCCACATAGCGCGACAACACCCACATTTGCGCCTGCTCGCTCCAAAAGCATGGGTGTTCGTCGCGCAGTCGGCGGTAGTAGGGGAACGGGTCGGCGTCGATCGCCGGCGCATAGGGGTCGAACTGGAAGCTGAACATGGCGCGGGTCTCCTGCGTGTGCTGGGCCTTCTGGGGCCGGCTTGGTGTTTTGTTTGGCTTTGCTTGATTGCTCGGCCAAGGCCCAAACTGTAGGGCCGAGAGGGCTTTGAAGGCGTGCAAAAATCTAGGCGATTGCTGGTACTTTTGAATCAAAATGCAACCATGACCGATCGCTCCTTTGTGCGCCCCTCTGTGCCATCCCTCGCATCTGGCCGGCCAGCGCCGCAGGGCCCAAGCCGGAGCAATGGCGCTGGCGTTCCCAGCCAATCGGCCGACTTGGCCGGCCCACCTTGGGCCGGCGGCAGGCACATCCCCAGTTTCGCACTCTATGGCGAGGCGGCGTCGCTGGGGCAGGAGTTGCTGCACATCGAAGAGGTGCAGTCGCGCAGCCGCCTCTACCATTGGGAAATCCAGCCGCACACGCACCAGGGGCTGTACCAAGTGCTGTGGCTGTGGCGCGGCCAGGCCGAGGTGCTGCTCGACGAGCACCGCAGCGCAGCGCAGGCGCCGGCGGCTATCGTGCTGCCACCCAGTGTGGTGCACGGCTTCCGCTTTACCCCCGAAACCGATGGCCGCGTGCTGACGCTGAGCGCACGCTGGCTGCTCGAGGGCGAGACGGGGGCGCTTGGAACGGCCTTTCAGGAGCTGTTTGCCGCCCCGCGCCTGTTGCACTTTTGGGCCGAGGAAGCTGTGGCGCAGCGGCTCGATGCGCTGTTTCGGGAGCTCACGCACGAGTTTCAATGGCCCACCGGGGCGGGCGGCTCGCCGGTGCTGGGCTGGCTGGCGCGGGCGCTGGTGTGGCGCCTGGCACAGGCCAGCGCGCAACAGCGCCAAGCCGCCCCGGCGGGCACGCGGGCACACCAGCACCAAGCGCTTTTCACGCGATTTTTGCTGCTGGTGGAGCAGCATTTTCTGGAGCATTGGCCGCTGCAGCGCTACGCGGAGCGGCTGGGGCTGTCGCTGCAGCGCTTGAACCGCCTGACGCGCAGCGCCAGTGGCCGCAGCGCCCTCGAGTTGGTGCACGAACGGCTGACCCGCGAGGCTTGTCGGCGCCTGCTCTACATCGCCGCACCCGCTGCCAGCTTGGCGCTCGAGCTCGGTTTCGACGATCCTGCGTATTTCTCGCGCTTCTTCAAGCGCCGCACCGGCCAGAGCCCGCAACAGTATCGGCAGGCGCAGCGGCAAGCGGTGCAGGTGGTGCGGACTGTTGCGCAGCCACCCCCGGCTGGGGGCTGAGCAGGGCCGGCACCAGCGCCTCGATCTGGGCGCGCAGCCAGCGCTGCGCCGGGTCGTGCTGGTGCCGCAGGTGCCACACCAGGTACATCGGCAACGGCGGGCAGGCCAGCGGTGGGACGGCGCTGGCCAGGCCGCGCAGCAGGTGGCGCTGCAGCAAGCCGGGGGCGGTGGCGAGCAGGCGGCTGCCGGGTAAAAACGAAGCCAGGCCGGCAAAACCAGGCACCAGCACCCGAAAGCGTCGCTGCACCCCGCGCCCGAGCAGCCACTGGTCAAAGTCCAGGGCCCGGTTGGGCTCATAGACCACGGTGGCGTGGTCGGCAGCCAGGAATTCGTCTAGGTCGCGCGGGGCGGCGCGTTGGGTGGGATCGTAAAACACCCGGTAGGCGTCTTCAAACAGGCGTTTTTGCACGATGTCGGTGCCATCGGGCGGTCGCGGGCTGAGCACGAGCTGGCACCGATGCTGGCGCAGCAGCTCCAAGCTCGGGATGCCCGACGGAATCACGTGCAGCCGCACCCCGGGGGCCAGGTGTTGCAAGCGCTGCAGCAGCGGCGGCAGCAGCAAGTCGCGCTGCAGATCGTTGGCCGCCACGGTGATGCTGCCCTCCCACAGGGCTGGCTCGAAGCGCTCGCGCCGTGCAAAGCGCTCCATTTGCTCCAGCAGCGCCTGCGCCGGTTCCAGCAAGGCCTCGGTGCGCGCCGTGGCCACGATGCCGCGGCCAGACTTGACGAACAGCGGGTCGCCCACGATGGCGCGCAGCCGATCGAGCTGGTGGCTCACCGCCGACTGCGTCACCCCCAAGCGCTGGGCGGCGGCGGTCACCGAGCCGGTTTGCGCCACCGCCACCAGCAGGCGCAGCAGGCGCGCATCGAGTGCGTACCAATCAAAATCATTCATGGGTTGCATGATGCCTCCTGGCTTGATCGAAGTCAATTCATCCGCCACACTGGGGCACGCGTCACAGCCAAATCGGTCAGCGCCCAACCCGATCTCGACCGTCCTTGCAGACCACACCACCCAAGAGCCCAAGAATGAGCAGCCCCATGCGCAACCCCAGCGATCCCCGCGATACCCATGGCATCCCCGGCACGACGCCGTTTGACGGTGCGCTCGCCCAAAAGGGCTACGCACTCAACAAAATGTGTTTTTCGTTCAATCACCAAGCCAACCGCGAGGCCTTTGTCGCCGACCCCGAGGGCTACATGGCGCGCTACGGCCTGAACCCGCAGCAGGCCGAGGCGGTGCGCTCCAAGCAGGTGCTGGCGCTGCTGCAAGCCGGTGGCAACGCCTACTACCTGGCCAAATTTGCCGGCATATTTGGCCTCAACATGCAAGACATCGGGGCACAGCAGACCGGCGTGAGCAAGCCCGAGTTCATGGCCAAACTGGCCGCGGCCAACCAGCAGCCCGACTGGCCTGCGGCCAAGCTTGGGGTCTAGCGACAGACCCCGCGCCACCCCCAACCCCATTTTCCCTATAGCGCCTCAAGGAACCTCATGGCAACCCTACTCGGTGGCTTGGCCACTTCGCACATTCCGGCCATCGGCAACGCATTGGCCAAAGGCTGGCAGCAAGAGCCCTACTGGAAGCCCTTTTTCGACGGCTTCCCGCCCATCCACCGCTGGCTCAATCAAGTGCGCCCCGAGGTGGTGGTGGTGTTCTACAACGACCACGGGCTCAACTTCTTTCTCGACAAAATGCCGACCTTCGCCGTCGGGGCCGCCGCCGAGTACCACAACGCCGACGAAGGCTGGGGCATCCCGACGCTGCCGCCGCTGGCCGGTTGCCCGGATCTGTCGTGGCAGATCATCCGGCATCTGGTGGCGTGCGAGTTCGATGTCGTGACTTGCCAGGAGATGCTGGTCGATCACGCCTGTACGCTGCCGTTGAAGCTGTTTTGGCCCGAATACGAGGTGGCCCCGGTACAGATCGTGCCGATCGACATCAACACCGTGCAGTTCCCACTGCCCACGGCGCGGCGGGTCTATAAGCTGGGCCAGGCGGTGGGCGAGGCGATCCAGCGCTGGGACAGCGACAAACGGGTGCTGGTCATGGCCACGGGCGGGCTGAGCCACCAGCTCGAGGGCGAGCGCGCCGGCTTCATCAACAAGGCCTTCGACCAGCAGTTCCTCGAAAGCATGGTCTCCAACCCCGAGTGGGCGACCCAGTTCAGCGATCTGGAACTGGTCGAACGGGCCGGCACCCAGGGGGTGGAGCTGCTGATGTGGCTGGCCATGCGCGCCGCCCTGACGCGCGGCGGGGCTGGGGTGCGCAAGGTGCACAGCAACTACCACATCCCGATCTCGAACACCGCCACCGGCGTGATGGCGTTGGAGTGTCTGGCCTGATCAAGGCGCAGCGCTGCCGACCGGGGCAGCGGCTTGGGCGGCTTCCCAGCGGCTTCCAAGGGGGCAGGTCAGTCTATACAATCACAGAGGATGCAACACCTTAGCCCTGTTCGGGCCGTTTGCTCTGCGCAGACGGCACACCGCGCCTCTGGATGGCTGCGGCGCTTGGCCCTGCAAGGGCTGGTTCTGGCGCTGGCGCTGTGGCTCGGCGCCGCCGCAGCACAAGCCAACCCGCTGCGCACCCAGGTGTTGGCGCAGGGGCTGGAGCACCCGTGGGCGCTGGCTTTCATCGGCCCCGAACAGGTGCTGGTGAGCGAGCGCGCCGGGCGCTTGCGCGTGGTCGGCTTCGACGGCCGCATCAGCGCACCCCTGCAGGGCCTGCCCGACATCGACGAAGGCGGGCAGGGCGGTCTGCTCGATGTCATCACCGACAGCGCCTTTGAGCGCAACCGCACCATTTATTTTTGCTACTCCGAGCCAGCCCCGGCGGGCGGCGGCAACTCCACCGCCTTGGCCAGCGCGCGCCTGTCGGCCGACTTGCGCCGCCTCGAGCAGTTGCGCGTGCTGTTTCGCCAAAGCCCCAAGGTCGGCAGTCGGCACCATTTTGGCTGCCGCATCGTCGAGGCGCCCGACGGCCACCTGTTCCTCACACTGGGCGACCGCTTCAGCCGCATGGACGATGCTCAAACGCTGGACAACCACCACGGCAAGGTGGTGCGCGTGGCCAAAGACGGTTCGGTGCCGCGCGACAACCCGCTGCTGGGCCGCGCCGGCGCCCTGCCAGAAATCTGGAGCTGGGGGCACCGCAACCCGCAGGGGGCGGCTTGGGGGCCGGATGGCCAGCTGTGGATTCACGACCACGGCCCGCGCGGCGGCGACGAGCTCAACCGCGTGCTGCCGGGGCGCAACTACGGCTGGCCGGTGATCACGCATGGCATCAACTACATCGGCACGCGCATCGGGGCCGGCATCACCGAGCACCCCGGCATGGAGCAGCCGCTGGTGCACTGGACGCCCTCGATCGCGCCCTCGGGCATGGCGTTTTTGCGCAGCAACCGCTACGGGCCGCAGTGGCAGGGCAATTTGTTCGTGGGCGCGCTGCGCGGCCAGCACCTGCTGCGCCTGCAGCTCGAGGGCACGCGCGTGCTGGCCCAGCAGCGCCTGCTCGAAGACCTAGGGCAGCGCATCCGCGACGTGCGCGAAGGCCCAGACGGCCTGCTCTATGTGCTCACCGACGAGCGCAACGGCCAACTGATTCGGTTGCTGCCGCCTTGATGTCTTGATGTCTGGCTGATGGTTGCTTTCAAACTCTGCACTTGCAGGGACAATCGGGGTTTGCGCCCTTGCACCAGCACGCCCCACCAGCCATGAACACCGATCCGTCTCCCGTCGATCATTTGCAGACCCTGTTCGAGCAGCAGCGCGCCGCCTTTGCGCGCGCGCCCATGCCCACCTTGCACCAGCGCCTAGCGGGCCTGCACGCGCTGCGCAGCGCCCTCGTGCGCCACCAAGAGGCGCTGATCGCGGCCGTGCACAGCGATTTTTCGGCCCGCTCGCGCCACGAAACCCTGTTGGCCGAAATTCTCACCACGCTGCAAGGCATCGCGCACACGGCGCGCCACTTGCGCGGCTGGATGAAGCCGCAGCGGCGCAGCGTCAGCGTGCTGTTTGCGCCGGCCAGCAACCGGGTCTATTTCCAGCCGCTCGGGGTGGTGGGGGTGATGGTGCCGTGGAACTACCCCATCCAGCTGGCCCTGCTGCCGCTGGTGGGGGCGCTGGCGGCGGGCAACCGCGTCATGCTCAAGCTCTCGGAGTTCACACCGGCCACCAACCAGGCACTGCGCACCCTGCTGGCCGAGGCTTTCGAAGAAGACACAGTGGCCGTGGTCGAGGGCGCGCTCGAGGTCTCGAGCGCCTTTGCACAGCAGCCTTGGGACCATCTGCTGTTCACCGGCTCCACGGCGGTGGGCAAGATCGTGATGGCAGCGGCGGCGCGCAACCTGACTCCGGTGACGCTCGAGCTCGGCGGCAAATCGCCAGCCCTCATCGCGCCCGACGCTGATCTGGCGGTGGCGGCGCGGCGCATCGCTTTTGGCAAGCTGCTCAACGCCGGCCAAACCTGCATCGCCCCCGACTACGTGCTGCTGCCCGCTGGCCAGGAACAGGCTTTTGCGCAAGCCATGCAGGCGGCGGTGGTGCAGCTCTACCCCACGTTGCGCGCCAACCCCGACTACAGCGCCATCGTCAACCAGCGCCAGCTCCAGCGTCTGCAAGCTTGGCTAGAACAGGCGCGCGCTGGCGGGGCGCAGGTGATCGAATGCAACCCGGCCGCCGAGACCTTCGAGGGCACACGCAAAATGCCGCTGCAGCTGCTGCTTGATGTGCCCGAAGGCGCCAGCGTGCTGCAAGAGGAGATTTTTGGCCCGCTGCTGCCGGTCATCGGCTATGCCAACCTAGACCAGGCGCTGGCGCACATTCGCAGCGGCGCGCGCCCGCTGGCGCTGTACCTGTTCAGCCACGACCGGCAGCTGCAGCAGCAGGTGCTGGAGCGCACGCACAGCGGCGGCGTCACCATCAACGACACCCTCATGCACGTGGCCCAAGACGAGCTGCCCTTTGGTGGCGTGGGCGCTTCCGGCATGGGGCAGTACCATGGTCACGAGGGCTTCCTCACCTTCTCCAAGGCCAAGGGCGTGCATGCCAAGGGGCGCTTCAACAGCGGCGAGCTGGTCTATCCGCCCTACGCCCCGGCCGGCGGCGGCTGGCTGCTGCGCCAGTTGCTGCGCTGGTTCATACGCTGAGCTGTGCGCTGAGCTATGCGCTGAGCTTTTCCGGTACGGCTTGGGTTTGCGCTTGCGCTTGCGCTTCAGGCACCATGCGCTGCCCGGTGCGCTGGGGCCAGTGCACGATTTCGAGCCGCCCGTCGTGGTGCTCGACCAAGGCGGTGAGGCTCTCGACCCAGTCGCCGTCGTTGCAGTACAGGGTGCCGTCGATGTCGCGGATTTCGGCGTGGTGGATGTGGCCGCAGACCACGCCGTCGAAGCCGCGCTTGCGCGCCTCGGTCGCCACCGCGCGCTCGAACTGCTGGATGTACTTGACCGCGCCCTTGACGCTGTATTTCAGGTACTGCGACAGCGACCAGTACGGCATCCCGATCCGGGCGCGCAGCGAGTTGAAGCGCGTGTTCAGGCGCAGCGCCAGATCGTAGAGGTTGTCGGCCAGATAGGCCAGCCACTTGGCGTACTGAATCACGCCGTCGAAGTGGTCGCCGTGGATCACCCACAGTTTTCTGCCATCGGCGGTCACATGCAAGGCATCTTCCACCACCTCCACGCCGCCAAACTGGTGGCCGATGAAGTGGCGCGCAAACTCGTCGTGGTTGCCCGGCACGTAGATGACCTTGCAACCCTTGCGCGCGCGGCGCAAAATTTTCTGCACCACGTCGTTGTGGCTCTGCGGCCAGTACCACTTGCGGCGCAGCTGCCAGCCGTCGATGATGTCGCCCACCAGATACAGCTTGTCGCTCGGGTGCGCCTTCAGGAAGGCCAGCAAGGCTTTGGCCTGGCAGCCGGCGGTGCCGAGGTGGAGGTCGGAGATGAACACCGTGCGCAGGCGCCGCCCCGAGGCGTGCAGCGCGTCGTCGCCGTCGCCGTCGTCGTCGGCCGGGTGCGGATCGGCCAACGCCGCCGCCGCCGCCGCATCGGCAGCCGCCCCGGCAGACCACAGTCCTTGCAGGTGGGTGCTGGGGGCAAAGCCGCTGCGCATCAGGCCCCCAGCAGGTGTTTGCGGTAGCGCGGCGGCAGGTCGGCCAAGCGCATCATCATCGGCAGGTCGGCGGTGTTGAAGTCCGGGTCCCAGGCCGGCGGGCCCAGCACCTTGGTGCCCAGGCGCAGATAGCCTTTGATCAGCGCCGGCGGCTCGACGACCAAGGTGGAATCGAGGCGCTCGATCGGCAGCGGCAGGCGCGGGCGCACATGAAACTCGACCGAAGCCAAGTGCTTGAGGCTCAGCTGCCGCCAGATGCTGGCCGCCGCGTGGCCGCCGCCCGACTCGGGGGTCATGGGGATGCTGGCGCAGCCGATCATGGTGTGCAGCCGGTTGCGCGTCATGAACTCGCCCAGCGCGCTCCAGAGCGCCAGAATCACGCCGCCGTGGCGGTGCTCGGGGTGCACGCAGCTGCGCCCCAGTTCCACCATCTGCTCGCGCAGCAGCCGCAGCCGCGTCAGGTCGAATTCGGTTTCGCTGTAAAACCCGCCCACGCGCTTGGCTTGGGTGGGCGTGAGCACGCGGTAGGTGCCGATCACCTGCTCGCTGGCGGCGTCGCGCACCAGCAGGTGTTCGCAGAAGTCGTCGAACAGATCGATGTCGTGCCCGGGCAGGGTCTGCGGCAGGCGCGCGCCCATCTCGAGCGCAAACACCTGGTAGCGCAGGCGCTGTGCGGCGCGCACTTCGTCCAGATGGCGGGCCCAGCTGACGTGGAGGGGGGCGCTCTGGCAAGCCGCTGGGCGCGGCGCCACCGGCGGCAGGCCCAACCCTTGGGGTTGACGCAGTTTTTCCAGCACAGACAGATCGGTCATGGATGAAAGCTCCTTTGCCTGGCGATTCTTTGGCCGCCGTGTGTCCTGCAAATGGCACTGGCATGAATTAATCGTGACAACTGCCAAAAATCGAGCATTCATCAATATTTCATGGGCTTGCAGCAACAGTGACACGCTCGGGCGGCAGCGACGGTTCGGCCGACTTGCAACAGGTGCTGGCGGTGGCGCAGCAGATCGGGCGCCACCTCGACGGCTTTCTGGTGGTGGTCAACAAATCCACCGTCCCCGTGGGCACGGCGGTGGCGGTGTCGGAGGCGATCGCCAGCGCGTTGCGCCGCCGCGGACGCAGCGGCAGCCCTTTTGCGGTGGTCTCAAACCCCGAGTTTCTCAAGGAGGGGGCGGCGATGGAGGACTTCACGCGGCCAGACCGGATCGTCATCGGGCTGCCCGCCGGGGCCGAGGGCAAGCGCGCGGCAAGCAACGGCAGCAGCAGGGCGTGGCCGCGTTGTTGTGAGGGGTTTGCTCAACAGCGCCCCGCGTTCAAGCCGGGCGTGTGCCTGCGCTTTTTGTGAGCATTTGCAACCACAAATTTTCGGTCTGCTGCACGATCTGGCCCCAGTCCAGCGCCTCGGTGCGCGCGCGGGCCGCTAGCCGCAGCGCTTGCACAAGCTCGGGCTGCGCCGCCAGCCGCTGCGCCTGCTCGATGAAGCGTGCGCTGTCGCCAAAGGGTGCCAGCAGGCCGCTTTCTTGGTGCGCGATCAGCTCGGCCGGGGCGGCGTAGTCGTAGGCCAGCACCGCCAGGCCGCTGGCCATGGCCTCGGGGATCACGTTGCCGTAGGTCTCAGTCTGGCTGGGGAACAAAAACACGTCGGCGCTGGCGTAGTGCTGGGCCAGGTCGGTGCCGGTGCGCATGCCGCACACCAGCGCTTGCGGGCACTGCGCCTCCAAGCGGGCGCGTTCGGGGCCGTCGCCCACCAACACCAGCTTGCAGCGCGGCTGCACCTGCTGCATGGCGGCAAAGGCTTGCAGCAGCAGGTTAAGGTTTTTCTCGGGCGCCAAGCGGCTCACAAACAGCGCCACACAATCGTCAGGCGCCACACCCCAGGCGGCGCGCAGGGCTGGGTTGCGCTGCACCGGGTTGAAGCGCTGCGTATCGACCCCGCGCCCCACCACCCGCAGCCGCTCAAAGCCCAGCGCCTGTAGCTCGCCCCGCAGGCTCTCGGTGGGCACCAGCGTGCAGTCGGCGCCGTTGTGAAATTTGCGCAAATACGCCGCGATCGGTTTTTGCAGCCAGCCCACGCCGTAGTGGCGGCTGTAAGCGTGAAAGTTGGTGTGAAAGTCGGTGCTCACCGGCAGTTTGAGCTTGCGCGCCGCCCGCAGCGCCGACCAGCCCAGCGGCCCCTCGGTGGCGATGTGCACCAGATCGGGCCGGCGCAGCGCCCACAGCCGCAGCAGTGCGCTCTTCGCAGGCAGACCAAAGCGCACCTGCGGGTAGTTCGGGATCGGCAGGCTGCGCATCAGCACCTGCTCCAGACCGGCTTGTGCGCTGGGCGCATCGGTGCCGGCCTGGCGCGGGCGCACCACCTGCAGGTCGTGGCCGCGCGTGCGCAAGCCATCCACCATGCGCTCGAGCGTGAGCGCGACACCGTTGACTTCGGGGCTGTAGGTCTCGCTCACCAGCGCCACGCGCAGCGAGCGCGGCGTGTGTGGAAAATCTTCGATCAGGAGCGGGCAGGGGTCGGGGGCGTTCATGCGCCACATGCTGGGCGCAATGCGTAACAGGCGCGTGACGCATTGATGAAGTAATCGTGACAAATCAGGGTTTGTCTGCGCTTGCGGTGCGCGAGCTTTTGCGGCACCATGCGTCATCTAATCTTCATCGAAACTTCACAAACAGTGGGCACAATCCGCAGCCTCAGGCCAGTCGTTGGGATTGGCTGCATGTTTTTTTTACGCTTAACCAGGAGCCTACCCTCATGGCCTTGAAGAAAACCTTGCTGGCATACACGCTGGCTTTTGCGGCCGCCACCAGCGCCGTGGTTGCTTACGCCCAAGCGCCGGCTGCCGCCCAGCCGCGCACCGAAATCCAGATGTGGATGGGCCTGACCGGCGTCAACGGCGAACTGCTCAGCCGTTTTGGTGAAGACTTCAACCGCAGCCAAAACGAGTACCGCGTCGTGGTCTCGTTCCGTGGCCAGTACCCCGAGCAGCGCGCCGCCGCCATGGCCGCTTTTCGCGCCGGCAACCCGCCCCACATCATGCAGATGTTTGACGCCGGTTCGGGCGACATGATCCAGTCGCGCGGCGCCATCATCCCGGTCTCGCAGGTGTTCCAGCGCGCCGGCATCGCCTTCAACCCGGCCGACTTCATCGCCCCGGCGCGCGGCTTCTACGGCCTGCCCAATGGCGAGCTGCTCTCGATGCCGTTCAACGTCTCGACCGCCGTGCTGTTTTACAACCGCGACGCCTTCACCCGCGCCGGCCTCGACCCGAACCGCCCGCCGCGCACCTGGCCCGAGATGATCGCCGCCGCCAAGCAAATTCGTGAGCGCAACGCCGCCGAGTGTGGCTTCACCACCACTTGGCTGGCTTGGATCATGCTCGAGCAGTTCAACGCCCGCCACAACCAGCAGATCGGCACGCTGGACAACGGCCGTGGCGGCGCTGCCTCCGAGCTCACGGTGAACAACGCGCTCAACCAGCGCATGGTGCAAACCCTGATCGACCTGCAGCCCACGCGCGCTTTCTCCTACGGCGGGCGCTCCAACGACGCCGCGGCCAAGTTCATCAGCGGCCAGTGTGCCATGCTGCTGCAGTCTTCGGGCGGTTTGGCCGCCATCCAGCGCGACGGCCGCTTTGCCCTGGGCACCGCCCAACTGCCGCATTGGCCTGACGTGCAAGGCGCGCCCTTTGCCACCACCATCGGCGGCGCCTCGCTGTGGGTGTTCAACGCCCCCAACCGCACGCAGCAAGAGATGCGCGGCATCGCCATGTTCCTCGACTTTTTGCGCTCTGACCGCGTGATGACCGAGTGGGCGCGCACCACCGGCTTCCTGCCGGCCACCTACAGCTCGTTCCGCGCCATGCAGCAAGCCGGCTTCTTCACCCAAAACCCCGGCCGCGACGTGCCCATCCTGTCGCTGATCGAAGCGCGCCAAGGTCAGTTCACCCAAGGTTACCGCTTTGGCCGCTGGACCGAAATCCGCAACATCTACTACGAAGAAGTCGAGCGCGCCCTGCAGGGCCGCCAGACTGCCGCCCAGGCTTTGCGCAACTTCGAGCGCCGCGGCAACGCGCAACTGCGCGCCTTCGAGCGCTCGGTCAACTAAGCTTTAGTCCCGCCACCTAGGCGGGTTGTGGCAACCTAGCCGCGCCCGCCCTTACAGCCTGCCCCTTACCCGGGGCGGGTTTGCTTATGCAAAGAAAAGTCATATTCCCCAACCGCTGGCTGCCCTACGCCCTACTGGCGCCGCAGCTGGTGGTGACCCTGATCTTCTTTATCTGGCCCAGCCTGCAAGCGCTGTTGATGGCCTTTCAGGAGCAAGACCCCTTCGGTCTGTACGTGCGCTTCGTCTGGTTCGACAACTTCGTCATGGTCTTGACCGACCCCGAGTACTACAACACCCTGGTGCGCACGCTGGTGTTTTCTACTGCGGTCACGTTGTTGGCCATGGTACCGGCGCTGCTGCTGGCGCTGGCCGCCGACGCCTTGCTGCGCGCACGCAGCGCCTACACCACTGCGCTCATGATCCCCTACGCCATCGCGCCGGCGATTGCCGGGGTGTTGTGGCTGTTCATGTTCAACCCCGCCATCGGTGTGGTGGCGTACACCTTGCAGGTGCTGGGGCTGGACTGGAACCCGACGCTCGACGGCAACGACGCCATGCTGCTGGTCATCATGGCCTCGGCCTGGAAGCAGGTGGCCTACAACTTTTTGTTCTTTCTGGCGGGCTTGCAGTCGATTCCGCGCTCGCTGCTCGAGGCCGCCGCCATCGACGGCGCCGGCCCATGGCGGCGCTTTCGCACCATCGTTTTTCCGCTGCTCTCGCCCACCACCTTCTTTTTGCTCGTGGTCGGCTTGGTCTATGCCTTTTTCGACACCTTTGGCATCATCCACGCCGTCACCGCCGGCGGCCCGGCCACCGACACCACCACGCTGGTCTATAAGGTCTATACCGACGGCATGATCGCGCTCGACCTCGGCGGCTCGGCGGCGCAGTCGGTGCTGCTCATGCTCATGGTCATCGGCCTGACCATGCTGCAGTTTCGCTTCCTCGAGCGTCGGGTGCACTACTCATGAACAACAGTCCATCGCACTCGCTGCCGGGCCAGGCGCTGGCGCACGCCGTGATCTGGATCGGCATCGCCATCACGGCGCTGCCGCTGTACATCGCTTTTGTTGCCTCCACCCTCAGCAATCCCGACATCGCCCAAGCCCCCATGCCCCTGTGGCCGGGCGACCAAGGGTGGGAGAACTACCGCCAAGTGATCATCGAAGGGATGCAGGGCGGGCATTTGTCGCCGCCGGTCTGGCTCATGCTGTTTAACAGCTTGGTGATGGCGCTGGTGATCGCCGTGGGCAAGATTTCGGTCTCCATCATCTCGGCCTACGCGGTGGTGTTTTTCCGCTTCCCCGGGCGCATGTTCTGCTTTTGGCTGATCTTCATCACCCTCATGCTGCCGGTCGAGGTGCGCATCTTGCCCACTTACGAAGTGGTCACCGACCTCGGGCTGCTCAACACCTTTGCTGGCCTCACACTGCCGCTCATCGCTTCGGCCACCGCCACGCTGCTGCTGCGCCAGTTCTTTCTCACCCTGCCCGACGAGCTGGTCGAGGCCGCCAAGATGGACGGCGCCGGCCCGCTGCGCTTTTTCTGGGACGTGGTGCTGCCGCTCACCCGCACCCAGCTGGCGGCGCTGTTCGTGATCATGTTCGTCTATGGCTGGAACCAGTACCTGTGGCCGCTGCTCATCGTCACCGACCAGAACCTCGACACCATCGTCGTCGGCATCGCCAAGCTCATCGGCACGGGCGACGCCACCACCGACTGGAACCTGGTCATGGCGACCACGCTGCTGGCCTTGCTGCCGCCGGCGCTGGTGGTGCTGCTGATGCAAAAGTGGTTCGTCAAAGGGCTGGTGGACAGCGAAAAATAAACTCCGAAAATACGAAAAATTATGGCTACGCTGGCACTCAATCAAGTCAAAAAAAGCTACGGCATCGGTCCGGGCGCGCTCCAAGTCATCCACGGCGTCGATGCGCAGATCGCCGACGGCGAGTTCGTGGTCATCGTCGGCCCCTCGGGCTGCGGCAAAAGCACCCTGCTGCGCATGGTCGCCGGGCTCGAGTCGATTACCTCCGGCACGATCCAGATCGGCGAGCGCGTCGTCAACAATGTGCAACCGGCCGAGCGCGACATCGCCATGGTGTTCCAGAACTACGCGCTCTACCCGCACATGAGCGTGTTCGACAACATGGCGTATGGGCTGCGCATACGCGGCCTGACGGCGCCCCAAATCCGCGCGCGCGTCGATGCCGCCGCCCGCATCCTCGAGCTCGCGCCGCTGCTGGAACGCAAACCGAGCCAGCTCTCTGGTGGGCAGCGCCAGCGCGTGGCCATGGGGCGCGCCATCGTGCGCCAGCCGCAGGCTTTTTTGTTTGATGAACCGCTCTCCAACCTCGACGCCAAGCTGCGCGCCCAGACCCGGCTCGAAATCCAGAAGCTGCACCGCGAACTGGGCATCACCTCGCTTTTTGTCACGCACGACCAGGTCGAGGCCATGACGCTGGCGCAGCGCATGTTGGTCATGAACGCCGGCCGGGTGGAGCAATTTGGCACCCCCGAAGAGGTCTATGAGCGCCCGGCCAGCCTGTTCGTGGCCGGCTTCATGGGCGCGCCGCCCATGAACCTGCTGCGCCACGCCAGCGGTGTGCGCCCGGGCACGGTGCTGGGCATCCGGCCCGAGCACCTGGTCATTGGCGACAGCGGCTGGGACACGGTGGTCGATTCGGTCGAGCTGCTCGGGGCCGAGCGCCTGATCCACGCCCGCCTTGGGGATGAGTTGCTCACCATCCGGGTCTCGGCCCAGCGCGCCATCCCCGACCTCGGTCAAGCCCTGCGCGTGCAGCCGCAGCCCGAGTTCATCCACACCTTCGACGCCGCCACGGGGCTTAGCCGTTCTTGACGCACCCATGAACCCAGCCAACCCCACCGGCCTGTCCGACTGGCCCTACCCCTACTGGATCGCGCACCGCGGCGCCGGCAAAGAGCGGCCCGAAAACACCTTGTGCGCCTTCGAGCACGGCAGCGCCTGCGGATTTTCTATGTTCGAGTGCGACGTCAAGCTCAGCGCCGACGGCGTGCCCTTTTTGCTGCACGACGACACGCTGGAGCGCACCACCAACGGCCGCGGCCCAGCCGACGCGCTGCCTTGGGCCGAACTGGCGCAGCTCGACGCCGGCGGCTGGCATTCGAGCAACAGCGCCGGCGAGCCCTTGCCCACGCTGGCTACCATCGCCGCCCACTGTTTGCACCAGGGCGCCGCGCTGAACATCGAAATCAAGCCCATGCCGGGGCAGGAGGCCGCCACTGGCCGCGCCGTGGCGCTGGCCGCGCGCGCGCTCTGGCAAGGCCAGCGCGTGCCACCGCTGCTCAGCTCGTTCCAGCCCGCCGCCTTGCAGGCGGCGCAGCAGGCCGCGCCCGAACTGCCACGGGCGCTGCTGCTCGATACCCTCTGGAGCGGCTGGCCCGAGGTGGCTGCGCAGCTAAGGTGTGTGGCCATCGTTTGCCAGCACCGGCTGCCCGACGCGGCCCTGATGCAGCAGGCGCGTGCCATGGGCTGGCGCGTGCTGTGCTACACCGCCAACCGCGCCGCCGACGTGCAGCGCCTGCGCGCGCTCGGGGTCGATGGCCTGATCACCGACGAAATGCACTGGGCGTGCAGCCAGAATTTGGCCTAGCCGGGGCTCAGCGCAAGCATTGGCGTATCATCGGCGCGCATGAGCTTGCTGGCACTCGACGTGGGCAACACCCGTCTGAAATGGGCGCTGTACGAGCGCCCTGCCATGGGTGCGCGCATGCTCGCGCACGGGGTGCAGTTCCTCGAAAACATCGACAAACTGACCGAGGGCGACTGGATCAACCTGCGCCCGCCGCGCATGGTGCTGGGCAGTGTGGTGGCCTCCGACGCCATCAAGCGCCGGGTCGAGGCACAGCTCGAAATCTGGGACGCCGCGCCCGAATGGGTGGTGCCCAGCGCCGCCGAGGCCGGCGTGATCAACGGCTACGACCACCCGGCCCGCCTTGGGGCCGACCGCTGGGTGGCCATGATCGGCGCCCGCCAGCGCCTGCTGGCGCGCCAGCAGCTGCGGCCCTGTGTGGTGGTGATGGTCGGCACCGCCGTCACGGTCGAGGCGCTCGACGCCGAAGGGCGTTTTCTGGGCGGCTGCATCCTGCCCGGGCACGGCATCATGCTGCGCGCGCTCGAATCCGGCACCGCCGGACTGCACGTGCCCACTGGCGTGGTCAAGCCCTTTCCCTCCAACACCAGCGACGCCCTCACCAGCGGCGGCACCTTTGCCATCGCTGGCGCGGTGCAGCGCATGTTCGACCAGCTGGCCCAGCACTGCGGCCAAACCCCGGTGTGTTACATGACCGGCGGCGCGGCTTGGAAAATGGCCCCCAGCATGAGCGTGCCGTTCGAGCTGGTCGACACCTTAATCTTCGACGGCCTGCTGGCGATCGCGCATCAGCGCGCATCCGACCGCACCAGCCAGCGCCTGGCCAGCTCCACCCAGTAGCTGCCGCCGAGCGCGATCAGCGCGTCGTTGAAATCGTAGCGCGGGTTGTGCAGCGTGCAGGGCCCGGCGTCGTGGCCCCCGGCGCCATAGGCGTCGCGGTGGCCGCCGTCGCCGTTGCCTATAAAGGCGTAGGCGCCCGGTTTGGCTTGCAGCATGTAGGCAAAATCTTCGGCCCCCAGAGTGGGCTCTTGCACCAATACCTGCTGCGGCCCCACCAGGTCGAGCATCACGTTGCGCGCAAAATCGGCCTCGGCGGCGCTGTTGATGGTGGGCGGGTAGTTGCGGTGAAACTCAAACGTGGCCGTGGCCCCAAAAGCCGCCGCCGTGTGCTCGCACACCGTGCGCATGCGCTGCTCGATCAAATCCAGCAGCTCGAGGCTGAAGGTGCGCACCGTGCCCTGCAGCACGCAGTGATCCGGCACCACGTTGGTGGCTTCGCCGGCGGCGATCATGGTCACGCTCAGCACACCGGCCTCGATCGGTTTTTTGTTGCGGCTGATGATGGTCTGGAACGCCTGCACCATCTGGCACGCCACCAGCAGCGGGTCGATGCCGTTGTGCGGCAGCGCCGCGTGGCAGCCCTTGCCGTGCACGGTGATTTTGAACTCGTTGCTCGAGGCCATCACCGGCCCCGGACTCACGGCCAAGCTGCCCACCGGCATGCCGGGCCAGTTGTGCAAGCCAAACACCGCCTGCACCGGAAAGCGCTCAAACAGGCCGTCGGCAATCATGTGCCGCGCCCCGCCGCCGCCTTCTTCGGCCGGCTGGAAGATGAACACCACCGTGCCCTCGAAGTCGCGCGCTTGGCTCAGGCACTGGGCGGCGGCCAGCAGCATGGCGGTGTGGCCGTCGTGGCCGCAGGCGTGCATGCGGCCCGGGTAGCGGCTGGCGTGGGCAAAGGTGTTGAGCTCGGTCATGGGCAGGGCGTCGAGGTCGGCGCGCAAGCCCACGGCGCGGCCGCAAGCGCCGCCGTCGCGCCCGTGCAGCAGCCCCACCACCCCGGTGCTGCCCAAGCCGCGCACCACCTCCAGGCCCCAGGCGCTCAGGCGCTCGGCCACCACTTGGGCGGTGCGGTGCTCCTCAAAGCACAGTTCGGGGTGCGCATGCAAATCGCGCCGCAG
>Ga0209316_100056_pt1 | contig 42218 bp, 38 predicted proteins | sample 3C3metaG_FD_184150 | JGI IMG/M metagenome (GOLD analysis project Ga0209316, IMG submission 184150) | Freshwater bacterial and archeal communities from Indian Creek, Illinois, USA - 3C3 metaG (SPAdes) (version 3) | ecosystem: Environmental > Aquatic > Freshwater > Unclassified | place: USA: Indian... | reverse complement strand
AATGGGAAATCATGCGTTTGCATCCCGAGAAGGGTTACCGCATAGCTTCAGCTTCAATCGAGCTTGCCGGTATAGCTCCGTTAATTTTAAAACACCATGAGCATTGGAACGGCAACGGTTATCCGCTAAAGCTGAAAGGCGATGAAATTCCGATCGAGTGTCGAATTCTATCGATAGTCGACGCCTATGATGCCATGACAAACGACAGACCTTACAGCAAGGCAAGGACAAGCGCCGAGGCTCTGGCAGAAATCAGAAGGTGTGCCGGAAGTCAGTTTGATCCCTCTCTGGTTGAGCCTTTTGAAAGCATAGTTCGAAGCGAGAAAAGCTAATGTTTTTGCCGGAAAAAGTACAATAAACAAAAATGCGGCTTTAAAGCCGCACTTTTGTTTACTTATTAAACTCAATCGAATTCAACCCTGCCTCTTGTTCACCTGAGCAAGTATTTCGTCTATTTTCTCTTTAGTCATCGCACCTCTTGAGAACATATAAAGCTTTTTAAGCGGAAGCTCTTTCATAATCGCCATAAACATGTCTTGCATTCCTTCAGGCGGCTTTTGTCCCGAAGCTTCCATTCCTTTTTTAAATTCTTGAAGCATATTCTGAACAATATGTGCACCAACAGGATTTTCAGATAAATCTCCCATAGTCGAATGATAAGTATATACTTTCGGAATAACCGAAGATGAATTTACTTTAACCCTTTCACTAAGAAGAATTTCTTCAGACGATCCGCCGATTGAAATCACAAAATCGCCCGTTTCAACATGCCAATCTTTGATTTGCTCGTTATAATAAGCAAACGCCCTATTGCCAAGCTTGAAAGAAACAGTCTTAGTTTCTCCCGGTAGAAGCTCAACCTTTTCAAACCCCTTAAGCTCCTTTATTGGCCTTGCAACGCTACTTTCAACATCTCCGACATAAAGCTGCACCACTTCGCTGCCCGACCTGTCACCGGTATTTTTAACTTTAACGCTAACACATAATGTATCAGTATCATTCATTTCTTTTTTATCAACAACCATATCCGTATATTCAAATGTGGTATAGCTCAAGCCATGTCCAAACGGAAACAAAGGCTCGATCTGTTTAGCGTCATAGTATCTATATCCGACAAATACCCCTTCTTTGTACTCTACTTTATCGCCTTCACCCGGAAAATTAAGATATGATGGGTTATGTGAAAGCTTTACCGGGAATGTTTCAGCCAGTCTTCCCGAAGGATTGACAACACCGTAAAGTATATCGGCTGCCGCCCCTCCCATTGCCTGTCCGCCTAAGTAAGCTTCAAGCACAGCTTTGACTTTTCCAAGCCACGGCATTTCAACGGGAGAGCCGTTGCTGAAAACAACCACGGTGTTTGGTTGAACTGATGCCACCTCTTCAATTAATATCTTTTGATTTCCAGGTATTGCTATATGTTTTCTGTCATAGCCCTCAGATTCGTACCTGTCGGGTAATCCGGCAAAAATAATCGCTATATCGCTTTTAACTGCTATTGCCTTGGCTTCGTCAATTCTGCTTTGTTCAATTTCATCGGAATTTAAATCAAAACCTTCGGCATAAAGCACATTTGCCTTATTCTCTGATAATTTCACTATTTCGTCAAATGGGATATCCATCTTGCTCGGATTGATGTGCGAGCTGCCTCCGCCCTGATATCTTGGAGTTTTTGCGAATGCGCCGATTACCGCCACCGAAGCATTTCGCGATAACGGGAGTATCTTTTCATTTTTTAATAGAACCATGCATTGTGAAGCAATTTGTCTTGCCTCAAGGTGGTGTGCCTCAAGATCCGCAGTTGCGTTTTCTTTTTTGTTATCCATTGCCTTAAATATTATCCCAAGCAGCCGTCCGACAGCTTTATCAAGTACGCTCTCGTCAAGTTCCCCCGCTTTTACCGCTTCGATAATCTCTTTGTCGGTCGTCCCTCTGCTCGACGGCATCTCAAGTTCAAGTCCTGCTTCAAGCCCCATAACGCGTTCATCAACCGCTCCCCAGTCCGATACGACAAAGCCTTCATAACCCCATTCATCCCTTAGAATTTCGGTTAATAACCGTTTATTCTGAGAACAATACGTGCCGTTAAGTTTATTGTAAGCACACATGACAGTCCATGGCTGAGCGTTTTTAACAGGTCCCTCAAAATTGGTAAGATATATCTCTCTAAGTGTGCGTTCGTCAACCACCGAATCAGAGGTCATGCGGCGATGTTCCTGATTATTAGCTGCAAAATGCTTAAGCGAAGTTCCCACTCCTTGAGACTGCACTCCCTGTATATAGTTTGTGGCAAGCTCCGAGATAAGGAACGGATCTTCTGAAAGATACTCGAAATTTCTTCCGCAAAGCGGCGAACGTTTGATATTTACCGCCGGACCCAAAATAATCGATACCCCTTCGGCCTGGCATTCAGTACCCAGAACCTCTCCTACCTTCTTTAAAAGGTTTCTGTCCCACGAGGATGCCAGTCCGACTTCGGACGGAAAACAGGTTGCAGGCTCGCTTTTCGAAATATTTAAATTCTCAGACTGTCCGGATTGTTTCCTTAGTCCGTGAGGTCCGTCGGTCATCATTATCGACGGTATGCCGAGCCTCTCTACCGGCTTGGTATGCCAAACATCGAGTCCTGAACAAAGCCCGGCTTTCTCCTCCAGAGTCATCTGTGATATGATTTTTTTAATATCTTTTGACAATTAAAAAACCCCTTTCTATAACTATTATGCCAATCATCCTAAATTCCATGCTTCATGAAGCTTCGGTACATCATCGAGCAGTTGTATCGTATATGGGTGCTGAGGCTTGGTAATAATGTCTTCGGCATTGCCTCTCTCAACGATCTTCCCTTTTTCCATTATAAAGATTTTATCGCTCAAATAATATGATAATCCTACGTCATGAGTTATAAATATCATGGATCTGACATAACCTTTCTCAATGAGCTTTTTCAGCATAGACATAACCACTTTTGCGAAATTACGTCAAATGCCGATGCAGGTTCGTCTAATAACGATCCTTTCCTCTATTCCGACAGTGCTGTCAAATACCTGTACGAAATCATCATGTGTCACCGAATAAATAAACAGAGAATCGATAATATCATAAATCAATATATCCCGGCTCATTTCGATATAAACCCTTACTTTGGCCGACATATAATCCGTCTCATCAAGAACGTTTTTCATAGAAATCACATTGTGATCAAGTCCTATAAGTTTGTAAAGGTATTCATCTACCTCTCTTAGCCTGTCATCGATCTGATTCATATAAAGCGAAATCATATCCCTATAGGAGACTGCGACCTGATTTTGCGTTACTCTGATGGCATAAAAGCTGCTATAAACCAATAATATTTGTACAGGCACCATAAAGGCAAGAATACCTATAAAAAGCTTAAACTTTATTGTGTTGAAAGAATTAAGGAATTTTTTCATGAATAAAATCCTCGTATGATTCTTACAAAAAAACTTTTTCGAGAAGTCTTTGCTCATCAGTTCCATTTGTATACCGTATTATATAATACCTTGCTTTCTTACCTCAAGCAACAAAATCTAAAAATAATTGCTGACGCAGAAGAATAGTATTGGTAATAGGCTTAATTCCATTCGCTTTATGTGCATCTCACAATAATTATCAGACAAATACATTGACAACATAAGGTACGCTGCTGTATATTATATTGATATCTTGAAAGCTTGGCTGGAAAGGATATTGAAAAATTTTAGGTCTCTCTGCCGAAGAAGGGGAAAGGGATGCTTATTCCTTTGTTCAGCTGATTGTAGACGTAAAAGAAAAATAATAATAACGAAACATTTTACGGTTATAATATGGGCGGAATGCTCTTTACAAAGAGCCCGCCCTTTCGATTGTAAAAATAATTTCGCATACTAAAGGAGAAAACCAGATTCATGTCATTTAAGGAACTGAACATTTGCGAACCCATTTTAAAAGCGTTAATCAATGAGGGCTATGAGACGCCGTCAAAGATACAGCAAGAAGCCATACCACCCCTTTTAGCGGGTCGGGATCTTCTCGGCTGCGCACAGACCGGGACGGGAAAGACAGCGGCGTTTGCTATCCCTATTATCCAGAGGCTGTCCGCCGAAAAAGGAGCTGTACGCGGACGGCGGATACTCAAAACACTTGTACTCACTCCAACAAGGGAGCTGGCTGCTCAGATCGGCAGCAGCTTTTCATCTTACGGAGCCTTTTCAGGCCTCAAGCACGCCGTCATTTTCGGCGGTGTGTCGCAAAACCCGCAGGTACAGGCGCTGCAGACCGGTGTTGATATACTTGTAGCAACCCCCGGAAGATTGCTTGACCTGATGAATCAGAAAGTCGTCGATTTAAAGAGGGTCAGTTGCTTCGTACTCGACGAGGCGGATCGCATGCTGGATATGGGTTTTTTGCACGATGTTGAGCGCATTATTGAGTCGTTGCCTGAGAATCGGCAGACGATGCTGTTTTCTGCGACGATGCCGGCGAATATTGAAAAGCTGGCAAAAAAGCTGCTTAAAAACCCGGTGAAGATCGCTGTTACGCCTGTATCCTCGACCGTCGACAGCATCGAGCAGTCCCTCTATTTCGTCAATAAATCGAATAAAACAAAGTTACTTTTGCATATGCTTGGGAATGCTGAAATTGTAACAGCGCTGATTTTCACAAGAACTAAGCATGGCGCGAATAAATTAACGGAAGCGTTGCGGGCCGCCGGGGAAACATGCGAGGTCATACACGCCAACAAATCGCAGGTTGCCCGTCAGTTTGCGTTGGCAAAATTCAAGTCGGGCAAATCACGCATTTTGGTTGCAACAGATATCGTCGCGCGCGGTATTGATATCGTCGAGCTCTCGCATGTTATTAATTTTGATATTCCCGAAGCGCCGGAGGATTATGTCCACCGAATCGGCAGAACCGGCAGAGCGGGCCTCGGCGGGACGGCAATCTCGTTTTGCGACTTTCTTGAAAAGAAGTATGTCGAAGGCATCGAAAGATTAATCGGTAAAAAAATACCTTTGGTAACGGAGCATCCGTATCCGCTTCAGTCGCATGCCGAGACGAGTGTGCCCGCACATCAGCAAAGGCCGCCGCAATTCAACAGAAAAGCGGAGTATACTAGGAATTATAACAGCAGGAAAAAAACTAATAGTCGACACAGAAGATTTACAGAAACCTCTTGACTTGGAGTCAACTCTAAGTGATATGATACCCGGCAAAGGGAGGTAGTTTGCTTGACCATTACTGAAGTAAGCGAAAAATATGATGTTTCACAGGATACTCTCCGATATTACGAACGAATAGGTCTTATCCCCCGTGTAAACCGAAACAAAAGCGGCTTCAGAAATTATACCGAAGAAGATTGCAAGTGGACTGAATTTGTAATATGCATGCGAAGCGCCGGTCTTCCTATTGAGGCATTGATCGAATATGTAAATTTATTCCAACAAGGCGATGATACAAGTGAAGCAAGAAAAGAAATTTTGCTCGAACAGCGTAGGCTTCTTATAGCGAGAATGGAAATCATGCAAAAAACCCTCGAACGCATGAATCACAAAATAGAACGCTATGAGCTGATTATCGTAAAAAGGGAAAAAGAATTGAAACGTTCGAAAGATTAAGACATCGAAAATCATTATTTCTTATTGGAGCAAAGCAAGTCTACACCGGACTTGCTTTGCTTTTTGCCTGTAATAAATACATAATCTTTATAGATTGTTATGAAAGCTTTTTTGCAATTACACCATATTAAAAGTCGCTTGCAGATTCAGCAGTTTTGTGATTGCTTAAAATAATCTGCTTGTCTAATTTAAGTATGTACATAACCAATGCTACAACGATACATAAAGCCGCTCCGATGAAAACATAAGTAAAACCAGCTAATTGTGATACAACACCCCATAATATAGCTCCTGTACCAATACCTATATCCATTGCCGAAAAAAATGTTGCATTGCCTACTCCCCTTCGCTCAGGCGGGCAAAGCTTTATCATTATGGCATTAAGAGTAGGTTGAACGCTTCCAAAACCTAATCCATATGTTAACCCGGCTGCCACAAACATACCTAAATTTGATGCGAAGGCTAAAATAATCATCGAGATTGCCATAAAAGCCAAACCCGGCAGCATTATTGCTGAAAATCCAAATTTGTCTGCAAGCCTGCCGGTAAGAGGACGCGCCACAAGTTGAACAAGCGCGAAAACTGTAAAGAATATACCGATATCCCCAATCCCCCTTGAAAGAGCGAAAACAGGTAAAAACGTTATAACTGCTCCCAAAGTTAGAGCTATAAATAAGAGAACCAAAGAAGCCGGGATGGCTGATTTTTCTATTATGGAGCTTTGGATAGTTGAATTACCGGCTAAAATTTTATGTTCGTTATCTTCGTCAACTTGTTCCCTTTTCGAGTCATTACCTAATTTTAAGGACAAAGCAATTACAACGCTTATAACCCCCAAAACAGCGGCCAGGATAAAAACCTCATTAAATCCTCTGTATTCCAGTAAATTCAGTCCAATCAACGGGCCTAATGCCATAGCCAGCGTATGTGAAATACCGAAGAAACCTACACCTTCAGTTAATCTTGATTTCGGTACTATATCAGCTACTATTGTCCCCGCTGCGGTACTGTGAGCGCTAAAACCTAATCCATGCAAAAATCTTAATGCAAGTAAACCTACTACTGACAATGCTATGCCATAAGCAAGTGTTACGGCAGAAAATATTATACCACCTATAATTATAGTGAGCTTTCTTCCCTTTTTATCCAGCATATTCCCGAAGTATGGTCGAAAAACCAAAGCTGATACAGTAAAAAAAGCCACCACCAACCCCAAAGTTGATAAATCCCCGCCTAAATGCTTAGCGAAAAGCGGTGTGACCGTACCTGTAATGTTTAGCGATACGCTGAGAAAAAAAGCAAGCGCTGTCATAGCTATATATTCTTTTGTCCAAAGTTTGTCTTTTTGTATTTTATTTTCCGCTTCCATCAATGATTCTCCTTGCTGCACAAATCGATAAGACGGAACAATTGCCCGGCTTTTTCATCCAAAGTTATTGAAAACAGAGTATCTTCCACCCAAGCTATGTCCTCATCTTACAAATAAAATGGTTTTGACCTTAACTCCACATCGATGACCGCCTTTCAAGTTTTTTAAAAATACTTCCTGTTTCATAACTATTTTATACTCTCCGTGGAGAAAAAATCAAGGATGAAGTGATGTTTCGGTTTTTTTAACGCAGCAGTATTAATTGTGGACATAAACCTCCCAGCCCAAATATTTGCCTAATGCTTCCTTTAAAACCGCACTCGATAAGGAGCGGTTCATCGCTACATGATGCTCAAACCCGTTACCGCAAATAAAATCCATAAGCTTCTGTAAGTTTGGTATCCTACATAATGCGGTCCCCCCGAAACTGTAATTTCTGTTCGACGAAAGCGCTCTCTTTACCGCGTCTATCCAGCCATCATAAAGCTTTTTCCTTCTTGAGTCTTCCATATTGCTGACAAATTCATCGCTTTTACTTCTTAAACCCGTAATTTGCCCGATTCCATCCCAAAAACCTAAAGCATATCCTGCCATGTAAGCGGAACCCAGCGCAGACAGCTCGCTGACTGCACTTCTTGAGATCTTAACATCCAATATGTCCGCCTGAAATTGCATCAAAAACTGATCCCGTGTAGGCCCGCCATCCACTCTGAGTTCCTGAAGGCACACATTGGCTTCTTTAGTCATTCTGTCCAAAATGTCCTTTACCTGATAGGCAATGGATTCTTCAGCCGCTCTGACAATATGTGCCTTCCCGGCCCCCCGGGTGATACCGTAGATCATCGCTCTTGCCTCGCTGTCCCAGTATGGCGCGCCAAGTCCGGAAAATGCAGGCACTATATATATTCCCCGGCTGTCATCCACGGATTGTGCTATGCTCTCCGCATTCTTTGGATCATCAATGAGTTTGAGATCATCAACCAACCATTTTATCGTAGCGCCGGCCGAATTAATATTACCCTCAAAAACATAACAAAGCTTATCTTTCATTCCCCATGCAATGGAAGTAACCAAGCCACTCTCGGAAGTTTTGGGTCGTTCCCCTATATTCATCATGATTGAAGAACCTGTTCCGTAAGTTGCTTTTGCCATTCCCGGCTCAAAGCAGTTCTGTCCAAACAGTGCCGCATGGGAATCGCCCAATACTCCGGAAATCGGGATTTGCTTTGTAAATACATGATTTATTTGTGTATATCCAAATATGTCGTCAGAAAACCTGACTTGAGGAAGCATGCTTTCCGGTATAGTAAAAAGACCAAGCAGCTCTTTATCCCATTGGAGTTCCATTATGTTGAACAACTGCGTACGGCTGGCATTCGAATAGTCGGTCGCATGGACTTCTCCCCCCGTCATCTTCCAGATGAGCCAAGAATCCATTGTGCCCATCAGAAGCCGCCCGGCTTCAGCTTTTTCACGAGCGCCGTTTACATTGTCCAGAATCCACTTTAATTTTGCCGCAGAGAAAAAAGGTGATAACACGAGTCCGGTTTTTTCCCTGATCAATTCATCATTTCCTTGCTCTTTTATCGCATCGCAAAGTTCAGCAGCTCGTCCGCATTGCCAAACCACGGCATTATACACCGGTTTTCCGGTTATCTTGTCCCATACGACCACTGTTTCCCTTTGGTTAGTGATCGCAATAACAGCTATTTTTTCCCAACTCACGCCGCTGTCACACAAAACGCGATCAATTGCTTTAAGAGTATTATCATAAATTTCCTGCGGATCATGCTCAACCCAACCCGGCTTCGGATAAAACTGACGGTGTTCAAGCGCGGCACGATGAGTCAGTCTTCCCTTGCTGTCGAAAAGGATAGCCTTCGTACCGGATGTAGATTGGTCAATTGCAAGAATGTATCGTATCATATTCATCGCTCCCTTATACAGCACCTCCTCAGGCAAAATTCTTTGAACTGCTTTGTTTGAGCATCTTTACCGCGACTTCTTTAATCCCTTCACCGGTCATATTATAATAGCTGAAGATCTCCTTTGAAGTTCCGGTAACAGCAGTTTCATCAGGAATTCCTATGATTTTTACTAAAATCGGATTGTTTTGGACTACCAGTTCCGCTACCGCTGCGCCAAGTCCGCCGTGAACGCTGTGTTCTTCGATCGTTATTATACAACCGGTCTCTTTGGCGGCATCTAGTATTACTTTCTCATCAAGCGGCTTGATTGTGTGCATATCTATAACCCTTGCTCTGATTCCGATCTTTTGAAGCTTTATACCGGCGTCAAGAGCTGCGCGCACAGTTTCTCCGGTACCTATTATTGTGATATCATTACCTTCAAGCAGCGTATTAGCTCTGCCGATCTCAAAAGGTGGCTCATCTTCCGTATAAACATCCGGTACCGCATTTCTGCCCATTCTTACATAAACCGGTCCGATATGCTGCGTCAGCGCTTTCGTCATTACCTTCGTCTGCTTGCCATCACAAGGCAAAAGAACAGAGATCCCGGGTATGGCTCTCATAACCGCAATATCCTGCAGAGAATGGTGTGAAGCACCTAATGCTCCATAACTGACTCCGCCGCTGACACCGATAATCTTGACGTTGGTTTGTGAATATGCCGCATCCACCTTCACCTGCTCCAAGCTTCTGGCGCTTAAAAAGCAAGCGGGACCGCAAACGAAAGGCTTCTTCCCACAAGATGCCAGTCCCGCTCCGATTCCGACAGCATTTTGTTCGGCAATCCCTACCTCGACAAATTGTTCCGGCAATTCTTTTGCAAATCTGCCCAATGTAACCGAACCTCTCGCATCGGTTGTTACCGCTATGATGTTCCTGTCTTTTTTCGCTATTTCAAGAAGCTCATCAGTAAAAACTTGTCTGCATGGCTGCAAATTAATCACGCTTTGTCTGCCCCTTTCCCAATGCTATCCAACTCATTCAATGCCCGGCGGTATTGTTCATCATCAGGTACTCCATGGTGCCATTTTGCATTATTCTCCATAAAGGAAATCCCTTTACCCTTTACTGTATTTGCGATAATCAGTGTCGGGTTGCCTTGTTCTAACGAAATTCTATTAAAAGCTGCCAACAACTTTCCCATATCATTTCCATCTGTTTCGGTCACTTCCCATCCGAAAGAAGTCCACTTATCGCTTAAGCTTTCAAGCCCCATAACATCTTCCGTGCTACCGCTTATCTGCAGTCTGTTGCGGTCTATAATCGCTATGAGATTATCAAGGCGATAATGTGCGGCAGCCATTGCCGCTTCCCATACGGAACCTTCCGCCTGCTCGCCATCGCCCATCAGTACAAAGACTCTGTAGTCTCTCTCATCCATTTTTCCGGCAAGCGCCATACCTACGCCCAAAGAAAGTCCATGTCCCAACGCCCCTGTATTCATTTCAACCCCCGGAACTTTAACGGTAGGATGCCCGATCAGTCTGGTACCGAATTTGCAATAAGTTTTCAATTCCTCTTTGGGGAAAAACCCTTTATCGGCAAGTACGGCATAATACCCCTCAACACTATGCCCCTTGCTGAGTATAAACCGATCGCGTTCAACCCAGGCAGGATTCCCGGGATCGATTCTCATCACAGCATTATAAAGTACTGTAATAATATCCACAGAAGACAACGAACCGCCGGTATGTCCGGTTTTGGCTTCATAGATCATATTTAATACATCTTTTCTCAATTTGTTTGCTTTCTTTTCCAAAGTGTCAATCACAGCACAACCTCCTAAGAGTCGAATTTAAAATCAGGCAAAAAACACAATAAAAATATCACAATCACTTTTATTGCAATAAACTTGCTTAATATTTTTTGTCTGGCGGAGCCTATTTGAGAGAACGGTTTTGAACGCTATCCCTTAGAATTAACTCTGTATTAAGTTCAATTGTCAGCTTTCTGTCATCCTGCCCGGAAATCTTTTTAATTAATCTAGTTATAGCGGTTTCCCCCATATATTGTTTATATACTCTTAACGTTGTCAGCCTTGGACTGCTGATTTCACAAAATGGCATGTCATCAAAGCCGATGATCGATACTTGTTCCGGTATCTTTATTTTTTGTTCTTTCATCGCTGTAATCGCACCAAAAGCGATGATATCATTCAACGCGAAAAAAGCGGTAGGTAAATTACAGTCATTACGCTGCAGATATTCTTTCATATCCCTGTAAGCGCCTTCCAATGTAGGTTCTAAAGAAATATGATACTGCTTCGTGTCACTTATTCCCGCATCCCTCAGCGCTTCCGTAAAACCACTGACTCGATAAGCAAAATTGTTGATTGGCTTTGAGCTTTCCAGACAACCGATTTTCGTATGGCCGTTTTCGATTAGATGCTTTACGGCTTGATAAGCACCTCTTCTATTATTTATTAAAATTGAATCAAAATCTTCATCAAGAAAGTAGCTGTCCAATACAACGACTGGAATATCCAGGTTCTTAAAAGGTGCAAGATCTTCCCCGCTCATTTCTGTCGCAAGCAAAAGTATTCCCGCTACTTGATTCTCATTGACGATTTTAAGTATTTCCGCATTGTCATGCTCATTAAAGATGATATGGGATACAAGCATCTCGTATCCTTTCGTTCTGCAAGCCCGTTCAATCCCCTCGATCAGAGCGGAAAAAAACGGAGTATCCGAAACGACATAACCATGTTTTTTATATATGATAAAACGGATGACCCTGGATTCTGTTTTACCGTTTTTTTTGTAATATCCCAGCTCTTCAGCAATCTTTATGATCCGTTCCTTTGTTTCCTTACGCACACCTTTTCTTTTATTCAGTGTATTTGAAACTGTTCCGGGTGATACCCCAGCCAGCTTTGCTATATCCTTCATAATCGTTTTCATTTTCTCACCTGTGTTATCCTTACTGCGATATACTGCCGGCTGGGAAGCGCGATGTTAAATCTGCCGCTGAAAATTCCAGGCACTTCATGGATTGTCATATTCCATGTGTCAATAATCTCCAGTTTGTATTTTTTGTTTTCCGGCAGTATAAAGTGTCTGAAAGAAGGTTGATAGAAGCCAAAATAAAACAGATAATACTCCTGTCCCACCACGCCGCATGTAACATCCCAATAGTGTCTTGCATCCTTTTCCAGATCAGTTACAGGTGTCAGCGGGCCTGGTGCGTTTTTAAGTATTCCTCTTAAAAAAGCAATCCTGTCAGGGCTTGTACCGTGAAGCACTCCGCCATGCGACCACCACAATATATCGTTTGGGTGTACATATGTTTCGCCATGCCCCATATATCCCCCTCTGACAACCCCCTCCCAGAATCTTCTGGTCATCTCCTCTCCGGTTATATTGCCCCAACCATGGTTAATATTACCTTCATAAGCACATTCGTCTATTACAACCGGTTTTTTGTAAAGGTTTCTCCAGACATCCGTATTTTCAGATGTTCTGAATGTATCCTGCCTCTGTATGCTGCAATGCGTCACCCACGGCTTGCCATAATCATAAAACGCCCTGCAATTATGTATGGAACGCAAATGCTGATATGGATCATACCGCTGAATAATGTGGAAATATCTATCCCAATCGTCCTCTGTTTTTTTAGGAACATTGGTTTGCCAATCAATAAACAGATCGTACTCATTGGCCAGAGACCACCATATGTTTCTATAATGAGCAAGTCTTGAAATAGTATATTTAAGGTAGGAACAATCACGTTCAAAACCCATATCGCTAAATCCCCATCTGTCATACGGATGGAACAATATTAAGTCGCATTCAATCCCAAGCTCTTGCAGCTCCAATATCCTTTTTTCTAAATGTCTGAAAAATCCGGTATCTGGTCTTGTAAAATCGAAAATACCCTCAGGTGTTTTCTCGAATGGATAGAGTAAGGGCTCATTCAAATTGTAGTCATAATGCTTTGGAAACACACACATTCGGATTTTGTTAAAAGGCGACAGTTTCAAAGTCTCAAGGGTTTTTGCCTGAAGCTCCATAGGCTGGTGAATCCAAGCATAGCAGGTTGTTCCGAAAGAATAATGCGACGTTCCGTCGGCATACTCAAAATGGAACTGATCTTTTACCTTTACATACCCATGATTATCCGACGATGGTTGCGTGCACTCGAAACGACCGATTTTCCCATCAAGCGATGGCAGATTGCTGCTGGTTACATAAGTCCACTCACCTGTCATTTCAGGCATAAACCTTATCTTGTATGTATCATTCCCATCGTAGAAACCATCTGTTTCAACTGCCATTTTTTCATGTTTGAACACAGCCTTCAAATTCACATCAGTAAAAGGATTTCCGTTGAATGAAACGCGAAAAGCCTCCTCGAATAATCCCCATCTTTCTACTTTGTCATTCATAACTGCCTTCCTCCCTTATCTATATTTATTACAAAATTTTGCAGTATTTTAAAAATTTAGTTGTTTTTGTTAAATATTCACTAGTCATTTATGTTCGTTATATGTCCTGCCTTCCGATTACATATCAGGCTTGCTTACTAATGAAAGCATTATAACCCATACTTACAATCATTTCAATAGATTTTTATTAAATATTTAATTAATTTTAGTTAATTATTTTGTCCACTTTGACTCTTTGAGCTTTTTCTGTATGGTTACTTCTGCAATCTTCCCGGTACGAGAAAGCGACAGCAGCGGTACTTGTAAAAAATATTATATTTCTATACAATTGTATTATATGGGTACGGATATTTTTGACTTTGCAAGCGATTCAAAATGCTGAGAATTCTAAAGGAGGTGTAAAAATGAGAGATTTAGCTGGTCTTAGTATGAAAATTAATGATCTGCTCCTCTATTTTGACAGTATACCGGAGACATTGACGGTTTACATATTCGGTTCATTTGGAACTGCACTTCAGACTGCAATCAGTGATATCGATTTTGCAATACTATTTATTAAAAAAATATCGCTGTTGAGGGAAATGGAAATAGCTGCCGAAATTTCGTCTTTGCTTGGTATGGAACATGTCGATCTAGTAAATTTGAATACTGCACCGGTATATATTCAGCATAAAATTATCAGTACGGCAGATATAATTTATGAAAAAAGCAGATTTGAAACAAGCAATTTTATTGAACACGTCCTTGAGATTCATCATGATTACAGTATTATATTTGATAAGTACAATCGTGATTTTTATGAAGGTTTAAAGGAGGAATTATCACGTGCTAGATAAAAGCAAAATAATATCGAAGGTGAATTTTATCAACCAAAGCAAAAGAAAGCTTCAAGAACTCAAAAAGATCGAAAAACATGCTTTTTTGCGTGATTTTACAAGTTTCGATTCTTCAAAGTATAATTTCATCGTATTGATAGAGGCTATGATTGATATTTGCAATCACATAATATCGAGACAGGGGTTTGAAATTCCATCTTCAAGTGCGGATTCCATAAAAATTCTGGTTAAACACAATATACTTTCCATGAAGCATCAAGGAACTTTTATCGCAATGGTGAAATTTAGAAATAGAATTGTTCATCTTTATCACGATGTCAATAATGAGGACGTATATGACATTTTACAAAAAAACCTTGATGATGTTGACAGTTTTCTTATAGACATCATCAAGTACATTGAAACCGAATAATTTCTTGCGATAAAAACTACTCAATTTAGATACATGTTAAATTTCAGCATGTTTAGCACCTTCGATCTTTTTATCGAGATTCCCTTCGTCTACATTTGTCAGGAGCCTTTAAAAAGGTTAATTCTTTATGTTATTTTGTTTCCCCCACACCACTGACTTCTTTACCCCAAACAGCAAAATCCAAAATAATTATTGACATAGAGTTCACTTTAAGTGTTATGATGTTTTTCGGTTACTCACTACTACTACAGCGAAATGTAACAAATTGAAAGAGGTAAAATGTATTGAGCTTAAGTGTTAAAAGTATTTCCGCGATAGACATGCAAATTGCTAAACCCAAATTATGGAGTATTCAGTTGGCTTATACTTTAGTCGTATATCTTGTGATAAATCTTTCCGGCATTATTTTGATAACGGTATTGCCTTTGTTTACATTAACCATTGGTGGCAATAATACCATAGCAGGATTGCTTTCAACATTTCTTACAATGTCAGCACTTGTTTTCAGGCCTTTTTTCGGAAAAATGCTTGACAGTACCGGCAGAAGAATAGTATTGGTCATAGGCTTAAGTCTGTTTGCTTTAATCATTTGCGGAAAACATGGAAATTTTGGGGTAATGTCTTCAAACTAGAATTCAAACTTTTTCGGAGGCTTACCAGTAAAATCAGTAATAATTGCCTCACCATGTTCAATGTAAAAAATCTCGAAAACAGGATTCTCCGCTGAAGTATATTTGCTTTAGCATAGAATGCAATATGCTACTACAGCAAAATATATCAACTTCGCTACGCCACGAGGACAGTTCCATCGTCACCTCCATTTCATTCCGGTAACGCTGACACCGTCTCCCCGAGGTTTCGCTCTTAAATCCTTCAATTCAACCAACGACCTCTATTGAAGGTATTTTAGTGTGTCATCTGCTGATTTAAAGTCAAATATGCTATCGGCAATAAGATCTAGTTGATATTGATCGGCTTCGCTTATTTTTTTTCTCAGATCAACAGGTAAAAGGCCGAATCTCCTCGAAAGCAGCTTTATGAGCAGATCTGTTTTGCCTTCTGTTTTGCCTTCTATTATACCTTCCATTTTACCCGTCTCGTATGGTTGCTTGTATAAACCGGATGACATGTAAATCGCCTCCTTAACGATCTTTTCAAGTATTTCTCTACCATAAAGCTTTGTTCCGCAGTCAGCGGTCATGAAGTAAAAATCCGGATCTCCTATTGTTTCCGCTACATCAAGGCACTCCTTCAAATGCTCAACCGGTGGTTCATTCTTATGCCTCATGAATACCCGCATAGGAAATAGCGCTTTCACATTTCTTTTCAGAACTTCATATTTATCCATTTCATAAAGTTTGATGACCTTGTAGCGGTGTTTTAACACTTCCTCACCAAAAACAAAGGTTTCTGTACCATTTGAAATATACTTTATACCTGGGTCTTTGAGCAGCACTACCGCTTGCATTATCGGGAAATTCTCGTTCCAGTAAAGATTTAGAAAATATCGAAGCATTCTGCGTTGTATGTCAATGTTACTGCTGAAAGAAGACTCAAATTCCATATGAAGTACGAAATATTCTCCGTGATGCTTTATCCTCGCAAGATAATCTGGTTTTTTCATATCCGTCATCGGTAGTTCGTGCGTATTCAGAATAATGTCTTCTGCCTCATCTATATCCGGTATTACTAAACTTGCTAGCCCTTTGCAGTCTTTAATCTGAAGATTTTTAATTGTATCGTCATAGACCTGATTGCGTGGTTTGTGCTCTGACTCAGTCAATTACATCCCCCATTTCTTCTGCACTTTATTCTGTTTCATTAATTATATCCGATAATCTGATAATTCGCCATATGATTTCTAGAATTAAATTCTAAATTCTCGTTAAAATGAAGTAAAAAGCAAAATCGCAACCGCCGAGCAACCTGTTTTCGGCAATGTGGACGCACTGTTTGAAAAGCTGGAGAGAAATTGATGGCTTGTCAACTTACTTTTACCCGCCGGTTCCAAAAACACTACACTTAATCATGTTATCTGTGCATCACTCCTCAAAGCGCTTTCTTCCACAGACAATATGATCCCCTTATCAACGTTTTTGCTTAAGAGGAGGTGATACAATAAACAAGCAATCAACACGACAACTGCGCTTAACCCATATACCCATGTGAAGTCCAGCACTTCAGAAAGACCTCCCCAAACCAATGCGCCAAAGCCAATCCCTATGTCCATCGCGGCAAAAAGCATTGCGTTTGCGGCACCCCTTCTGTCTTGCGAACAAAGCTTCATGTTTACAACACTTAACATCGGTGTTGCTATACCTGAGCCTATTCCATAAAAAACAGCAGCGATAACAACCCACGAAAGTGTATCGGCAAACGAAAGTACTACAAAAGAAATGATCAAAGCGGCTAATCCCGGCCAAAAAATGATATTTACCCCGTATCTGTCCGCACTTTTGGCGGTTCCAACCCTTACGGTAAGCGCAACTGCGGCAAATACAGTAAAAAATATCCCTATGCCAGCAATCCCGCGACTTATTCCGTAAATCGGAATAAACGTCGAAACGCTCGCAAAACTCAAAGCAATAACCAACTGAACTATAGCTGTCTTTACTGAGCTTTTTTCATAAAACGATACCAGGATTCCTCCCGTTCTTTGGCTGTTCTGTTCAAGCGGTCTGAATTTAAGCAGAAAAGAACAGCCGATGTTAATAAAATTCATAATAATAACAGCGAACAAGAGGATTACAAAACCAAATGTCTCAAGCAAATAAATTCCAATGACCGGTCCTATTGCCGTAGATACGGTAAAAGCGATTCCGGAATAGCCTATACCTTCCGCCATACGCGCGCGAGGTACGGGTATCTGCTACCATAGTCAAGGCCAATGTGCTCAAAGCGCTGAATCCTGCTCCATGCAGTGCCCTTAGTACAAGAATGGCTATGTCCGTCTCAGCAAATCCATACAAAGCCAAAGCTAACATTGTTATACCAAGACCCGCCAGCATTGATGTTTGTCTGCCCTTCTTATCGATCATCAAGCCAAATATCGGTCTGAATAGTAAAGCCGAAAATGCAAAAACAGTGGTGGAAAGCCCCATCATATAGTTGGGGCTTCCCAAACCTTGCATAAACAGCGGGATAGCGGTAAAAAGAGTATGGTGCACCAAAAACATCAGCAGATTATTAAATACGATCAAAATATAATTCTTGGTCCAAAGCGGTTCTTTTGTACCGCTGCTTTCAATCGACATTACGTTCTTTCATAAGAAGCCGCTCGATATCAATACTTGTCAAATCCTTAACCTTGTAGTGAGCTTTAGGGTATGCAGAGGCATACCCTACTCCCACAGCTTTCATATCCGCTGCAATAATCGAATCAATGCCCGCTTCGGCGTCTTCAACCCCAACACAATCTCCAGGCTCAAGATCCAATCTCTTTGCAGCAATCAAAAACACTTCCGGATCAGGCTTGCTGAATCTGATGTCATTACCATCCGCTACCGCATCAAAAACGTCAGATAATCCTATACGCTCAAGAATTCGCGGAGAGTTCTTACTCGATGAGGCTATAGCGGTTTTTATATTCATAGCTTTAAGTTTGTTCAGTAAATCCATTACACCGGGCAATATGTCTTTAGGAGTCAGATTTTCAAGCAATTGAACATAATACCTGTTTTTCCTGTCCGCCATGATCACTTTTTCTTCATCGCCATATTCTTTTTGAGCTCTTTTGAGCACTATCCTAAGGCTCTCCATCCGGCTCACGCCTCTTAAATCCTCATTGATCTTCTGGTCAAAATATATCCCTTCCTCATCAGCCATCCTCTTCCACGCTTGATAATGATACTCGTCAGTTGAAACTATTACCCCGTCAAGATCAAAAATAACTGCCTTCAAATACATTTTATCTATTCCCATCCTAGCTTAGCTTTGTATCCCACATGCCGCAAAATGCGTCAACTGGGCTTTTACCTTTAAACTGCGACCTGCCGGTCAGCTTATCGATCAGCATATCCAGTACTGTATCGGTAGAATTGTACGTATTGATGAATGTTCTCACTCTTGGAACGTCTAAGAGATGATACGGATTCTCCACAGAAACGAATATAGTAGGCACCTTCGTCATGTAGATCGGAACGTTTGCTCCCATTGGCTGCGCCCATTCTATGCGCACCGTAGTCTGATTACTCTTTGTAGCCATATTGCATAGATAAATGATTAGATCGTACTTGTCCGTTACGGCGCCGTATGGAGTCATCATACCCTCCATGCCCTTGTTGGGATCAAACTGATCTACGTCAAAGCCTTCCTTTATAAGCATATCTCTGAACTGGTCTGCAACGCCTGCCCTGACGGAGTAAGCGAATCCCTGCTGGCTCTCTATGCCATAGAAAAGAACCTTCTTATACTTATCAGGCGTTATCGGAAGTATCCCTTTTTCTTCTTTCACAAGCGTAATTGCTTTATCGGCACATTCCTTCGCCCATTGCTTGTGCTCGTTGCAGCCTAAAACCTTCAAGGCTTCTTCCTTATTCGGTATCAATGAGCCGTCTTTCATCTTATAACGCAATTTTAAAGCGGCCTTTAACGCAAGTATTTTTGTAATCGCTTCATCTAAGCGTTCTTTAGTTATTACTCCATCTTCAATGCCTTTTTTCATATATGTATAATCTTCATCTATGCTTCTTGAAAAAAGGAACATATCGCAACCCGCCGCAATAGCCTGAGGAACCGACTTAGATCTTTCCATCGGAATTACCATTCCTGCCATAGTCGTCGCATCAGTAACGACAAGACCGTTAAATCCCAGCTGTTCCTTTAAAAGCTTAGTTGTAAGCTCATAAGCCAACGTCGCTGGCATTATATCCTCGTCTTTAATTCCCGGACATAATTTTCTGCTGTATTCCGGAAGCATTATATGCCCAATCATAACTGTCATTGCTCCGGCTTCAATACATGCCTTATATGCCGCACCGAATGTATCGTCCCATTTTTCGCATGAAAAGCTGTTAACGCTTGTAACAAGATGCTGATCGCGCTCGTCGACTCCATCCCCAGGAAAGTGCTTTATGCAAGCAGCCACGCCATGTTTTTGAATAGCCTTTACATAATTTACTCCCATCCGGCGCACTCTGTCCGGATCTGAGCCGAGAGTCCTTGTGTTGGTGATAGGGTTACGGAAATTGTAGTCTATGTCGATTATAGGCGCAAATGACCAGTTAGCGCCGACAGCTGCACCCTCTCTACCGCATACCTCACCAAGCTTATAAGCCATATCGTCATCATCCGTTGCCGCAACCTGCATAAGAGATCCTATTTTCGTGCCTTCTGCCGCTATGCCATTACCGCCGCTCTCAAGATTTGCAGAGATAAGCAAGGGTATTTTTGAGCTTTCCTGCAGAACCTTAACGGTTTCTACAGTCTCAGCGGCAGGCATGGGTCTGCACATAAGCCCGCCTACCTTGTATTTTTGTGTTAAGCTTTTAAGATAATCCTCATTGCTGCCCCAACCGATAAGGCAGAACAATTGCCCGATTTTCTCATCCAAAGTCATTGAAGAAAGAGTATCTTCCACCCAAGCTATGTCCTCATCCGACAAATAAAATGGCTTTGACCTTAAATCCATATCGATAACCGCCTTTCTTTACTTTTAGAAATTACGTAGCGTTTTATAACTATTTTATACTAATTGAAAATGCAATGCCATACGTGCATACTAATACAGAAAATAGACATTGTAAATATGTTGACTCTATCATCTTGTATCAAAAGTTCCTTATAAAAACCTTACATGACATGGACGCATTAAACATGATATAATTATAATTATTTTACCATAAACAATTTTTAAGGAGGCGTTGTCTTTGACTCTGAAGTACATGGCAATATCTGAAATCACAGACTTTGGCCCCTGTATTACTAAATTGATACTTCCTATACCTGATAAGGTCAGCTCGGATTCGCTCTCTCCCGATACTTTTAGCGTTTATAGTGAAAAAAAAGATAGAAATACCGGCGAGGTAATAAAACTAAAGAAATCTTGGGATAGCGAAGAAACAATGCTTCAGAAAGGTTACCGGAAGGTTTTGGATGTTTATCCTTCCGATGAAACCGGCAACAGAAAACAAATCGGTGAATTCGTTTCATTGGATTTGGAAATTAATCCTCAAGATCCGCTAAACTCTGAATTAGCCTACATTCACCCTCTAAATCACTATGCACGAAGCGATTTTCGCATAACTCAGACAAAATCAATTGCGGCTTTAAAATCTTTAATAACAGGACTTGAATATACGACATGTGCCGCAACATATAGAGAGCACACCCAACACTGGACGAACAAAACTTCTTCTCACCCGGAGTTACCATTGTATTACGGGTTTTACAAGCCTGGAACAGAACATAAGAACCAGCCGCTCATCATATGGTTACATGGAGCCGGAGAAGGCGGTTTGGATCCAACGTTGGCATATACGGGCAATAAAGTGGTCAATATTTCGAACGAAGAAATTCAGAAGTTTTTCGGGGGCGCTTACGTGCTCGCACCTCAATCTCCCACAATGTGGATGGATGACGGAAGCGGCCAATATACCAAAAATGGTATCTCAAAATATACTGCCGCTTTAAAATATCTCATAGACGAGTTTTTGATATTAAATGAAAGCCTTGACAAAAAGCGCATTTACATAGGCGGATGTTCAAACGGCGGATTTATGACAATGCGAATGCTTTTTGACTATCCTGACTTTTTTGCGGCAGCCTATCCGGTATGCGAAGCATTTTTTGATGAATGTATAACCGATGATAATATAGCTGCAATAAAGCATATTCCGGTATGGTTCACCCATACGAAAAACGATCCTGTCGTTAAGCCTGAAGCGACTGTCTTGCCGACTTTTGAACGTTTATTAAAAGCGGGAGCGGATAAAGTTCATCTTTCCTATTATGATAATGTCATAGATAAAAGCGGTAAGTACAAGGACGAAAACGGCAAGCCTTATGAATATCACGGCCATTTTTCATGGATATACACGCTAAACAACGATTGCATGCTTGATTTTGACAAAACGCCGGTCATTATAAACGACAAGCCTGTTACGCTTTTTGAATGGCTTTCCATGCAGTCGCTATAAGAGAGAGTGAAACTCAATAAACACATGAAATTGGCCGAATAACAATAATAAGAAAGGATTGATCAAAATGGCTCTATTTCAAGTAAATATGTTCTCCGCATCCTTAAAACGCAATATCAGCTTCAATGCAATACTTCCGGTTGACCCCATGTTCTCCCCTGCTTCGGAAGTAAAACCCCTAAAAACCATGTATCTTCTGCACGGCTACACTGGCAGCTGCAACTCTTGGCTTACAGAGTTAAACTTAAGCGAAATCTCTTTTAAAAACAACCTTGCGATCATATTGCCAAGCGGCGAAAACCATTTTTATATCGATGACCTGAAAAGCCGGACCATGTACGGTGAATACTTAGGAAAAGAAATTGTTGATTTCACAAGAAATATATTCCCTCTCTCAAGAAAGAGTGAAGACACAATCATAGCCGGTATCTCCATGGGCGGATACGGCGCAATTCGTAACGGTCTTAAATACAGTGACACTTTTGGGCATATAATCGGGATTAGCCCGGCATTGATCATGGATCAGCTCACATCATCTAGCGATGAGCCCAATATGATCGGTGTTACCAGAGGATATTTTGAAAGAGTTTTCGGCGATCTCAACATCGTTACTGAAACTGACGCGAATCCGGAAGTCTTAGCGAAGAAACTTAAATCTTCAGGGAAAACTGTCCCCGACATCTATTTCGCTTGCGGCAAAAACGATATTCTCGTTCTGGCAAGCAGGAAATTCAGTGGGTTCCTTAAAGAACTTGGAATTCCCCATATTTATGAGGAAAGCCCGGGTACGCACGATTCCGCATTTTTTGACCCCTGTCTCACAAGAGCGCTTGCAAGACTGCCTCTTAACCGTTTACCGCAAATGCCCAATCCATTCTGGTACGAGGATAATTAATCAAAGTCAAGGGCAGAAGAATTGGAACTTCTGCCCTTGTTATTCAATATCAATGAATTAATTTTCAGCAAGAAAGCACTAATCGAATAAATCTCCTAAAAATCCACGCTTACGCCTTTTGCGCTCACGATCGTCATCAAAGTCTTCAAACGGGCTTTCGCGCTTCGGTTCAGATCTTGTAGGCGGCGGCGGTGGTGGTGGTGGTGCTTGCTCAGATCTTTCAATAATCTTATCAAGTTCGCCCCGATCCAGCCAAACCCCGCGACATTGAGGGCAATAATCAATTTCTATACCCTGGCGTTCCGACATCTTCAGTTCCACCTTGCAAACAGGACAATCCATAGTGTTCTCATCCTTTCCGATTCAACTTATTTACTATTATACACCACTTCTCTTCTTTTAGAAACAGGAATCAACCATAATCCTTACTAAAGTGAGAGGCTTTTGTGAAATACTGCCGCAACTTTATCTTTGGTTGCTGCGCCTTCGTGAAGTTTCGTCTGTCCGAGATAAAACGAAGGCACATAGTAATAGTCGTATTTCGCTGCCAACTTAGCGTTCTTTTGCTCGTCGATTATGTTTATTTCTATATCCTTGTATTTTGCCTCCTCAGATTTTAAGGTGTTGATAAAATCTAAGGCCTCGAGGCAATAAGGACAGTTTGGCAAAATAAACAGCTTAAGCTCTTCTTTCAAAATATACACCCTTTCTTGATTTTACTGCTGCATTCTACCTTACTCAAACGCTAAAGCCACTTGCTTTAAGGCTTCTATTATTCCTATATGCTGCGGACATCTAGTCTCACAAACTCCGCAGGCTATACAGGCGGAAGCTTTAGGCTTCCCATTTGTTATCCAGCTATAGATACCTTTTGAACCTGCTAGATTCTCGTATTTTTTATAATTATTGTAAGCTCCCAGAATCTCAGGAATATTGATTTTTTCCGGGCAATCGTCTAAGCAGTAGCCGCACTCAGTGCAAGGAATGACCGGTATTTTTGATAACTCAACCAATACGCGTTCAATGATCTCATACTCCTTAGGGTTTAGAGGGGTAAATCCCGACATGAAACTAATGTTGTCTTCCATTTGATCTAAATTGCTCATTCCGCTTAAGACAGTAACTATTCCATCAAGAGAAGCGGCATAACGCATCGCCCATGAGGTTGTTGAAACATTCGGATTAGCCTCTTTGAATATGTTTTGTATCTCAGGGTTCATTGTAGCTAATGCTCCGCCTTTGACGGGCTCCATAATAATTATAGGTTTTTCATGCTTTCTGGCTATATCATAACAAAGCCTTGATTGTATTGAATCGTTTTCCCAGTCGGCATAATTTATCTGGAGTTGCACGAATTCCATTTCAGGGTATTTATCGAGAATTCTTTCCAAATGTTCCGCAGTATCATGAAATGAAAATCCGACATGCTTTATAAGTCCTTTGTCTTTCATCTCCCAAACAAATTTCCAAGCGCCATTTTTTTCAATGCGCTCGATTGAATCGCCGCTTAGCGCATGCAGCAGATAATAATCAAAGTAACCTGCGCCTGTTCGCTCGAGTTGAGTATCAAAAATAGGCTTCAAGTCTTCATAGCTCTTAGCCATCCAGACAGGCATTTTCGTCGCAAGCTGAAATGACTCTCTTTTATAGCGCTCTACTATGGCTTCTCTTGCCGCTACCTCGGATTTTCCACCAATGTAGACGTATGCTGTATCAAAATACGTAAAACCTGCCGCCATAAACTTGTCCACCATTTTCCGGGTCTGATCCATATCAATCCCGTTTGAAAGCATCGGAAGGCGCATTAGCCCAAATCCAAGCTTAGGTATTTCTTCCCCTAAAAATTTTTTCATTACTTTCTTTACCTCTTTTCAACAAAGTATATATATTGTAATTCATTTGAGCTACTCCATGTCAATATTTTTTTTATAAACTGAGTTAATCTCACATAGTCAAAATCCTAAAGTCCTATTTGTTTTTTTGAAAAACGATTCAAGCAGAATCGAGAAAACAGAGAGCAGCAATAACATGAGAAAAAAATTTATTTTATAACAATACTATTGCCAAAAAGTGATAAAATCCATTATAATAATACAAACAGTCGAGAGGAGATGACCCCTATGGCGATGCAGTGGTCTAGCGCACTTTCAGTAGGCATAGAAGTAATTGATGATCAGCATAAGGAAATTTTTTCCAAGGCAAACAACCTCATGGAAGCTTGCCAACAAGGTAAAGGAAAACAAGCCACCGGCGAAATAATCGCATTTCTTGACAAATATGTGGCAGATCATTTTGCAGGAGAAGAGAAGCTTATGCAAAAGCATAATTACCCCGAATACAACATACATAAAAGCCAGCATGAAAAATTTGAAGATGGATTTAAGGAGCTAAAGTCTCGTTTTGAGTCTGAAGGACCCGGATTACAGATCGTAGTGTTAACGAACAAAATAATCGTTAATTGGCTTGTTAGTCATATAAACAGCACAGATAAAAAATTGGGAGCCTTTCTGAAAGAACTCTCAAATATGAATTAGAATTCTTATATCAGCTGAATTCATTTTGAAAGGGCAATGAAGCGTGAGTAAATTCGCTTTTTGATCTTATACATTAGATGAAAGACATTAACATCAGAACATATGAGTTAATACTGTCTTTGTCAAAGGCAGTTGATCTGGTTAGCCCGCAGTTGGCTGACCACCATATAAAAGTGGCTCTGATAGCGTTAAATATATGCAATGATTTAAAGCTTCCCGATGACGAATTGCATGCTACAGTTCTAGCGGCTGCTTTACACGATATCGGAGCTTTCTCTCTTAAGGAAAGGCTTTCCTTGTTAAGCTTCGAATCCGAGAATCCTCATAAGCATGCGTATTCAGGCTATAAGCTTTTAAAATCTTATAAACCTTTTGAAGAAGCAGCCGATATTGTTCGATTCCATCATGTGCCTTGGATAAATGGCAATGGAAACTTTTTTGACGGCTTAGAAGTACCAATTGCAAGCCATATAGTGCATTTGGCAGATCGAGTTTCAGTCCTTCTTGGCACACAAAAAGATATACTCTTGGAATCAGCTACAATCACAAAAATGATCACAGATAGAAGCGGTAAAGTATTCGCGCCGGCAGTTGTTGAAGCATTCAGAAACTTGGCAAAAAAGGAAAGTTTTTGGTTGGAAGTTTGCTTTCCGCCTGATTGTTCTGTTTCTGCTTTTCCTGCTAAAATAGCCTGTGAGTCTGAATTGCTTGATTTAACAAAGCTTTTCTCCCGCATTATTGACTTTCGAAGCCGGTTTACTGTTAATCACTCAAGCGGAGTTGCGGCTTGCGCTAAAAAACTTAGTAAATTAACAGGATTTTCAGAAAGAGAATGTCACTATATGGAGATTGCGGGGTACCTACACGATCTTGGGAAATTAGCGATACCCGCACAAATATTAGAAAAACCAACAGCGTTAACAAGAGAGGAGCACAAGATAATAAGAGGGCATACATACTATACCTACCGCATTCTATCACCTATTAAAGAGTTGCATACCATAAATACATGGGCTTCATTCCATCATGAGCGCCTTGACGGCAACGGATATCCGTTCCGCCTTAAAGCCCCCGAACTCTCCTTAGGCTCAAGAGTTCTTGCGGTAACAGACGTATTTACTGCAATCATGGAAGATCGTCCTTATCGTTCAGGAATGACAGAAGACAAAGCCATTAAGCTGCTGCAAAATATGGCAGACGGGCAAGCTTTGGATCCAGATATTGTAGACTTATTAGTATATAACTTCAATGATTTTAATGCATCCCGCATAGAAGCCCAAAGTGAGCCCTCCATGGAGTACGGCAATCTTTTTCTCGAAGTTTCAAATTCATGAAATCGACTTTTTCATTAACAATGTTATCGGATACAAGTGGCTTTATTTTCTTTAATATGGAATGGTTTGATTATCCACTTACAAGACTACCTGCCAAACAAAACGTCCCGCTGGTTGGTCTGTCCCGCTGGTTGGTATCACGGAATGCCGCCGAAATTACGCGAAAGCGCTAAAGAAGTTTCAAGAAGAAGCGTACTTAGTTCATCAAGCTTCTGCACAGTAAAGCGCGTATCAGGTCCTGATATACTCAATCCCGAATTTACCGTTCCTCCGTTATTAAATATTGGTACGGCAACACAACGCATATTGTCCGAAAACTCATGATCGTCAATAGCAAAGCCTTGCGCGCGAATTTTCACCAACTCCGCTTTGAACGCAACCGGATCGGTGAACGTATTAGCAGCTCTTTTTGGCAGCCCCTGAGCTATTATGCGCTCAATAAATCGGGAATCCTGATAAGCCAGTAGAGCTTTTCCGATTGAAGTACAGTGCAGTTCCGCACGATCGCCAATTTGAAAATCAACGGTTACAAGTTGCGATCCCTTGATTCTATTTACCAGTACTGCTCTGTTTGCGTCGAGAACGGAGTAATGTAGAGTCTCAAGGGTTACAGCGGATAACTCTCTCATTGCCAGTGTTACCATCCTTGAAATCTCATTCTCCGCCAAAAGATTTCTTCCCAGAGAAATGACTTTGTGGCTTAAACTGTATTTATTAGATACCGGGTCATGTACAATGTACCCTGCCGCTTCCAGCGTCAAGAGCATCCGATACGCGGTTATTTTGTCACATTCCATCAAGACTGCCACTTCTCTGCTTGACAGCGGTATCTTAGAATCCGAAATCAGCTCAAGAGCACGTAATGCCTTTAACGCTGTAGTGCTTACTCCCTGTTTTTGAGAACCTGTCACAAAAATCTCCTTGCCATTCATTATTTGAAACCTAATCACACTAATAATAACATACTGCCCTTGTATCTTCAAGCGTGACATGGGGACGGGGTTAGTGACACATAATTTTCCTAACAAACCCGAGTGAGCAAATGAAGTATCAACGTACAAAAACTGCAATTTTATGCAAGGACAGTACAATAAACCCCCTATAATGCCCTTGATTTTATTTCAGTTGAAATCATTTCAACAAAAGCATTTAGATCAATCGATCCTCGGTCGCCATCTTTTCTTGATCTTAATGCAATTGTTTCGCTTTCAACTTCTTTATCTCCTATAACGAGCATATAAGGAACTTTCTCAATTTGAGCTTCGCGGATCTTATAGCCTATTTTTTCATTTCGGTTATCGGTTTCGACTCTGACACCGCTATCCTTAAGCTTGCGTTCAACATATGCCGAGTAATCATGATGTCTGTCGACAATCGGCAAAACTTTCACTTGAACAGGGGAGAGCCATGTCGGGAAGGCTCCGGCATATTTTTCAATTAACATTGCCAAGGTGCGCTCATAACAACCGATTGATGTTCTGTGAATAACATACGGGTGCTTCTTTTCGCTGTTTTTGTCAATATAAGTCATGTCGAGGCGCTCCGCCAGGGCAAAGTCAACTTGTACGGTTATAATAGTATCTTCCTTGCCATAAACATTCTTGTATTGAATATCAAGCTTAGGGCCATAAAAAGCAGCCTCGCCCTCAGCCTCTTTATATGGGATACCAATGCGATCAAGAATTGCTCGCATCTGGTTCTGAACATCTTCCCATTGCTCAGGGTTGCCGATGTATTTCCCCTTATTGTTTGGATCCCATTTCGAGAATTGATAACTGACTTCATCCTGAATACCCAAGGTTGTCATCATAAACTTAATCAAATTGACAACACCGTTGAATTCATCTTCCAATTGTTCCGGAGTACAAACCAGATGCCCCTCTGAGATAGTAAATTGTCTGACGCGAATAAGACCATGCATTTCACCTGATGATTCATTTCGAAACAGGGGGGATGTTTCGCTGTATCTTATGGGCAGATCACGATAACTATGGAGTTCTGATTTGTATATCATAAACTGGAACGGACATGTCATGGGCCTTAAAGCGAACACTTCTTCGTCCTTTTGCTCATCACCAATCACGAACATGCCATCCTTGTAGTGCTGCCAGTGGCCTGAAAGCTTATATAGATCGGATTTCGCCATAAAAGGAGTCTTGGTGAGAACGTATCCTCTTTTCTCTTCTTCATCCTCAACAAAACGCTGTAGAGTTTGAATTATTTTTGTCCCTTTAGGCATCAGAAGAGGGAGTCCCCGGCCAATTTCCTCTGAAGTTGTAAACAGTTTTAGTTCTCTGCCAAGCTTGTTATGATCGCGCTTTTTTGCCTCCTCCAGCCGTGTGACATAATCGTCGAGATCATTTTTCTTAGGGAATGAAATCCCGTATATACGCTGCAACATCTTATTTTTCTCATTGCCGCGCCAGTAAGCGCCTGCTTGCAACAAAAGCTTTACGGCTTTAACTTTTCCCGTTGAAAAAAGATGAGGACCCGAGCAGAGATCGTTGAATTCGCCCTGACTGTAAAAAGAAATCTCTGCATTCTCCGGAAGCGCAGTTATCAATTCAATCTTATATGGTTCATCCTTCATAAATTCCAACGCTTTTTCTCTTGGAAGTATAAAACTTGTAATCACATAATCTTCTTTGATGATTTTTTTCATTTCATTTTCAATTGTTATAAGGTCGTCCGGTGTAAAGGTTTTCTCCAGATCAAAATCGTAATAAAACCCATTGTCGATAGCGGGTCCTATGGCAAGTTTGGCGTTTGGAAAAAGCCTGCGCACAGCTTGAGCCATTATATGCGATGTAGTATGCCAATAAGCCATTTTCCCGGCTTCATCATCGAAGGTGAGGATATTAAGGGTACAGTCCTCGTTAAGTGGTGTCGAGAGATCTTTCGCTTTACCGTTAATTTCAGCTGCAACAGCAACTCTGGCAAGACCTTCGCTTATCTCTTTTACAATTTCTAAAACAGTAACGCCATTTTTGCAGGATTTCACGCTTCCGTCCTTTAGTTTTATTTGTATCATAAAAATCACTCCTATCTTAATAATTAAAAAAGCTCTCAATCCCTTATACGCACAAGGATGAGAGCTTTGATCACACGGTTCCACCTTGATTACAGGTTTCTTAAACCTGTCACTCAATTCGATTATAACATAATCAACGTAAAGGCTTACTGAAAATAGTTCAACCTTTAAGCTCCGGGGTGGTTCAAAACTGCGATCCGTTAGAAGGCTTTCAGCTTATGACCTTCACTCTCTGAAACGCTCTTGCGGTTCTGCGTGTCCCCTTCAACGCATTTTATATAGAGTAAATATTATCATGTCGTTTTTGCATTGTCAAATTCATTTTGATGTGATGGAAGCGTGACAGGGGGACGGGGTTAGTGTCACACTCGTGTGACACTAACCCCGTCCCCCTGTCACTATTAAAAAACATCGAGTTTTTCTATAGGTTGTGCCTTATATCCCCATAGCTAAAGCAAGGGGCTTTACGGCACTTTTGGTAAACGCGATTTTAACTAATGCAGGTGCAACAGTCGAAGCATATAAGAATCGGGAAAACGCTCCCGAAGCTTTACTTGACGGGGAAGTCGATGCACTTTTGGATATGAGCGATAAAATTCCCTCAGTGACTTTGGAAGGCAGCAATCCTATGATTAGCGGTGCTGCAATTCAACTGATAAATACGACTTTGCGGATAGTAAAAACCGGATATCAACCTGTTGAAGCGGAGGTATCCTTCATCTATGGGATAGAAGATATGCCGCTTATCGATTATGCGGGACCTATATTGATAGCTTTTTTGTCTTTTTTCTATGTTTTTATGACTGCAGGCGTTTCGTTTTTACGTGAAAGAAGTAATGGCACATTGGAACGCCTAATGGGAACTCCTATAAGGCCATGGGGACTCGTAGCGGGATATATTATCGGTATGGGTATTTTCGTTCTCATTCAGGCAAGCATCATATCCATTTTTGCGGTTGAAGTCCTAAATATGATTTTAATAGGACATATGGCTCTGATGATAATGATAGCGATGCTTGTAGCGATCTCTGCGCTTACATTAGGGATGTTACTCTCGTCGTTTGCGCAAAATGAGTTTCAAATAGTGCAGTTTATACCTGTGGTGATAGTTCCGCAGCTTCTTTTCTCAGGACTTTTCAATCTTGACGCCTTTCCGTTTTGGTTGCGTTTCATAGGCTATCTTATGCCGGTTCATCACGGTGTAAATGCGCTTAATAAAATAATGATAAGAGGCAAGTCGTGGCCTGATATTGTATTCGAAGTTTATGCGCTAATAGTATTTTCGGTAGCCTTTAGCATTTTGAATATATTCGTCCTAAGAAAGCGGTGATAAAGAGACTTGCTTACTGTATGCTAGCTTGACTTGCTAATGTTTTTAAGTTAGACTAATAATAACGATGTGTGATGCAAGGGGAAGGGCCGTGAAAATAATCCCTTACCTTTGTCACCTATTTTTAGAAAACAGGTGTAACTTGTGAAAAAACATGTAATAATTTTACTCACATTACTGGTTTTGCTTTCAAGTTGTACTGTACAAAGCCAGAATATGACATTTACCGCACAGGTAATCGAACTATTTGATAATGGAATTCTGGTTTCAACTGCCGATGATATCGGGTTTGATAGAGCAAGCGTAGGTTTTGATGATTCGCTTGACATTTTATTTGATTTAGAAGTGGGACAAACTGTGAGGGTTGAAATTTTGCCTGAAATACGCGAAAGTTATCCGGTTCAAGTTACAGCGGTCAAAATTGAGCTTCTTGAAGATGCCAAAACAGCTGAGAATCAAAAAATTTCTCCTCAGCGCGCTATGGAAATGATGGTGTCAGACGTGATTATTCTTGATGTACGCACACAAGCAGAATTTAACGAAGGACATATCCCTGACTCCATATTGATTCCATATGATGAAATTCAGGACAAAGCTGCATCCACGATGCCTGACAAGTCCCGGACCATACTTATCTATTGCCGCAGCGGCAGGCGCAGTGATATTGCGGCACGTGCCCTTATTAAAATGGGCTATACAAGCGTATACGATTTCGGAGGCATAATCGATTGGCCGGGTGAAATAGTAAAATAGTAGTGACGAGGGGACGGGGTTAGTGTCACACGAGTGTGACACTAACCCCGTCCCCTCGTCACATATACCAGAAAGAAAGGTGATAAAACATAATGAGTGATTTTTATAGGAAAACACAGGCCGAAGTACTCAAAATATTCGGAGCAACAGAACAAGGACTCAGCGAAACTGACGTGCAAGAAAGAAGAAGGCAGTATGGTTTTAATGAGCTAAAAGAAGGCAGAAAAAAAACCACGCTTGAGGTGTTTTTCGAGCAATTCTTGGACTTTCTGGTGATAATTCTGATTGTAGCTGCCATAATCTCTGCTTTTTTCGGTAAAATATCAAGCGCAGGTGTCATTATGGCTGTTGTTGTTTTGAATGCAGTTTTAGGTACGATACAACATGTACGAGCCGAACAATCCTTAAGAAGCTTAAAGGCTCTGTCTTCCCCTACCGCTAAAGTGTTGAGAAATGGACAGAAAACAGAGATTCCATCAAAAGAGATAGTCGTTGGCGATATCCTTTATCTTGAAGCCGGGGATTTTATCAGTGCTGATGGGCGATTGCTACAAAATCACAGCCTGCAGATTAATGAAAGTTCGCTTACGGGAGAGTCTTTAAGCGTACTTAAAACAGTCGATGTGATTGTTGAGAGTGATGTGCCTATCGGAGATAAAAAGAACATGGTCTTTTCGGGTAGCTTTGTCACAAATGGCAGAGGAGTCGCTATTGTCACCGGGATTGGAATGAACACGGAAATTGGTAAAATAGCGCATCTTCTTGGAACGGCACAGGAAAAGAAGACACCGTTGCAGGTGAGTCTTGATAATTTCGGCAAAAGGCTTGCGGTTATTATTATAGGTATCGCGATTGCGTTGTTTTCACTTGATATGATAAGAGGCTTGCCTATTATCGGCTCATTTATGTTTGCGGTAGCTTTAGCTGTCGCAGCGATACCTGAGGCGCTTAGTTCAATCATAACGATAGTCCTTGCAAAAGGCACACAAAAAATGGCTAAACAAAACGCCATTATCAGAAAACTACCCGCTGTTGAAACATTAGGCAGCGTATCGGTTGTTTGTTCTGATAAGACCGGGACATTGACTCAAAACAAAATGAAGGTGCAGCAAGTATACATCGACAGTAAGATCATGAAATACAACGAGTTGAATTTTGACAATTATATCGAGAAGAAAATTGTTCTCATGTCACTTCTGTGCAATGATTCGGTGACCATAGAGGATAAGGAAATAGGTGATCCGACTGAAATTGCCCTAGTTAACCTTGGAGAAGATTATGGGCTAGACGAGCTTATTGTAAGGGACTTATACCCGCGACTAAGAGAACTGCCATTTGATTCCGACAGAAAGCTCATGAGCACTGTTAAAAAAATCGATGGTCAATTTTTGATGTACACCAAAGGCGCGCCGGACGTTCTCATTTCAAGGTGTGCAAAGATTGCGACTTCCGCCGGGATAATTGAATTGACAGAAGAGCGTAAACTTGAAATAGTTAAGGCAAACATGCATTTTTCTACTAACGGGCAAAGAGTACTTGGGTTTGCGTATAAAGAAACAAAGAAAGATGCTGAAATAACGCTTGAAGACGAATGGGATTTAATATTTGTAGGCTTGCTTTCGATGACAGATCCGCCAAGACCGGAATCCGCACAGGCGGTTTTAGAGTGCAAGCAGGCAGGTATTAAACCGATTATGATAACGGGTGATCACAAGATAACCGCAGCCGCTATCGCAAGACAAATCGGGATTTTAGACGATGAATCAGAGGTGGTTGAGGGTGCTGAAATAGAAAAGTGGAGCGATGAAAAGTTGATGGCGAATGTCGATAAAATATCTGTATATGCACGCGTATCGCCGGAACATAAGATAAGAATAGTGAAGGCATGGCAGGAAAAAGGTCATGTGGTAGCGATGACAGGAGATGGAGTAAATGACGCACCCGCTTTAAAGCAGGCTAATATTGGTGTAGCTATGGGAATTACTGGAACAGAAGTCGCAAAGGATGCCGCAGCGATGGTTTTAACAGATGATAACTTCTCAACCATAGTTAAAGCGATAGCTAACGGCAGGAGCATATATGCCAATATCCAAAATGCGATACGGTTCTTGCTTGCAGGAAACACAGGCGGGGTCTTGTCGGTGATGTATGCGTCTATACTGGCTTTTCCCGTTCCTTTTACTGCCATTCATTTGCTATTCATAAACTTACTCACTGACAGCTTACCGGCAATTGCAATTGGACTGGAACCTCATAATAAAAACATTATGAAAGAGAAGCCCCGAAACATAAAAACACCTTTGTTGAATAAATCTTTTGCACTACAAGTTATTGGCGAAGGCTTTATAATTGCTGTCGCAGCGCTTCTGGCCTATCATATCGGACTAGAAGCAGAAGGAGCAATGACAGCCAGCACAATGGCTTTTGCGACCCTATGCTTGGCAAGATTGTTTCACGGCTTTAATTCGAGATCCCGTGAGTCTATCTTTAAGATCGGGCTTTTTTCAAATATGAACTCCTGGTATGCCTTGATCTTAGGCTTTGTGTTACTACATGCTGTTTTGCTGCTACCTCCGCTAAGAGGTATATTCGAAATAGCTGTGCTGAATACTTCACAGTTTGTTGCTGTGTATGGGTTAGCCGCAATGCCGCTTGTGCTTATTCAAATTCGAAGACTTTTATAGTGACACATGACAGGGGGACGGCAGACCGTGTTAAAATCTATAGAATTGATGCACTAATCCAAGCCGTTCCCTGCCAATTTCTAATTTCCCCAAATTTTTTTAGTAAAAATGCCAAAGTACAGAAAATTTGAAATGATAATAAAAGTTTTATTTCAGCAATTTTTCTGTATGTTTCTTTGCTGATTTACAACCTATTTATTGTATTTTTTGTCGTTTTTTACTATTTAGGATTGGTGTTTTCACACAACCTGCCGTCCCCTCGACACAAAAATAACTCTTGACTTGGAGTGAACTTCAAATGATAGGCTGTGTAGAGCAGAGAAATCCTATGTAGAAAGGAGCACAATGTTTTTTGCATTTATGAAGGGAGTATTTAATTAATGAGTCAACTATCTGTGAACCAAATGAAGATAAACAACAATGCTACAGTGGGAATAAGTAATAGTACTCAAGCGAGTATAACCAGTCGAATGTTATTCGGTAAAATACATTATGCTTGGATTATTGCATTTGCAAGCGTACTCATTACCGGTGCGGGAGTGGGAATATTAAACAGCTGTTTTGGGGTTTTTGTTAGGCCTGTAACTGAATCTCTCGGCTTTTCAAGAGGGGAGTTTACAGTATACGGTTCAATATCCATATTAGTCAGCGTAGTCCTTATGCCCTTTTATGCCACTTTGTTTAAACGATTCGGATTTAGGCGAATAGCAATTATAAGTGCAATAATTTGCGGATTGGCTTTCATAGGAAATTCTATGGCATCTCAGCTTTGGCAATTTTACATTTTTGCATTATTGATAGGATTATTTATAAACGGCTTCGGGATCATGTCTATCGGAATTCTTATTAATAAATGGTTTAGTGACGCAAAATGACTGGCATTAGGGATTGCATTTTCCGGTAGTGGATTGCTTGCCGCAATCCTAATCCCTTTATCGAATAGGTTTATTGAGTTACATGGTTGGAGATGGACTTTTCAATTCCTAGGAGCTGTATCATTGTTCGTTCTCGTTCCTGTTATTTGGTTTATTGTAAAAGATAAACCTGAAGATATTGGATTAGAACCATATCGTTCCAGTAAGAATCAAGAAAAAGACGCTCAGTCAAGCAATAATTTGAATGCAGGACTAACACGGGAGCAAGCATTTCGCACACCCTCTTTTTGGCTTTTAATCGCAGCAGTAACGGGAATTGCACTGAGTCAGGCAGGCCCGCATGTTCACACTGTGGCGTTTTTAAGTGACATAGGCTACTCAACTGCTTTTGTATCTATTATAACATCAGCATACATGCTCCTATTAACCGGATCAAAAGTGATAATTGGACTTCTGTTTGACCGCTTAGGATCCTTAAAAGGAAGTATGTTGATCGGAGGAAGTTGTGTATTATTCCCGATTCTAGCTTTGTTTGCATCCTTTCCGGTTGTGCCATGGTTCTATGCGTTATTTCTTTCTCTGGCTTCATCAGGCAGCACTATTCTAGGGACTGTTTTAACGATTAACTATTTTGGCAGAAAGGATTTTCCGAGGATCTACAGCATTGTTTCGGTGTTTATTTATATCGGAGTCGCAGTATCGTCACCGGTTTTAGGAGTAATACACGATGTGACAGGAGGATATTCATTCGCATGGCTTTTAATCATAGGCATGGGTATTGCTGTGTGTATCAGTTTGCTTGGAGCATATAGAATGAGTAAGAAAGTTATTCTTACAGATAAAGGCACAGTATTCTATGATGACTCTTTAATCGACGCTCAGAATAAATTTGCGAATATGCTGATGTTTTGGGGAAGACTGGGAAAGAAAACAGAGGAAGGAAAAGATAAAACGATGAAAAGAAATAGAATTTCAAATGAGATGCACGCTCATGTAAAAGCTTCTGATCCTGTCTCGCAGGTCATTAACCACCCTGCGTTTCAAGGCTTTGGGCAATATGTATTGCATGCGGAAAATGTCATAAATGATGGAAACTTGCCGCTGAATAATATTAATTCACTATCGCCATTTCACAAGAACTTAAATACAGATACAACAGTAAATTCTATTAACTATATGATAGATAAAGTAAACGAAGGTAAAACCATCTTTTATGATATTTACAGCGATGAACAAAAGCAGGAAGACTCCGGAAAAAAATATACGGGCTTGTTTTACTTCCGTGGAGAACCGGATGCACCATTCGCAGTTGTGTGCGCAGGCGGAGCATTTAAATATGTCTGTTCTATACACGAGGGCTTTCCTTATGCTATTGAGCTTAGCCAAAAAGGATACAATGCATTTGTCCTTCAATACCGTGTCGGTGGTGAACAAATAGCCAGTGAAGATTTAGCGGCTGCTATTTCCTTTATTTTTAAACATGCGCAAGAATTAGAGGTATGTACAAAGGACTACTCAATATGGGGCAGTTCCGCAGGCGCTCGCATGGCAGCCAATATCGGCTCTTATGGTCCGGTTGCTTATAAAGGGGATGATTTACCACGGCCGGGTACTATTGTGATGGCATATACCGGCCACACAGATTACACGAAAAATGATCCGCCCACCTTTGTGGTTATCGGCGAGGAAGATGAAATCGTAAACCCAAAAACGATGGAGCATCGTGTAAACACACTTAAAAATCTTGGCATAGACACAGAATTTCACCTTTACAAAAATGTCGGACATGGGTTTGGTTTGGGAATCGGCACAAGCGCCGAAGGTTGGTTTGAAGATGCCGTTCGGTTTTGGGAAAAGCAAAATGCGTGTCAAGGGGTCAACGTGTAAAGGGGTCAGGGTTGCTGTCACGCTAAGCAAGCACTAAGGAAAATTCACTGTGGAAGCTAAGGTGAAGTCAAGGTAAGAAGTCATTTCTTACCTTTTCAGCCATCTGACTTCTCTTTGCCATAGTGACAGCAAATATTTCTCTAGCCAATTCAGGCATTTTACTTTCGATAACTTTGACCCCTTCCATAGTTATCCCGCCTTTAGTAGCAACTCTATTCATCAAGCAGGTAAAAGACATATCCCTCTCAAGCAACAATTTGCCTGTTCCATACAAAGTTTTTTTCAAGAAATACGATATTCGTTCGCGATCAAAATAACCGTGTTCAAATGCAGCTTTTTCAACTTCCGAGAAAATCGAGGCAATAAAGCCCGGCATACAACTCATTAGCTCTGAGCCAAAACCCAACTCCTCTTCCATAAGCTCTTCAGGTTGCCCCATTCGTTTTAAAAGCTCCAGGATAAATTCTTTATCCGCATCTAGAAGAATCTGATTGAATGCAACGAGTGTCGGCGATTCGAAAACTTCAGCGGTAACGCTTGGAATGATTTTAACTATCTTTTGTTTTCCAATAATGCTCTCAATCAGCTCAAACGATATTGTCGCATTCAATGAAATAATAATCTTTCCCGCGAGATCTGCCTTTGCCAAATCAGTCAGAACAGCCTTGAAGTCGACTGGTTTTACACAAAGGAAAATTGCATCTGAATTCTGAGCAAGATCAATATTTTTCGGCACAAAGACTGCATTATCATATTGATTTTTAATAAGCGCGAGCTTCTCCGCAGATCTGCTGGAACACATTATGTTTGATTTTATTATTGCAGAGTCATTGTAGAAGTTATGAAATATCATAGTTCCCATGCTTCCAATCCCGATAATCCCTATTTTACAATTTTCTTTCTTCATGTTATTCCTCACAATATCACCTGTAATAGCTTCGAACATTAATAGTTGTAACACCTTTTAGCGCAAATGCATTGCTGCAACTATTCTACAAGCAATTTTTAAACTCCTTCTTTTTTAGTGACAAAGCTATTTCAAAGTTGAGTAAGCGAAGGTATGACATTAGCTTGACTTTATGTTGTTTCCAGCTTAGACCAATAATGATAAAATGTGACGCAACGGGAGGAGCTGTTACAATTACCCCTCCCCCCTATCACAAAATAAAAATGCAACCTAAAGAATCCTCCTGCGTTGTAATGATTGGAAACGAAATTTTTACGAGAGGTGGATTCAAATGTTTTATAAAAAATACAAATTCGTAATTCCCGCATTGGTGATTTTTGCATTGCTTGCAGCATTGGCGACTCACTCAATATTCTCGGCATACCCGGCAAAGGCCTTTGCCCACCTAACCGTTGAGGTTAATCCTGAAATAACTATGACTGTAGACTCAAACGAAAAAGGAAGCTGTGTGACAGGGGGACGGGGTTAGTGTCACACAGAAGGTGATAAACATTATGAAGCAGAGGATGAAGAGACAGACGAACCGGAAGAAACTCAAGATAATGATGAGCAAGAAACAGTTGAACCCATTGAGCCGCAACTCGAAGGAACTCAAAGGAAGTACGAGAAAACAAGACTTAACACATTTTACTTCTTATATACAGACAATTGGACTCTTCTGCAAGTTCGACAACAATGCGCATTGTTGGTAGAATTGCACTTGCTTTAAAGGTAAGGCAGAAGTGAGGTTTAATAATTTTGGATAAAAAATGGTCAATTTTGCTCTCCGGGTTTTTACTGAGTTCTCTTGAGGGCATAGCGTTTACATGGGGGATAATCATCCTTCCTTTAGTTTACGAATTCGGATGGAGCCAGGCTGAAGCGTCAGCTCCACTCGGCATATTTATGGTGACATCAATTGTGACTCTTATACTCGCAGGCTATCTCCAAGACAAATATGGTCCCGCAAAAATAGCGGCTTTCGGAGGTCTGGTTTTTATCGCAGGCTATGCTTTGACATCAATGGTCGTACTATTCCCTAGCCCGATGTGGGTCAATTTTTCCTATGGCATAATCACAGGATCTGCTTCGGGAATAACCTATGCCTGTATTATTCCTCCTATCAGTAAATGGTTTCCGAAAAATATCGCCTTCGCTACATCCGTGGCATTGATGGGTTCAGGCATCTCTACCCTCATATTCGCTCCTTTAAAGGCTGGTTATTTGATACCGACATTCGGGATCTTCGGCACTTTTATCATAACTGGAGTCTTAGTATCAATGATAACTTTTCTTGCGTCTTGGCTGGCAAGAGATACAAAAAAACAAACCCCGACAGATTTCTTCGTCAATCAGGATTCTTCACATTATGAAGCTGCCAGCTTTATACAAAGCGAAACTCTGCCGACTAAAATGCTCAAAACCAAATCTTTCTGGATGATTTGGTCTATGTACTTATTGGCTGGAACGGGCGGCTTTATCGCTTTGAGTCTTTTACCTGTATATGGTGAGCAATTTCTCAGCATGAGCGCTACTGATGTCGCGTTATCAATTTCACTTTTTTCTTTGGCAAACGCATTTGGCAGGCCTTTAGCAGGAAAACTCGCTGACAGTTATGGAATGTTAAAAGTAATGATTATCGGTTATTCCTTACAGGCATTGGCATATATACTCCTTTCCATAAGCGGCAACTCCGCCCTATTTCTACACATAGCATCTGTTGTGGCAGGGATTTCATTCGCAATAAGCCTTGCCATATTTCCCCCTCTTATTACCAAATACTTCGGATTGCGCAACCTTGGGGTCAACTACGGTATTCTTTCAACGGCATATGGATTAGCCGCTATCTCTCCATACTTAGGGTTTATGCTTTATGACTTCATCGGAAGCTACTCCATTATACTAATCGGTGTTGGAGTCATGTCCTCTATAAGTGCATTAATTGGATTTTACTTACAGGTGACAAAGAAACGGGGTTAGTGAGACAGGTTCTTCTTTAACAGTTGAAGATTGGGATTGCACGCTTCTATTTCTATTATCAACCACAATTAAGTTGCTGTGATACTTTGTCTTTCCCGAAAGAACATCATCATAGAATTTCTGCTTCCTGTCAATAAATTCAATGCTTGCCTGCAACTCGGCTATGCGTCCAAGCAGATCCCCGCGCTTCTGTGCAAGGATAACCTTTCTTTCAGGAATCGAACTCTCGCCCTGCAGGCAAAGATCAATATAAAGCTTCATCTCCTGAATACTTATGCCGCAGTTTTTCAGGCAGGTCAGACTCTTGATCCATGCGATGTCGCGATCATCAAACACGCGGTGGTTGTTGGGGTTGCGTTTTACGTTTGGAACAAGTCCTTCATTGCAGTAAAACTTCAATGCTTCATAGGTCATGCCGGTCTCACGGCATACTTCCTTCATTGTATACATGAAAAATCTCCTTAAAAACAGAATTTCGACTTGACCGGTTGTAACAACCTGGTGTTATGCTTATATTGTAGCATTCTATAATTCTACACGCAAGACTGTATACTCAAAAAGGAGGGAAAATTATGCAGATCAATATCGACAATTTCGTTTCTGCAAAATACGATGTGTTTTCTATGTTCAACAATCAGTGGGCACTATGTACTGCCGGTACTCCCGATGAATACAATACCATGACCATCGGCTGGGGAACTATGGGCACGATATGGGGTCCACCCAAGCGCGGGAAACAGATCATCACTGTCTTTCTGCGTGAGAGCCGCCAAACCAGTGATATTTTACTGAAAAACGAACGATTTACCGTGTGCTTCTTCCCAGAGGAATACCGTCAGGATCTGGTTATTCTCGGCTCGAAGTCTGGAAAGAATGTGCCTGACAAGATCAATCTCACAAAGCTCACACCCAAGCCACTGGGTAATGCGGTCGGCTTCGAAGAGGCGGAGCTGACTTTTGTTTGCAAAAAGATATACGCCCATAAGATGCTCAAAAACGAGCTTCCGGAATTTGTGCGCGACACGCTCTATAGAGATGGCGATCTGCACTACATTTATATGGGTGAAATCGAGGACGTTTTCGGAACGCTCGGCGAGTGATTCTTATATCGAATGATCGATAAGAATATCAGATACTACAACGCCACCGACGAAATAGTCGAAAGATATACCGGTTTTGTGATCGACCTTGACAGTCAGGAGTAAGACAATACTATGAAGATTTTATTTCTTAACGGAAGTCCCAACCCAAACGGCAATACAGTCTCACTGGCAGAAACACTGCTGGCCGGCCATGATTATGATACACTCAACCTGATCGATTATCAGATCAATGTATACGGTCAGAATATCCACGGAGATCAGTTTGACAAAGTGCTTGAAAAAGTTTTCTCTGCGGATGTACTAGTCATTGGTTCTCCCTTATACTGGCACAATATCTGCGGATCCGTCAGAACATTCCTTGACAGATGCTACGGTCCTGTAGAGCCGGGTTCACTCAACGGCAAGCTTTTCTTCCTGTTTCAGGGAGCGTCTCCGAAAAAGTGGATGATGGAGGCCGGCGAATTTACCATTGCACGATTTGGTGCACTTTACGGCCTATCCTATCAGGGCATGGCAACCACAAAAGAGGAGGCTGCTGCCCTTGCAGCCAAGCTATAATGAAGGGTAACATTTTATGAAAGATTGGTTTACTAAATAATTATATTGGGAGGAAAAAACAGTGGAATTTAAAACATTATCCAACGGAATCAAAATGCCCATGGAGGGCTTCGGCGTCTTTCAGGTGCGCGATAAGGAGGAGTGCAAGCGATCTGTATTGGATGCCATCCGTGCCGGCTATCGCCTTATTGATACTGCCGCCTCCTACACCAACGAGGACGCTGTAGGTGAGGCAGTCCGTGAGGCTGTTGCCGAAGGCATCTGCACCCGCGAGGAGCTCTTCATCACCTCCAAGATGTGGGTACAGGATATGCAGAACTATGACATGGCAAAGAAGGCTATCGACGCGTCTTTAAATGCCATAGGACTTGAATATATCGACCTATATCTGCTGCATCAGGCGATGAAGGACTACTTCAGTGCGTGGCGTGCCATGGAGGATGCCTATAAAGAAGGAAGGCTGCGTGCTATTGGTGTCTCCAACTTCTATCCCTTCGTGCTGACAAACTTCTGCGAGACCGTGGAGATCAAACCCGTCGTAAATCAGGTAGAGCTGCATCCATATTTTACACAAGAGAGCGCTCTT